>JGI12048J13642_10213370_pt1 | contig 45552 bp, 32 predicted proteins | sample ElkSlonscriptome_16_FD_13642 | JGI IMG/M metagenome (IMG submission 13642)
GTAATATCGGTAACATGGAGATGGCTGAAAGCGATTATGACGCCGCTCTGAAATATGATCATAAAGGCTGGATTCATCTTGAGAGAAGCAGGTTCTATCTGGCCCAGAAAGAATTTAAGCAGGTTGTCCGGGAGGCCACTGCCGCCCGGCAGGAAACACCTACCTTGAAGAGCAGTGCCGAAAAACTGATTGTCCGTGCCCAGAAGGAACTGAAAAAGAAGAGGCGCGAACAGAGCCCGCGGGAAATCCTGCTGACCAAAAGGTGGGAGGTCAAGTACCGGCGCACACCACCATCTTCCGCCGGTAAAAACGCGCGTAAATTCTATGCCGCACGCAGCAAACAGCGGACACAGCAGGGACCAAGACGGACTGCCAGGTCCTGACGTCTCTAAAGGCGATTCATAGGTATATGAATCAGACATTGCGGGGAGTATTTTCGACTCAGGGCCACAATTTTCTTGCTGCTCTCTTCGAGAATAAATCTGTATTTCAGTATTTTTTCCCTAATGTTCAACACCCTACTCTGTCTGTGGAAATGGGTAAGCTGGCCTGGGGATGATCGCTGGCCGGCCTTGCCGGTGAGGTCCCACACCGGGCTGCTTTCGAAAAATGGAACGCGCCTGCGATTCGTTTTTCAGATGATGTGCATCAACCCGCTTTGTTGCAGGGCACTCTTCTCCCCGCTGCAGGTATCCATGAATAGCTCAAATTCTCTGAGCTATTCATGGAATTTCAGGGTAAATAGATTTATTTGTTCCCGATAGGCCTTTCAATGAGGGTGGAGAATGTGATAGGATTGTGAGTGTGAATAGAATAATCACAGCAGGTGAACTTTATGAACTATAAGATGCTCTTCTGTACAGCCGTTCTTCTTGCTGGTCTGCCGGCAATCTGTCTGGCAAGCCGTGATTCCATTGCCTTTGTCGATTCCGTCAGGGGTGAGGCCACCATAGAAAGCGCTGGCCGGAGTATTCCGGCGGTGGCCAACATGAAGATGTTCACAGGCGATTTGGTCAGGACCGGATCGAAGGGAAGCGTCGGGCTCATTTTTGATGATGATAGTGTCGTTGCAATCGGTCCGGAGAGTGAACTGCAGGTGGAAGAGTTTCTTTTCCATCCGGCTGAAGACGAGCTTTCTTTTGTGGCAAGAATGTTCAAAGGAACTTTTTCTTTCATTACAGGCCAGATAGCCAAGCTTGCTCCGGAGAAGGTACGTCTTGAAACACCGGAAGCCACACTGGGTGTAAGGGGGACGAAATTTGCCGTAGAGATTAAGTGATTTTCAGGGGAAAAACCTGTCGGAGGATGCATGATAAAGAACGGGAAAGTGTTGTATTTTCTCGGAACCCTAGTGGTCGCAGCGTCTCTGTGTCTCAGCGGTTGTAGCCGTAAGACCACCGTGGTATTGCTGCCAGAGGATGATGGCGGTGCAGGGGCGATGACGGTGAGCACCGATGCCGGCACCGTGGAAATTGTTCGCGCCGGAGAAGCAACCGTGGTCAGCAGTAGAACTTCGCGGCCAAGTCCGCCCGAGGAGCTCTCCTCCGAGGAAATTGAGTCGGTTTTCGGTGAGGTTCTAAAAAATTTGCCGATGAAACCCGTCCATTTTATCCTCTATTTTGAATTTGGCACGACGAAACTTACCGCCGATTCAACTGCCCGCCTCGTCGAGGTTCTTGCCGCCATCGAGCGTCGGAGTTCAGAGTCCATAAGCGTGGTGGGCCATACCGATACCGTTGGAGACACGAGCCACAACCGCAGACTGGCCAAGGGAAGAGCCGAAGCCGTCAGCCGGTTGCTTGTCGACAAAGGGGTACACCGAGACTACATCCGCTCCACCTCTCACGGCGAATCGAACCCTCTGGTGGAAACAGGAGACAATGTCAGGGAACTGAGGAACAGGAGGGTGGAGGTTGTAGTGAGGTAATTACAGGAGCCGTCCTCCTCGAAACTCGGCTCTTGGACCACTTCATTACAGTTCTATATTGTGAAGATGCGACCATCTTTTTATCCGGCCCTGTCAAACCTGCGCAAACGAGTGGGACTGGGAATTCTGCTTATGATCGGCTGTTCCCTGGTGACGGCGACTCTGGCGGTTCTCTATGCCCTGTATCCGAATGCCCTCCTTGTTTTCGACCATAGGGTCATGGACCTTATCCTCAAATGCTCACCGGCTGAAGCCAAACACTCCAGGGTAACAGTTGTCGAAATAGACGATGCCAGTCTTGAGGCCTACGGTCAGTGGCCCTGGCCGCGGCACAGACTTGCTGAGGTGCTGGAAAAAATAGGCTCCGCCGGGCCGGCGGTGGTGGGGGTCAATATCCTTTTCCCGGAAAGGGATCGGACCTCGCCCGTTCTTTGGCAGCAGGCACTCGAAGATGAACACGGTTATACCGTCGACATTTCATCGATTCCACCGGAGTTCAAGAATCATGATTTGCGTCTTGCCGAGGTGCTTTCCTCCGGTCCCCACGTTCTGGGCTACGAATTTGTCTTCAAAGGACGGGGGCCGCGCACAACGTGTGACATCGAAGCGGTAACGATACTCAACCGTTTACGGCAGGACGAGCGCCACCATCACCTCCAACTCTATCAGCCTAGCGATGTTCTTTGTAATTACGAAGTGTTGGGGCAAAGTGCGGCCAGATCCGGATTTCTCAATGGCGCCGCCGACCGCGATGGTATTCTGCGTCGCCTGCCGCTCTTGATGGAATGGCAGCAACAAGCCTATCCTTCTTTTGCCCTTGCTGTGGTTATGGAATATCTCCAGCATGATAAACTGGTCCAGTATAGGAGCATTTTCAATACGCCGGTTTTTTCGCTTCTGGAGCGGCGGTTCAAAGTGGATATGGGAGGGCGCTATATTCTCAGGCCCCTCAAACTCGATGGAGATATCACCGTTTCAGCCATTGATGTACTTCGCGGCAAGGTGGAGATTGCAGACTTTAAAGACAGAATCGTCCTTGTGGGCATTGGTGCTTCCGGTATCGGCCAGACTTTCCATACCGTTTTTTCCAACGGGGCCTCCCTGCTGGAAATTCACAAGTATTCGATAGAAACCCTTCTCTCGGAGACAATGACCGTCCGCCAGGCCTATTTTCGCAATGTGGAGATAGCACTCAGTCTGCTGCTGATGCTGTTGGTGGTGATCGTCATTGTCGTCCTGCCGCCGTTGTGGTCGACCCTGTTGACAGGTACCGTGGCCGCCGCCATTGCTACACTTGCGATAAGCGTCTATAGTGTCTACGGTTATCTTTTCTCTCCTCTGCTGCCGATGGTGGTGCTGGCGGTCAACTGTGTGGTCGGTCTTTTGCTGCGCTTTCACTATTTCCAACTGGAAGCCAGAAAAGAAACTGCGGAGGCCTTGAGCCAGCTACAGTCTAGCCGGCACTCGCTGCAGGCGATACTGCGCACCATACCGGATATTGTCTTCCGGCTCGACCGGGAGGCCCGTATCATCTATATAAGTCAGGCTGTGACGGTCTACGGTCAAAAACCCAAGGAACTGCTCGGCAGATCAATTTTTGAGCTGGTGGTCCCCGAGGACCAGGGACGGGTCCGCTACAGGATAAACGAAAGAAGGACCGAAGACCGGTCAACCCGGGATATGGAACTTACTCTGCGCTTTCCTGCCAGGGGGGCTGATTACAAAGGGGAGAAACGCTATTTCGGTTTGTCGAGCCAGGGTATTTATAAAGACAACGTTGTTTCCACTGAGACCTTTTTGGGTACTCAGGGCATACTCAAAGACATTACCGAGAAAAAACAGCTTGAGAGAGAACTGCTGCAGGCGCAGAAAATGGAAGTGGTCGGAAATCTTGCTGCCGGAATAGCGCATGACCTCAACAACATACTAAGCGGATTAGTGAGTTATCCTGACTTGCTGATGCGGGAGGTAGGCCGAGAAAGTCCGCTCTATGATAAGATTGCCATCATTCAGAAGTCGGGTAAAAGGGCCGCCGCCATCGTCCACGATCTTCTGACCCTGGCCAGGCGCAATGTCGATAAAAGCGAGGTGTGCAATCTCAACGACATTGTCAAAGACTATCTGGAATCCGTTGAATTCCAGAAGATACAAACGGATTATGCCACTATCGCCGTTGAAGTGAGGCTGGCAGAGGATCTGCTTAATATCAAGGGGTCTGCCGTTCATCTCTCCAAGGTCGTTATGAACATTCTCCAGAACAGCTTCGAGTCCATGGACTCCGATGGAAAAATTATCCTGCAAACAGCCAATGTCTTCTTGGACACCCCTCTTCAGGGGTATGAAACCGTAGGCGAGGGGGAATACGTGTGCCTTGCCATCAACGATGAGGGTACGGGGATATCGAAGGAGGATCTGGCCAGGGTCTTCGAACCCTTCTATTCCAAAAAATCTCTCGGGCGCAGCGGCACCGGCCTGGGCATGTCGGTGATATGGGCAACTATCAAGGACCATGACGGCTATATAGACCTCGAAAGCAGGGAAGGGGTCGGTACAACCTTGAGGGTTTATCTGCCGTCGACCCGCGAAGGGCTCGGTCATCAGCATCTTGAGGCGGTCTCGGTCCGTGGCGGTGATGAGACTGTCCTGGTGGTCGATGATATTGCCGAGCAGCGTGATATTGCCAGGTCCATGCTCGGCTCCGTTGGCTATAACGTGGTTACTGTTTCCAGCGGAGAAAAGGCGGCAGCATATGTACGGGACAATCCCGTCGATTTGTTGGTTCTGGATATGATAATGCCGGGGGGCTGGGACGGACTGCAGACCTTTCGCCGTTGCCGGGAACTCGACGCCAACCTGAAAGCCATTATCACCAGCGGCTACTCCGAATCGGAACGGGTCTACGAAATACAGAGCATGGGCGGCGGCGAATATGTGCAGAAGCCTTTCTCCATGGATGAACTGTTGAGGGCCGTCAGGGATGAACTTGACCGGCGTTGACCGACACAAGGAATGTCGGCTTTATAGCCGAGTGCCAAAACTGAGAAAGGGCCTTGTTTTTTAACCTTCCCGCCGTTTTCCAAGGCTTTCTTGATTTTGCGGGCCAAGGTGTTTTTGGAAAAGGGTTTCTGCAGAAAATGGATGTTCTGGTGAAGGACACCTTTTGGGGCGATGACGTTGGTGTATAGCCTGACATTTAAAGACATTTCAGTTGCGGCAGGATGGGCTGCAGCGCCTCTGTCAGTACCCTGCCTTTTATTTCCGGTATGACCACATCCGTCAGCAGCAGGTCGAAATATCCCCGCCCTTTTGCCCAGCGTTGCGTTTCAGTGCCCCCCCCCAGGGGGAGCGGCAACCGCGTAGTCCGGTTTTGTCAACATGGTTATGACCGTTTTCCTGATATCTTTGCCAACTTCGATCAGGCGTATGCCTTCGACACCTGACGGTCTGTGGCTCCTTGTGGCAAATGTTTCTTCTTGTAGATTACACCCGGGAAATATGTATTATATTTTTGCCTATGAGCAGGCTTGCTTTCTCCAAGATCCCCCGAGCATTGGAGTGAAAAGGAATATGGTGGAAAACTGCAACAGGAGTTCAATAGCTATAGATGATGCTGGATTATTGATCTCCATTTTGCCTTTGAATCTGCAGACACGTCTGGTTGGAATGGATGTCAACAGGCTCATTGAGGTGGTGATGGACTTAGGGCGACAGCCCGAAGCTCGATTTGACAACGGTGTCGTTGCCCTCGACAGCCACCCGGTCAGCAACGATGATCTTACCCATATTGTCGGGCTGATCGGCGAGTTTACCGAGGACAACCGTGCCGGCATCGAACGGACGCTGCACCGCATATCGGCCATCCGCAACCGTAAAGGCGAAATTATCGGATTAACCATTCGCCTGGGCCGGGCGGTTTACGGCACCATCGAGATATTACGGGATCTCATTGAGTCAGGGAAAAACATTCTTTTCGTCGGCCATCCGGGAGTAGGCAAGACGACCAAATTGAGGGAAGTGGCCAGGGTGCTTGCCGATGATCTCGAGAAACGGGTCATTGTCATCGATACCTCCAATGAGATAGCCGGGGACGGTGACATTCCGCACGCGGGGATAGGCGCGGCCCGGAGGATGCAGGTGCCCAGGCCGGGAAATCAGCACGCGGTGATGATCGAGGCCGTCGAAAACCATATGCCGGAGGTGATCATCGTTGACGAGATTGGTACGGAGGCGGAAGCAGCTGCCGCCAGGACCATCGCCGAGCGGGGTGTCCAGCTCATCGGCACGGCCCACGGCAATACACTGGAAAACCTCATCATGAACCCATTGCTGGCCGACCTGGTCGGCGGGGTGCAGGTGGTCACCCTCGGAGATGAAGAGGCTCGCCGACGGCGTACCTCAAAGACGGTCAGTGAGCGAAAGGCACCGCCGACCTTTGATATTCTCATCGAGATGACCAGCAGGGACGAAGTCAATATCCATAAAGATACGACCAGTGCCGTTGATACCTTGCTGCGCGGCTTTCTTCCCGATTACGAAAGGCGAAGACTGGGGGTGGACGGTCAGGTAAAGGTAAAGCAGCAATCGTCTCCGGTTGCGGAGAATGAGTCAGGCGAGCCGGCTCGGCGAAATAAGGGGGCCGTGGCGGAGGTTCCTGCCCTGACGCCCGGGCCGCTGGCAATTTACCTGCATGGGGTCCAGAAGGATCTTGTGGAGCGGGTCAACCGGGAGTTACGGCTACAGGTGCGTTTTGTCGCCAAAGCCGAGAGGGCCGACGTTGTCATCGCCCTTCGGTCCCGGGGCAGCGATCCTGATCTGAAGCTGATATCACGACATAGCGGGGCGCAGGTACATCTTATTAAACGCAATACCACGGCCGAAATTCGCCGCCTCCTGCGAAAGCTCTTCAATATTGTGGCAGGAGTCGGGGACAAGGAACTGCGACAGGCGCTGGTGGAGACCAAAACCGCCATAAACCGGGTGGATGAGAAAGGCGTTGAGGTGGCTCTGTCTCCGCGTAAATCGGCACTGCGCGAGATTCAGCATCGTATGATAACCGATCGCGGTCTGCATTCGACCAGTGTTGGCTGTGAACCGAAACGGCACCTGGTGGTCTATCCAGCCGGACAATGACCCGGGCCGCTTCTTTCACACCATGCAGTTTTGTAGGCCTGGCCGGGAAGGCGCCGTTCAATACCGGAGTCTGTGATAGAGGGAATCGCGGAGAAAGGTCTGAGAGCGCAACATCGCCTGGCGGCAAAAAAGCATGCTTATATGGCCGTGTCGGAAACGCTGAAGACACGGATGACCCCAGGCCGCAGCCAGTTCATCGATATGCCGGAGGGGAATGAACTGGTCATGGAGACCGGCGGCGAGGAATATCCTGGCGGGCTCTGGCAGGGGACGATGCCAGGCGAGGTTGACACGGGTAAAGGCAAGGTCGCTGTCCTTGAGACTGTGACGCAGCGGCGCGCAGAAGTCGAGCTCTTCAATGGCTCGGTCGATTCGGCAGAGAGGAGCCATCAGTACCGCCGCTGACAATTGTTGATCGTGACAGGCGACCAGTCCCGCAATCCATGCTCCCAGGGAAATGCCCCAGATGCCCAACGGGCCGGAGCCCTCCTGGCGCAGCCAGCCAAGCAGAGCCCGTGTGTCGGCGATGGCCTGCCGGCCTGATTCGGCCACGGCTGCCAGATCGGCGGAGAGAAAGTCGCTGCCGATTCCGGAGCCTGCCCGCCGTTCGCCGTGGCAGGGCAGCTCGAACATCAGGGTATTGATGCCAGCATTCCGGAATCTGCGCGCGAGGTAGGGAAACAGCAGGCGGTAACACATTTCGCCGTTCCAACCGTGCAGCAAAATGACGGTAGGCCGGTTGGAGAGTCCGTTGCCGGCGGCGTAGAATCGACCGTATATACGACGGCATGAGGGTGATACGCCGGCGTGGGGCGAGTCGCAGGTAAAGTGGCTGCTGTCCATGAATTGCATATTGGCCACGGGTGGAGTGTCATCGCCGAAATAATCATCTTCTGACAGAATGGAGTGCGCTTCCTGCACTCTGCCATTGCTGTCCGTGATACCGCGCAGGTGTCTGCGGGCCATGCGAATGACAATTCTGTCCAGGAGTCTGGCGGCGGCGGGCAACACCTAATCTCTTCCCGAGGCGGATCTGGGATGTAACAGGAACCCAGCCATTTCCTGCCACCAGGGAGCCGATGGCGCAAAGTTAAGGGTATTGTGCCCCTGTCCCTCCTGAATCCACATGCGCTTGAATCCATCATACCCCTCGTAGAGTTTGTAGCTCAGCGAGTTGGGGATAATTTCATCATTGCCGGCGATGAGAAAGGCCACTGGACCCTGGTAATGGCGCAGGGCCGAGCGGTTGTCGTAACGCTCGCGCAGCAACAGGTCGATTGGGAAGATGGGATAGTGTTTTTTGCCGACATCTACCAGGCTGGTAAAGGGGGTGATTAACAGGAGGCCATCGATCCTTTCGGAAAAACGTTCGGCGAGATGGGTGGCCACTCCGGTGCCGATGGACTCTCCCACCACGAACAGCTTCTCGTAATCGTCGAAAAGGCTTGATATCGCTGCTGCCGCCGTTGTCTGAAAAGTGCTTTGCGAAGGCTGACCGGGCCTGGCACCATAGCCGGGATATTCAAAAAGATATACGCTCCAGGCGTGTTCTTCCTCCAGGGCCTCGAAGCCGTCGGCGATATAGGTGCGATGCAGAGCGTAGCCGGCATTGCCGTGGAAAACCACCACCGCCCTGGAACCGTCTCCGGCAGCTGCCGTCTTCCAGCCCACGGAAGTGCCGTCTTCGCCGCGCCACCTTACCATGCCCTTCTTTCTCGCCTCATTATCAAGTTGTTCTTCAGTGGCCTTGCTCGGATAGTAGACAACCTGGCGCTGACATCCAACCAGAGCCAGGCATAACAGGATGTATATCAGCAAAAGGATGGCGAGGGCTTTGAGCAGTATCATGCTGTTTTTGAGTGTTTTCTTGGGTTCCGCCAGGCCTTTTGGCTGCAGGCATTTCTTTTCAAACGATGGCAAATGTCGGTGGTATGTGCCATGACGTATTTGCCACGGTCACAGGGCGATAGGAAATGCCCCGATGTTAAGCGCCAACGGCCTTTTTGATGGCCCGAAGGACTTCTTCGATATTGTCAAGCTTGGAAACAACGGCGACCGGCTCAATGTCTTTCACCTCACGGGAGAGTTTTTCCGTATCGTAACCGGTGAAGATGACGATGGGGATGCCGTAGAAATCACGTATTTTCCTGGCAGCCTCCAATCCGTTGAGGTTGCCGGAGAGGGCAATGTCCATGAGTATTACATCGGGGCGTTCTCGACCGGCGACCTCAACCGCTTCTTCACCGTTGATAATCACCTCGCCGACCGTGTAGCCGAAGGACTCCAGTTTTCGGGCCAGCATGACGCCGACCAGGATCTCATCTTCGACGACCAGCACCTTTGGTTTTCTTGAGGTCATAAGCGTTTGTGCAGTATGGGGTCGAGAAAACGGATGTGGTATGTCGTACCCCTGTCGCGTTCTACCTCGATTTCGCCTTTGAGCTGCATCTTTACCAGACCGGCGATGATAATGCCAGTGCCAAAGGAGGAGGTCGCCAGGATATCGATGTCTTCCGGCAGGCCGATGCCGTTATCGGCAATGATCAGGTGAAGATGATTGTTGTCAGAGCGTTTGGCGGTAACGGTGATTGTGCCACTGCGACCCTTTGGGAAGGCGTGTTTGATGGCATTGGTGATGATTTCGTTGGCTACAAGACCTATGGGCACGGCATGATCGATATCGATGGATATCGGCTCGGCCCGCAGGTCGAGGTCTATTGTGCTGTCGATCACCATGGAAGAGAGCAGCGACCTGGCGATATCATTGAGGTAGGAGCCCATGTCTATGCGATTGAGATTCTGGGCGGTGTAGAGCTTTTCATGGACAAGCGCCATTGAGCGGATACGGTTTTCCATTTCCTGGAAAATGGTACGCTGCTGCTCTCCATCGAGCTCCATTCGTTGCAGCTCGAGCATGGAGATGATGATGAGCATGTTGTTTTTAGTGCGATGGTGGATTTCCCGCAGGAGCACTTCTTTTTCCTGGAGCGATTTCTGCAGCTCCTCACCCTGTTCTTGCAGTTTCAGCTCTTTTTGGCGCAAACCGGTGACGTCGGTAATCGTACCGACCACTACCTTCTTGTCTTTCCAGGTGGTGGCCTTCGACCAGACTTCACCAAAAAAGCGTGTACCGTCGGGACGGAGGCACTCGAGGACATACGGCGGAATGTTGACGCCCTGCTGCCGCAGCTTGATATTTGCCTCGACTTTGCCACGTTCCTCGGGGATGACCAGTTCGAGCGGATTTTTCCCGATGAGTGTCATTTTTGAGGTGTGAAATAATTTCTCGGCAAATGAGGAGTTGACGTAGCTGAGTTTGAAGTCCTCGACAATATATACGCCCGCCAGGGAGGATTCGATGGTGTCGCGGTACTTCTGTCTACTCAAGTGAAGAGCCTCGGAGACAATCTGCCTGCGTTCTATCTCGTCTTCCAGTCTGGTGACGGTTTTCTCGAGTTCCCGCTTTTGAAGCAATACTTCCTCGCTTCGCTTTGCCACTTCTTCTTCCAGATAGCCGAAGTACGTCTGCTGCTGTTTTTGGGCGGCGCGCAGCTCTATCACCATGGAGTTGAAGGATGCCGCGAGAGTACCCGGTTCATCGTTGGTTGTCACAGGACAGTGGACGTCTAAATTGCCGGCCGTCACCTGTTGAGTTGCAAGAGAAAGTCTCCGCAGCGGAGTAATCAGGTGTTTAATCAGCAGAAATATGATGACAATGGAAATGCCGATGGTGGCAAGGGAAAAGACGACGCTGCGGATGGCCAGTTTCCCTATTGTCTGGTCGAGTTCGTCACGACCTGCCGTCACCGTTTCCAGCATGTCGCTTTGCCGAGCGACAACGCCGAAGATCCACTGATGTTTTGGCATTCTGCTGGTGACCACATAGTAGTTCTCGCCTTCCAGCGTTACTATCCGTTGCTGCTCCTTCTCTTCGAGCAGAGACGTTGTAAGGTTTCTGACCTTCCCGGATTGTGATTGGCCGAGTAAAAGAGTCAGTCGATCGCTGGAATACCGATATTTCGAAGGGAAATGCTCGATGCCGAAAAGTGCGAAATACTTTTCGGGGAAAGCGATTACCCTGCCGTCACTATCCAGCAGGAAGGAAAACAACAGCCATTTTTCATCTCCATCATTGTCGGGGGTGAGTATGTCGTCAACGACGTCTGTCAGGGGAATATCGATGCCGGTTATTCCACGAAATTGGCCGGTATCATCATAGATCGGCGCACTGGCGGTGAGCATGAACCCGTCAACGACATCGTCTTTGTAGACGTTTGTCCAGCGCACATTTTCAGTGCGTTCTTCGCTGGCGGTAAAGATTGTCATCGGTTCGCCGTCGCGGAGGTCGAAAACCGACGATGGCGGAATTTCGGAGGCTGCCTTTTTGTAGTGTTCTCTTTCGGTGCAGTACAGTCCGATACCGGAAGTGGTAATTGAGTGACTGGCAAGGACTTCGGGGTTTTCCGTGAGCACCCTCCTAAACAGCGGTGTCATATGGGTCAAAGCCCGCAGTTCTTCGCGGACTGGCTGGGAAATCTGTGAGTCTCCCCAATAAACTGTGGTCACCGGTGCTTTGAGATCATTGATATAATTGCCGGTAAGAGACGAGCGAAAAAGATCGTTGTGATAGAGGGGAGTGCCGGCATAGAGGTTGAGATCGTTGTAGATGGCCGTTGCCTGACTTCCCAGCATGGCGGCCGAGGCGGCAATCCGGTCGAAATGATTTTGATAATGACTGGCCTTCTCCCGGGCAATTATCTGAAGTGAAGACAGCGTCTGGTGGGTGATATGGTCGCTGTGAATTTCAAGAGCCCTGTCGCCGTAGTCGCTGAGAGTGTGCAGAGATGACCAGGTAATGGGCACCACCGCCAGGATAACGACGGCAGTGAGCATGAGAAATAGTTTAGCTCCAAGATTTTCTTTAAGTATTTTTGTCATGCAATCGGTGGTGCCTAAAGCGAACGGCATTGGCGTAAGGCGCGTGCGGGGAAAAGATCCCCGGCAAGAACAACCGCAGTCATTCTCTCTGGAGAGGCTTTCCGAAATTCTATGTCGTCATCTTCCAACTCATGGCAAGCCTACCTTCTTATTGGCCATTTTTCCAGCCCATTTTGCTGCCGACTCCATACTTCCAAAGTGAAGCGACGAAACAGAGCCGGTCCATATCGTAAAAAGAGGAGAAAAGCTCTATTATCCTATACAACCCGGCAGGTAATATAGTGTACAAGTATCTGATCCCCTCTGTGAAGAAAGTGTTATAGAACAGATTAACAACGCCATCTATCCTTTTGTACCGCTCTGGATCGACATCCACCTTCTCTCCCTCAAGCATGGCCCAGGCACTGCAACCACCATAGGCAGAACGGTATTTTGGATCTTCCGTCTCAAGCGTACTTTGCTTCTTTTTTACGTTGAATTATGCAGCTGCATGTGGCGGGTACAATTTCTCCCGGGATTTACCATCTACCGTAACTCTGGACTTGATTCGTCGTATTGGTATCTGATCCGGCATCCAGGCAAACGGGTCTGGCACCCTCTCCTATACTTACCCTGGATTGCTGCCTTCGCCGCAATGGTAAACGGTAATATTCAGCCACCTACACGAGCAACCTCCTTGGCCAGCAGCCCTTTCTGTCTTCCGTCATCTTGAGGCTTAAGTAGGCTCATTTTGGAAGAATCCAAATTTCTTTGTCGCTTTGCAGCGTAGCCCCATCTCCTCCATAATGCGTGCGACACGAAGCCGGCTCACTTTCGAGAATACATCTTCATCGCGCAGGTCCCCAGCAACCAGCGGACTACCGACCATCACCTTATGAGCGCTGAAGATAGATAGAGCTTTTTTAGGATACCTCATTCTATCTCAATGCCTTTGATCTTCTTTTCCAGTTCTCTGATCCTTTTTTCTTGATCCGTCAGGCCCTCACGACCATTTCCCGAAAAGGCAAGTTCCTCTTTGGCTCTCAGTTCGCTTCGCCATGTATAAAGCAGGTTTTTAGAGATGCCATGGTCACCCGCAACGTCTTTCACCGATCGCCCTGGTTCTTCAGGTAGTCGAACAGCATTGCGTTTGAAATCAGGACCGTATTTTCTTCTCTGAACACTCATATCTTTCTCCTGCAAATTTCTTTAGCCAGCTTGAGTGAGTTTCCACTCTTTTATAACAGGATTGGTCCTCTTTGGGTCCGCAAAGTATTCTTCCGTTTTGCTATGGTAGAAGCAACCACCAGTAGCAATTATTGAGAGGTCGACTGGAGCGGGTGCTGTGATTATTGTTTCCCCATTGGTTCCAATTGAGAGTGGATTTGTAGTACCGCCCCCCTAAAAGATTACTTCCTTAATCTCAGCTCGGAGGACCATGGTATGAAAAGTGAAAACGTTTCTAAAACTGGACCAGACTTCCTGCAGTACAATCTAAAAGATAAACGTCGCATTGCACCAGCCGTTGTAGGTGATCCAAACCTCGGCCCCTTCAAAATGCTGCCCGGCACTTGGGCAAATATTCGGGTTTCTGATCGTCGAAACGACCCCGAGGGCCCTAACCGCTTTTTTGGCCAAGGGGGCAGCCCGCTGAATGGCCGTGGCTGGAATATCATCGCGTTACCCTTTATGCGGGATGAAGACGGACCACCTTATCGGGTTTTAATGAACCAATATAACGAAGTTTTGCATTTTGACACCGTTGATGACAAAGTTCCAAACCGCGGAATCAATTTTGGCAGCGGCGAAAATACCGACCAGTCTGTAGCCGCCCTCGATTATACCCAGCAAATCAGACAGATAAAAGCCGATGACGACGCCGGAAGCGGCAAGGCTCTCGATGATGAACTCCCAATACACCATGAGCCGGGTTTTTTCCTGCACATGAAAGAACAGACCGTGCAGGACTTTACCATAGCGCGTCTGGCGACTATCCCACACGGCAATGCGGCCAATGCAGTTGGCAAATTTACTGAGTTTGACGGACCGCCAACGATTCCAGAGCTCAGCGCCTTGCCCGAAGGTGCCTCAACCTTCGATATTGTAGATGCCGTGAAATCGGACTTCCCCATTGAGGCCGAACGAGACTATCTCGCCCCGTATCGGCACTATATAGACAACCCGTTCTTAGGCCAGGAAAGCGCACCGTTTCCCGGCTTTCACCCTTTGAACGTTAATAACCTTATCAAGCTCGGAGTAGATGGTGAGGCCTCCAAGATACAACGAACAACAGAGCTCGTTTTAGACACCGACGTGATGGAGGGTGGAATCAGCAATATTCCGTTTATCGAGCGCCAGGCTGACGCGGCACTTATGCGCAGCACCTTCTGGATCATGGAATTGGACGAAGAAGGTCCTTTTGGTGAACAGCGTCTGCTACTTGCCTATTCGCAGTTTATTTTTCTTGATTTCTTCCAGCGACGTGACGGTCGCGACGGCCTGATACGCTGGCCACACGTTTCTATCAATTTGATGGAGAAGATAGCTCCGCCATCAAACTAATGCAGGTGGCTGGCGGCAATCCTCTCTGCGCATGAAATTGCACAGAGAGGTTGATCATTTTTGAAGCTTCCAAACCAAGGGCTGATCTACGCTCTTTTGTGACAGAGTGTACAAATTTCGCGAGGAGGTATGCCATGAGCAGTATTCGTTCACCATTTCTCGGTCCCATTGTCGGTCACACAACCTCTACCTCATGCCGTCTTTGGGTACAGGCCGGCGATCCAAACGATCAGGGAATAACACTCTCCGAAAACAGGCGAACAATCGGTATCATCACCATTCTTGACAGACAGAAGCAGCCTGTCTACTCAGCGGGAAACACAGCCTATTTCCGGCTGCACCGGGAATTTGATCGTACGGGAACCTACAACATCGGCATTGACCCGACCACTGGTGGCGGACCGCCATTCGAACTGAAACCAAATACAAAATACACCGTGCGATTGGGTACCCTTACACTTGATGATGCATATCCTAATGAAACGAACGTTTCGGATGAAGAGCTTCTCAAACGGCTTCCCCCGGCAACAGTATGGGTTGATGACCTCATCAATCTTCCGGAAAAGATGAGTGAGGCAAGTTTCAGAACCTTTCCTGGAAACGGCAATGGACTCAGTTTTATGTTCGGCTCCTGTCATTATCCCGGTCTCTTCTGGAAGAAAAAGCTCTCCGGCCGGATTTTCAAGTCCATGATCGATCAGATTTCCAAAACCCGATTCGGGCGGAAACCACAGTTGAGCCTCATGGTGGGAGACCAGGTCTATGCGGACATGCTGAACCGACATGTGCCGGTGGGGCTTGCCGATACCTTTGCGGAATTTCAGTCGAGGTACCATGAAGCCTTTAGCACGCCTAACCTTCGCACGTTGATGAATCAGCTGCCGACGTACATGATTCTTGATGACCATGAAATCGAGGACAACTGGACCCAGGACCGAATCAGCAGCAGCAGAAGCAAGCGGGTACTGTTTAATCTGGCGATGGGCGCCTATATGAGCTATCAGTGGAGTCATGGTCCCCGTAATTATGAGGGCCGGGTCTTTTACTCCTTTTCCGTTGGCGACTATCCCTTTTTTGTTCTTGATCAGCGAACACAGCGGTTCAAAGATGATGACGCAGGACTTGAGGACAACCATCTCCTTGGACGGCCCTCGCAAGATCCGAAGAATGAGCCCGGGCAACTCGAATATCTGCTCGACTGGCTGCGCAGATTGAAAAATGATCCACGTCCCAAATTTATCGTCTCTCCCTGTGTGTTCGTGCCCAATCCGGTGGTGACGGCACGGGGCGACAAGCAGAAAGAGAAAAGCGATTCCTGGCCTGCCTTTCCGGCGACCAGGCGACGGATTCTTTCAACAATCCTCGAGCATAACATTCAGAATGTGGTCTTCCTCTCGGGTGATATTCACTGCTCAAATGTTGCTGAAATCAGGTTTGACGGCAATTCAGAAGCCAGGAAAATTAAAGCTTTCTCCATCGTCAGTTCAGCCTTTTACTGGCCGTTTTGGTTTGCTGATGGTGAACCAAGCAACTATGTGCATGATTCCCATCAGGAGAATGACACCTTCATTGTTGATAAAGAAAAAGGATTAACCATGGACTATCAGGCGACCAATTTTACTCAAAAAGACAACTTTTGCCGGGTAGATGTCGACTGGGAGAATCGCAAGGTCATCGAAGTGAAGGCGATCGGCTACGATGGCGACGAACTCACCAAATCAACGCTGCAGCTTGCCTGATTTGAGCGCTGACATACCCCTGGTCTTTTATCTGGAGGTCTGGCATGAAAAGAATATCTTCTCCCATTGCGGAAATGAAACAGCACTATACCGCTGTTGTCGTCGGCTCGGGTTATGGGGGCTCAATTGCCGCCTCAAGGCTTGCTCGAGCCGGACAAAAGATTTGTGTACTGGAAAGAGGCAGGGAGATTCTTCCCGGTGAATATCCGGATGATGAACTCTCGGCTGCAGGTGATTTTCAAGTCGACCTCCCCAGGAAACTGCTGGGCAACCCGGCAGGACTGTACGATTTCAGGGTCAACGAAGATATCAATGTATTTCTTGGCTGCGGTCTTGGCGGGACATCATTAGTGAACGCCAACGTAGCGCTGGAGCCGGAACCTCGGGTGTTTGAGGATGCCAGGTGGCCTCAAAAACTGAGGGAAGACGCCGACGGACTCCGAAGGGGTTTCAAAAGAGCTCTACAAAAGCTTGAGGCTGTACCATATCCAGCAGACAGTCCCGTTCTTACCAAATTTGAGCAGCTGCAGGCCTCGAGCAAAAAGGTGGGGGGGAAGGTGTACCATCCACCTATTGCCGTGACGTTTAAAGACGGGCCGAACGCGACCGGGGTCGAGCAGAAAGGCTGCAACCTCTGTGGAGACTGTGTGTCCGGGTGTAACCATGGTTCCAAGAATACGGTTCTCATGAACTATCTCCCTGATTCCCGGGAGTATGGTGCCGAGATTTTCACCTGCGTTGAGGTCCTGCGGGTTGAAGCGAGTGTCGGTAAATGGCGTGTGTATTACCGAGTAATTGATGGAGGAGCAGACAAGTTCTCGGCACCTGAAAGATTCATTACCGCAGATCATGTGATACTGGCTGCGGGAACACTCGGTTCCACTGAGATACTGCTGCGCTCTGCCGCCAGGGGTCTTTCTCTATCGAACAGACTTGGTCATAATTTTACCGGCAACGGTGATGTGCTGGGTTTTGCCTACAACGCAGACTCTCCGGTACACGGTATCGGTTTTGGCAGCCGGGAGCCTGAGCAGATGATGCCTGTGGGACCAACGATAAGCGGTATCATTGACCTTCGTAATCAACCGGATCTGGAGAAGGGAATGGTCATCGAAGAGGGCGCAATCCCCGGAGCTCTGTCTTCCATTATGCCCGCCGCCTTTGCAGCGGCTGCAAGAGCTGCCGGTACGGATACCGACGTCGGGGATATTGTCCAGGAGAAGACGCGGGAGGTCGACAGCCTGGTGAACGGTGCCTACCGCGGCGCCATCAACCACACCCAGACTTTTCTGGTCATGGCCCATGATGACGGTGCGGGACAGCTTGTACTCGAGGACGACAAGGTCAGGGTTCACTGGCCGGAGGTCGGAGAGCAGAGCCTTTTTACCCGTATTAACAAAAAACTCAAAGAGGCGACTGCGGCAATTGGCGGCACCTATGTTCCCAATCCGACCTGGAATCCGGTTCTCGGTCACGACCTGATCACCGTTCACCCTCTTGGAGGCAGCATTATGGCTGAGAATGGTGCCCATGGGGTGGTCAACCACATCGGTCAGGTTTTCAACAGCAGCGGCGATGACAGTGTACACCCCGGACTCTATGTCATGGACGGGGCGATAATTCCACGTCCTCTGGGAGTCAATCCGTTGCTTACCATCTCAGCTCTTGCCGAACGCAATGTCGAGCTGTTGGCTAAGGCGCAGGGCTGGCAGATAGATTGGAGCACTATGCCGCGTCCGCTGCCACCTGAGCATCCGGTGAAGCCGGGACTGCGCTTTACCGAACGCATGACGGGGCATGTGCTTATCGGCGAAGTTCTTGATTTTGAACAGGCAGAGAAAAAGGCGCGTAGGACGGGATCCGACTGCTCCTTCATACTGACTGTGACGACTGATGATCTGATCACGATGCTTAGGGACGAGCCGCACAGTGCAATGCTGTCCGGGACTGTATCGTTGCCGGCGCTCTCGACCGCACCGCTTATGGTTAGTGATGGTGACTTTCAACTGCTCAGTGCATCGCCTGATAGGATTCAAACCAAAGAGATGGTATACACCATGACTCTTACTTCAGAAGATGGAAAGAAATATCAGTTCCATGGGAAGAAGACAATTCATCAAGACCAGGGAGCCGATCTTTACGCGGATACGACCACACTCTTTGTAACCATCTTCTCGGAAGACGGCAGGCAGCAGCTGGGCAGGGGGATCCTGCGCATCCTTACCGAAGATCTGTTGCGGCAGCTTGGTACTCTGCAGGTAACAGGGGAGACTGATCCGGCACGCAGGCTCCAATTGGTGGCGGAGTTTGGCCACTTTTTTACCGGCTCTCTTTTTGACATCTACGGCGGGGTGTTTGCCCGGCCGACGCTGTTTAACCCGGATGCACCGGCTCGAAAGCAGCGTCAGCTTCGACTTTCAGCTCCTGAAATACACGGGATAACCGCACAGGATGGGACAATACTGCGGCTGACCCGTTATCGGGGTGGCAGCAAAGGCCCTGTATTGCTCAGTCACGGCCTTGGCGTCTCTAGTCGAATTTTCAGCCTCGATTCCATTGACACCAACCTCTGTGAGTTCCTTTTCGCCCACGGTTATGACCTCTGGCTGCTTGATTATCGCTCAAGCATCGAACTTGATGCGTCGCACAGGCCGCACACTGGTGATGACATCGCCCTGCAGGATTATCCAGCGGCAGTGGACAAAATTCTACTGGAGACCGGCGTGGATGGTCTGCATGCACTGGTTCACTGCTTTGGTTCGACGACTTTTTTTATGGCTATGCTTGCCGGCCTTAAAGGGGTTCACTCCGCCATCTGCTCACAGATTGGCCCGCACGTTCTGACACCGCCGGTAACGGCTCTGAAGTCCGGCCTATACCTCCCTGACGCCTTGCGTTTTCTCGGGGTAAACTCGCTGACGGCCTATGCAGACACCCACGACGACTGGACCGAGAAACTGTTCAACAAACTGGTCGCCTTGCAGCCCCTGGCCTATGAGGAACAGTGCAAGAGCCCTGTCTGTCATCGCATAACCTTTTTATATGGTCTGCTTTACGAGCATGATAACCTCAACAGGGCCACCCACGAAACCCTGCACGAGCTGTTCGGGGTTGCGACAATTGATGCCCTCGATCATCTGGCGACAATGGTGCGAAAGGGCAGGATTGTGAATAGAGACGGCGAAGACGTGTACCTGCCGCAGCTCAAGCGGCTGGCATTTCCCATCACCTTCATCCACGGTGCCGAAAACAGCTGTTACCTGCCGGAATCCACCGCGCAGTCCTATGAGGAGTTGCGTAAAGCCAACGGCAGTGCGCTGTACCAGCGGCACCTACTTGCCAACTACGGTCATATTGACTGTATTTTCGGAGAGCAGGCGAGCAGAGACGTGTACCCATTGATGCTGAACCATCTTGAACGTTTCAGTTAACCTCGCGGAGATACCACATGAAAACAGGGGCGCAACCTGAGCAGGCGGCTGGACACTCCTCAGCGGACGGGGGGAAAACAAAACACGGGCGCAGACTGGGAGATCTGATTTTTGGTTTCCTGATATATGGATTCCTTGGGATGCTATTTGTCTGGAACAACCAAACGGCCCGTGAGTTCGTGATCAACAACAGGTATATTTTTGCCATTGGCCTGACTATGGCCGTAGCGGCCCTTGTTTTTGCCTGGGTAAAGCAGGATGTGGTGAATGCCTCTATTAAGAAACAGGTTGCCATCATCTTGTTTATTGTCATGCCCGTTCTGCTGCTTTTGGTTGGAGCGGTAGTGTTTTTCCCCCTGCAGGTGCAGATCATAATCCTGCGGATAGTCTTCCTTGCCATCGCCTGTCTGCTGCCTGCGGTGATGTACTACCTCTTCATCGCCAGCAGAAAATCGAGTCTGCTCCAGGAGTTTTTCACTAACCTTGCGCGGCTCGGTTTGTTCGATCACCAGTCATACTTGGGCCCAGACGGTGAGGTGGAGGAATCAGAGCTTGAGCGGCGTATGCGAGTTCTCTCCTATGTGCAAAAATTTGAGGCGGTTTATGGGCCAATACCAGAAGAAATGACGGAGAATCTGTTGCACATTACCACGAAGAACAACGTTAAGGTGGAGCATAAGATGGCCCGCTACACCTCCGACGTAGGAGGTTACTTCTCGCCTGAAACGGCAATTCCGGTGGTGGTGGCTTCGCTGCTCATAGGACTCGGCTGGCTGCTTACATTGACTCCCTGGGATTTGTCGGCCATCGACACAGCCGCTGGCGAGGACCTTCGGCTTAGCCTGGTACTTCATGTGCAGTCGGTTCCGGTCCACTTTGCTTTTCTCGGCGCGTATTTCTTCTCCCTCCAGTCTCTGTTTCGCCGTTATGTACAAAAGGACCTGCGGGCTAGCGCCTACATAGCAGTTGTTATGCGTATACTGCTTGCGATTCTGGGTACCTGGGTAGTCCTGGAGATTGCCGAGGGGCTGCCGACCCAATGGAACATCTCGACTGCTGACGGGGCCGGCCTTGTCGTGGTGAGTTTCGTCGTCGGCGCGTTCCCTCCGGTAGCCTGGCAGGTTATCATTTCGGCCTTTAGAACAATCACCGGCGCCAGATATTTTGTGCCCAGCCTGCGAAGCGTGATGCCGGTGAGCGATCTCGACGGTCTCACTGTCTGGCACCAGGCCAGGCTTGAAGAAGAAGATATTGAAAATGTCCCCAATATGGCGAGTGTCGATATGGTGGACCTGCTGCTTAACACCAAAATACCCGCGGACCGTGTCGTCGACTGGGTTGATCAGGCAATTCTTTATACCCAGCTTGGATGCGAGGACAATAAAGTCCGATCCGGAGATGACAGAGGCGATGCCCCTGGTACGCGAGACCTTCTCCGACGTCATGGCATCAGGACCGCTAGCTCATTGATACTTGCCTACAAACAGGCTCTTGTTCGGGATGATCTCGACTCGTTTCTGAAGATGTTGCCTTCCTCTGCCAGGCCACGGCTCCTGGCCATTGTCGATACCCTGGGCAACAACCCCAATCTATCGTTGATACAGCGCTGGAAACAGTGGGTGATAAGTAGTCGCTTTGTAAGGAGTGCTTAAAGAAACGGTTTCCCGGCCAAACCTGACCGCGCTATCCGGTCGACTACCAGGAAAGCAAGGATTTTCCACGATGTCAATTACGAGGCGAATTCTTTTCATCACGTTCATACAAAAATTCGTACCGCACACCCTTGAGCAAACTGTAGCACATGAGAAGCATAATAGCCGTAAAGGGCAGCGCCGCAGCGATGGCCATACGCTGAAGCGCCTCAAGTCCGCCCGAGAAAAGTAGCACTGCCGCCGTGGTTGAAACCGTGCCTCCCCAGACCAGCTCCTTCAGCGGCGATGGCGTTTCCAGCCCGCCAGAGGTCATAATGGCCAATACGAAAGTAGCCGAGTCGGCAGAAGTGACAAAAAACACCACCAACAGCAACACAGCAACCGTTTCATTGTCCCCCCTGTCCAGGAAAGCTTTTCTTTAAATATTCTGGGCCGTATCCTGGAATGATGAACACGCTGCACGGTGCCCGGTGGGGAAGCTGATCGGCAATTGAGCCGGTGAGTTTTTTCAATATATAAGGGTGATTGACTTTGCCCACCTGGCTTAAGGCCCTGAACAGATACGCTTGAAGAGAAGTATGCGATAACCGGTTGGACCTTAAGATGACGTCATGAAATTTTCCTACACTCACCCGTTGAAACGAAGTAGGTGCATTACACTAAAGATCTGTCGATATGCATCGTTGTTCATTGCAGTTCTGTTTTTTCCACTGATGCTTTCGGCGGCATCGTTGCGAATAGAAGGCGAACGCGCCTGGCTTAAAGCTGAGCATGAGCCTATTTTTGCGGTACTGCAGCTCTTTGAACAGCGTGGGGTGGAAGTGTTCATCGATCCATCGATTCAGCTGCAGCGCATATCCGGTACCTGGAAAAACGTTGAGATCGGCTGGCTAATCGACCAACTGGCAAGCCCACACAGTCATATGCTTGAATGGAGAGTGGAGAAAAGTCCTCTCGGTGATCTTTTTCAACTCTCCTCCATACGAATTTTTCCGGAAGGCAAGGCATCTTCAGCCCGTCCCCTATCCTCTTCAGGAAAGGTGCTAGATGTTGTTGAAGGCGAGAGTGGTATAAAATATATCCGTGGAGAGATACTTGTAGGCTTTAAGCAAGATTCCACTATCAATGATTTAAACACACTACTTCAGAGGCTCAATGGAACCGTGATTGAAGTGATCGATCCACCCGGTTTATATCGCATTAAACTAGGCGATGACATGCCGGTTGAAGAAGCTATGAGAATTGCACAGGCAGATGAGGGCATTATGGCTTCCGAACCCAATCTGGCATTTCCGACCATCGAGAGCAACATCCTTCCTTTAAGCGAAATCGGTGAAGGAATAAACCTCAGCCTGGCTCCTGGTGAGACCGCGATTGCCGTACTCGACTCCGGCCTTGATCCTGATTATGTAGACTATCCTTTTATTCGAGGCACCTACGATGCAATTGATCCAAACGCGGAAATCAGCGATCCAACGGGACACGGCACCCTGACCGCTCTTATAGCGGCTGGTGCCGTTACTCCTCTTGGCGCGAATGCTGCCGAAAGCGGAATTCAGGTACTGGCGATTCGTACCTTCGACAAAAACGGCATGACCAGTTCAGACACCATCCTGCGAGCCCTCAAATATGCCGCCGACTCCGGCGTAAAAATAATCAGTATGAGCTGGGGATCGGAAATCGCCAGTCAAGTTATGGAAACCGCCATGGAGTCTGCCAGCCAAAACGGTATAACGCTTTATGCAGCCGCAGGCAACGAGCCGACCGGCGAACCTGTGTATCCGGCTGGATATGACTCGGTAATCGCTGTGGGCGGCTTGAATCCGGACAGAAGCCGTTGGCAGGACAGCAACTACGGGAATTTTGTCGAACGCTATGAACCAGCCCTGGCCAACTTTAACGATCAATCCTATGCAGGCACATCTATCGCCAGCCCCTATGCTGCTTTCAAGGCTGCTCAGAAAGCGTCGGAATAGGAATGGCTTTTTTCTTGCAAGGTTTTCCTGAGTATATAAGTCATCTCACCGATAGAACCCTTAACGTGCTGTCATTAAGTATCTTAATTCAGCTCTGATCCTGTTCCGACTCAAGCAACCTCCTTTTTCTTTCTGTTCCCCATCGGTAACCACCCGTTTTTCCAGTTTTCGACACAACTCTGTGACAGGGAACGGCTACAGCAAGTTTATTTGAAGCGCATGCAGAAGCTACAGCACGAACCGCTTTCGGCTTACCAATCCGCTCAGCCACTTCGGTATAGCTCATTGATTCTCCCGGTTTGATTTGTCTTAAAACCGTCCAAACCTGTTGTTGAAAAGCGGTACCTTGAATATCAAGCGGAAGTTGAAAAGTATCTTTCGGTGATTCTATAAAATCGACTACTTCTTCGAGAAGTGTTTTAAATCCACTATCAGCCTTGCTGATCTGAGCATTTGGAAATCTGGTATGAACGAGTTCCGGAAGAGTATCCGGGTCATCACCGAACTCAATGAGACAGATTCCTCGATCAGTTGCCGCAACGATTACCCAGCCAAGAAAACACGTGGCAAGTCCGTAGGTTATAGTTACTCCTTCTGCTCCCTTACGATATACGGAGGGCTTCATTGCCAGTTGATCTCGTTTCTTATCGTAGGCAGTGCCACTGGAACCATAGCCTGCCCGATATATCGCCTCGGTGACCGATGAGCTAGATTTGAGATTTTTAAAAAAACGGAGTGCTTGCTGCCTGCTTGCATACTGCTTGGGAGTGACGCCTACGATCTTTTTAAATAGCCGATGAAAATGATAAGGGCTTAAATTTACCTGCGCGGCTAATTCGTCGAGTTTGATAGAGCTTTCGTTTTCTTCCATAATCCTGCAGGCATGAATGATCTTCTGTTCAGTTTCTACAACCTTTGACGTTGCCGCTGGTCTACATTTTCTGCAGGCTCGATACCCTGCCGATTCGGCGTCGTCGCAGGTTGTGAAATACTCCACATTATCACGATTAGGCAGCTTTGCATTGCAGCTGGGCCGACAGTAAACACCCGTTGTTATAACTGCATAATAAAATGCACCATCAGCGTCAGCATTGCTCTCTCTCACTGCCTGCCACCTGGCCTTATCCGTAGAGAATTTTTCTGATTTCATATTCAACTCTCAATCAATGATTCCCAGTTGCCTGTCGTTTCTTAGCGCTGCTGAGAATTGCAGGAAACAAACGGCCATCCATGGTCAACAGGCCAATACTTATCAGTCCCATTCCCACCATATGCTTAAGTTCAAGTTGTTCTCCCAAAATTGCTGTTCCCAGTAAGGTTGCACTGACAGGTATGAGCAGTGTTACAAGAAGCAGATTTGTCGCTCCCGCAGTTGATAATATACGGAAGTAAAGAATATAGGCAAACGCAGTTGAGATTACAGCCAAGCCAAGAATTGCCAGCCATATCTCGAAGCCGGGTATCCGCAGTGCAAAAGGTTGATCATAGAAAAGGGCCAGAGGGAGAAGAATCAGACTGGATGCTGTAACCTGTCCGGTCGCCGTAACCACAGGCTTTATGCCTAAGAGTGTAAAACGGCGGCCATAGATACCTGCCAGAGAATACGAAATTGCAGAAAAATGAACCTCCCCATACCATTGACAGAATTATTAAAAGCAGCCATTCATGTGAGGTCATTGAATCTATTTTGGCTTTCATGTGTTTTCCTCCGCGTTTTATTAACTGGATTAAAACACAGTATAAAGCCCTCCTGACTATGGAACACTCAGGTTCTTGCTATCTTATTCAAATTTATACTTTTTCGTAAATACTTTCTTTCACCCGCCCGTTCCTGAGTGTCGATGCGGGCCCCATGGCTGGATTTTCTAATTCTTGCCGGCGCTAATAATGGGTTAATGACAAAATGATTGTTTTAGTTTGCTATAATGAGAAGTAGCTGATGCATTTTCATGTTATTGCATCTTTGCCTGCCGTTTGCCTGGTAGGCAAGTCTTATCGGGAAGGAGACGTGATTTCAGTTAAAAGAGATCGATGAATGAAGTTTAACGATATACAAATGAACAATTTCTATGCTCCCTGATCGCAATTTTCCTATAGAAAATCAGCCGGTTCTTTATAAGATGGGGTCGGACCAGGACATGTTGTTGATTTGACACAATAATATCATCAACAATAGGCTGTATCTTACCTTAAACCCATCTTTTTAAGGTTCAAAATAGACTTTTAAGGGAAAATCGCACCAACAAAAACAGATAGAGAAGAAAAGACACACCATAGCTGATCTCGCACCATAATTACTGAGCATCACAAATTTCGTCCTTCCTGGTTGGTGCATGATCTCCAGCATTGTTGGCACTGAAGAGCATCGGGAAACATATCATCCTGATCGCGTAACTTCCGTTTTTAGATTGGCCAATCGAAGGTGGAAGTATTCTACCCACCACCAAATTTGCCTGTCTAGGGGGCGTATCCTCTGAAATTGTCTCTTGATGACCGCGCCAGCATTTTATTCACTTTTCCAGAAGGCATCTCTTCCGCTTGATAGGTCGGAACATGGGATTCTGGCTTCATTGGTAAAAAGATAGCGAAAGCTGCCTAAAGAAGGTATTTGTAGTGGTTATTGAATTGGATGGATTATTTTGGGAATTTTTTTGTTTTCCCATAAAAAAACAAATACATATGAGCCTTGTCGGGTCGATGAAAATGAAAGTTAAGCCCACCTATGAAGAGTTGGAAAGACGGGTGCAGGAACTTGAAAAAATTGAATCCGACTACAGGTCTAGAGAAAGCCAGTTACGGCTGCTTTATGATAAAGCACCACTCGGTTATCAATCACTGGACAAAAATGGTCATTTCATAGATGTCAACAAAACCTGGCTTGACGCCTTAGGATATGAAAAGGAAGAGGTCATTGGTAAGCCCTTTGCAAATTTCTTACATCCGGACTGGCGGGATCATTTTAAAGGAAATTTTCCACGGTTTAAGGCAATTGGTGAGATTCTGGGTGTTGAGTTTGAAATGGTGAAGAAAGACGGTGACCTGGTTCTGGTTTCTTTCACCGGGAAAATAAGCAAGGATGAAGAAGGTAATTTTCAACAGACCCACTGTATATTTGATGACATTACCGATCGCAAGCAGGCGGAGAATGAACTGAAAACAAACTATGAACTGCTTCAGATCGCCAGTGAAACAGCTAAATTCGGCGGATGGAGCGTTGATTTGACAAATAATATCTGCATGTGGTCGGACGCTGTGGCAGATATTCATGAGGTACCTCACGGTTATGCTCCGCCTGTGCAGGAAGCGGTAAATTTCTATGCTCCAGAATGGCAAAAAAAGATCAAACAGGTCTTCAGCGCCTGTCTAAAAGAGGGTACTCCCTACGATGAAGAGATGGAGATCATCACCAAGAAAGGAAAACGTCTTTGGGTTAGAACGACCGGCAAGCCAGTAAAAAATGACAAAAACGAGATTGTCAAAGTGCATGGTTCTTTTCAGGATATCACTGACAAAAAGCATACTGAAAAAGCACTGAAGCAGAGCGAGGAACGGTTTAATTTAGCCATGGATGCCAGCAGAGATGGTATTTATGAATGGGATTTAGAAACTAGGGAAATTTACTATTCTCCTGGGTGGAAGCGCATGCTTGGCTATGAACCTGAAGAACTGCCTAATGATTTTTCGGTGTGGGAAAAGCTTTGCAGACCCGAAGATGTGGAAAAATCCTGGCAGATATTGAAGGAAGTCTTGGAAGCGAAGCGTAAGCGGTTTGAAGTAGAATTCGAGATGCAACATAAAGAGGGACATTGGGTTCATATCCTGTCCAGGTCTAACATCTACAAAGATGCAAACGGTAAACCTGTCAGAGTTGTTGGGACCCATGTGGATATTACTGACAGCAAAAACCAGCGAGAACGTCTCAAACAGAGTGAATCACGCTACAAAAAGGCACAGGCACAGGCGAAGGTGGGGAATTGGGAATACGACCTGAAAACCACCGAATTCTGGGGTTCTGATGAAGCAAAAAAAATCTACGGTTTTGATCCGGACAAAGACAGTTTCAGCACCGAAGAAGTGGAAAGCTGCGTCATTGAGTGGGAAAGGGTCCATCAAGCGATGGTGGATTTGGTTGAAAAAGGGAAACCATACAATCTGGAATTTGATATCATAACCAAAGACACTGGCAAAACAAAAACCATTGCTTCAATTGCAGAAATTGAAACTGATGGGTCAGGACAACCCGTCAAAGTTTCAGGCGTTATCCATGACATTACCGAGCGCAAGCGGACTGAGGAAGAGTTGCGCAAACGGGAGAGTCAATTGCAAAGAATCTTCGAGATTCTCCCTATTGGCTTGTGGTTTGCAGACAAAGAAGGCACCTTGCTGCAGGGCAATCGCAAGGGGATCGAGATCTGGGGCGCCGAGCCCACGGTGACTATTGCCGAGTACGGCATTTTCAAAGCCTGGCATCTACCGTCTCGAAAACCAGTCCTTGCTGACGAGTGGGCGCTGGCAAAAACAATCCGAAGCGGGGAAACTATTGTTGACGAGTTACTCGAAATCGAGACCTTTGACGGTAAACGAAAGACCATCTTCAATTACACTGCGCCGGTGGTGGATGGTAATGGGCAAGTGGATGGTGCCATCGTCGTCAATTTGGATATCAGTGAGCGCAAGGTTCTGGAAGACCAACTCCGTCAGGCCCAGAAAATGGAATCTATCGGCCGGCTGGCCGGCGGCGTCGCTCATGACTTCAACAACATGCTGGGAGTAATTCTCGGCCATACCGAGATGGCTCTTGAGGAGACAGATCCTGCCTCACCACTTTATACCAACCTGCAGAGCGTTCACCAGGCCGGTGAGCGTTCGGCCGACCTGACACGACAGCTGCTGGCCTTTGCCCGCAAGCAGACCATTGCTCCCAAGGTCATAGATATAAACGACACAGTAAAGGGGGTGATCAATATGCTCCGCCGTTTGGTTGGTGAGAATATCGATCTGCTCTGGCACCCCGGAAGGAACATCCAGCCGGTCAAAATCGACCCCTCGCAGATCGACCAACTCCTCGCCAACCTCTCTGTTAACGCCCGGGACGCCATTGACGGAGTTGGTAAGATCACCATAGAAACAGAAGCAAAAACTTTTGATGACGACTATTGCCACGACCATCTGGAGGCTCTACCTGGAGAATATGTACTGCTCGAGGTTAGCGACGACGGCTGTGGCATGGATAAAAAAACACTGAGTCAAGTCTTTGAACCTTTTTTTACTACCAAGGAGCAGGGCCAAGGTACCGGTCTGGGGCTGGCCTCAGTCTTTGGCATGGTCAAGCAGAACAACGGTTTCATTAATGTATATAGCGAACCGGGCCAAGGAACGACCTTTAAAATATACTTACCGGTATATGTTTCGAAATCAGTCGAAGTGGCGGAAAAGACGCATGACCTACCCGTCGGACACGGAAACGAGACCATCCTTCTGGTGGAGGACGAGTCAGCTATTTTGAAAATGACCACCACGATGCTGGAAAGGCTGGGATATACTGTAGTGGCCGCCGCTACCCCCGGCGAAGCTATCCGCCTGGCTCATGAATATCGGGGCCGGATAGATCTGTTGATGACCGATGTGGTGATGCCGGAGATGAATGGCAAAGAGTTAGCCAAAAACCTCCTCTCTTACTTCCCGGATCTCAAGCGTCTGTTTATGTCCGGCTACACCGCGAACGTCATCGCCCACCACGGCGTGCTGGACGAAGGCGTGCATTTCATCCAAAAACCGTTTTTAAAGAAAGACCTGGGAGAGAAGCTGCGCGAGGCCCTGGAAAGCTGAAAAGTTAATTTAATTAAGTTATGAATTGAGCCGTGGATAAACTGGAAAATATAGGGTATGGCGACTGGTTTCATAATCAAGTTGATGTTGGCAAAATAGCTGCTCATGAGGTTGCCCGTGTCGTTGCAGTGCACAAAGACAGCTATGTGATAACAAAGGGCGATGGAGAAGTTTTTGCGGAGTGTTCCGGGAATCTGCTCTATGCGTCAGGCTCTCCGTTTGATCTGCCAACGACCGGGGATTGGATATATGCAGATTTTTATGACGATGACTCCCACGCAATCATCCATGGAGTGTTACCAAGAAGAACCTTATTAAAACGAAAAACAGCCGGGAAACTGGTGGATTTTCAGCTCATAGCAGCAAATATAGATTTTGCCTTCATTATGCAATCCGTAGACTACAATTTCAATCTCAGAAGATTGGAACGATATCTGGCCATGGTAAATGAAAACCAGATTACTCCGTTAATATTACTGAGCAAGTGCGATCTTGTCTCACCCGATGAAGTCGAAGAAATCAAGAAGAATATTATTAGCATTACCCCTCATACTTCAGTACTGGCTTTTAGTAATTTAACCCGGGAAAATATCACAGCGATAAAAAGCTTTTTATCACCTGGAAAGACATATTGTCTGCTCGGTTCATCAGGAGTAGGTAAAACGACCCTTCTCAACAGCATCATCGGCAGTGAACAATTCGAAACCCAAGCTGTCAGTAAAAAACAAAGTAAAGGAAGACACACTACGACGAGCCGGGAACTTGTACAGTTGGATAATGGTGCCTTACTGATAGACACTCCGGGAATGAGGGAACTCGGAAATATGTCTATTGGTGCTGGTATCGACGAGACATTTTCGGAAATATTAGAACTGGCAGAGCACTGTCAATTTCGGGATTGTTCTCATACCAATGAAAAGGGATGTGCAATATTGGCAGCAATAAAAGCCGATGAACTGGATGAACACCGGTACAAAAACTATGTAAAAATGAAAACTGAATCAGCTTTTTATGAAATGTCTTATTCCGAAAAAAGAAAGAAGGATAAGGAATTTGGAAAGATGGTTAAATCAGTCATGAAAAGTAAGAAAAAACGATAGCACCTAACCAGAGCATATTCCTGTGGTGGCCAGCGCAGTTATGAATATTGCCATCTTGAAGGTTTCAAAATTCAATCTACGCTTTACATTGAAATGTTTCTTGTATCCAGTAAGTTATGCTTTCCCTGAAACCTAACAATAATAGAAAATAAAGAGTTTGTTGCGCGGAGTCCATGACAATCTTTAGCAGGCGACTGTCTGATTAAGTTGAAAATGAAATGAGTTAGACTGAGGGTGGATTTTTACATATAAAGCCTGTTTTTGTCTCTTGCTGGAAACTGAAGTGTAGTATTTTTAGCAATTCACTGCATAATCACTGCAAAAAAAAGCACTTACAGAGTGATTTCTGTAAGTGCTTCAGTATATTGGTGGAGCTAGTCAGGATCGAACTGACGACCTCTTGACTGCCAGTCAAGCGCTCTCCCAGCTGAGCTATAGCCCCACAAGAAAACCCCTGTGGAATTTTGACGTCAATCAATACCAGGGTTTCCCGAGGGTGTCAATCAATTTTGATATATTCTTGTCGGGTAAATGCATATATCTTGCGTATGCACTGGAGCTCTGGTATTCTTCATCGGCTGTAGCGCAGGCAGCAGAAAAATAGAAATTTTCAGAGATGATAGAGGGGACAGAGATGCATTGTCTCTGCTGAACAAATACGGATATTCACCAGGAAAGGTACTTTCCGAAGAGGAAAAGTTCATGTATTCACCATTTAATTTTTTGTTTGGCTGGCTCTCCAATGACCTTGCCATCGATCTCGGCACGGCCAATACCGTTCTCTATGTCAAAGGCAAAGGCATTGTTTTACGTGAGCCCTCCGTCGTCGCGGTGCGCCAGGACGGCAGAGGCAGCAAGGTTCTGGCGGTTGGGCAGGAAGCCAAGCAGATGCTGGGGAAGACACCGGGAAACATTACTGCCATCCGCCCGATCAAGGATGGTGTCATCGCCGATTTCGAGGTTACCGAGGCCATGCTCCGGTATTTCATCAATAAGGTTCATAACCGCAGAACCCTTGTTCATCCACGGATCATGATATCGGTGCCGTCGGGTATAACCCAGGTTGAAAAACGGGCCGTGCGCGAGTCAGCCGAGTCGGCCGGCGCCCGTGAGGTATATCTCATTGAAGAGCCCATGGCAGCGGCAATTGGCGCCAATCTGCCCATAACTGAACCCACGGCCAATATGGTGGTCGACATAGGCGGAGGCACCACCGAGGTGGCGGTTATTTCGCTGGCGGGCATCGTCTATGCCAAATCGGTGAGGGTGGCTGGAGATAAGATGGACGAGGCCATACTCCAGTATATCAAACGCAAGCATAATTTGGCCATTGGTGAGAGAACGGCTGAGCTGATCAAGACCTCCATCGGCAATGTCATGCCAGAAGACCCTTATGAGAGTATGGACATCAAGGGCAGAGATCTGGTTTCCGGGGTCCCGAAGACCCTGACTATTACCGCAGACGAAATCCAGTCGGCAATAGCCGAACAGGTCGATGTTATCATCGATGCGGTCAAGGTTGCTCTGGAGGTGACGCCGCCGGAGCTGGCCGCTGATATTGTCGATCAGGGAATTGTCCTCACCGGCGGCGGTGCGCTCTTGAAAAATCTCGATAAGGCGCTGCGCGAAGAGACGGGCATGCCCATCATAGTTGCCGAGGACCCGCTTTCATCGGTGGTTCTGGGGTCCGGTAAGGCACTTGACAACCTTGATATACTCAAGGAAGTTACTATCAGTTGACACCGGAGAGACAGTTCCTGCGCCGCAACGGTATGACGCTGTGCGCAGGCGATCTACGGCTGTGCCTCTTCCCCGGCTCTGCTGTAGTCGTTCCCTGGTGGCCGTTGCTGCCGCCCGGTGTGTAGCGGGGAATATGCCCTTCATACAGAAAGAGTTCGCTTGTACCGGTTGTGAGAAAAAAAAGCACACCCAAAAAGGGGCTGGGGAGACTGGCGATGACGAAGGTGGTTCTCCTTCTCATCCTGGTCTGCAGCCTCATTCTTTTCGCCGCCTCCTTGGGCGGTAGATTCGGACCCTTCCATCAGATAACCCTCGAGACCCTCGGTCCCGTTCAGTCCCTGTTCACCTCTGTTTCCCTGGGAGTTCAACGAGTCTGGGATGATTATATTGCACTCTGGACCGTCCGTGATGAAAACAGGCGCCTGCGGATTATGCTCGAAGAGTACAACGAAAAGCTCAATGAATACACGGAGGCCTATTCCACCTATCTGGGTCTTTACGAAAAACTCAGATTCAAGGAAAAAGATCCTTTTCCGTCAATCACCGCCCGGGTGGTCGGCAAGGGGCCGTCCTACTGGTTCCAGACCATAATCATCGACCGTGGAGAAAACGACGGCATCGTCGATGGCATGGTTGCCCGCAATGAAAAAGGCGTCGTCGGTCAGATTATTCAGGTGTCTCCAAACTATTCCAAGGTTCTCCTGGCCAACGCTCCAAGCAGTGCCATCGATGCCATGGTTCAGAAGACCAGAGTTCGGGGCATACTCAAAGGGGCGGGGCAGCGCGGCTATATTCTCCACTACGTTCTCAAGAAGGCCGACGTTGCCGTTGGCGACAGGATAGTCACCGCCGGCATCGGCGGTGTGTTCCCTTCCGGAATACCGCTTGGCAGGGTTTCGGCCGTTCACAAAAAACAGCGCGGCATGTTCCAGGAGATCGAAGTGGCGCCAGCCGTCGATTTTCAGCGCCTGGAGATGGTATTTGTCAATCTCACGGAAAAACTATCCTGGGAAGCGGAGATGAAGCGGCTGATGGGGGAGAATCGCTGATGCTGCTGATTTTTTTTCTCATCCTTGGCGTCTTTCTCATCGTCGCCCAGACCACGTTTTTCCAGCTCTTTCCCGACTGGCTGGGCAGACCGGATTTTCTCTATATCCTCGTTGCTTTTGCTGCCTACAGAATGGGATGGGGTTCCGGCCTGTTGTATGCCTTTCTGCTGGGATGGATGCTTGACGTAGTCTCTGGGATTCATCTGGGTATCTACCCGCTGCAGAATATTCTCGTTTTTGCAGCTCTCAAACTGCTTACCGAAAGCAGTCCTCTCAAGGAAGGTACCTACGAAGTGCCGCTGGTGGGGCTGAGCTATTTTCTTGTGCAGATTGGCTTTTATTTTGTGCACTCGGTAATGATACCCGGAACCCTGCCGGGATGGTCCTGGGACAAGATCTTCCAGGATACCATGATATTGCTCCTGGCGACCATCCCCACGTTTGTTCTACTCAATAAATTCTATGAATTTTTCAATACGCGCAGGATTGTCCACAGGGTAATTCGTCGCGGATCTTCCAATCAGTTTCGCTAGCAGCATGAAAGAAAAACGACACCTTTTTACCGAACTCGATGAAATCAATGAGCATGACGACAGTGCTCTGGATGTCCTGCGCCCGCGGCTGATACTGGCATCGGCTATTATCCTGCTCTTCACCGCCCTTATCTTCAGCAGGCTCTGGTTTCTGCAGATCGCCAATAGCGACGAGTACCAGAACAAAGCTTATAACAACCGGGTAAGGGTGGGCAGTCTAGCGGCTCCGCGCGGACATATACTTGACCGCAACGGCATCCCGCTGGTGACCAACAGGCCTTCGTTCAACGTGCTGCTGGTCAGAGAAAACACCAGAAACGATGAAGAGCTCCTCAAGCGACTGGCGGATGTGCTTGGTCGGGATGTATCGCAGTTGTGGGAGCGCATCCGAGACGCCTCCAATATTCCTCTGCATATTCCCATCCGCCTGGAGGAGGATATCGACTGGCAAACGCTGGCCTATCTGGAAAATCATAACCACGATTTCTCCGGTATCCGTATTGAGGTGACACCGCGTAGAGTCTACCATTTCGGCGACATGGCCGCCCATGTTATCGGCTATCTCGGCGCCATCAGCAAAAAGGAGCTCGCCAGATACGGCGAGGCTGATTATGACGGCAGCGATCAGATCGGTAAAATGGGGCTCGAGAAACTGCGGGAGAGTGACCTGCGAGGGGAAAAGGGCACCAATTTCTCCGAGGTCAATGCCCGCGGTTTCGAACAGCAGTTGCTTAAGCGCATCGATCCCCTGCCCGGCATGGAGATCCAGCTGACGCTCGATGTCAAGCTGCAGCGCGTGGCCGAAGAGATGATGCATGCAGAAGATAAGGCTGGAGCCGTCGTCGCCCTGGAAGTCAATACCGGCCGAGTGCTGACTTTTGTGTCGACGCCTACCATTCATCTCGAAGAGTTCATTGGCGGCATATCCCAGAAAAACTGGGACGCCTACCTCAACAATATCAAGAAGCCTCTTATCAATAAAACGGTGCAGGGACTGTATCCGCCAGGATCGACCTATAAAATGATCACCGCCCTGGCCGGTCTTAGCGCCGGTGTGATCAATCCCGATACCGTCTTTTATTGTCCCGGATACTACTCCTTCGGCAACAGGATATACCGTTGCTGGAAACATGCCGGCCATGGTGCCGTTAATCTGAACCGGGCCATTGCTGAATCCTGCGACGTCTATTTCTATCAGGTCGGCCAGCAGGTAGGTGTAGACGGCCTTGCCAAATATGCGAGGATGTTCGGACTGGGGCAGGAAACAGGGCTGGAAGTCGAAAATGAAAAGGAAGGGCTTATACCTACCAGACAATGGAAAAGGGAGCGCTATGACAGCAAGTGGCATGAGGGTGAGACTCTGTCGGTGGCTATTGGCCAGGGATACAATCTGGTAACACCGTTGCAGATAGCCGTGATGACGGCAATGATCGCCAACGGTGGTAAGAAGTATCAGCCGCAGATGGTGGAGCGGGTAATGCGTCCCGATGGCACCGTCGTTGAGAAGCTGGAACCCCGGCTGGCTAATGAGGTCGGCGGGGTGCAGCAGTACCTGCCGCTCATCCGACAGGGCATGTATGATGTGGTCCAGGGCAAAAAGGGGACGGCCAGGATTGCCAGGATCGAGGGGCTGGAGATTGCCGGCAAGACCGGCACGGCCCAGGTGGTGAAGATCGCCCAATACAAAGGTTTGAAGGATGAGGAAATCCCCTATAAATTTCGAGATCACGCCTGGTTCACCTGCTATGCCCCGGCCGACGAACCGGAAATAGCGGTAACGGTTCTGGTCGAGCACGGTCTCCACGGCAGCTCGGGCGCCTCCCCCATTGCCAAAGCGGTGTTGGAGACCTACTTTGCCGACCGGCTTGCCCAAAAAGCCGCCGAGGAGGTAAAGCAGCAATGAATAACTCAGCGGCAATCACAGCGATGCAGCCCCCTCCTGCTCAGACTGCGGTACCTGCCGGCATTGCGGCCAGCATCAATGGTAAAGAGAGAAGATATGTTTCGCATTGACAGACGCCATTTCATTCATTTTGACTGGGTTTTTTTTCTTCTTCTCCTGCTGGTCTGCGGCATGGCTCTTTTCAACCTCTACAGTGCTTCGTATCCGCCCAAGGAATGGGGAACGCCGCCTTATCTCAAGCAGAGCTATTTCTTTCTTATGGGCTTCGCCGCCATACTTTTCGTGCTCAGCTTTGACTACAGTGAACTGCATATCTGGAATTATCCGTTTTACATATGTATTCTTTTGATGCTGCTGGCCGCTTTTCTTCTGGGCAAGTCCGCCGGCGGGGCGCAGCGCTGGATAGATCTTGGCTTCTTTCGCCTGCAGCCATCGGAGCCGGCCAAACTGATGCTGGTGATTTCTCTGGCCAGCTACTATTCACGCAAGGAGGTCCTCGACGGCTATTCGCTCAAGCAGCTGCTGCCGCCGATAGTGCTCACCGCCATACCCTTTCTGCTGATTCTGCTGCAGCCGGATCTGGGCACGGCCTTGATGCTGGGTATAATCTTTGTTTCCATGACAGTTTTTGTAAAGCTGCGCATGTCGACCTATCTGATTCTGGGCGGTTCGGCGCTGTTTTCCGTGATCTTCGCCTGGCACAAGCTGCTCAAGCCCTATCAGAAACAGCGGGTCCAGACTTTTCTCAACCCCGAAAACGATCCCATGGGGCATGGCTATCAAATCCTTCAATCGAAGATAGCCGTTGGCAGCGGCGGTAAGTTCGGCAAAGGGTATCTGGAGGGAACCCAGGGGCACCTGCATTTTCTTCCCGAGCGACATACCGACTTCGCCTTTTCCGTCTGGTGTGAGGAATGGGGCTTTTTCGGCAGCCTCTTCTTTCTTGGCGTCTATTTTTTCATCCTGCTTCTGGGACTGCGGACCGCGCTCTATGCCAGAGACAGATTCGGCATGCTGCTTGCCTATGGTGTCGTCATGCTGATCTTCTGGCAGGCGGTCATCAACGTTCTCATGATACTCGGTTTTCTGCCGGTTGTCGGCATTCCTCTGCCGCTGGTGTCCTATGGTGGCTCGTCGCTGTTGACCACCTTGCTGGCCCTGGGCATTCTTATGAATGTGCGTATGCGAAGATTCCAGCCTGGTCGCGGCGGGGAGGGGGAGGCTGGTTAGGAGTTGGCTATTACCAGATCCCTGAGGGAGCGGATGAAGAGGGGTTTGGTGTTGAGCGATGGACAGGGCCGGCAGGTCAGTCCTTTTTTGCGGGCCATGTCGCGGTAGAGCATGTTTATCTCATAGAGTGTTTCGACGTGATCGGAGACGAAGCTTATCGGCACCATGAGGATGTTCTTGTATCCCTCGGCGGCGAGTGTGTCGATCATTTCCGGGGTGGAGGGAGAGAGCCATTCAACGGGGCCGCTTCTGCTCTGGAAACAGAGTCTGCCGCGGTACCCTGTTATCTCTTCTATTTTGGCGATGCTGATCTGCAGCTGCTCAAGGTAGGGGTCACCCTCCTCGATAAATGAGGTGGGCAGGCTGTGAGCGCTGTAGACAATGGCTACCTCTCCTGCGGACGTTGAACCGAAGCCGGCCAGACCCTCCTGGATGTTTTCTGCAAAGCTTTGGATATAGCGCCGGTTATCCGGCCAGCCGTGAACTTCAGAAATAGCGGTATCTATCTTCAACCTTCCAGCACAGCGCTTAAGGTCACCAAGCGATGAGCCCGAGGTGGCACAGGAAAAATGGGGATAGAGCGGCAGAGCGATGATTCTACCGACTTTCTCTTGAGACAGTCTCTGCAGAGCATCGCTTGCCGTGGGTCGCCAGTAGCGCATGGCGGTGACCACAGAGTAATCGCCTTCACCGTCCAGCATCTGCTGGAGGGCGTTTGCCTGTTCGTTGGTGATGCGGATAAGTGGGGAGCCGCCGCCTATCTTTTCGTAGGTTTTACGGCTTTTGGGCGCACGTTTTCGGGCGATATACCAGGCCAGCGGCTTCTGCATGAAAGGGGGGCCAAGCCGGATGATATCCCGATCGGAAAAGAGATTGTAGAGAAAAGGTGCGACGTCTTCGAGTTTCTCGGGACCGCCCATGTTAAGAAGTACTACCCCAATTTTTTCCGCCATGAGACTCATCCTCTGTCACTCATCTTTTCCTGGAACGGCTCAATACTTTACACCAAATGGATCTTTGATGCAAAAGCTACTTGTCAGCCTGTTGCAGGTAAGACCTAAATGGCCCAAAAAGAAAGGGCTGAGCTTGATTCTTGGACTCCAGGAAATATACTTATAAGAAGGGCGGAACTTATTCTTAAACAGGCATTAGGAATAGTGCTGACTGTACTGACTGCTCTTTACGGTTTCATAAGTTTCCGTCTGGGAAATGTGCCATGGAGGCACACAGGCAGTGATGTTGGAGCATACATCACTTAAGCATTAATTGGAGGGACTCTATGGAACTACAGGTCGAAGCCCGAAATATCGAATTGCGTAAAGGTTGGCAGGAAAGGATCGAAGAAGAGAAAGAAAAGCTGATTCGAAACTTTGCTTCCTATCTTTTGCACCTTCGAGTAGTTATAGAAGCGACTACTCATCATAAAGAAGGAGGGTTTGAGATCAAATTGGTTGCATCGGTACCGAACGATACACTCGTTGTCTCACGTAAGGGGGCTGCAGTCAGGCCTTTGCTGGTTGAAGCATTTGATGTGCTGTCGCTGCAGTTAAAGGAAACCATCCGCAAAAAACGAAAGACCGAGACATCTCCCGAGTCGCTGCTGGATGGCAACAGCTTTGGTACTATCCGCAAGCTTTCCCCGCATGAGTCTTACGGTTTCATATCCACTCCCGATATGCGGGATGTCTATTTTCACGAGAACGCTCTGAAAAATATAAATATGGAAGATCTCTCCGAAGGCGATGGCGTTCTGTATGGTGAAACTTTGGGAGACAAGGGCCCCCAGGCTTCATGGGTACGTCTCGCTAAATAACTCCTGCACAACGTTACGCTACTCCAGAACCCCTTCGGACACTGTTTCCGAGGGGGTTCTGGCGTTTGATCCCGTATCAGTCCCCTTGGGTGTTTGCGAAATGCGGCAGCAGGCCGTGCCTTTGCTTCTCCCAGATATCGATAACGGTGAGCGTTGCCAGTTTGCAGCGCTGTACGAGAGAGGCTTTGATCATATATTCGTCGGCGCTGTGGTCAAGGCCGCCTATCGGTCCGAGGCCGTCGAGTACCGGAATGCCGCATTCCGAAAGAGTATTGGCGTCGGAGACGCCGCTGCGCAGTTCGGACCGCAGCGGCAGGCCGAGGAAATCGGCCTGTTGCTTGAACAATCGGTAAAGGGCCCTGTTCTGTTCGGTCTGCTTCATAGGGACTCTGTTATGCGTGGCAGATATCGTACTGGTGGTCCCCTTAACAGTGGATCGAGAGGCAATCTCCTCAACACGTTTTCTGCAGATCTCACCATCCTCGCTGGTCACGTAGCGTGTATCTATTTCGGCCGTGGCCCGCTCGGCAACGACATTGGCTGCACTACCTCCGGCCACCAGGCCAACATTGACAACGATTTCCTTGTCGGGGTCGTTGAGTTCTTCGAGATGAATGGTTTTGTGGGCGAGTTCGAGCACGGCGCTGGTTTTGCCCAGTTCCTGGGTGAAGGCGGCATGACCTGATTTGCCGTATATGTCGAGATGGTAACCGGATTTGCCTTTGCGCCCGGTGACCACCTCGCCTTCGGTGCCACCGCATTCAAACACCAGTCCGCAGAGGCCTTTTCTGCCGTAGCTGCGTATCAGTTCAGCGGAGTGACGGGAGCCGGTTTCTTCGTCGGAATTGCAGATAAGGACGATGGGGATTTTCTCCAGCAGACGCTGGCTGTTGAGTGCCTTGAGCAGAAAAACGGCAGTCACCAGCCCACCTTTCATATCACAGACGCCTGGTCCGTAGGCATGCGTTTCATCTTCCCGGTAAAAGTTGAAACTGCTCTCCAGGGGGAAGACGGTATCCATGTGGCCTACCAGTACAAGCGGCCGCTGTGCTCGGGTAGTGACGGCAGCCGAATGAAAAATCAGGTTGTCGCCGCAAACCTGCGACTGATGAACGGTGCATTGCAGCGGGCAGTCGGCAAGCACTTGACGAAGCAGTAGGCCAACCTGGTTGACACCCTCTTTGTAGAGGGTATGGCTTGGCTGCAGGACGAGCTTTTCCAGAAGCTGAAACTGCTGTCGTTCATTGTCGTCAAGATAGTGCAGGATCTGTTGCTGCATGAATCAGCTCTGGTACGTAGCAAAGGCGAAGGAGTCCGTCTTGTAAGTGTCCGGGTCGGCATCGGGGTAGGAAACCTCCGTATCGCTCCACGGTTTACGGAGGATGTACTCATTGTCCTCGAATGAGATGACGTTGGAGCGATGCAACGGAATTTTTCCGCCGGCTGTGGCGATGTAGCGTGGGATGGCGTCGCCTGAAATATTCCCGTACATCGACTCGACAATGTCCCTGCCTACCTCCAGCGGTACCCGAAAATGTTTGAACTGCGGATTCCGGTAGCTGCAGTTGAAGATATAGTATGGGCGAACGTAGGCTTCATGTATGGTTTCGCAGAGTTTCCACATTTTTACCCGGCTGTCGTTGATGCCCTTGAGCAGTACTGCCTGGTTCAAAATGGTGAAAGAACGTTTGCTCAGACGCCGGTAGGCATCGCGCGAGAGGGGGGTGATTTCCTGGGCGGTGTTTATTTGGGTGACTACGCGGATAGGTTTTCTGTCGTTTGATTCTTCTATTATATCGAGGAGTTCGTCGTCGATTCGCATGGGCGCCGTCACCGGTATGCGGGTGCCCAGACGTTTGACTTTGACGTGGTCGATGTCGTCGAGTTGTGCCAGCAGCCATTTGAGTATGGAGTTGGGCAAGACGAAGGCGTCGCCGCCGGTGACCAGGATATCCCGTATGTTCTCGTTGTTCCGTATGTATTCAAGTGCCTCACCGTAGGCCTCCCAGGAGTAGGTTTTGTCCTTCCTGCCGATATGGGCTATGCGCAGACAGTGGGTGCAGTACATGGCGCACATATTGGTGGCCTTGATGGTGACCACTCTCGGATAGAACTGGTCGATGAGCCGGGCCGGAGAGTGATCTGCTGCCACCGGTGGAATCTCGATGCCGGCGTTGTCGACCATTTCACCGGTGGGGACGGATTGCAGCATTACAGGGTCATTGATGTTTCCCGGCATGATGAGGGAGCTGTAGTAGGGGGTGAGCCGCATGCGGAAATTTTTGGTCACCCGTCCTATGGAAGCTACGGCCTCGGCCGGCAGGTCGATGAGCTCGGCCAGTTCTTCGGCGGTGTTGATACAGTTGCGGATCTGGCCCTTGTAGCTTCCCCACTCGTTGGTGCTCATATTCAGCTTTGTGCGAATTCGTTCGCCGTTTTCCTGAATCTGCGGCCAGAGCTCGATGCCGCTCGGTGCCTCTGTATCCTTACGGGCAAGATATTCCTCAACCCGGGCGTTGGCCTTGCCGGCTATTGGCAGCGCCTGGGTGAGACGGCCGCCGAGTGAGACCATGTGCTCGTCGATCTGCTGGTGTTTCAAGGCCAGGTTGCACAGATCCATCTTTGTCAGTCCGAAGTCCCGGATGCTGTTGCCGGCAAGGCGCTGTTTGAGGAGTTCCTGGAAAAGGCTGATGATGGGACCGGTCAGATTCTTCTTACAGGCCTTCTCAACCAGCTGGGAAAGTTCCTTCTTTACTGCCCCCGTGGGTACCTGGCCCTTCTCCCTGGGAGGATCTCCGGTAAGCTTGCCGATGAGTTCGAGGGTGTACTGGTCCAATGCGTTGTGACAGTCCTGATCGCTGCGTATGTGCGGTTCCATGATGATAATTAGGCCTCTTCAATGGTTTGTTGTATGAATCCTACTCCTTGACACAATCCTTCGTTGACTTCCTCTCTGTTGGTGGCTACGGAAACGACTCTGGCGAGAAACGTTCCGGGCATGACATAGAAGTTGGTGCCCACGTGTTCGAGGATGGCAAAATCTTTGAGCAGTTCACCATTGGCAACTTTTCTAAAAGTTTCACGCTCGTAGATGTTCTGGGGAATGTAGCCCGTTGTTCTCTTCTGGGTATCTATCTTGTAATTGTACGTTCCCCAGTGAAGATTGCGGTGGTTGGAGGACAGCTCTCTGGTGTTTTTGGGGAAGCGGTCTTCGGTGACGGCAAAGTATTCCAGTTCCATGAGAGAGGGACTGCCTTCCGGCAGCGACTGTTCGAGGGTCAGACAGAACTCCAGCGTCGTGCCTTGCTTGCGGGCATTGATTTCCAGAAAGACGACGTTGCCGTCGTGGTCGATGAGATAGTCACAGCCGAAGATACCGCGATAGCCATGATGGCCAAGAATTTTGCCCACCCTGACGGTGTAGTCTCTCAGAATCTGCTGGCTTGCGGCGTCGAGTTCCGTCGGATAGAGCGAGCCGACGAAACGGTTGCCGCCGACGATAACCTGATCTGCTATGCCGGCGATATAGACATCGTTTTCGTTGGCGACCACGGCCAGAACGGTAGGATCATAGGTGTGAGGTATGTAACGCGACAGCAGATAGAGACTGTCTTCGTCGGTGAATATCGAGGTCACCTCCTCCTGGTTTCGAGTCACGGCTGAATTTGAACCGGCGGCGGAATAGGGGGTGCTGATGAAGATACCTTCACCCCATTGCCGGCGCAGACCGGCAGTGGTCTGCAGAAGAGATTCAAGCCCGTCGCAGATATGGTGTTCGGCCATGGGGACAATACCATTGAGTGTCTGGTACTGGAAAATCTTGGAATTGAATCTTTTGGCGATGGTTTTATCGGGTCCGAGAATGGTAACGCCTTCGATTTCATCGAGGGTCAGCTCCTCTATGGATTCATAGAGACTTATATAGAGTTGGTTCTGCTTTTTGAGGATGGTGTCGATCAATGCGCGGATGGTTTTGCTGGCGGAAACCGCGGAGATGAAATGATCATATTTTATGCGACAGCTTTTGCGAAAGGCGCCGAGGTTGAGCCTGCCCAGTTCTTCGTCGACTGCTCCCAGCCTGGCCTCGGGATTGATGACGAAGATGTTGGCGTAGTTGTACTGAATGCAGATATCAGGTATTACGGCAATAAACCGGACCTCTTTGTTGTAGACTCGCCGGTTGAGCGTTTCCTGAAGGAAGGTGTTGAGGCCATAGGCCTTGAGATCGCCTATGTAGAGGAAATAATAATAATCGGGATTGTAGGTAAAGTTCGAGAAGAGGATTTCATCGTCATAGTCCATGGTCTGCCGCTCGTGTAAGGTGGGAGCTGAGGTGGGCATGTCTTTACCGCCGTCACTCAATGAGTGTCGCCCTGCCAGTGTAAGGAAAAAAAAACGGCCAGTCTTCGCTGTAAGAGAAGTGGCCGCTGTCTGTAATTGTTTTGGGATATTGTTCGTGGAAGACAAACCCGGCGCAGAGTGCTGGGGGCGAGGCTGCCGGAAAAACGGTTGGATATGAGAAATCCATACAGCAGGAAATAGGCACAGCAATTTTCCTTCATCTGTCTGAGCGATTGAAACGCTGCCCTTAATACCTTCATGCCTGAGGAACCGCTGCCAGGTAAGGAAAATATCCAACTCAGGGCTATTTTTCCCATTCAATACCTCCGGCACCACCCTTTGTCAAGCAAGAAGCACAAGCAGCTTGAAAAAGTATCTCCGGAAAAAACTGAGAGGCGCTAAGGTAAAGAGTTGACTATCGATTCGCTATACCCATGCCATAGCAAGTGCGCCTGCTCTAGCCTAGTCTGGGCTACTCTAGTAACTGGTCTGCGGCAGCGGCTGTATTGGGAGCGGTTTCGGGAAGGCCCCAAGTCAGCAATCAGAAAATGAAGCAGATCGCTCTCCACGTCGATGTGGTGTTGAGGATATGATCAAAAATGTACTGGGGGTGACGACTGGCTGGTCATGCTAAATAAACAGGATATAATGATAAGTCTGTATCTTTGAGCATTTGAGCAAAGAGTATGGCTGAGGTTTGCGGCGGAGTGAAGGGTGGTTGAGATGAGAGACTGAAGGTGTCAAAATACTTGACATATGGAGCTATTTTTGCGACCCTTTAAAGACATTTGAAGGAATTCAGTCGTTTTCTCTGGGGAAAATCTCTATGATGTTAACAGGCTGCCTTCATTAACGGGCCTGTGGAGCCTGTTTTATAGAAGTTTTTCCAAACCGTCAGTCTTCCATCCAGGAAGCAACGTCCAACACGAACCCAAGGAGAGGTAGCATGAAAAAAAGTTTATTGCTAGCAGCAGCAGCGATGTTTGGTTTCGCCAGCGCACTGAGCAGCGTGCCGGCGGCCCAGGCGCAGCAGTTTGTCACCATCGGCACCGGCGGTGTCACCGGGGTCTACTATCCCACCGGCGGCGCCATCTGCCGCCTGGTGAACAAGAACAAGAAGGAGCACGGTATCCGCTGCTCGGTTGAGTCCACCGGCGGTTCCGTCTATAACCTCAACGCCATCGCCGCAGGCGAACTCGATATGGGTGTCGCCCAGTCCGACTGGCAGTATCACGCCTACAACGGCACCTCCAAGTTCGAGGAAGCCGGCCCCAACAAGGATCTGCGCGCCGTCTTCTCCGTTCATCCCGAACCTTTCACCGTGGTCGCCCGTGCCGATTCCGGCATCAAGAATTTCAAGGATCTCAAGGGCAAGCGGGTCAACGTCGGCAACCCCGGCTCCGGCCAGCGCGGCACCATGGAAGTAGTGATGAAAGCGATGGGCTGGACCATGGATGATTTCAAACTGGCCTCGGAACTCAAGGCCGCCGAGCAGTCCAGCGCCCTGTGCGACAACAAGGTGGATGCCATTGTCTACGTCGTCGGCCATCCCAACGGCTCAATCAAGGAAGCCACCACCGCCTGCGATTCGGCCCTGGTGAATGTCACCGGTCCGGAGATCGACGAACTGATCTCCGCAAACGACTACTACCGTACAGCGACCATTCCGGCCGGCATGTACCGCGGCACCGACGAAGACACCACCACCTTCGGCGTTGGCGCTACCTTCGTCAGCTCGGCCAAGGTCGACGACAAGGTGATCTACAACGTCGTCAAGGCGGTCTTCGAGGACTTCGACCAGTTCAAAAAACTGCATCCGGCCTTCGGCGTGCTCAAGAAGGAAGAGATGGTCAAGGATGGCCTGTCGGCACCGCTGCACGAGGGTGCCAAGAAGTACTACAAAGAAGCGGGACTGATGTAGATCCACCGCCGGGGAACACCTTTTTCCCCGGCCCTGCAGTCACACGGGGCGGAGGCCTGCGCCTCCGCCCTTTTTCCTCATGCAGCAAGAACAATCGAAGCCCGAGGCCGGTCGGCAGGACTGAGCCGGCTCCGGACCAGCACTCATCAGCATCGTCCCCCCAATGTTTCACGCCCGAAGGGGTGAAAGGCTGTCTGCAAGGTGACTGGCTGGGTTTGGGTAAAGAGTTACCAGCACATAGAATGAAGAACGCCTGGAGACACGTAGAAATCCGATTTCCCCTGAACCTCAGGCGTAACCCATTATACAGAGACAGAGGTGCTTTTTTCACGGGTGTCTGCGGCCAGGACGGTCGCAGTCAAGGCCCCAGGGATGGGTTTATGGCGACCCGGGGAAAGAGTATCCCTGTCTCAAGATCACTGGTTGAAGGTGAAAGAATGTCCCACCCGGGCGATGCCGGGACAAAAGTCACGGCTCCCCCGCAATACACACATACAGTCTCGTGCGAATTTGGGAGTCAGAAGGAATTGAAAGACAAACAACAGATGACAATTCATTTCCTGATTATCCCTGAAACTCAACCTGGCCGATTATGGGAAGACAGGGGGAATCAAAATTCATTTGTATTTTTCATGAAATGTTGGGGTAAGTACTCACTCAAGGGGGAAAGCGCACCATGAGCAAGGTCAGCGAAAAGCAGCTTTCAGACGAGCAGCTGCATGAGATAATCGCCAAGGCGGATACCGGGGGGCGCCATCC
>JGI12048J13642_10789017_pt1 | contig 45288 bp, 40 predicted proteins | sample ElkSlonscriptome_16_FD_13642 | JGI IMG/M metagenome (IMG submission 13642)
TCTAGCGGACCGGGAATTGCCCTTAAGGGGGAAGCACTGGGATTGGCGTGCATTTTAGAGTTGCCACTAGTTGTGGTAAACGTACAACGCGGTGGGCCATCTACAGGCTTGCCAACGAAAACAGAACAGGCCGATTTAATGCAGGCTTTTTATGGAAGAAATGGTGAAGCTCCGATTCCCATTCTCGCGGCATCCTCTCCGAAAGATTGTTTTCAAACAGCTTACGAAGCTGTAAGAATTGCCGTTCAGCACATGACACCCGTATTTATACTTTCAGACGGATACATTGCCAATGGAGCAGAACCCTGGATGTATCCAAAATCAGACGATCTGGAACCTATTTCTACAGCGCTCATAAACCAGGTTTCTGAAGAACCTTTTCTTCCCTATGAAAGAGATGAGAAACTGGTAAGAGCCTGGGCTGTTCCGGGAATTAAGGGACTGGAACACAGAATAGGTGGGCTTGAAAAAGAAGATAAAACGGGTAACGTTTCCTACGATGCGGAGAATCACGAGAAAATGGTAAAACTTCGTGAAGAGAAAATTCAGAAAATAGCTGAATTTATTCCGGAGCAATCAATTGACCAGGGTGATGAAGGGGCACAGGTCGCAGTTTTGAGTTGGGGCTCAACATACGGTGCTGCAAAGACAGCCGTTAAAGAGCTTTTGGCCAGCGGCGAAAGTGTTGCACATATTCACCTTCGATACATCAAACCTTTTCCCAAAAATCTTCAAAAATTATTATCGTCCTATTCAAAAGTATTAGTGCCTGAACTGAATAGTGGCCAACTCGTGAAGATTATCAGAAGTGAGTTCTTAATAGATGCGAAACCCTTAAATAAAATTAAAGGACTCCCTTTTTCATCATTTGAGATTAAAGAAGGCATTCAAGAATTATTGTCAGAATGAGCGAAACAGCAGAAAAAAAATATACGTCAAAAGACTTTAGTAGTGATCAGGAAGTAAGATGGTGTCCTGGATGCGGAGATTACTCTATACTGAAGCAGGTGCAAAGTGTGATGCCAGAGATCGGGGTAGATAGAGAAAATATCGTTTTCATATCTGGAATTGGCTGCTCTTCAAGGTTTCCGTATTATATGAATACTTACGGAATGCACAGCATTCACGGAAGGGCACCAGCCATTGCTTCGGGATTGAAGGTGGCGAATCCAGACTTAAGTGTTTGGGTAATAACAGGAGACGGAGATGCACTCTCTATCGGTGGAAATCACCTGATACACATGCTGAGAAGAAATTTTGATCTAAACATTCTCTTGTTTAATAACGAAATTTACGGACTCACAAAAGGCCAGTATTCACCTACTTCTCCTGCGGGGAAGGTTACCAAATCTACCCCTATGGGTTCGGTAGATCATCCTTTCAATCCACTGGCGCTTGCTGCTGGGGCTGATGGTACTTTTATAGCTCGGGCTATGGATAGAGATCCCAAACACTTGAGAAGTATTCTCAAGGATGCAAATGATCACAAAGGGACATCTCTAATTGAAATTTACCAGAATTGCAATGTATTCAACGACGGAGCATTTGAGGTGTTCACAGATAAATCATCCAAACTTCAATCAACCGTTTTTGTTGAACACGATAAGCCGATGGTGTTTGGAGAGAATAATGAGCTCGGAATTGTGCTTGAAGGAGCAAAGCCTCATGTTGTAAACTTGGAAGAAGAAGGGCTTTCTCCCAACGATCTTTGGATTCACGATAAATACGATGAATATAAGTCAAGCGTGTTAATCCGTTGTTTTGATAATCCGGAAACTACTGAAAACTCATTGCCCAGACCTTTCGGAGTTTTTTATCAGAAAAACCGTGACGTTTACGAGGAGCTCTTGCATGCCCAAATAAACAGGAGCATTGAAATGAAGGGGGAAGGAAATCTCGACGATCTCCTAAAAGGTCAAAACACCTGGCAAATTAACTAGCTTACTTGATCTTATCGGGAACTTCGCAAACGGGAATGGGTACCATTTTATGTTTGTTCTGATTGTGTAGTTTACGGTAAATGCCAAGAACTTCTTTTTGTCTTTCTGGCAGATCGTCTTCAGATCCTTCAAAGTCCATGGCCCATTCTAGCTCAGGATAAGAAGCTCCAATTTGATCTTCGTCTGTTCTGTTGTCTCCCCAGAGCCCATCTGTTGGCGGTGCATTCATTATTTCGGGAATGATCCCCAAATAACTTCCCAGGCGGTAAACTTCCGTTTTATTTAAATCGGCTATCGGACTTAGGTCAACACCGCCATCTCCGTACTTTGTGTAGAATCCCACCCCAAAATCTTCTACTTTATTACCCGTTCCAGCAACTAGAAATTTGTGCAAAGCGGCAAAGTAATAAAGGGTAGTCATCCGCATACGAGCTCGAGCATTAACGAGGCTAAATTCGTGCAGTGATCGGTCCTGAGGAGTGGGTAGGCTTTCAACAAAACTATCGAAGATTGAAGTCAATTCAATTTCTTTGCTGCTTACATTAGGGTGCCCAAGTTCAAGCGAGTCGATATGCTTCCGGGCTCTGCTTACCTGCTCAGAGCTTTGGTGGATAGGCATTTCTAAACAAATTGTTTTTAAACCTGTGAGGGCACAAAGCTTTGAGGTAACTGCCGAGTCTATTCCGCCGGATACGCCAACTACAAAGCCTTTCATCCCAGCCGAATCAGCATAATCTCCTAGCCACTTAACGATGTGATCTGCAACAGCTTTCGTATTCATTTCGAAGTACTTTTAAAACAAAACAGCTATTTAGAAGGCTTGTTTAAAAGTAAATTCCAAGGTTTACCATCACAGCATTGCTTGATCCCTTCACTTTCCGGTCAGTCTTTACTTCTCCATCAACTATTTGTAAATCTCCGTTTTGATCAAGAACCGGAAGCCTATAGTCATCATCAAAAATATTGTTTAGTCCATTATTCCATTCTATGCTAAGCATGAATCTGGATGACCCGGAGAAATTGTACTCAATACCCCCTTCTATATGAAGGCCTGCTCTAAAAAGTCCTGCAAATTCCGATGCATCTTCGTCTTCTATTGTTATGACTTCTCCATCGAAATTATCTTCAAAATCTGCCGTGGCTTTGATATTAAAGCCAGCATCGAATCCAACACGGGCAAAATAGGTTATGTAGCCTATTTCGTTTGTTCTAAGCATCATGGTAAGGGGTATGTTTACATAATTAAACCTGTATGATGCCGTCCGGTCCGTAAGTTGGATGTTGCCTGTACCGGGAATTTCTCTGAAATATTCATGAGTGATTTTACCTCCCGTATTCAAAACGAAAAGCCCCGTACTAAAGTAGTAGTTTGGATTACTTCCTAAACGCGTGTCAATGTGTAAACCGTATTTTATATTAAAACGCACACCATCTGTAGCAACCCTACCAGCATCTCCTTCCGCTGAGAACCAGCTGATTAATGGAGAAAGAGAGAGCCCCATTCTAAGTTTTTGAGACGTTTGCCTAACGGGTTCATCTGGTGTTCCCTGAGAAATAACTTCACTGGAACATATGGCACTAATTACGATGATAAGAGCTATCTTTTTCATTATTTTTGGGCTCAATTTTGAGCCAAAAGTAAGGTTTTTTCATATGGTGCCATCCCGATTGGTTCTTCTTATTACTTTCTTCTTAACGATTCAGTCGTGTTCCGACTCTTCTTACGATGTGGATATATCTGAAGTAGCTTATAAAGTTGAAGTAAAGAGACTGGATAGAGACTTGTTTCAAACGCAAAATAAAGATGGAGAATGGCTCGCTGGCATCAATGATAAATACGGAACCTTTTCTTCTATTTACTTTGAAGAGATAATGAGAATTGGAGATGCTCAAAACCCCATGACGGCTGGCTTAGCCGGTAGATTTACAGATGATCCTACCTGGAGTCAGCTCCAGCAAATAATTGAACGGCACTTTCCCAATTTAGAACAAGAGTCAGCAGAACTCGAAGTGGCTCTCAAAAGATATGCTATTCATTTCAAGGTTGATTCACTGCCCAATATTGTGGCTTATAACTCAGGATATAATGTTGGCATCTACCCATCAGAAGCCTGGTTGGGTATAGGACTTGAATGGTATTGTGGCAACTCTCATCCAATTATTGAGCAGCTTCCACCGGATGTATTTCCGCAATATAAGCTCGATAAAATGTTGCCGGAATATTTGGTGCCCAATGCGCTAAAAGGCTATGTGTCTTTTAAGTTTCGGGAAATGGATGCGAGTAAAAACCTGCTGCGAAGAATGGTTCACGCTGGGAAGCTGCAATTTATAACAGCTAAACTTTTAAATATGGAAGACTACGCTCGTGTGCTCAATTTCACTGAATCAGATTACAATTGGTGCACAGAAAGCGCGTATGACATTTGGAAGTTTTTACTGGAGAATGATCTGTTCTTCAATGAAGACCCGATGCAAATTAATAAGCTCATGAATGATGGGCCATTTACCCCCGGCATGCCGGTTGAATCGCCTGGCGGAGTGGGTAATTGGGTGGGCTTACAAATGGTAAAGGAATATATGGCTGACCATCCTGAAGTTACCTTGCGCGAATTGATGAAAATGGAAAACGACAGAGTTTTTTTAGAGTATTATAAATTTAAATAATGAGTAAAGAAACACATATCGGAATCAAAGTAAATCTGGACGAAAATAATGTTCCGGAAAAGATTTCCTGGAAAACGAGTGATGGTGGCGGAAAAGGTGATTGCAAGGCATTTATTCTCTCTGTTTGGGATAAGGAGCAAGAAAACGCCATGCGCATTGACCTGTGGGATAAAGACATGTCGGTTTACGATATGCAACGCTTTTTCCATCAAACGCTTCTCACCATGTCAGACACCTTTAAGCGGGCAACAGGTCAAGATGAAGCAGCAGAAGAAATTAGAACGTTTGCACAGAATTTTGCCAAAAAAACAGGGATATTAGGCTAAGGCTGAAAATGAGCGTTGGTTTCTTCAATAAAATCTAATATTTCTTCAGCTCCTGAGCGCTTTAACGAAGACGTGGCAAATTGAGGTGGTAATTCTTCCCATACCTTAAGCATTTCTTCGTTGTATGCATCGACGTTTTTTACAAGGGCTCCTTTTTTCAATTTATCACTCTTGGTGAAGATCATGGCAAAAGGAACACCTTTAACTCCCAACCACTCCATAAAATTTAGGTCAACAGGCTGAGGTTTATGCCTGGAATCAATCAAAACAAATACGCACATCAGGTTTTCCCTGTTTTCGAGATAGGGATAGATGAGCTTCTGAAATTCGTCTTTCTTGGTTTTAGAAACTTTTGCGTATCCATACCCCGGCAAATCAACCAGGTACCACAGCGGATCTTGATCTTTACTGGACTCTCTTACTTCAAAATGATTAATAAGTTGGGTTTTTCCGGGCTTTCCAGATGTTTTAGCCAACTCTTTTCGGTTTACGAGGTAATTAATAAGAGTGGATTTGCCCACATTACTTCTGCCTACAAAGGCGTATTCAGGTACGGCCGTTTTAGGACACTCCTTTAGCTTGGAGCTGCTTTTATAAAAAGATGCTAAAATCGGAGTGCTCATTTGCCAAAACGGTCTTCAAGCCACCTGGATAAAATCTCATTAAATGTGATAGGATGCTCCATCATAGGTGCATGGCCACATTTGTCAATCCAAAAAAGATCAGAGTCGGGAAGTTTTTCATGAAATTCTTCTGCTACATCTGGAGGAGTAATTGTGTCATTTTGCCCCCAAATAAGACAGACGGGTAAATTATAATTTGGTAAGTCATCACGCATGTTGTGACGGATAGCAGACTTTGCCAAAGCTAGTACTTTCACCAGTTTAGAACGATCTTGAACCAGGTTAAAAGTAACATCAACCAACTCGTCAGTAACCATTTCCGGATCGTAGAATGTTACCGCTATTTTTTTTCGGATATAATCCTTGTCCTCTCTCCTCGGAAATGATCCCCCAAAAGCATTTTCATAAAGCCCGGAGCTACCTGTCAATACCATGGCTGTAAATAATTCTGGTTTAGCTTTGGCTGTTACCAGAGCCACATGTCCGCCCAAAGAGTTTCCGAGAAGAATAACGTCTTGAAGCTTTTTCTGATCAATAAACTCCAGAATAAATTTAGAGAGCGATTTAACTCCGGTCTTTACAAGAGGCAGATCGTAAAGGGGCATCATCGGGACAATGACCCGGTATTTCTCCGTAAAGTGTTTGATTACGCCTTCAAAGTTACTGAGCGCGCCAAATAAGCCGTGCAAAACCAGGATTGGCTGACCACTACCTTCGTCAATATATTTAAACTTCCCTTCTGACTTTAACTTAATATCCATTCGTAATAGCGTGAAATCCAAATATAGTTCTTTTGAATTATTGAGCTTCCCATCACCACCTAGGCATCCTTGCACAAGAAAGTGTTCATAATAAAAGGTGTCTCAATACATGGATATACGCTGATTTCAGTTCTTGGAACCTCGAATCTAGTCTTCTCATTTCTTCGGTGTCCAAACTCCGCAGTTGGAAGTATTTTTCAACAAAGTGGGAAATAATGGGATGATGTGGGAAAAAGTGGGAACTATTTCCTAATTTAGCATTGGATAAGTTTTATCAATGCTCAACCTTCTCGGCGAATACGATTGTAAACTAGATGCAAAAGGCAGACTCACGATGCCTTCCGGCTTGAAAAAACAGCTGCAGGACGTTGTGCGTGAAGGTTTTGTCATAAACAGGGATCTATTCGAAAAGTGCCTGGTTCTTTACCCTATGCGTGAATGGAGTCGCGTTTCGGAAGAAATAGGTTCTCTAAACAGGTTTGTGCGTAAAAATGTGCTCTTCATTCGTCGCTTCAATAATGGAGCTACTCAGTTAGATCTGGATTCTAATGGAAGAATACTAATTCCGGCTTCATTAAGCGGATACGCTGAGATGAAAAAGGAGCTTAAAGTAATTGGGAATTCAGACAGGATAGAGCTTTGGAGTAAGGAAAATTACGAGGCAATGCTCTCTGAAGATATCGATATGGCAAGTCTCTCAGAAGAAGTGATGGGGGGTCGTTCGAATGACGGAGAAGGAGAATAGTTACCATCAGCCCGTACTCCTGAAGGAGAGCGTTGATGGCTTAATCACTGATAGAAACGGCATCTACATAGATGCAACCTTTGGCGGCGGGGGGCATAGCCGCGAAGTTCTTTCCAGACTGGATGTAGATGGTAGGTTGATTGGTTTTGACCAGGATAAGGATGCTGTTGAAAATACAATTAGCGATGAACGATTTGAGTTAATTCAAAACAACTTCAGATACCTTAAGAATAGCCTTCGGTTTATGAAGATTAAGCGTATTGATGGTGTTTTGGCTGACCTGGGTGTTTCTTCGCATCAATTTGATATCGATAGCCGGGGGTTTTCGATAAGGGGGAATGCAAGGTTGGATATGCGTATGCAGCAATCTGCAGAGCTCGATGCTTTTAAGGTAGTTAATGAGTACAGCGAAACCGAACTGCGTAGAGTTTTTAAGGATTACGGAGAGCTAAGAAATGCAGGTCGCGTTGCATCAAAAGTGCTCTATTGTAGATCTCAGGAAAAGATAGAAACAACACATCAATTGGTGGAAGCGCTGAAGAGCATGGCGCCAAAGCAGAAGCAAAATCAGTTTCTGGCCCAGGTTTTTCAGGCTATTAGGATTGAAGTGAATGACGAACTCAATGCTTTAAAAGATTTTCTGAATCAGTGCACAGATATAATTAAAAGCGATGGAAAGCTAGTCGTTATCTCTTACCACTCTTTAGAAGATCGTTTGGTAAAACGATTCATGAAAACCGGAAACTTTTCTGGAGAAATGAAAAAGGATTTTTATGGAAACCCGATCAGGCCATTTATACCAGCTAAAGGAGGCGTGATAACTCCGAATAATAAAGAATTAGAAGTAAACAACAGAGCCAGAAGTGCAAAATTGAGAATAGCTCAGCGCAATGCCGAAGAATAAAACAAGACAAAAGGAAACTCAAAAAAGAACGGGCTTTGCCCGAAATGTAAACGCTGTACTCAGCGGAAAATTTCTTACGCGCGAATACGTGCTTTCTAATCTTGGGTTCATCTTTTTCTGTGTATTTATCATGGTTTGCTACATAGGGTACGGGTATTTTGCAGAGAAGAACCTGAAAGAGTTGGCGCAGTCTGAATCTGATCTGCAAGAACTAAAGGCAAGAAATCTTTCAACCCATGCTAAGCTGGAACAGTTAAAACAGCAATCGCATGTTGCGCAGAGCATAAAAAACCTGGGGCTGGTTGAATCTACAGCGCCACCGGTCGTATTAAGAGATACACCAGAATCACAAATTTCTGAGTACGCCGATGAGTAAGAGAAATCAAATAACGACAAAAGCGTATTTGGTTTTCATTGCCTTTGCTATGCTTTCGCTTGCCATCATGGTAAAAATTGCCCTGATCCAATTTATTGAAGAGGGCGATTTAAGCGACAGACTGGAGCAACTCACCACAGATCTGAGAGAGATAAAGGCGGTACGCGGGAATATATATGCCGACAATGGCAATATGTTAGCCACATCCGTCCCTATTTATGATATCCATATGGATATGGCTGCAGATGGATTGTCTGAAGAGTTCTTTTTTGAAGAAGTTGGAGCATTAAGCTCAGCTTGCGCTGCCTACTTTAAAGATAAGCCTGCCAAAGCTTACAAGGATGATTTTCTGAAAGCACACCGAGCTGGAAAAAGATATTTTCTTGTCAAGGCAAATGTAGATTATGACGATATCATAGCTGCTAAATCTTTCCCATTATGGGAGAGGGGTAGGTTTAAAAGCGGGGTGATTTTTGAAAAACAAACTGTAAGGCTACAACCTTTTGGTGGGCTGGCTGGAAGAACGGTGGGGTATCACAGAGAGCGCGTTCAGCCTGTTGGTCTTGAGGGAGCTTATAACAATGAGTTGAGAGGAAGACCGGGAAAGCGTTATGAAAAACGATTGGCCGGTGGAGTCTGGATGCCAATCAATAATTCCAATGAAATTGAACCTGAAGACGGCTGTGATATTCACACAACTATAGATGTAAATATTCAGGATGTTGCTACCAATGCGCTGAGAAAACAGCTTAAGAAACACAGGGCTCATCACGGTTGTGCTGTGCTGATGGAAGTGAAAACGGGTCACATTAAAGCAATATCCAACCTGAGCATTACCAGTGACAGTTCCTACAGTGAAATATATAATTACGCAGTAGGTGAAGCTACGGAGCCGGGGTCAACCTTTAAGCTCGCTTCGTTTATGGCGGCTTTTGAAGATGGAAAACTTAACCTAAAGGATACAGTAGACACTGAGAGAGGTTATCACAGGTTTTACGATCGCATAATGCGCGATAGCAACCGCAAGGGCTACGGTGTAGTTTCTGTGAAAAAAGCTTTTCAGAAATCGTCTAATGTGGCGGTTTCTAAACTTATTAATGACCGTTACCAGGAAGATCCACAAGCATTTGTAGACCGACTTTACAAGCTGGGGCTCGGCAAGGAACTCGGACTGGAAATTTCAGGAGAAGGAGCCCCACAAATTAAAGATCCCTCAGATCCAACATGGAGCGGTGTAACCCTTCCGTGGATGAGCATTGGTTACGAAACCCTGATGACTCCTATACAAATTCTGACTTTCTACAACGCGGTGGCCAATGAAGGAGTTATGGTTCGTCCACAGTTTGTAAGCAGTATTACGAAGAATGGCGAAACAATTAAAACAATTCAACCCCATGTTATCAATCGGGCAATAGCTTCTCGCGAAACGATAGCGATGGCGAAAGAAATGTTGGAAAGCGTCGTTACACCTGAAGGTACCGGTTCTAATCTTCGTTTTGGATCATTCCCAATAGCAGGTAAAACGGGTACGGCGCAAATTGCTAATTCAAAGTATGGATACAAATACGATCAGGAAGTTAGTTACCAGGCATCCTTCGTAGGTTATTTTCCCGCTAAAAGTCCGGAGTATTCGTGTATAGTGGTTGTAAACGGTCCTTCAAATGATGTTTACTACGGAAATCAAGTGGCAGGGCCTGTATTCAAAGAGATTTCAGATAAGGTATATGCACAGCGATTTGACCTGATAAAGGATGACAATCTGGAAGAAAAAACAAAAGTGGCTGTAGCTGTGCCAATTTCCAGAAGCGGTAATAAAGCAGACTTGACTAAAATTTTCTCTCAGTTGGGGGTTAAAACAATTGACGAGAGCAACAGCAGTAAGTGGGTTTCTACAAAGTCTCAACCGAGTGAAGTGAAATTGGAAAAAAGGACAATACCAGCTGATAAGGTTCCGAATGTGATGGGTATGAGTTTGAGGGATGGATTATTCCTACTAGAAAAGTGTGGACTGGAAGTTGAAATTACTGGCAGAGGAACTATTAAGAAACAAAGTTTGCCTCCGGGCGCATCTGTAAACCATATCAAGCGAATTAAAATAGAACTCTCTTAAAGTCATGAAACTGCTTCGAGATATACTATATCAAACAAGAATAAAACAGGTTGTTGGCAACACCAATGTAGCCATTGAATCTATTTGTTTTGACTCGCTCCAGGTTAAGAGTTATTGCCTTTTTGTAGCCGTTCCGGGAACACAGGTTGACGGCCACCAGTTTATTGACAAAGCAGTTGAGCAAGGTGCTATCGCCGTTGTTTGCGAGATTATTCCTGAGAAAAAGGCAGACGAAGTAACTTATATCGAAGTAGAAGATTCTTCCGAAGCCTTAGGAATAATGGCTTCAAACTACTATGACAATCCTTCTTCGGAAATCCAGCTGATAGGAATTACGGGTACAAATGGAAAAACAACCTGTGCCACCATGTTGTACAGAGTTTTTAAATTTTTGGGTAAGAAGGCAGGGCTCATTTCTACCGTAGAGAACAGGATTCACAATGAAGTGGTGAACGCAACCCATACTACGCCAGATGCAATGAGCATCAATGGGCTTCTTAGAGAAATGGTTGATAGTGGATGCACGCATTGCTTCATGGAAGTTAGCTCACACGCACTCGTACAGCATCGGGTTACGGGGTTAAACTTCAAAGGCGGGGTTTTCACCAATATCACTCCAGAACACCTGGACTATCATAAAACATTTAATGAATACATATCAGCTAAAAAACTGCTATTTGATAACCTAAGTGCAGATTCTTTTGCATTGGTTAATCTGGATGATCGTCATGCTGAAACAATGCTTCAGAACTGTCGTGCCAAAACACAAAAGTCATTTGCACTCAAGTCTATGGCTGATTTTAAGGCCAAGGTTATTGATAATCAGTTTAGCGGTCTGCACATGAATATTGATGGCTATGATCTCTACTCCAAGTTGGTGGGGCGTTTCAATGGCTATAATATTCTCACGGCATATGGCGTGTCAGTTCTTCTGGAGCGAGAACCGATGGAAATCCTGACTGCCTTAAGCAATATAAGTCCGGTACACGGACGATTTGAGTATGTGATTAGTCCTGACCAGGTTACGGCAATAGTTGATTTTGCCCACACCCCGGATGCGCTTGTAAATGTGCTCAAAACCATAGATGAAATTCGCACCAATAACGAAGAGGTAATTACGATCGTGGGTTGTGGAGGTAACAGAGATACAACCAAGCGCCCAGAAATGGCCAAAATTGCCTGTAGGTGGAGTAATAGAGTAATACTTACATCTGATAATCCGCGGTTTGAAGATCCCCAGGCTATTATAGATGAGATGATGAAGGGTGTAGAGCCGCAGGATTATAGAAAAGTCAATTCTATAGTTAACAGATCAGAGGCAATTAAGATGGCTTGTTCTATTGCTTCTTCCGGTGATATAATTCTCATAGCGGGTAAAGGCCACGAAACCTATCAGGAAGTAAATGGAGAAAAGAAGCACTTCGATGATATGGAAGAAGTAAATAAATCATTCAAAATGCTAAGGGAGTAATGCTGTACTACTTATTTGAGTTTTTAGATGCCAATTTCAATCTTCCGGGAACGGGTGTATTTCAGTACATCTCCTTCAGGGCAGCTTGTGCGGTGCTTGCATCTCTAACAATTTCCCTTCTTTTTGGTGGCAAGTTGATTAACCTGCTCAGAAAAAAACAAGTCGGAGAAACAGTCAGAGACCTAGGCTTGAAGGGTCAAAATGAGAAGCAGGGAACCCCAACCATGGGTGGACTCATTATTCTGGGAGCTATTCTTATTCCCACTTTATTATTTGCTCAATTAGATAACGTATACATCATAATCATGCTCTTAACCACCACTTTGTTGGGAGCTATAGGCTTTATTGATGATTACATTAAAGTATTTAAAAAGAATAAAAAAGGCCTGGCCGGAAAGTTTAAAGTATTCGGGCAGGTTTTTGTCGGCCTTCTGGTTGGTGCTTTGCTTTATTTCGACGATGATGTCGTGAGCAAGCAGAAAGTGTATTCTGAAGATGCAAGAGTGGAAGTTCAGGGCGCAGACGAGGAGGGTCAAAATTATGAATGGATTGAACAGAAGTCAGTAAAAACAACCATTCCATTCGTAAAGAACAACGAGTTTGATTATGCCTGGTTATTGGCTTTTCTGGATAAAACTGAAGCTGAGAAATGGGCCTGGCTCATATTTATACCTATTGTAATATTTGTGGTAACTGCCGTATCCAACGGAGCAAATATTACCGATGGATTAGACGGCCTTGCCACGGGGTCATCCGCCATAATTGGTGTGGTACTCGCTATTTTTGCCTTTGTTTCGGGTAACGTTGTTTTTGCCGATTACCTGAATATCATGTTTATTCCAGAGTCTGGCGAACTTACAGTATTCATCAGCGCCTTTGTTGGTGCTTGTATTGGTTTTCTTTGGTACAACTCCTTTCCCGCCCAGGTGTTTATGGGAGATACGGGAAGTTTGGCGCTCGGCGGAATTATTGCGGTTTTCGCTCTGGCAATAAGAAAAGAACTACTCATTCCACTTTTCTGTGGAGTGTTTTTAATAGAAAATATTTCGGTAATGGTACAGGTGTCTTACTTCAAGTACACCAAGCGAAAGTACGGAGAAGGGCGAAGAATTTTCCTTATGTCCCCTCTTCATCACCATTACCAAAAATTGGGATACCACGAATCTAAAATCGTTTCGCGCTTTTGGATTGTGGGGATACTCCTTGCGGTGCTTTCAATAGTGACCCTTAAACTCAGATAGTGAAAATTCTGGTTTTAGGTGCTGGAGAAAGCGGCTTAGGAGCTGCGTTATTGGCAAAATCGAAGGGCTTTAAAGTCTTGGTTTCTGATAGCGTGAAGATTAAGGAAGAAGTAAAAAACGTTCTTAACAAGGCTGATATTAAATGGGAAGAAGGACATAGTTCCTGCTTTGATTTTAATCCTGATTTGGTGGTTAAAAGTCCCGGAATTCCAGGAAGTGTACAGGTGGTTAGAACTTTGAAAAGTTCGGGTTGCCCGCTTGTATCTGAAGTTGAATTTGCTTCGCGCTATACCAAGGGAAAACTCATAGCCATAACGGGCACCAACGGTAAAACAACAACCAGTTCTTTGGTATATCACATTCTAAAGAAGGCTGGTTTTGATGTTGCGCTGGGTGGAAATATCGGGGTGAGTTTTGCAAAACTACTGGCAGAAAGAGATTACGAATATTTCGTTCTGGAAGTGAGCAGTTTTCAGCTGGATGATATTGAGAAGTTCAAACCGCACATTGCGATTTTGCTCAACATTACTCCAGACCACCTTGACCGGTATGAGTACGATATGCAGCAGTATATCGATGCCAAATTTAAGATTACCCAAAATCAGGATGACCGGGATCATTTCATCTATACAATAGATAATGAATACCTGGAAAATGAAGTAGCAGGAAAAAAGATCAAAGCCATAAAACACCCCGTTTCATATCAGCGCAAGTTTGAGAATGGAGCATTTGTAGAAAACGAAAGAATAAAAATAAACATCACCGATAAACCATTTGATATGTCCATCCACGAATTAGCCTTGCAAGGCAGGCACAATGCCTACAACTCCATGGCCGCAAGTATTGCAGCCAGAATTCTGGAGATACGAAAGGATCTCATAAGAGAGAGCCTTTCTGACTTCCAGAATGTTGAACACCGTTTAGAATTTGTTGCCAGAATTCACGGTATCAAATTTATTAACGACTCTAAAGCAACCAATGTAAATTCCACGTGGTATGCACTGGAGAGCACAAGCGATCCAGTTGTCTGGATTGTAGGTGGAGTAGATAAAGGAAATGACTACTCCATACTAAAAGAACTCGTAGAGGAAAAAGTTAAAGCAATTGTTTGCCTCGGAGTAGACAATCAAAAACTTGTTGATTTCTTCCAGCCAATTGTTCCGAATATCTCAGAAGCAAAAAGCGCTGACGAAGCCGTATCACAAGCATACAGATGGGCTCAAAGTGGTGATTCTGTGCTGCTTTCTCCAGCCTGCGCAAGCTTTGACTTATTCGATAATTATGAAGATAGAGGACACCAGTATAAAAGAGCAATAAGAGCACTATAAATCAAAATCATGACAAAGCAAAACTCCCCTAAAACTGCTGCTCATGATGCTCAACCACTAATTGAGCGTAGATTGCGCGCCCTACAATCGCAAAGGCCATTTCGCATGGAAAAGGCCGGCATTGTTAAGGGTGTTTCTATCTACAACGACTCAGCCGCAACAACGATGGACGGTGTTGCTGAATCGTTAATCATGTTTAGCGAACCCGTTATTTGGATTGTACAGGCAAATTGCAATGTACAAGACATTGATATTTATTCTCCACTCATTCGAGAGAAGGTCAAAGCTATAGTAGCTGTGGGCCAGGATACGGATAAATTCCTGGAAAGCTTTTGGCAAAGCACTCGATTTTATGTGAGTGCCGATACCTGGTCAGAAGCACTTGAAATGGCTCTGCTTTCGGCTAAGTCTAATGATAACGTACTTTTCTCCCCGGGAGCAAGGGCTATAGAGCCTTTTGCAAATTATGAAGAGCGGGGAGCTTATTTTGATAAGATCGTTTCATTCCAGAATGGCTCCAAAGCGTAAATCATGACCGAAGAAAATAAATCCTACAGCATTCATAAAAGCAAGAAGAGTCAGGTAGATCGGATCATGGAAGCGCGAGAGAGCTTGCGAAAGAACCTAGAAAGCACCGCTCATAGACTAGAGCGGGTCTTAGAAAATAAAGGAGTGGAATACATAAGCGATACAAGATCTACCGATCTTTTATCTACACGAGATACATTTAAGTGTACCCTGAAACCAATAATCTGGCTGGCGGGCTCAACGGCTCACGACAGAGATTATTCGCTCCTGGAGAAATACATTAAATATAAAATCAAATCTATTGTGGTTTACGGAGCTGGCGCTGAAGATATGACCCAGAAGCTTAAGAATTTGGTTGAGGGAATGTTCCAGGAAACCACTCTGGAAGGTGCAATCAAAAAATCGACAGAAATTGCAAAGAGAGGCGATGTGGTGATTTTTTCGCCAAGCTGTGCCTTGAAAGATGAATACGACGATTTTGCGCAGCGTGGCCTTGCATTTAAACAAATATTAAAGCAACAACTCGGAGTTTGAATTACTTTATTGCGAAATATCTTAAAGGCGATCGTGTAATCTGGATGGTTAGTATCATTCTGTCGCTGATTTCGCTCTTAGCGGTATACAGCAGTATTTCATCACTGGCATATAAGTACACCCAGGGAAATACCTTGTACTATTTATTTAAGCATGGAATTATGCTTATAACGGGGTTGGGAATAATGTATGTAGTTCACAAAATGAACTATAAGTATTTTTCCAGATTATCTCAAATTGCTATCTGGGTAGCAGCCATTTTATTAATACTTACGCTGCTACTCGGTGTTAACCTGAATGATGCAAGCAGATGGATTAAAATTCCCATCATAAATCAGAATTTTCAAACTTCCGATTTTGCTAAAATTGCCCTCATTGCATTCGTCGCCAGGGAGCTCACCGTGCGCAAAGAAAAACTGCGCATTTTTAAACAAGGTGTTCTACCCATTCTCGTTCCTATTATAATTATTTGTGGGCTTATTCTGCCGGCCAATTTTTCCACAGCTGCCATGCTCTTTACAGTTTGTGCTATTCTTCTCTTTATTGGGGGAGTACCCATAAAACATCTGGGTTTAATATTTGCCCTTGCTGTGGCTGGTTTTGCGCTTCTGCTCAGTATTTCTTCTGTTTTTCCAGATCTTCTTCCGCGTGCTGCTACGTGGAAGGCGAGAATAATGAGTTTTGAATCTGGAGATAGCGAATCCAATTACCAGGTGGAACATGCAATGATGGCAATTCAATCGGGTGGTTTGCTTCCAGATGGCCCCGGAACCGGAGATTCTAGAAATTATTTACCACACCCGTACTCAGACATGATTTACGCTTTTATCATTGAAGAATATGGAAGCCTCGTCGGTGGATGTGGAATTCTACTACTCTACTTAATTTTTCTTTACAGAGCGCTCCGTGTGGCAAAAAGAAGCGATAGAGATTTTGGAGCTTTTCTGGTCATTGGCCTGAGCATGCTAATTGCCATGCAGGCATTTATTAATATGGCAGTGGCTGTTAACTTATTTCCAGTAACGGGTCAGCCTCTGCCCATGGTCAGCATGGGTGGAACTTCAATATGGTTTACTTGCCTGGCTTTGGGAATGATACTGAGTGTGAGCCGCACAACGGAGTCAGGAGAGTCAAAATCAGCGAATAAAATGAAAAAGACTTATGCCGTCGCCTAAAATCATTATAAGTGGTGGCGGAACCGGCGGGCATATTTTTCCTGCTATCGCCATAGCCGAAGCCATAAAGAGAGCTGAACCTGAAGCAGAGTTCTTATTTGTAGGGGCTAAAGGCCGTATGGAGATGGAGCGTGTTCCCCGAGCTGGTTACGATATTAAAGGGTTGTGGATAAGCGGCATTCAGCGCAGTTTGACCCTAAAAAACCTGAGTTTTCCACTCAAGCTTATTTCATCTTTGTGGAATGCTCGAAAGATTGTGAAAAGCTTTAAGCCCGATCTTGCTGTGGGAGTAGGTGGGTACGCATCAGGTCCGCTTTTAAGGGTTGCTACATCCATGAAGATCCCATCAGTCATTCAGGAGCAAAATTCATATCCGGGAATTACAAATAAGCTACTGGCAAAATCAGTAAATAAAATATGTGTTGCCTACGAAGGTATGGAGAGATGGTTTCCGAAGGAGAAGATTGTTTTAACGGGAAACCCGGTACGCGAGGCAGTTGTTGACCTTGAAGGAAAGCGGAGGGATGCTGCTGAATTTTTTGGCTTGAATCCGGAAGTGCCCACCCTCGTTGTTGTGGGTGGTAGCCTCGGTGCTCGTACCATTAATCAGAGTGTTCAGAGTGGCCTTTCTGCTATTCGCGAAAATGGCTATCAGCTTATTTGGCAGACGGGTAAAATCTTTGCCGATCAAGCTAAAGCTGCAGTGGAAGAAATGGGAACGGAAAGTCTGGTTACACTTCCTTTTATTGATAGAATGGATTATGCCTATGCTATGGCTGATGTACTCATATCAAGGGCTGGAGCCATGTCTGTATCTGAAATATGCCTGGTTGCCAAGCCCGCGATCCTGGTGCCATCGCCAAATGTTGCTGAAGATCATCAAACCAAAAATGCAAAGGCTCTGGCCGATAACAATGCCGCTGTCTTGGTCAAGGATAGTGAAGCTCACGATCAATTGATAACTGAAGCAATATCCCTTCTAGGAGCCAAAGAAAGATGCGTAGAGTTGTCTAAAAATGCGAGTAAAATGGCTTTTTCCAGCGCTTCGGATGAGATAGCTAAAGAAGTACTTAACCTTTTTCGAAAATCATGAACCTCAGCAAAATAAATAGCGTCTACTTCATTGGAATAGGAGGTATAGGTATGAGCGCACTTGCCAGGTATTTTCATGCAAAGGGTGCTTGGGTTTATGGCTACGATCGCGTCCAGACAGACCTTACGCGCACATTAGAATCTTTAGGCATCGATATATCTTATGCCGATGAGATTGGAACCATTCCAGAAGATTTTCTGACTGCAGACCCAAAGTCAAACCTGGTGGTCTATACTCCTGCTGTACCTGGTACAAACTCTATAAAAGGGTATTTGCAAAGCAAGGGATTCAATATTGTTAAACGGTCAGAGGCGCTTGAAGTTATTACCCAGGGATCTAAAACAATAGCTGTAGCGGGTACGCACGGTAAAACGACAACTTCCGCTCTGATAGCTCATGTTTTAAAGACTGCCGATATTAAACTGAACGCTTTCCTGGGCGGCATTGCAACAAATTACAACACAAATAGCCTGCTTGACGAAAAAGCAGAGTACACCGTGGTTGAAGCAGATGAGTACGATAGATCTTTCTTAAAGCTCAACCCGGAAATATCAATTATAACTTCAGTTGATGCAGATCATCTGGATATCTACAACTCATCGGAGTCCGTTACGAGTGCTTTTGAAGAATTTGCTGGAAAACTGAGCAAGGACGGCGTACTTATAACTGCCAACGACGTTGCTTTTAAATCTGTGGCAAGCAAAATGAGCTATGGCATTCACAGTGACAATGCACAGTTGAAAGCGGTAAACATTCATGTGAAAGATGGCAAATTTCACTACGAAGTATTCCTAAAAGATATGAAGCTCGGTAAAATAGAATCAACCTATCCGGGTTTACATAATATAGAAAATGCCCTTGCTGCTGTAGCTGTGGGGCTCATCTTGAGTATTAACTGGAAACATATAAAAGAGGCTTTAGAGTCTTTTCAAGGAGTTAAAAGAAGGTTTGAGTACCAAATCAATAACAACAAACGCGTTTATATTGATGATTATGCTCACCATCCAAGTGAAATAAACGCCTGCTTAGGGTCAGTAAAGCAACTGTACCCCAATAGTAAGATTACCGGTGTGTTTCAACCACATCTCTATTCCCGCACCCGGGATTTTGCAGATGACTTTGCTCATTCGCTGGAATCATTCCATGAACTACTGCTAATGGAAATATATCCCGCTCGCGAGGAACCCATAGAAAATGTTTCCAGCTCCATGTTGCTGGATAAAATACGCATGGTGAATAAAAAATTATGTCAACGTGAAGATGTAATAGATGAAGTATTAAGATTAGACCCTGAAGTATTATTAACCCTTGGAGCCGGCGATATCGATAAACTCGTGGGCCCAATAAAAAATGCATTGAATAAAAAAGATGGCTAAAGCGCTGAAAATCATAGGTTTTATTTGTGTCGTATGCTCTGTTTTGGTCCTTTTAGGATTTGTTGGAAGCATGCGCTCTTCAGCGCTATGCCAGGATGTCTTGATAAATAATTCTACGAAATATGACGTTCAACTGGTAAGTGAAGAAAGTGTTTTAGCTGCTATTGAAGCTGTTGAAAAGCCCATTGAAGGTCGTCCGATGAATAAAATCGATACCCGGACTATTGAAGATGCAGTTGTGAATCTTCCATACATCAAGTCGGCTACTGCCTATAAAACAATAGATAAAAAAGTTGTAGTTGAATTGGAAGAGAGAAAGCTTATAGCGCGCTTAATTGACGAAAACGGGGTTTCGGCATTTTTAGATTCTGAAGGCTTTATCCTGCCAAGGCGAAAGGCGCTTGCTCTGAGACTTCCAGTGGTAACAGGCAAGTTTAAGCTCGATACTGAAAAGCTTGTCGGAGGGTACAGCTCTGCGGGAACTACCTCTCTTGAATCCATTTATAGCTACACCAGATTAATTGTTGAATCGGCCTTTTGGAAAGCCCAGCTTCAACAAACGTATATAGATTCTAAAGGCAATTTCATTGCTACGCCGCAAGTAGGTAATCATGAAATTGAATTTGGAAGCATAGAAGGAATGGAAAATAAACTAAAAAAACTCGCAACGTTCTACGAGCAGGGTATGAATGAAGCGAGGTGGAATAAATACAAAACCATCAATTTGAAATACGAAGACCAAATTGTTTGCACAAAAAATTAATACTATGGACGAACCAGAAATCATTGTCGGGCTAGACATCGGAACTACAAAAATTGCCTGTATCGTAGGTAGAATTAATGAATACGAAAAAGTTGAGATCGTAGGAATGGGACGCTCAGAGTCCTTAGGCGTAAGAACCGGTGTAGTGAGTAATATCAATAGAACGGTAGAATCTATTCAGCGCGCTGTAAGTATGGCTACGGAAAAATCAGGTGTTGAAATTGGAGAAGTGGTTGTTGGAATTGCAGGCCAGCACATAAGAAGTCTTCAGCATCGCGGTATTCTTACACGGAAGGGAAAAGATCAGGACGAAATTTCACAACTTGATATAGACAACCTTATTGAAGATATGCATAGACTGGTAATGCAGCCTGGAGAAGAAATTATCCATGTATTACCTCAAGAGTATATCGTAGACAATGAGCAAGGCATAAAAGATCCCATCGGTCATTCAGGTGTCCGCCTGGAAGCTAATTTTCACATAATAACCGGCAAGATCAATGCAGCCAAGAATATTTATCGCAGTGTAAGCAAGGCTGGATTAGATGTGAGTGAGCTTGTACTTGAGCCACTGGCATCATCAGAGTCTGTGCTGAGTCAGGAAGAAAAAGAAGCGGGAGTGGTATTAGTTGATATCGGTGGGGGAACAACAGATATTGCCATTTTCCAGGATGGAATCATTAGGCACACAGCAGTTATTCCTTTTGGTGGGAACATTATCACCGAAGATATTGCATCCGGATGCAGCATTCTCAAAAAGCATGCTGAACAATTAAAAGTAAAGTTTGGCTCAGCCTTGAATTCGGAAACGATGCAAAACCAAGTGGTATGTATTCCCGGATTTAGCGGAAGAGCACCTAAAGAGATTTCGGTTCTCAATCTATCGAATATTATTCAAGCCAGAACGGAAGAAATAATAGAACAGGTTCTTTACGAAATTAAGAGCTCTGGATATGAAAAAAGACTAATTGCGGGAATTGTGCTTACCGGTGGAGGCTCGCAACTTAAACATTTACCTCAGCTGGTTGAATACATTACCGGATATGAAACCCGTTTGGGATATCCAAGTGAGCACCTTGGAAAAGAAAATGCTGAAGAGCTATCCAGCCCCATGTATGCTACGGGAATAGGACTTGTGTTGAAGGGGCATGAAATGAATAAAAAGAATCTAAGCAGAACCAAGTCAAAAAAGGGTGGAGGGTTTATTCGCTCTGGAAGTAAAGAGAAATCGGGATTTCTCGATACGATTATTTCCAAGGGACAAGCCTTCTTTGAAGATGATGACATTTAATTAATGAATCCAAAAACCAAATCAATATGAATTTTGATCTTCCAAAAGACCAGTCGTCCATCATTAAGGTGATCGGTGTAGGTGGGGGCGGCAGCAACGCGGTTAACCACATGTTTGAGCAGGGTATCAAAGGAGTAGACTTTCTGGTCTGCAATACAGATGCCCAGGCATTAGACATAAGTCCAGTCCCAATAAAAGTGCAGTTGGGGCAGAGCCTCACAGAGGGAAGGGGAGCCGGATCCATTCCTGAAGTAGGAAAAAATGCCGCTATTGAAAATATAGATGAAATCAGAGAAATTCTTGAGAAGAGAACCAATATGGTTTTCGTTACTGCTGGAATGGGAGGTGGAACGGGTACTGGTGCTGCGCCTGTAATAGCCAGTGTGGCTAAAGAAATGGGAATTCTCACAGTGGGTATCGTTACAATACCTTTCACTTTTGAAGGGAAGAAAAGAATGAACCAGGCTGCGGAAGGACTCCAGGAAATGCGAGAGGCAGTAGATACTTTGCTCGTAATTCGGAATGATAAACTGCGCGAAATTCACGGAAATCTATCCCTTCAAACTGCATTTGCCCAGGCCGATAATATTCTGACTACAGCTGCTAAAGGAATTGCAGAATTGATATCCGTTACCGGGGCAATAAACGTGGATATGAATGACGTAAATACTGTTATGAAAGACTCGGGTGTTGCCATCATGGGTCAGGCCACTGCTGAAGGTGAAGACAGAGCGCTCAAAGCGGCGAGAGAAGCACTGGAATCTCCACTATTAAATGATAACGATATAGAAGGAGCTAAGTACATTCTACTCAATATAACTTACGGAACACATGAAGTTATGATGGATGAAATATCAGATATTACTGATTTTATCCAACACGCTGCTGGTTCATCGGCCGATGTAATATGGGGCCACGGAATGGACGAATCTCTGGGCGAAAAACTCAGTGTTACCATCATAGCTACCGGTTTCAAAACAACTCCAGACACGGGCTTTGAAGAATTCGAACCTCCTGTAAAGCACGTTCTTGAACTGGATACGCCAAAAACAAGTACACGTATTACAGATAAGATCGAAAATCCTGTAGACGAAAATAAATCAGACGATGCAGAGCCTTACATAAAGGAAGTTCAGCCCGAAGAAATAAAGTCTGAAGATAATCGTGAGGAAGAGGAAGTTCAACGTTTCAACTTGTTTGATGAAGTGGAAAAAGAAACTACCGCACCAGAAGAAACTTCAGAAGAGCAAAGGCCCATCCAGTTGAATGATGATGTGGTAAGCGATGGTAGCAAAGACCATGCGGATATTCAATACTTTGACCTTTCGCCAGACGATTCATCTGATGAAGATAATGACAATAGCTTATCAACGAGAGTGAATGCCGAGGTAGCCTCACAGCTCAATAAAGAACGACTGAGAAACTTAAGAGAGATTTCGGATAGAATTAAGAGCCCACAGGGATTGACAGAACTTGAAAAAGAGCCTGCGTACAAGCGACGGAATGTTAAGCTTGAAAATACTCCGCACAGTTCTGAGTCGGAAGTTTCAAAATATACATTGAGTGAAGAAAAGGACGGAAAGGGAAATTCAAAATCTGGTTTAAGACCCGATAATCCATACCTTCACGATAACGTGGATTAAAAAGAATATATGAGTCTTACAGACAACATTAACGAGGGTATAAAGAATGCCATGCGAAGCAAGGAAAAGCCGCTTTTAGAAGCGCTTAGATCCATAAAAGCGGCATTATTACTCGAGGCTACCAAAACTGGTGATGGCGAAGTTTCTGAAAAAGCAGAAATGCAGATCCTTACCAAAATGCACAAGCAACGAAAGGAGTCAGCTGAGATTTACCGCCAGCAAGGTCGGGAAGATTTAGCTCGAGATGAAGAGTTTCAAGCTGGTGTGCTGGAAGAGTTCCTTCCCAAACAATTGTCGGATCAAGAAATTGAAAAAGTCGTTGAGGGAATAATTGCTGAAACAGGTGGAGAGGGAATGAAGGACATGGGTAAGGTAATGGGACAGGCATCTTCCAAAATGGCTGGGAAAGCAGACGGAAAGAAAATCTCTGAAATTGTAAAAAGTAAGCTCAGTTCTTAAATAAATTTGATTTGGATTGGATAGAGGGGCTTTCGGCCCCTTTTTTTATGGACACTCTAATTTAAAACCAACTCCGTGAACATTTTTAATGGAGATAGATTCATCTTCGGCGAAGTACTTCCTTAATTTAGTTATAAAAACATCCAGGCTCCTTCCAACGAAATAGCTATCATCTCCCCAAACCATATTCGAGATGAGCTCTCTTTCAATTACTTTATTTTTTTGCTCGGCTAATAGTTTGAGAATTCCAGCTTCTTTTTTTGTGAGAACGCGTTCACTTACAGGGCCTTTAAGGAAAAACTCTTCGGGATTGAAATTGAATTTTCCGATTTTGATTTCTGCACTTTTTACATCTTCTTTTTTACCATTTGAATAGCGTTTAAGAATGGCCTCGATTCTCAGTAGCAATTCTTCATTGCTAAATGGTTTAATAACATAGTCATCAGCTCCTGATTTAAAGCCTTCTACTTTGTCTTCAACCATAGATTTTGCGGTTAAAAATATTATCGGCACATCATCGGTAATCTTTCTGATGTCTTTTGCTAGCTCAAATCCGTCTTTTTTAGGCATCATGACGTCCAATAGGCAAAGGTCGTAGTGATTGGCGTGAAACTGCTTCAGGCCTTCTTTACCATCGCGGCAAAGGTGTACGGTGTAACCCTGGTCTTTGAGTGTGTCTTGAATAACAAAGCCAAGGCCTGGGTCATCTTCTACCAAAAGTATTTTTTCTTCTTTCACCTCAATTGGATATTGGAAGTTTTAAGAGAAAGCTTGTTCCTTCATTAGGAATACTCTCAACTGCAACCTTTCCCCCATGTGCTTCTATCATCTGTTTTACGTAATACAGCCCGAGCCCAAAACCTTTAACATCGTGTCTGTTACCGGTATGAACCCTAAAAAATTTATCAAAAATATAAGGTAGTGCATCCTTCGCAATGCCGATTCCATTATCGGAAATTTTGATAAACATAGACTTGTTCTTGTTCCAGGATGAAATTTGTATTTGAACCGTGTCCCGGGAATATTTGAGGGCATTGTCTATCAAGCTGTTTATTACGTTGGCAATATGTACAGAATCACATAATAAAATGTGTTGATCTGCCTGTAAACTGAGATTTACCTCAATATTCTCTTCAGATCTCGCTAAAGTAAGCGCGTGTTTTGCCGTCTCAATAATTTGATGAATATCGTTTGGCATTAGGTTTAAGTCTAGTTCGTCTTTATCAAGAGTAGCTAGCTGCAAAACTTTATCAACTTGAGATCGAAGACGTTGATTTTCATGAAATATTAACTTGGCGTACATCTCGAGTCTTTCAGGGTCTTTTCCAATTTCCTTTCGCATAAGAACCTCACTGGATAATCCAATCGTAGAAATAGGAGTTTTGAGCTCATGGGTCATATTATTGATGAAATCTGTTTTCATCTCACCTAACCTTTTTTGCTTTAAAATCAGATAAATGGCAAAGGCAAAAAAGATAAATACTATAAGGCTGATAATGGCTGTGAATATCCACGTAGATGCTTGTTGAGCGGGGGGAGATAAATCTACTTGTTTTCTATCCGGAAAGTATACACCGAAGTAATGACCGTCTTTATCCCATTTTATTTGCGGAGCTTCTGCCTCATGAGATCCATCTGTTTTTTCAGATGTAAGGGGCACGTAATCGCCATAAACAATACTGTCAGTAAAGCAATCGTAAACTCCGTATTCAAAATTCTCACCTATATTGCTTCTCTCAAATTCTGTTATCAATAAACTTTCGAGTAAATAGGGGTGAACCGTATCGTTAATTGCGACCGTAAAATAATTTGGTCTTATCTGCTTTACGGCTTCAAAGAGTTCTGCCGGATCATTATTAATGGTTAGGATTTCGTTTGCCACTTTAGACAGGGCTATCTTTACCCGATCGTTAAAGAGTTTGGCTTCCGCGGCTTCTTGTTCTTTAACCAGTTCGTACTGGCTTTTTTGAACTTCAAAAGCTTTATCTAACCAGTAGATTTGAGTAGCAACGATACCTATAACAGATATAGTAGCTAATAATATAAGAGTAAGTATGAGTCTTCTGCCCATGAAGCACTAAGTTAATGCACAAGGCAGATTTCGGATTGGATTTAACAAATAACTAACGAACCTGAATAGGAGCTAGGCCGGATGGCGCTTATTAGACTGGACGAGAACACAGATTTTTAACACGTCAAGACTATTCTGATAGAGGGTTTGGTTCAGTTTTATCACTTCTCCCACAACTTCTCCATCTGGGAGTTTACAAAGTTTTTTGAACTCTGTTCTTCTTAAACCTGCAAATTTATTTCCGTTCATAGCAGAGGGGTTAATGCATTCAGTTCTTTTTCTTAAACTCTTTTTTGAACGCAAAGGTTTCAAATACATTGCAAAACACAGGGTAAAAAGAAGACCCTTTCCGTTTTGAAAAGGGTCTTTAGGATATATATTGACGGAATAATGATTACATCATTCCGGGCATGCCTCCGCCCATTCCGCCCATGCCTCCGGGGGCACCTGCGGGTTCGTCTTCTTCAACATCTGAAACAACACACTCAGTTGTTAAGAGCATACCTGCAATAGAGCCTGCATTTTCAAGAGCAACTCTTGTTACTTTCGTAGGATCTATGACACCTGCTTTAAATAAGTCTTCAAAAGTTTCGGTTCTGGCGTTGTAGCCAAAATCACCTTTGCCTTCAAACACTTTTTGTACAACAACTGAGCCTTCGCCACCTGCATTAGCAACGATTTGTCTCAATGGTTCTTCAAGCGCTCTTCTTACAATTTTGATCCCTGTTCCTTCATCTGCATTCTCTGCTTTCAGTTTTGATAGGGCTTCAATTGTGCGGATGTATGCAACACCACCACCAGCAACGATACCTTCTTCAACAGCAGCTCTAGTTGCGTGAAGGGCATCATCCACTCGGTCTTTCTTTTCTTTCATTTCTACTTCAGTGGCAGCACCTACATAAAGTACAGCTACACCACCGGCGAGCTTAGCAAGACGCTCCTGAAGCTTTTCCTTGTCGTAATCTGAAGTAGTGGTCTCAATCTGAGCTTTTATTTGATTAACTCTAGCTTCAATTGCCTTCTTCTCACCAGAACCATTTACAACGGTTGTATTGTCTTTGTCAATCGTGATTTTCTCGCAAGTACCGAGATCTTCTAAAGTTGCATCTTCTAGCTTGCGACCTTGCTCTTCAGAAATAACGTTACCACCCGTAAGGATAGCGATGTCTTCCAACATAGCTTTTCTTCTATCGCCAAATCCCGGGGCTTTAACAGCAGCAATTTTCAGTGAGCCGCGAATCTTGTTTACAACCAGTGTTGCTAAAGCTTCGCCTTCTACATCTTCAGCTACAATAAGCAGTGGCTTACCTGTTTGAGCAGCTTTTTCTAAAACGGGAAGAAGATCTTTCATATTTGAAATCTTCTTGTCGTATATTAAAATGTAGGGATTCTCAAGATCCGCAACCATTTTCTCTGAATCGGTAACGAAGTAAGGAGATAGATAGCCTCTGTCAAACTGCATTCCTTCAACAACGTCAACATATGTTTCGGTTCCTTTAGCTTCTTCAACAGTGATAACTCCTTCTTTCTTCACTTTTTCCATCGCCTGAGCGATGAGTTTACCGATGGTGTTATCGTTATTAGCCGAAATGGTAGCTACTTGCTCAATTTTTGAATTGTCATCGCCTACTTCGCGCGTAATTCCCTTCAAACTTTCTGTAACGCTCGCAACTGCTTTGTCGATTCCACGTTTCAGGTCCATTGGGTTAGCTCCCGCAGCTACGTTTTTTAATCCAGCGGTAACCATTGCCTGAGCTAGAACGGTAGCAGTAGTTGTACCATCACCGGCCATATCTGCCGTTTTCGATGCCACTTCCTTTACCATTTGAGCGCCCATATTCTCTATGGCATCTTTAAGCTCAATTTCTTTTGCTACGGAAACTCCATCTTTAGTTATCGTAGGAGCGCCAAATTTTTTATCAATAATTACATTTCTTCCCTTTGGTCCGAGCGTTACCTTAACTGCATCTGCTAGCGCGTCAACGCCACGCTTCAGCTGGTCTCTTGCTTGAACATCGAATGTTATATCTTTAGCCATCTTATTTATTTTTTGAGGTTAAATTTTCTTTGATTTAGTTTTTGCCGACAATTCCAAAGATGTCAGATTCTCTCATGATGAGATAGGAATTGCCTTCTACTTTGATTTCTGTTCCCGAGTATTGTCCGTAGATTACAGAATCGCCAACTTTAACAGTTAAAGGTTCATCTTTTTTACCATTTCCTACGGCTACAATAGTACCTCGTTGCGGCTTTTCTTTAGCTGTATCTGGTATGATAATGCCGCTTGCTGTTTTTTCTTCTGCAGGAGCTGCTTCTACGAGAACTCTATCTGCAAGTGGTGTTACATTTACTGACATTGTTATTTGAATTTTATTTTAAGGTTTGCGATCAAGGGGATAGCAGAAAATATGCCATCCAGGTTTTGGCTGCCAAGCCAGCCAAAATTGACAGTTTTAACAAAAAAAATGTCAGTGTGAGTGACACACTGACATTCAATATCTGTCTTTATAAAGTTCTTACTCTACAGGTAAGCCTGTTGTATCTGTTCCCTGATTTTCAGCTTCAGCGGGTTGCTGACCTGGTTGAGGTAATTCAGTCTCTTCGTATTGCTGCCCATCTTCTACTACATTCTGATCTTGGAGTCCCGCACTAACAAGACATAAAACAAAGAGCGCTATAGCGAGCGTCCAGGTACTTCTTTCAAGAAAATCTGCCGTTCTCTTAACTCCACCTATTTGGTTTGCTGAAGCAAAACTAGAGTCAAGTCCGCCACCCTTTGGGTTTTGAATCAAAACAATAAGCGCAAGAAATACGCACACTAACAATATCAATACAAAAATGAAAACTTGCATGGTTTTTACTTTTTAATCTGGTCTTCTGCTTTTTTTTGAAGAGCCGCAAAGTAACTGCTTTTTTCGGGATATTTCAACATAAGATTTTTATACGCTCTGGCGGCTTTTTTATAGTCGCCCTGACTCTCGTAAATCTTTGCTAATGTTTCAGTTACAAAGGTTTCGTCTTCCATTAGGCTCATCTTGCCAACCTGTGAAGGAGAAAAGAATGCTGCCTTTACTGGAGAGATTTGTGGAGACTCTTGTATGAATTTATCTATCAAGCTCTTATCTAACTTTTCAGAAGATTCAGTTTTTTCTTCATCTAAACTCAAAAGCCAGGATCCAAAACTGCTCGCTTGTTTTTTTTCTGCCTTGACTTCTTCGGCACCTTCATCATCTTTCTCAATCTCCGCAGGCATTTCTTGGAAGGAGCGCTCCGTTTCCATTTCTCCGAGGTGCATCACAGCCTCGCGCATAATTTCTTCTTCCAGGGGCTTTGAGCTGATTGAAGGTTCTGGTGAACTTATATCTGTTTGTGGAAGTTCACTTTTATCTTCTTGACTAGCTCTAATAACGCCTTTGGAAAGAGTATCTGCTTTGACAGCTGCACCACTCGCCTGTCCTGCGGAATCTATTTCATCAGTTAATTCTGAAATTTCTTTGATCTTTTGATCAAGTGAATCTTTAACGGTATAGGCGTAAAGCTTTTTTCTGTCTTGAATATAGATGGCGGCTTTTGAAAGGGAAGCATTTTGATCTATTCTGTCTTCCTGCCGGGCTGCAAGAGCTTTTAATACATGAAGCGTAGATGAAAAAGGGTACTTCTCAGCAAGAGAACTTAATTCTTCATAGCTGGCGTATGGAGCTACTTGCCCACTCTCAATGATATTTATGAATTCTGATTTTTGCATTACCAGGCACCTAATGAAGCATCAAAAATATCTTGAGTTAGCTGTCTGTTTATTTCGACAATTAAGTCGTTTTCCACGTTGTTAAAATCATCAGTCGCATCGAAATCTGCAAACCTGCTAAAAGAGCGTTCAAAATTCTTTTCTCGGTCAAAAGTATTGATGTAATTAACCTTAACTGTGATTGTCAGTCTATTATTTGTGGTGAACTCTTCTCCAGAAACAGCAGCATTGCTCACCACATAATTTGTAACGATTCCCTCGTACTGTAAGTCTCCTCTTTTTGCAGTTAGATCAAGCCTTGTTTGAGCCAACATCAAATCTTTTAAGGATTCTGTAATTTGGAGTTCGTAATTCGGAGCGGAATTCGGTGTTGCAGACTGAAAGGTTTTAATGGAAAAGGTTTGTGCATTTGCAGGAATGTCTGCACCCGTGAATGAATAGCCAACAGTACATGAATTGAGCCATGCCATTGACAACATCCAAATTAGTGTGATCGTAGCAAACCTTATCATTTTAAATCGTATTCCTTAATCTTTCTGTAAAGGGTTCGTTCAGATATACCCAACTCTTTGGCCGCTTGTTTGCGCCTGTTATTGTGTTTTTTAAGAGCTTTTTGAATGAGTTCGCGTTCTGTATCTTCGAGGGACAAAGACTCTTCAACTTCTTCGTGATGATCTATATGACCCGGGTCATCTCGCCTTGTAATATTATAATCAGGACTTGCCTTGGAGTGAATTATGGAAGTTGAATGCGCTGAACTTTCGGTTTCAGCATCTTCATTGTACAGCCTTTTAAGTGCTGCTGGATTAGAAGATGACTCAATCCCATCTGAAGATCTATTCTGCATTAGTTCTAAAACGATTGTTTTCAAATCGCTAACATCCTGCCGCATTTCAAATAGAACTTTGTACAGAATTTCTCGCTCTGTATAGTCCGTGTTTTTCTCTTCTTTATTGATTAATGCAGGCAGATTACTTCGCCCAATATCTGGAAGGTATTGCTGCAATACATCCGCTGTAATTTCTCTTCCTTCTTCAATAACAGAGAGCTGTTCTGTTATATTTTTCAGTTGCCTAATGTTTCCAGGCCACCGGTAGTTTACGAGCAGTTTTTTGGCTTCATCGCTGAGCCTAATTGCTGGCATTCTATATTTCTCGGCATAATCAACGGCAAATTTTCTAAAGAGCAATTCAATATCTTCTCTCCGCTCTCTGAGAGGTGGCAAGTAAATAGGCACCGAACTCAGTCGATAAAAGAGGTCTTCTCTGAACTTGCCCTTTTGAATGGCATCGTCTATTTTGACATTTGTCGCAGCAATAATCCGCACGTCTGTCTTAATTACTTTAGAAGACCCCACACGAATAAATTCTCCAGTTTCAAGAACTCTTAGAAGCCTTACCTGCGTTTGAAGTGGAAGTTCGGCCACTTCATCCAAAAAAATAGTACCTCCATTGGCTACTTCAAAATAGCCTTTTCTTGATTCATGTGCTCCTGTAAAAGCACCCTTTTCATGACCAAATAATTCTGAGTCTATTGTTCCTTCAGGAATAGCGCCACAATTGACTGCGATGTAAGAGCCGTGTTTTCTTGCGGAGAGCTGATGCACAATTTGCGGCATGGTTTCTTTACCCGTTCCACTTTCACCCGTAATCAAAACGGAAATGTCAGTAGGAGCAACTTGAATAGCAATGTCTAAGGCCCTGTTGAGCAATTGATTATTGCCGATGATTCCAAATCGCTGTTTTACCTGTTGAATATCCATTTAGTCTACTAATTCTCCTTTGAGAGTGGCGGATGTGCAATCTGTTACTCTTACGTTTCTATACGTGCCTATTTCCGCGTCTTCCTTCTTAAAAACAACCACGGCATTCTGGCTATTTCTACCGAAGAACTCATCTTCAGATTTTTTAGATGTTCCTTCTATCAGCACTTCAAAAGTCTTGCCAAGGCTTGCCTTGTTTCTTTTTAGTGAGCTTGCATTCTGAATCTCTATAATCTCTGTAAGTCTCCTTTGCTTTACTTCTTCGGGTACATCGTCTTCAAATTTTCTTTCTGCGAGAGTCTTGGGCCTTTCTGAATACTTAAACATGTAGGCAAACTCGTATTCAACATCACTCATGATTGATAAAGTATCCTTATGCTCTTCTTCAGTCTCCCCGCAAAAACCCGTAATAATATCCGTGCTTATAGCGCATTCTGGCATAATCCTACGAATGGCATCGATTCTATTCATGTACCACTCACGCGTATACCCTCTGTTCATTCTCTTGAGAACATCTGTGTTACCGCTTTGAACGGGCAAGTGGATGTATTCACATATATTTTTGTGCTTAGACATAGTGTGAAGCACTTCGTCAACCATATCCTTGGGGTGCGATGTTGAAAAGCGCACGCGCAATTCCGGGTTTACAAGAGCAACTTTCTCCAGGAGTTGAGCAAAGTTCACAGTCTCCTTTTCCGGGTCAATCACATCGCCTTTTTTACTTGTATTCCATCTATAGGAATCTACATTTTGCCCGAGTAGTGTAACTTCTCTGTACCCTTCCTGAAATAAGTAAGCGGCTTCCCGAACAATAGACTCCGGGTTTCTGCTTCGCTCTCTTCCGCGAGTAAAAGGAACTACGCAAAACGAACACATATTATCGCAACCTCGCATAATTGAAATGAAGGCTGTAACTCCATTTGAATTGAGCCTGATTGGATTAATTTCGGCGTAAGTTTCTTCTCTGGAGAGCAATACGTTTACGGCTTTCCGTCCGTCTTCCACTTCTTCAATGAGACCGGGTAACTCTCTGTAAGCGTCTGGCCCCACAACCATATCAACTAATTTTTCTTCTTCCAGAAGCTGTGACTTTAGTCTTTCGGCCATGCAGCCTAATACGCCAATCATCATGTCTGGATTCTTTTTCTTGAATCCGTTAAAGTGATTTAAACGATTTCGAACACGCTGCTCGGCATTATCGCGAATAGAACATGTGTTGAGAAGTACTACATTGGCTTCTTCAGCATTGGAGGTGGTTTCGTAGCCTCTTTCAGCGAGGATAGATGCAACTATTTCGCTGTCAGAAAAATTCATTTGACACCCGTAACTCTCAAGATATAGTTTCTTGCCGTTCCCTTTTTTTTCTGTCTCAAGAAGAGTAGCCTCTCCCTGACGCTCATCTTCAAGCAATTTCTTCGATTCTGTTAGCATCCAACTCAGATTTTTCTAATGGGGTGCAAATTTACTTAAAAAACCAAGGCACTGCCAAAATGACATTGTTCTTTAATTGATTCTATGAATAAATTTGTATGCTGTTTCTTTATTTAATTCTACTTAAGTCGATACCCATTAAATTTTCATTGCTTTACTTTGTGCCTGCTTTAAGTGAAGCGAAAAGTGCTAATTACGCTATAGATGTCAAACAATTTAGTCATAGTTGAGTCGCCTGCGAAGGCAAAAACAATAGAGGGTTTTCTGGGAAAAGGATTCACGGTTAAGTCAAGTTACGGCCATGTTAGAGATCTGAAAAAGAAAGGCCTTTCTATTGACGTGGATAATAATTTTGAGCCCGAATACGAAATTTCGCCAGACAAGAAAAAGGTTATTACAGAGCTAAAAGGCCTGGTAAAAAAAGCTGACATTGTTTGGCTGGCAACTGATGAAGACCGAGAAGGAGAAGCCATATCGTGGCACCTGGAAGAAAGCCTGGGTTTGAAAAACAAGGAAACAAGAAGAATTGTATTTCACGAGATTACAAAAGGCGCTATAGACAAGGCTATTGATAACCCCAGGCAAATAGATTACCGTTTGGTTGATGCCCAGCAAGCCAGAAGAATATTAGATAGGTTGGTGGGGTTTGAAATTTCGCCTATACTATGGAAAAAAGTAAAACCTTCGCTCAGCGCGGGAAGAGTTCAGTCAGTTACAGTTAGATTAATTGTTGAGCGCGAAAGAGAAATTCAAAATTTTGAGTCAAAGGTATCTTACCGGGTAAATGCGCTTTTTTCAACAAAAGGCAAGCAATTTAAAGCTGAGCTCAATAAAAAGTTTCCTACTGCAGAAGAAGCTAGGAAGTTTGTGAGCAATTGCAGAAATGGGAACTTTTTTGTCGATCAACTCGAAGTAAAACCGGCTAAAAAATCACCAGCAGCTCCATTTACAACTTCAACCCTTCAACAAGAAGCGAGTAGAAAATTGAGTTTCTCAGTATCTAGAACGATGACTGTGGCTCAAAAGCTCTATGAAGAAGGAAAGATAACATATATGCGTACAGATAGTCTAAACCTATCTGATACAGCGATGAAATCAGCTAAAAAAGAAATCATTTCATCTTACGGCGATTCATATTCAAAGCCCAGGAAATTTTCAACGAAATCTAAAGGTGCACAGGAAGCTCACGAAGCTATTCGCCCTGTAGATATGAGTGTGAAATCAGTTTCAGGTGATAGCGGTATGCAAAGACTTTACGAGCTGATTTGGAAAAGAACGCTTGCCAGCCAGATGGCAGAAGCACAGCTGGAGAAGACCCGAGTCGTGATCAAATCAAATTCCAGTGAAATTGATGGAGAAAAACTCTATTTTATCGCTAAAGGTGAAGTAGTAAAGTTTGAAGGTTTCTTAAAAGTGTATCTGGAAAGTACGGATGATGAGCAGTCAAATGAAGATGCCGGACTTTTACCTGCTATGTCTAAAGGTGATGATTTGGAAAGAGTTGAAATAGCTGCAACACAAAGATTTTCAAATCATCCACCGAGATATACGGAAGCCAGTTTGGTAAAGAAGCTTGAAGAGTTGGGTATTGGAAGACCTTCTACCTATGCGCCTACAATTTCAACCATTCAGAAGAGAGGCTATGTGGTAAAAGAAGACAGAGAAGGAACCAAACGAAATTATTTGGTCATCAAACTCACCGGAGACGATGTTTCAGAAAAGGAACTTACTGAAACTACAGGCTCTGAAAAGAATAAACTCTTTCCTACCGATATCGGAATTGTAGTAAACGATTTTCTCGTTGAACATTTTGAGAAAGTCTTGAGCTATGATTTTACAGCTTCTGTTGAAAAGCAGTTTGACGATATTGCTGAAGGGCAGCTGAAGTGGAACGAAATGATCAAGAAGTTCTACTCGGGGTTTCATGAAAATGTAGAAGACACACTAGAAAATAGCGAACGCGCAACAGGAGCCAGAGAATTGGGCAAAGATCCTGAATCTGGCAGACCTATTTATGCTCGAATCGGTCGCTACGGGGCAATGGTTCAAATCGGCGATGCAGAAGATGAAGAGAAGCCCAGGTTTGCCAGTTTGAGAGCAGATCAGAGTATTACAAATATTACGCTTGAAGAAGCCCTGGAGCTATTCAAATTACCGCGTGATGTCGGAGAATACGAAGGGGAAAAGGTTACAGCTTCTGTGGGGCGATATGGTCCTTACGTTAGACATAAAAATGCCTTTTTCAGTATTAAAGAAGAAGATGGGGATGATCCGCTGAGCATAAATATTGAAAGAGCAATAGAAATTATAGACGCTAAGAGAAAAGCTGATAAAGAGAGAATTATAAAAGAGTTTGACGAAGATTCTGAGATGCAACTTCTAAATGGACGATGGGGCCCTTACCTTAAAAAAGGCCGCAAAAACTATCGACTTCCGAAGGATACAGAAGCCAAAGATTTGAGCTATGAAGATTGCGTGAAGATAATTGAAGAAGCTCCTGCGAAAGGAAAAAGGTCTACACGATCAAAAAAGAAAAAGGCTTAAATGGCCTGGATAGACGATTTTTCATATTTGCTTACTCCACTTGAGTTGACTGAAGAGTACACTTCGGAATTCAGCTTGGGGAAATACATAGATATTCATACAGACGACAATTTTCCAGACCTTGAGGCTGTCGATGTTGTAATTTTTGGGGTTTGTGAATCACGGCGTTCAACGAATGATGACGTAAACCGGGCACCTGATCGAATCAGAGAAAAACTTTACAGGCTTTACCACCATGGCCGGGATATCAAAATCGCCGATCTTGGAAATATAATGCCCGGCGAATATCCGCACGATACAGACTCAGGAGTAAAGACGGTTGTCAAGTCATTGCTTGAACACAATATAGTCGTACTGATTTTAGGTGGCTCGCAGGAATTGACTTTCGCCAATTATTCAGCATATGAAATTTTAGAAACTACGGTAAATCTCGCTGTAGTTGATTCCGTTGTAGATTTAGGAGAATTCAGAGATGATCTATCTCCGGATAATTATCTGAGCAAAATTGTCCTTCACGATCCCAGTTACTTGTTCAACCTTAGTGTTCTGGGTTATCAAACCTATTTAAATGATCCCGATTCCCTGAGTTTAATGGAAAAGCTGTTTTTCGATGTTCATCGACTGGGTCAACTCAAAGCAGACATTAGGCTCACAGAACCTTTGTTGCGAAATGCGGATGTTATAAGTTTCGACATAAATGCCGTTAGTCGAGGGCATAGTCCGGCAGGAAATAACCCCAACGGATTTTCGGGCGAACAGATTTGTCAAATAGCGCGCTATGCTGGGATGAGCGATAAGGCTTCTTCAATAGGTTTTTACAATTACAGTCCGCAATTAGATAATCGCGGAACAACAGCAGAATTGTTGTCCCAGATGGTTTGGTGCACAATTGATGGTTTGAGCTACAGGCAAAAGGAATACCCCCTTTTAAATAAAAATAATTTCGTTGAGTATAAGGTGCATATGCCCGATAATCAGGAAGAAATTGTGTTTTATAAAAGTTTGCGCACAGATAAATGGTGGATGAAAGTTCCTTATGCAGGTGGTATGGATGGAAAACTGGGGCGGCATCACCTGGTTCCTTGTAATTATACTGAGTACGAGCTAGCTACACAGGGAGAATTGCCTGATATGTGGTGGAAGACCTACCAGAAATTGGGCTAATAAGGCAATTTGGAATTCCATTTAAAACGAAAATTGTTCACGCCATGGAGTTAAAAATTTTTGTCTGTTTAGGAATTTGGTTATTTTAGGCGCCATCTTGCTGCAAACGAACCCCTGTTATGGGGTTGTTTTTTTAGCAAGCAAACTATTTAAACTGCATGAAAAAAATTGGTTTACTTCTGATTGCTATCGCTTTCAGTGCTTCTACACTTATTGCGCAACAGGACCCACAGTTCACTCAATTTATGTACGATAGACTCTCCATTAATCCGGGTTTCGCCGGTAGTCAGGAAGCTATTTGTGCAACAGCAATTGGGAGACAACAATGGACTGGTTTTACAGGTCAACCAAATACTTATTTATTAAATGTATCCGCTCCCATTAAGTCCATTAAGAGTGGTGTGGGTATGACGATGTTCTACGACGAAATCGGACCTCAGAATACATTTAATCTTCGGTTGCATTACGCGTATCATATTAAAATAAGTGGTGCAACTAAACTTGGTTTAGGAGTTTCACTTGGTCTAATCTCAAGTGCATTAAATCCTGATTGGGTGGCTTATGACTATAATGGTGATGGTATGAATACCGGAATCGGAACAGGTTTGGGAGATCCTTCTATACCTCAGAATTCGCAGACCGCAAGTACATTTGATGCTTCGTTCGGCGCATACCTTTACAATCCTAAATACTATGTGGGAATCTCAGCAGGTCACCTAAATGAAGGAGATCTTTCAGAGATGAATATACAAGTAGCCCGTCACTATTATTTCCAAGCGGGCTATCATTTCGCCCTGACTCCTCAGTGGCAGCTGACTCCAAACGTTTTAGTTAAGTCAGATTTAGCATCAACACAATTAGATGTAAATGCTACCGTTATGTATGACAATAAATTGTGGCTAGGAGCAACTTACCGTCTAGAAGATGCAATTGCGCCCATGGTGGGATATCAATACGAATTCCCAAGCGGAAATAGTGCACTGCGCATGGGGTATTCTTACGACTTTACTACTTCTGAGTTGAATAACTACAGCAGTGGTAGCCACGAGTTGATGTTAAGCTACTGTTTAAAAATTGCGAAACCATTGCCCAAGCGTGTTTATAAAAATCCACGGTTTTTATAATGCAATTTGAAACTATAAACCACATCTTATCGTAGAGATGGTTGCTGTAAACAAATTTTTGAGGATTAATAACCTGCAAGGTATGAGAAACTTAATCTTATTTTTCGTCATCGCTGTTACTCTGGCCAGTTGTGCTGGAGGAAACCGAGGTGAGTTAGTAGGAGTTCAGCCGAGAGAAGATTGGATTCAATACAATCCATACGGAATGAATTACATTCACTTCGGCTCATTTGTGATGGGAGCTGATGATCAGGATGTTCCTTATGCAAACGTAAATAACAACAAGAGAATTACTGTTAGTGCCTTTTACATGGACGATACAGAAATTTCTAACAACGAGTACAGGCAATTTATGCACTGGGTGCGCGATTCTATCGCTCACAGGTATCTTGGCGAAGCCGGCATCGGTGAACACGTTATTGAAGAAGACCAATATGGTGAGATCATAGATCCTGCTATCATAAACTGGGATGAAGAAATTGACTGGAACGGAGAAGACGAGCGTCTTGAGCTGGCAGATTTATTTTTGCCTGAGTACGAACGGTTCTATCGCAGAAAGGAAATTGATACGAGAAAATTGAGATTTGAATATTATTGGGTGGATCTGCAGGCAGCTGCAAGTAAAGCTGGAAAAGACTTAGATCTTTCATATACGAATATCAAGGGTCAGAATAATGCAATTAGAGGTCATTCAGACAGATCGCAGTTTATTATCCGTGAAGTAATTAATGTATACCCAGACACACTGGCCTGGGTGCATGACTTTACCTACGGTTTCAATGAACCCTTAACAGAAATGTATTTTTGGCACCCTGCTTATGATAATTATCCAGTTGTTGGTGTTACCTGGACTCAGGCTCAAGCATTTAATGTTTGGAGAACCCAACTTCTGTCTTCATGGCAACAAAGGAATGGCCAGACATTCGTTCAGCGTTTCAGACTCCCGTCCGAAGCGGAGTGGGAATATGCTTCTAGAGGAGGATTAGAAAAGAACCCATACCCATGGGGAGGACCTTATATTAGAAATGTTTTGGGATGTCCGCTTGCTAACTTCAAGCCCCAAAGAGGAGACTACGTTGATGACGACGGTTGTGTAACTGTAGACGTTCGATCTTACGAACCAAATGGTTACGGACTGTACTGCATGTCTGGAAACGTTGCTGAATGGACCAATACAGCTTATGACGAATCAGTATATGAGTTTTCGCACGACTTGAATTCGGAGTACGAATACGATGCGCTTGCCGATGACCCACCCGCACTAAAACGCAAGGTAGTGCGAGGAGGATCGTGGAAAGATGTAATGTACTATCTCCAAAATGGAACCAGGGCGTATGAATACCAGGATACTGCTAAATGCTACATCGGTTTTCGATCTGTAATGTCTTACCTCGGTCGGGGTAAAGCTGGAAACCCCGAAGACTGGAATTAGTAGTAACCAGACATAAGAGAAACCTACACTATTAACATTTAAATGCAAGGAAAACATGAAACCAGGAAGTAAAGGTTGGAAAAAGTTTATGGCTAAGCTCTATGGAATTGGAGCGGCCGTAGTAATTATTGGAGCATTATTTAAAATTCAGCACTGGCCATTCGCAGGAGCATTCCTCATTGCTGGGCTCGGAACGGAAGCAATTATTTTCTTCTTCTCGGCATTTGAGCCAGTTCACGAAGAAATTGATTGGTCTTTGGTTTATCCGGAACTAAGAAGTGGAGAGCCAGCTAAAGAAGCTAAATTAGATTCTGACGATGGCACGTTAACTGAACAGTTAGATAATATGCTTGAAGAAGCTAAAATTGAGCCTGAACTCATTGCCAGTCTTGGCGATGGATTGAGAAACCTAAGCTCTCAAGCTTCTAAACTTAACGAAATGACTGACGCTTCGGTAGCGACAACGGAGTACACCGATTCGTTAAAAGGAGCTTCTGAAAAAGTATCAAAACTGAGCGATACGTATGCCGAAGCATCCGAAGCCCTGACTGGTTTAACAGAGTCACAGGCAGCGGGGTCTAGCGCAGGAGAGCATTTGCAAAGAATGACTTCTAACCTGGAGCAACTAAATGGCATGTATGAAACTCAGCTGAAAGAACTTCAAACGTCATCAGAGCTTTATTCTGGCATCAGCGAGCTTATGCGCAACCTGAACGATTCTGTGGAAGATACTAAGCGTTACAAGGAGAATATCTCTGAATTAGCGTCAAACCTTTCTTCTTTGAATACGGTATACGGCAATATGTTGAATGCAATGAGCGTTCCTCAACCACAAGCGTAAGTCTAAATTATTAATTCCCTAAAATAGCGCGAAATGGCTGGAGGAAAGGAGACACCACGGCAGAAGATGATCGGTATGATGTACCTCGTACTTACCGCTCTACTTGCCCTGAACGTGTCAAAAGAAATTCTGGATGCATTCATCACTATAAACGGTGGTCTTGAAACGACTAAGGCTACTTTTGAAGGAAAACTCAATAATCAGTATGCTGGCTTTGCCGCATCTTATAATGAGAATCCTGAAAAATATGGCGATGCATGGCAAAAGGCTCAAACCCTGCAAAGACAGGCAAATGAGCTTGTAGATCACATTAACTTAATTAAAGCGAAAACCATTGCTCAGACTGAAGGTTTGGAAATGGATAAGGTAATTGGAAAAAATGCCTTCGGTTTAGATACCATTCTCGACTTACAATACGTTGATGCAAAAGACAATTACGATGCCAACACCAATATTATGATTGGTGCTGAGCCCGATAAACCAAAGGAAAATGACAACCCTGATGGTAATAATTACCGGGCAGCTGTCTTAAAGAACAAGTTGACAGAGTATGGAAACAACCTGAAAGCAATGGTTCCTGACAATCCGAGTTTGGTTACTTCACTTGATAGTTTGTTTACGTACCCTGAAAAACTTCAAGATGCCTCTGGTACGACTACAAATTGGGAGTCACTGAACTTTTACCACGTACCTCTGGCCGCAACAACAACGATATTGTCAAAGCTTCAGGCAGATATAAGGAATGCAGAGTCTGATGTACTGGGACACTTATTTGCAGATGTTGAAGCAGCATCGTTTAAGTTTACTGAGCTCGTTCCGATCGTTATCCCGGAAAAAACATATGTTCTAGAGAACGATTCTTTTAGAGCTGATGTATTCCTGGCTGCATACGATAAAACCAATCTACCCCAGGTAGAATTAGCTCCTTATGGAGCGGAGGTAGATAGCGTTACAAAGCAGTTTTCTGGTGATGGATCTAAAATTGAAATTGGTACAGACGGACGCGGAAAATTGAGATTGCCTGCTCAAGGTATAGGAGATAAACACTGGGAAGGAGTTATTAAATTTAAGAGTCCTACAACTGGAGGTGGTTACATACCTTATAAATTTGATTTTGACTATGAAGTTGCAAGGCCATCATTGGTTGTTTCACCAACTAAGATGAATGTGCTTTATAGAGGTATTGATAATCCGGTAGCAATCTCTGTTCCGGGTATACCACAGGATGATATCCAGGCAACCATTAATAAAGGAAAGCTCGTAGCTCAATCTGATGGTAGCTATATTGCAAGAGTGCCAGGTGGTTCTGGAACAGAAGCTGTTGTTTCTGTCTCTGCAGAAATTCGTGGAGAAAGGAAGTCAATGGGAACATTTACATTCCGATTGAAATCAGTTCCTGATCCTGTTGCTAAATTTGCTGGAAAAACTCCTGCGGACGGAGTAGTTAAAAAAGCTCAATTAACAGCAGCTCTTGGTGTTATTGCCGATTTGGAAGATTTTGTATTTGACCTGAAATACCCAATCAAATCATTTGATATTACGGTTATTAAAGGTTCTACAGTAAAAACGCTATCTTCAACTAGTAATAGAGTCACAGGAGACCAGAAAGAACTTCTTGGCTCCGTTAGACGTAATAACATTGTTATTGTAGAAAATATCAAAGCTCAAGCTCCTGATGGAACTGTGCGAAAGCTCGGTAGCATCAACTTGAGAGTTAGATAAAACAAAACATTATGAAAAGGTTCATCATCATTGCAATTGCTCTTATCACTTCCTTTATGGGAAGTTTGGGGTCCGCAGAAGCACAAACTGTTCTCGACGGAGCCTGGATCAAAGAGCACAACAAGACGAAAAAAGTGGTTCAATACCCCTTTATCCGAGAAGCCGACGTTATGTGGGCCCGTAGGATATGGCAGGATATTGATCTGCGTCAAAAGATGAATCTTCCGCTCTACTATCCTTTGGAAGAGTCGAATGGTATGAAGAGTCTTTTTGATGTTATTCGCGATGCACTACTTGTAGAAGGTTCAATTACCGCTTATGGAACGGGTGTAACAGGTCTGGAGGATGATTTTAGAACCCCACTCCTGGTAAATGATGTGAAAAATATACTTTCCAAAGTGGATACTACTTATACTGAAGATCCAGATACAGGAGAATTAGTAGAAGTTGTGCAACGAATTGATGTGAACAATCAGGATGTTACGCGTTACAGAATCAAAGAAGACTGGTTTTTTGACAAACAACGCTCTGAAAGATATGTGCGCATTATTGGTATTGCTCCATTGAAGGAACGTATTTCTGAAGATGGAGAGCCTACCGGAGCTTATGAAATTCTATTTTGGTTGTACTTCCCGGAGTGTAGGTATGTCTTTGCGAACTGGGATTCATTCAACCGCTTTAACGATGCCGAAAGAAGATCATTTGATGACCTTTTTCAAAAGAGAATGTTTAATTCTACCATCGTGAAAGAATCTAACGTGTATAACAGAAACCTGGATGATGTGTACACAGGAATGGATAGACTTTTAAAAGCCGAAGAAATCAAAGAAGAATTATTTGTACTTGAACACGACCTCTGGAGTTTCTAGAGATTTAAAACGAATTATATTGTTAAAGCACTCCGAATTACGCGGGGTGCTTTTTCTTTATTCATACTTATTTTAAAGCAGTAATTTCGCGAAATGCTAAAACTGAATAAGGTAAGCCTTGCATTTGCCGACAGAGTGCTATTTGATGATATTGATGTCTTTATTGGAGACTCGGACAAAATAGGTCTGGTAGGTAAAAATGGAGCAGGTAAATCAACCTTGTTGAAAGTCATTATGGGCGATCAACCCATACAATCTGGTAAAGTAATCAAGCCTAAAGAATACACCATAGGCTATTTGCCTCAAGATTTGGTATTCAATTCTAAGCTTAATGTAAAGGATGAAGTTTTCAAAGCATTTGAAGTCACCAAATACCTCGAAAAGAGAATTGAGGAAATCAGTACCGAGTTAACGAACCGCGAAGATTATGAGTCTGAAGCATACATGAATCTGGCAGAAGAACTCAATGAAGTATCAACCCAGTTGGGTATGTATGAGCTGGATAGTCAGGAAGAACAGGTGGAGCGAGTGCTGGTGGGACTTGGATTTTCGCGTAGTGATTTTCAAAGGTCACTAAGTGAATTTAGCGGGGGATGGCAGATGCGAGTGGCACTAGCCAAAATTCTTCTCCAGAGACCGAACCTTATCTTATTAGATGAACCAACTAATCATCTTGATATAGACTCTGTTCAGTGGCTTGAGCAATATTTAAGGAACTATCCCGGAGCGATCTTGCTTATTTCGCACGACAGAACTTTTCTAGATCAGGTAACGAGCAGAACAGTTGAAATTCTAAATGGAAAGATCTTTGATTACCCTGCGGCGTACTCTAGGTTTGTAGAACTCCGCGCAGAAGTAATTCAGAAACAGGTTGAAGCAAAGAAAAACCAAGATAGAGAGATAAAGCATACCGAAATGCTTATTAATAAATTTCGGGCGAAGAATACCAAGGCTTCCTTTGCGCAAAGTTTAATGAAGAAACTCGATAAGATGGATATTATCGAAGTTGATGATTTAGACACATCTTCCATGCAGTTTTCTTTCCCTCCAGCTCCAAGAAGTGGTAAAGTGGTAGTTGAAGCTGAAAACTTATCTAAATCCTTTGGAGAAAAGGAAGTTTTAAAAAGCATTGATTTTGTAATTAACAGAGAGGATAGACTTGCTTTGGTAGGTAAAAACGGAGTAGGGAAAACAACGCTTACAAAAATCATCGCTGGCCTTTTACCCTACGAGGGAAAGTGCGAAGAAGGTATTAAAGTAAATATTGGTTACTACAGTCAAAATCAAAGTGAAGAGCTTCCATCTAAGAGCACTGTATTGGATGTAATAGACAAAGAAGCTGTAGGCGAAATGCGAACCCGGGTGCGCAGTCTACTGGGAGCATTTATGTTCCAGGGTGATGATGTTTATAAACAGGTAAGTGTCTTATCCGGGGGTGAGAAGGCGCGACTGGCACTTTGCAGGCTTCTTTTACATAAATACAATTTCCTTATTCTGGATGAGCCTACCAATCATTTGGACATGCAATCTAAAGACATACTCAAAGAAGCCTTGATACAATTTGACGGAACGATGCTCGTTGTTTCTCACGATCGAGACTTTTTAAAAGGCTTAACGAGTGCGGTGATGGAAATAAAGGAAGGCGAGATGTCTACATATCCTGGTGATATTACAGAGTTTCTCCGAGCGAAAAAGGCAGATTCTATTAGCGAATTTGAGCATAATAAGGTCAACAAAAAACCTTCTAAAAAGCCCAAAAAGAGCAATGAAAAAGAAAAGTGGAATCTGGGTAAGCGAGTTTCTGCCCTGGAGAGAGAAATAGAAAAACTGGAAGAAGAAATCGGCGTATTAAAAACTGAAGGTTCAGAACTTGATTTTAGTGACCATGAGAAGGTGAAGGGTCATATGGAAACGCTGACAAAGCTCGAATCAAAGCTCGTGGGAAAGATGGAAGAGTGGGAGAATAAATCAGATGAACTGAATGAACTTTGATATTCAGATATATTCCGATTTTGAGAATTCATCGCTGAATTATGTACTAGATTTTCTTTTTGAGGATTATTTGGGCTTAAATTATCAGCTCATAAGTCAAATAGACAGTATCTCCAATGAACTGCCTTTAATCAATTACTCTCGTTCCGATTTAGAGGGTGTTCGAGTTTTACCTTCTTATTACCTCAAGGAAGAATCCTTCTTTAAACTACCCGTAGATTCTTCACATGACTGGAATGAAATGCCTATAGTTTTTGAAACTGGCGGTGACATTCCCTTCGACCTTTTTTCAGCTATCTTTTTCTTCCTTTCTAGAGCTGAAGAATACAATTCGGCAGAAACGGACGAACACGGTAGGTTTTTGGCACAGAAGTCATGGGCATATCGGAATAAGGTTCTTGAACGGCCAATCGTGGACGAATGGATAGAAAGCTTCAAATCCCTATTGGAAGAAAAATTCGCGGAGATTAAGTTTAAAAAGCATAGTTATCAGTGGATCAATACCTATGACATTGATATTGCATATGCTCATCTCTATAGACCATTTAAGCGGCTTGTAGGTGGAGCTATTAAGTCGGGAATGAGTGGCGACATTGAAAGCGTGCAACAGCGACTGAAAGTTTTGGCTGGTAGTGAAAACGATCCTTTTGACACCTACGATTACCAGCGTGAAGTAAGCCATAGTAAATCTTCTAAGAATATATACTTCTTCCCGGTTGGTGCAAAGAGTAAATTCGACAATGCTCTGGCATTAAATCACCCTGGAATGATCAGATTGATTAGAGATTTGCAAGCAAGCTGTGAAATTGGACTACATCCATCCTATAAATCACCTGATAGCCAAACAATTTTGGAGGAAGAGCTTTCTACTCTGGAAAAGGTTATAGATGAAAAAGTAAGTTCTAGTAGACAGCATTTCCTGAGATTAAAATTACCCGATACCTATCGTAACCTGATCAATTGCCAGATTGAGAACGATTATTCTATGGGCTTTCCGCACCATGTCGGTTTCAGATCTGGGACAACTCGTGGGCATAAGTTTTTTGATTTAAAAACAAATCGAGTGACTGATCTCAATATCTATCCGCTTCAGATTATGGATGGGACATTAATAGATTATATGCAGTTGAGCCCCGAAAAAGCCGTTGATAAGGTTGCTGACATCGTTGAAAGGACGAAGAAGGTAAAAGGTAATCTGGTTACATTGTGGCATAATCACATTCTCGAAGAAGGTTCGCCC
>JGI12048J13642_10912028_pt1 | contig 45151 bp, 42 predicted proteins | sample ElkSlonscriptome_16_FD_13642 | JGI IMG/M metagenome (IMG submission 13642)
CCCGCTCGTCGTCGGTCAATTCGATCGTGATCGCCGCAGGTCCCGCCATGCCGATGCCCTCCGTGACTGGCTGTCACAGTACATCGGAGCCCCGGAATGCGCAAGTCCACTTCCGACTCGGGACACTAGGGAGGACGCCTCCGGGCCCCGGCCGGCTGTTCACCAGCGGGGCGTGCTTCCTCTATATCTGCGTGAAGGGGGCGAGGTGTAGTAAGCAGCACGGCCTATAGGTGCTGAGCTTTAAGTGAACGAAGACGATCTTGGACTTCCTCGATTGCCGCCCAACTCTTCGAGTCGCGGAACCACGCAGCAGAGAGCCCCTCTTTCAGTTCCTCAGGGCACTCGACCCACGACGTACTCGAACGAACGCTGTCAGGATCGCGTCCGGCCAAGACTGCGAAAGCCCAGCGACGGGCTTCGCCTGAAGACGCCTTGAGCAGTAACGCATCAACATCGACGCCCGGTGCGTGTCGCAATGCCTCGCAGGCACCCGCTGCTGAACCTGCATCGCGTTTCATCAACTCGATAAGTCGGGTGGTTTCAGAGTGGCCAAGTTCGCGGCTCGCAATTGCCATCACCACATGCTCCCGCACCTCGGCTTCGGCGTCACGAAAACCATCCGTTGCAGCCTCAAGCAGCAGGGAGGTCCCTCGCAGTCCCCAGTAAGCGGCCGCACGGACTTCCGTGAGCGGTGCGGAAGAAGCAATTTCTCGCAATGTGCTCAAAGACGTGTCCGTGCCGAGTTCGGCCAAGATGAACGTCGCCTCCATGGCCCACGGAGCCGACGCCTCATCACGAGCACAAGCTGCCGATTGAAGCGAATCAAGCCCTTGCTGCTGATTCAGAGCGGCCACCGTTCCGGCAGTCTCAAGGGCGACTCGCATATCGGCGTCGTCCAAGCACTTCAACAACGCCTCAAGGCGATCATCCGCATCACGATGACGAAGCGCTTTGACGGCCGTGTACCTACCAGACAACTGCTCGGAATCGAGCGAAGGCTGCCATTCTTGGCCTGGGCAAACCGTGAGTTCGGCTGGCTGTACCGACGATGCAAGGATGCGCTCTCCGGCGCCGAATGTGTCACCTTCTGCGACGGTCAATATCTTTCCCGCGGCGTTGTATGTGTACTTGCGACCAGAGCTGTACTGAACCTTGACTTTCGTCTCGCGGCCAGCGCGCACCTCCATCACGCGCCCAGACTCTTTCGGCGTCCAGCTTGGCCAAGTCAGATCAAGCTCTGCGCCCTCCGACGCGGACTTGCGCTGCCCTTGCTTGGCAAGGTGTTGCGTAGCACGCAACTCTCTAACCCGAAAACCGTTGATATACGGCTGATCTGACAACTCGCCATCGGGCATACCCACAAAGAGCACCATGTCGTCATCCGACATCCCGGCATCCCAATGTCGATCTGGGTTCTCCGGCGAGTGACTCATCTTGATCTCAAGCTTTGTCTTCGCTCGAACTTCGAATCTCTGGCCACAGCGCACACACATCAAGTCTGGTAGACGAAGTCGCTTGATCTTCGTCCGCCAGATCTTGTTCGAGCAGCAGTTGCGCTCTAGCTCGATGACATGATGCCCGAGCCTGTTGAGCTCATCCTGAGCGGCGCGAGCACCCAACGCGCCCATCGTGACATACTTCAGGAAGCTGGAGTCGTCTTTGAACGCCATCAGCGGCCCCCTTCCAGTAGCTCCGGGATGGCGCAGCCCAGCGCGACAGCGATGCGTTCGATGTTGTCGATCGAGACATTCCGTTCCGCGCGCTCAACGGCACCGATGTACGTGCGGTGAAGGCCACACTTCGATGCGAGCGCTTCTTGGGAAAGGCCACGCGCGGCGCGGACCTCGCGGATACGCTGGGCTAGGACCTGTCGGGCGCGGAGCTGAGTGGATGCACGCTTGGTCGGCACTCGAGAAGTGAAAGCCATTGACGACTATGCGTCTACAGCCTATAAGTAGCACCTGAAGGAGCTCGCCCCCATGAACAGCCTCCCACTGACCCGCGCCGCTGCCTACCGGACGCCTCTCGGTGCGGCGGTGTGCGGCGACTCGCTCGACGTGCTGCAAGAGCTCGATGACGGCAGTGTCAATCTCGTGATCACAAGTCCTCCCTTCGCGTTGCAGCGTCAGAAGGAATATGGCAACAAGGTCGGCGATGACTACATCGATTGGCTGATGCAGTTCGCCGAGCTTGTACGAGACAAGCTAGCCGACGACGGCAGCTTTGTGCTCGATCTGGGAGGGGCGTACGAGAAGGGCACGCCCGTGCGATCGCTGTACCAGTTCCGTACTGCGATCCGGATCTGCGACGATATCGGCTTCAAGCTGGCTGAGGACTTCTACTGGTTCAACCCCTCCAAGCTTCCGAGCCCAATCGAGTGGGTCAACAAGCGGAAGATCCGAGCCAAGGACTCGGTCAACACAGTCTGGTGGTTTTCCAAGACGGACTTCCCAAAGGCCGATGTGACTCGTGTCTTGACTGAGTACAGCGACAGGATGAAAAAGCTGATTCAGGATCCAGAGAAGTTCTACGAGCCGAAGAAGCGACCATCGGGTCACGACATCGGCAAGAGCTTCGGCAAGGACAATGGCGGCGCAATCCCATCGAACCTGCTGCAGATCTCGAATTCCGAGTCCAACGGGCAATATCTCAGGGGGTGCAAAGCTGCCGGAGTGAAGGGGCACCCAGCACGCTTTCCGGCCAAGCTTCCCGAGTTCTTCATCCGGTTCCTGACTGATCCGGACGATCTCGTGATCGATATCTTCGCGGGTTCAAACACCACCGGGCAGGTCGCAGAAGCGGAAGGCCGACGTTGGATCGCGTGCGAACTGGATCGCAAGTACGTGGCCGCGTCAGTTTTTCGGTTCACTGCTGGCGATGCGTCTGACGACGAGCTCCGAGCGATACACGGGCGCGTTCTGGCCAGCGATGAGCAAGTCGAACTCGACCCCCTGGGCAACCAGCCGAGTCTGTTCCATACGAATGGCAAGCGCGGCTGATTCTCGAAACTGCCCCCCAACAGCACCCCTTCCTCGCACCGCCGCTAACCGAGAGTCAGAGAGCGCGAGAGTCTCGGCCCGCCCGGCCGGTCGAACTGGGGGTTCCGATCGCCACCCACCCGCCAATCCCCAACCCGAGAGCGCCGCACCCCGCTCCGCACGCCCCCAAGGGCCCGGCTCCGCCCCCACCCCAGTAAACAAACAGGCCCGCATCCTTTGGACACGGGCCTGGAAAGCTCAAAATCGCCCTGACTCAATCGCTCCGCTGGTGAAGAGGGCCGGCATCGCAAGCCTGCTGGAACAGTGATTCTAAGGCATCTGAGGCGGAACCAGCCGCTTGCGGACCGGCAATGCCGCAGTACCGGCTGCCCGAAACATCCGAGTTCTTGCAGTGGCACATGCTCACATCTACGCCCGCAGCGGCCGCGATCGCCGCGACGCGCTCGAGTCGCTCTCGCCGTTCATAAACGCCGATCGTCCGCCCGCCGCCGACGCCCTCCGAGAATCGGTGCCACGACCAGTCCGTTGCCTGGAACGGTTTCCCGAGTTGCGGCAGGGCGATCGCACCCTCGACCCGGCGCTTAAAGGCCGGCCGGGTAAACAGATAGCTCGCGGCCGCTCGGCCGATACCCGCCGCCCTGAGCTCGCCGAAGAGCTCCGCCAGATCATCGGGGTCGTCGGTGATCTCTGGAATCAGCGGGTCAAGCCGCGCCTTTGTCTCGACGCCGATCTCGACAAGCCGCGCAGCGGTTCGCAATCGCTGCCACGGCGACGCCGTCCGCGGCTCGAAGCGATGCCAGAACTCTCGGCGGAGCGTCGAGATGCCAATCTGCGCGTGCACCCGTGTCGAGTGTTCGCGGAAGAGCGGGTAGAACCGCTTATCAAGCACGCCCTTGGTCAGGAACGACACTTCGACGCCGTGCTCCAGCAGCACTTTCATCGTCTCGAAGGTGACCTCCTGCACCTCCCATTGCATCGGAAAGGCGTCGCTCGCGGTGCTGAAATAGACCCGCCGCGGCCTCGCTCGCCCGCGCATCAGTTCCGTTCGAACAAGGTCCGGCGTGTTCTCGTAAAGCACCACCCGCTCGTTGCCGGGGTGCGACGGGTAGCTCTGCGTGTAGCAGTACACGCAGTCCATACCGCAGCCGCTGGTGATGTTGATCGTCGGCATCGAGCCCAAGCACGGCAGCGACGACGGCGTCAGCACCTTGCCCTTCCGCTGGCGACGTTCGACGGTCACCATAGGCGGTCTCCTTTCAAGGGCTTCACGATGTCCGGCCGGCGGATCGTGCAACAGCTCGCATCCTCGCACAATTCTAAGTCATTTCGACTGAGATGCTTTACACCCGAGAATCCAAGCCGCCTCCGCTTGCGCTGCGCTCGCGAGATAGAATTCCCCGCCCAAGTGCTCCGCGTACTCCGCGAGGTGTTTTTTCATGGCGCACTCACCGGCGACCGCCGCCTGAAACGTGCATCCTCCGCCTTCGTCGGTTTCCGCTGTAGAGCGGTGAATCTCCCACGAGAACGCGCACCTCGGCATGCTCTTCTGGATTGCTCGACGCCGTAGCTCGGGACTCGCGGACAATCCAACTTTGAAGATCTGAGCGTCGCCAGTGTCTCGGCCCAAGAACGCCGCCAGATCGCCCGTGAGCTCAAGAATGTAAAGGTGACGACGCAGGTCTGCTACGCCGGACACGGTGTAATCCCCACCGGCTGCCGGCCCAGCTGGGACCCAACCCGATGTGGGTTCCGCCGTCGAGTTCGGGATCCGTGCTTGCGGCCCCTGGTAGATGTCGACCTCCACCCACGGCGTGTCCCGCAACAACTCGATTTGCTGAGAATCTGTCAGAAGCTTACCCCACGTGGAGATCGACAGCGCGCGGCTGGGGATGCTTGCGTCTAAGTCTTCCGGAACTAGCCGGTACCCCGGCAGATATGTGAACGCGCGGAGCGCCCGGAGCGAGTGACGCCACCTGTCGGGTTCCCAGTAGTGGTGGATCGGGTGCGTGAAGTCATCTCGGTCGCCGGCATCGTGGCCTACAAGATAAAAGCCAACGATCTTGCCGCGATCGGCGATGTCGGATGCAGCGGAGTTCTTGGTGACATATACCGCGGTGATAAAGGGGTCGGTGAGTTGACCGAGCAGCTTGGTCCGACGAGATGAGCTAGTCCAGCCGATGGCGCCCCATGTCTCGGGCAACCAAGCCGATAACGAAGTGAGAAGCACCGAGGTGCTGTCCGTCCAGAAGTCGGTTGCCGCGTTGCTCACGCCTGCTTCCTCCGCCCGAGATGCTCTCACTTGATCGTCTCGGTGTGCACCACGACTTCGCCCGCCGCTCGATGACTTCGATGCGTTGGCCGATGATATCGGTACGGTTGTACGGATCGCGCAAAGGATCTTGACAAACGGCAAGCAATGTGCTGGTCACACCAGAACGACGATGCAAGTCCACACTGAGATCGCCGGACGACGAGCCGGACCGGCACGAGTGGGGCCGAAGCCTGTCTCGCCAACTCGCGGCGGTTGTCGGCCCGGGATGTGCCCGAAACGATCAGCATCAGGCGAGTCTACTCGGACCTCATCGCCGGAATCAACGGTTTTTTATTTGGGTTCGCTGGTCCTTCTACTGCCAAAGGCTGAGCGTCGATTGCGAGTCGCTGACATCCGGGGCAGATGACCTTACCGCGGAGCGGAAACGACGGTGTGCCCCGATCCGCCGTATCCGTGGTTCGCCGCGCATCCAGTTCCTGCTGCACCGCGTCGAACAGCATCTCGTCCACGACCGCCCGATGACACCCCGGCCGGGTCGATACGCCATCTGAAAACATCCCGACATACACCGGGTTGCGAAGCGTCTCGACCACCTGGCGAGCGGTCCACCAACCGCCACCGACGATCTCGCCCGATCGCTTCGCGATACGTTCCTTCGTCCGCCACCCCATGCTGTCGATGGCCCGGGCGATCTCGGTGGGCGACTGCCCACGGCCGGCACGGCGGTGGCCCCGCGAGGCGACGACCATGCCGCTTCAGGTACTCCCGCGTCTCCGCGATCCGCGTCGCGATCATCTCTCGCTCGAACTCGGCGAACGAAGCGAGGATGTGCCGAAGCAGCCTGCTCTCGGGCCCGGAACTTAGCTCGGGCTGATGGACCAAGCGGACTGCTACACCTGCCGACTCGAGCTCATCGAACAGCATCACGACATCTCGTAGTGTCCGCGACAGCCGGTCCATCGCCATTACATAGACGACATCGAAATCGCCCGTGTGCATACGCTCTCGAAGTCGGTACAGTCCCGGTCGATCGAGCGTCCGCCCCGATACCCCCTCGTCATCGAACCGCTCCCCAATCGAGGCCGCGTCCTGTCCCGACTCAGCGGTGGCAAAGTCCATGCACGTCTGGAACTGGGCTTCGCAGGACGAGAGCCCATCCCTTGGCTCGGCCGACTGCCGTGTGTAGATCGCGAACCGTGGAGCCTGCGGCGCGGGCCGTTTCACGCCGGCTCTCCCTCCGTCCCCTTCAGCCATTTCTTCGCCTTTGGGTGCGCCTTCCACGCCTCCCACAGCATGTCGGCGCAGAACACCGCCTCCGACTCGTCGCCCGAGGAGTACATCCCGGGCCGCGCGCGGGGCCGGCGCTTCCTGCCAGTCAGATACGCCTCGACGTACGCGTTCCGCTCCCTCGCTTCCGCCAACGGGGCCGCCGCGGCGTCCGCGCCCTCCGTCGCGAACGCGAGCAGCACCTTCGCCCACGCCGGCGCAGTGAGCCAGTCGTCGGGGTACCGCTCGAAGAGCTCCGCCGCGTCGGTGTACCGCTTGCGCGCGAGGTAGGATCCCGCGAGCGCATCACGCACGCCTTGGTTGTCGTCGGGGTTCAACTCCAGCATCTCCTCGAAGATGCCGATCGCTTCGTCGATACGCTCGCGAGTCCCCCAGTCGAGCAGCGCGAACCCGAGCTGTGCCATCGCACGCATGAACGGCCGCGTCTCGATCAGGCCCCAGAAGTATCCGCGGTCGTCCTTGAAGCAGGCCGGACCCAGATCACGCCGGCCGGCTTCAACAGCCTCACGGAGCTTCTCGACGTAGTCCTTCGTCAGTTCGCACTCGATCTCGGCGAGCATCGTCAGCGCATCGACACAGTCGGGGTAGACCTCGAGGGCTTTTCGGCACAGCGACTCGGCCTTGGCGTAATCATCACATGACGCCGCCTCCATCGCGTCCCACATGATCTCCTGCGCATGACCGCGTTTGCGTTCCCGAGCCGACGGCTTCATGACTCGTCGCCTTCGCTGGTGTCATCCCACCCGACCTCGGCTTCCAAAGCCGCGATCAGCGGCCCGAGTCGTTCGAGCAGTTCGGGCACATGCTCCGTGACGACCTCGTACACCTTCTCGGGCATGACCACGCCGTAGTCGTGGGCCAGCACGTTCCGCATGCCGATCACCAACCGCCACGGGATGCCCGGTTCGCGAGCCCTCGTCTCATCTGAAACGAGCTCGGCCGCCTCGCCGATGACCTCGACGCACCGGATCACCGCGGCCTGAACGAGTTCATCATCGAGGAACTGATTCAGCGAACGGTCGCCGAGGAACCGCACCGCCCGCTCAGCATGCAGCCGCATGTCCTCGCACTTCACGAGGTCGCGCTCGAGTTGGTCACGCCGCTTCATACAGCGGCTCCGTCGATCGCAGCGCAAACCGCCGGAAGTACTTGTTCGCCGAACGCTCGACCGAATCGCGTGTCAACAGATCCACCGATCGCCCGAGCAGGTCCTCGAGCGATTGCTGGAACTCCACGATGCCAAGACCAGCAGCCTCCCCGGGTGCAAACGTCACGAGCACATCGATATCGCTCGAGGCGTCGGCGTCACCGGTCGCAAAGGACCCGAAGACCTCCAGCTTCGAAACGCCAAACCGCCGGCAGAGTTCCGCCAGCCGCCCGTGATCGATCTGAAGATCAGCCGTTCGCACCGCTCACGCCTCGCCGCTCTCGAAACTGGCGGGCAACAGCACCCATTGGTTCAATCGCTGCTAACCGAGAGTCCGAGTGCGCGAGAGTCTCGGGCGCGAGCGCCGGGCGATCCGGGGGTTCCGATCGGCACCCGTGACCGAGCTTCGAACTCAGAGAGCGCCGATCGGCCCGCAAGCGGCCCCAAGGGCCCCGAACCGCTCGCTCCCGAGTCAACCACTCGGGCAGCCGTACCCATACAGAAACCTAAGAAGCTCCCCGATCGGAACCGTTTCAAAGAGGTAGATCCGATGCTGCGGGCCGGTTGAGCCCGCGAGGAGTGTTTAACGCACTACGCGATGATACCGAAGCAGGGCCTTATAGCGAGCCCCATCGGCCGGAATAAGCACTCGGGTATCCGGGTTTGCCCCTCGTCCGGACGCCGAATATCCTTTACCGAGTAGCATGATCAGAATACTCGCCATCCTAGTTCTTGTCGCCAGCGGCCTCCCCCGCCTTGGGGTTGGCTTCGCCGCAGGCCAAGATCACTGCGGCGAGACTTCCTGTCATGTTCCCGTTGTCGAGACGAACTGCTGCGGGGAGCCCATCCCCGTGCAAGACTCTGACTTCGGCTGCGGCAGCGACACGTTCTGCTCCATGAGCGATGGTCCGTGCCGGTGTGGCATTTCGCCGACGCCGGATCCCGAGCGGCTGCCGGATGCCCCGCTTCCCAAAACCGATCGTGATTCGGTCACGGGCTTCCCGAACGGTCCGCCGAGAGTCACGCCGGTGATCGAGCCCGACGATGCGACGCCTGCGATGGCGTCGCTGGTCGTCAGCCTCCGCGCGGGCAATACCCACAACGAAGTGCAAGCCCTTCTGGGTGTTTGGCAAACCTAGAGCCCGAGTCCCGTAGGAGCGGTGCGCGCTAAGTGCGTCCCGCTCTTGCTGCTGTCTTCCGGACACTCGTTTTCCAGACACCCAGGAGCCTTCCATGGCCGTTCGTCTCATCGCGTACGCGGTGGGCGTCGCGGGGATCGGATTCGTTGGCGGTTGCTCGTCGCCATTTGATTCCACCCGCGGTCTACCACCGTCGTTCGCCCGATCCCTCCCGACTGATGCCGAGTCCCCGCCGCGTTCGTTCTACCGATCTGAGTCGGAGTCGCAGGATGATGCGCCCGTTCTCAGCACGGCTGCTGCGGCGGACGACTTTGTGCGCTACGCCCTCTTCCACAGTTCGAAGGTCGAGGCGGCCTATCAGCGTTGGATCGCGGCGGCAGAACGACTGCCACAGGCGCGTTCTCTGCCTGATCCGCGGGTGAACTTCGGGTTCTTCCTGGATGAGGTCGAGACGCGCACCGGTGCCCAGCAGGCCCGCGTCGGCGTGAGCCAATCGTTCCCCTGGCCGGGGCTGCTCGCGGACCGCGAAGACGCCGCGGCGATGGCGGCGCGTGCCGCGTGGCGTCAGTTCGAGGCGGCGCGGCTCGAAGTCACCGAGCGCGTTGTCGAGACGCTTCACGAGGTCGCCTACCTCGACGCCGCGATCCGGATCACCGGCGAGAACCTCGAACTGCTCTCGTCGTTCGAGGAGGTCGTGCGCGCCCGGTACCGCGTCGGGGCCGGGTCGCACCCGGAACTCGTGCGCGTGCAGGTCGAACTCGGCCAGCTCGAAGATCGGCTCGCCCAGCTCACCGCGATGCGGCCGACCTACGTCGCCGATCTGAACGCGGCGCTCAACCGAGCAACGGATGCTCCGGTGTCCACCCTCGCCGAACTCCCCGGGCGAGTCGCGTCCGTTGACGGTCCCGAGCTCGCCGAGATCGCGCGGCGTTCAAACCCGGTGCTGCTCGCACTTGATGAACGGATCGAGGAACAGCGGATCCGCAGCGATGTGGCGAGGAAAGAGGGCCTGCCCGACTTTACCGTTGGGCTCGATTACATCGTGACGGACGAAGCGATCGACAGTTCAATCGCCGAGAGCGGCGATGATCCGATCCTGCTGAGCTTCGGGATCACCGTGCCGCTGTGGCGGGACAAGTACGACGCAGGCGTGCGTGAAGCACTGGCCCGCCGGCTCGCGGTGTCGTACGAGCGTGCGGACGAAGCGAACCGCATCGCCGCGTCGATCCAGCGAGCTTGGTTCGAGCACACAGACGCTGATCGTCGGGTGAGGTTGTTCGAGACGACGCTGATCCCCAAGGCCGAGGAGTCGCTTCGGGCCTCGCTCGCAGGGTTCCGTGCCGGCGAGACGAGTTTCCTCGACCTGCTCGACACCGAACGCACACTCTTGGAGTTTGCGGTCTCCGCCGAGCGGGCGCGAGCCGACCGCGGGCAGGCGCTCGCCCGACTCAACCGGCTTGTTGGCGAGCCAGTGCCAACGACGGCCGAGGCGATATCGGACAACACCCAAGACGACAACTCGGGCACGGGTTCCGATGAGGACACACCATGAGCAACTTCATAAAGACAAGCCGATCATTAATCGCGTGGCTGTGGAAGCGCACCGCGGCGGGTGTCGCCGTGCTGCTGATTCTTGCGGCCCTCGTCGTGGGCTATCGCATCGGCAGCCCGGAGCCCGAGCCCACGCCTGACACAGTGGCGGCCGACCACGATCACGCTGAGGACGCGGGCGAGCCGCAGATGTATACGTGCTCGATGCACCCGTCTGTTCGGCTACCCGACCCGGACGCGAAGTGCCCGATCTGCTTCATGGAGCTGATCCCTGTCACCGAAGACGGCGGTGAAGGCAGCGAGCTACGCGTCACGATGAGCGAGTCAGCCGCGGCACTCAGCCAGATCGAGACCGCCCCGGTCGGCCGGTTCTTCCCGACGACACAGGTGCGCCTCTACGGCAAAGTGACCTACGACGAAACCTCGGTCGCTCGGCTGACGGCGTACTTTCCCGGGCGGATCGAACGGCTGTTCGTGAACTATCTCGGCGTGCCGGTCGCGGAGGGCGACCACATGGCCGAGGTCTACAGCCCCGACCTTCTTGCCGCCTTCGAGGAGTTGCGTCAGTCCAAGGCCGCATCGCAAAATAGCACTGCGACGAGCGAGCTTGTCCGATCGACGACGCGCGACACGCTCACCGCGGCCCGCGAGAAACTTCGGCTGTTCGGGATCACGCCTGAGCAGATCACGGCCGTCGAGGATGGCTCGTTCAACTCAGACCGACTGACGATCTTCGCCCCCATCGGCGGCGTGGTGACCCATCTCGCCGTACGCGAGGGCGACTATGTGCAGACCGGCGCACCGATCGCGACGATCGCTGACTTGTCGAGGCTTTGGCTCGATATGGAAGCGTACGAATCGCAGCTCCCGCTGCTGCGCTGGGGGCAGCGTGTGACCTTCACGGTGGAAGCGCATCCGGGCGAGACATTCGAGGGCCGGATCTCATTCATCGAACCAATGGTCGACGAGCGGACACGGACCGCCGCGGTACGGGTCGCTGTCGACAATGCCGGCCGCAGGCTCAAGCCGGGCATGTTCGCATCGGCGGTGGTACGGACGCGGGTGGCTGAGGACGGAGCGGTTGTGAGCAACGAGCTCGCTGGCCGCTGGGTCAGCCCCATGCACCCGACCGTGGTGAAGGACGGGCCGGGGCAGTGCGACATCTGCGGGATGGACATGGTGCCCGCCGAGTCACTCGGCGTCGTTGGTGACCCGACGACCGCGGACGAGCCTTTGGTCATACCTCGTTCGGCGGTGCTGTTCACGGGCACCCGCTCGGTCGTGTATATCCAAGTGCCCGATGCCGAGAAGCCGACCTACGAGGGGCGAGCGGTCGTGCTCGGGCCGCGTGCGGGCGACTTCTACATCGTGCGTGAAGGGATCGGGCGGAATGAATCGGTCGTGGTCAACGGCGCGTTCCGGATCGATAGCGCGATGCAGATCGCGGCCAAGCCGAGCATGATGACACCCGGCGGCGGTGGCGGCGGGAACCCTCACGCGGGGCATGGCGACATCGCCGATGGTGCGATGCCCAACATGCCGACTCGCGTTGCGGTCCCCGAGAGCTTTGTGTTCGCACTCAAACCGGTCTACGCGGCGTACCTCGATGCTCAGGAAGCGCTCGCGGCCGACGACCTCGGGGGTTTCGTCCAAGCGGCGTCAGACATCAAGACGGCGCTCGGTTTCGTCGAAGAGGCGGGGCTGGTTGGTGAACCGCTCGCCGAATGGCGTCGTGCTGCCTCGCGGCTGCGTGTGGAAGACGCGATCACAAGCATCGACACCGCCCGTGCCCGCTTCGAACTGATGAGCGAGGGCGTCATCGCGTTGCAACGCCGCTTCGGGCACCGCGGCAGCGAGACATGGCATCTCACCCATTGCCCGATGGCGTTTGACAACAAGGGAGCCGACTGGCTCCAGCGCGGCACGCAGATCAACAACCCGTACTTCGGCGACCAGATGCTGAGATGCGGCGACATCCGCGAGTCGTTCGCACCGCTCGACAAAGAGCCGGCCGGGTCCGAACACGAGGGGCATAGCGATGGCTGATCTGCAATCCCCTCCATCCCACGGCCCGCTCAATGCGCTCATCCGCTTCTGCCTCGAACAGAAACTCGTCGTTGCGATCGTGCTCGTCGGCACGCTCTTCTGGGGCGTGCTCGTCGCACCGTTCGACTGGCAACTCGGTGATCTTCCGCGTGATCCCGTCCCTGTAGACGCGATCCCCGACATCGGCGAGAACCAGCAGATCGTCTTCACCGAGTGGCCGGGACGCAGCCCACAGGACATCGACGATCAGATCAGCTATCCGATGACTGTCGCGATGCTCGGCATCCCGGGCGTCAAGGACATCCGCAGCTACTCGGTCTTCGGATTCTCGACCATCTATGTCGTCTTCGAGGACGGCGTGGACTTTTACTGGTCGCGCTCACGCGTGCTGGAGAAGCTCAACTCGCTGCCCGCGGGCACGCTGCCGCCCGGCGTGTCGCCCGCGCTCGGACCCGATGCGACGGCGCTCGGCCAAGTCTTCTGGTACACGCTCGAAGGGCGCGACGCCGAGGGCAATCCGACCGGCGGCTGGGGACCGGAAGAACTCCGCTCGATCCAGGACTTCACCGTCAAGTACAAGCTTGCCGGCGTGGAAGGTGTCGCCGAGGTCGCTTCCATCGGCGGCTTCGTGCAGGAGTACCAGGTCGATGTCGACCCCGATGCCATGCGGGCGGCGGGGATTTCGCTTCAACAGGTCATCGGCGCGGTACGCCAGAGCAATCTCGATGTCGGGGCACGCACGATCGAAGTGAACCGTGCCGAGTACATCGTCCGCGGCCTCGGCTTCATCGAGAGCGTGGAAGACCTCGAACAGGCCGCGATCACGGCGAGAGACGGCCAGCCGATCCTCGTCAGCGACATCGCGAAGGTCTCGCTCGGTCCGGCGCTGCGGCGAGGCGTGCTCACGAAAGCCGGCGTGGAATCGGTCGGCGGCGTGGTCGTGGTTCGCTACGGCGAGAACCCGATGGCGACCATCCAGCGCGTCAAGGACAAGATCGCCGATATCGAGTCGGGGCTTCCAACCAAGGTCCTGGCTGACGGCAGGGAGAGCCGCGTCACGATCGTTCCATTTTATGACCGGTCAGGGCTCATCCGCGAGACACTCGAAACACTCAACTCGGCGATCTCGCAGCAGGTGCTCGTGACCATCATCGTCGTCGTGCTGATGGTCATGCACCTGCGCAGCAGCCTGCTGATCGGCGCGATGCTGCCCATCACTGTGCTGATGACCTTCATCGGGATGAAGACGTTCGGCGTGGATGCGAACATCGTCGCGCTCTCGGGCATCGCCATCGCTATCGGCACGATCGTGGACATGGGCATCGTGCTGAGTGAGAACATCCTCCGCCGGCTCGAAGAGTCAGAGCAAGCACAGAGCACGGAACCGACGCTCGAAGTGATCTACCGAGCGACGAGTGAAGTCGGCGGTGCGGTGCTCACCGCGGTCGCGACGACCGTCGTCGGCTTCCTGCCCGTCTTCACGATGGAGGCGGCCGAGGGCAAGCTGTTCAAGCCGCTCGCGTACACCAAGACCTTCGCGCTCATCGCCGCCATCATCATCGCGCTCACAATCCTGCCCGCGGCCGCGCATGTATTGATGGGCTTCCGCCCGAAGGCCAAGCTGAGCCGCTTCGCCGGGGCCGTCGTACTTACGCTCGGGGGTATCGCGGTCGCGATTTGGCTGCACGCGATCGGCGGGGTCATCGTTGCGGCGTTCGGCGTGTTCTATCTCGTCAAGCCGTGGCTCCCGGCGATCATCTCGCGTGGTCTTCAATGGTCGGCGAACCTCGTGGCAGTCATAGTCGTGCTAATTGTCCTCGCCGGGGCGTGGGAGCCAATCGGCCCGGAGCCCGGCCTGCTCGGCAACGCGCTGTTCATCGGAGCGATCGTCGGCGGCCTTCTGCTCGCGTTCTGGCTCGTCCGGCTCGCCTTCCCGCATGTGCTGGCCTGGACGCTGCGTCACAAGCTGATCGGGCTCTCGCCTGCGGTCGGTGTCGTGCTCATCGGCGCGACGGTGTGGCTTGGCTTCGATCGCGTCTGGGGATGGCTCCCAGAGTCGGTCCGGCAGAACGAGACCGCCGTTGAGATCGCGCACGCTTTTCCCGGGCTCGGCAGCGAGTTCATGCCATCGCTTGATGAGGGCGCGTTCCTCTACATGCCTACGACGATGTCGCACGCCTCCATTGGCGAAGCGACCGAGATCCTCAAGGAACTCGACCGCCGGATCATGAGCGTGCCCGAGGTCGAACTCGCCGTCGGCAAGATCGGCCGTGTTGAGAGCCCGCTCGACCCGGCCCCAATCTCCATGGTCGAAACGATCATCGAGTACAGGAGCGAGTACCGCGTCAATGAACAGGGCCGGCGGCTCAACTTCCGCTACGACACATCCGTCGATGAGTTTGTCCGCGACGACCAAGGCGAGCTGATCGAAGACGAGGATGGCCGGCCGTTCCGCCAGTGGCGCGACGAGGTCGAGTCCAATCAGGACATCTGGGACGCGATCGTTGAGGCCGCGGATATGCCGGGCGTGACCAGCGCCCCGAAGCTGCAACCCATCGAGACCCGCATCGTCATGCTTCAGTCGGGCTTCCGTGCCCCGATGGGCATCAAGGTCTACGGGCCAGACCTCGAATCGATCGAGTCTTTCGGCCTTGAACTCGAACGCCTGCTGAAACAAGTTCCGAGCGTCCAGCCGCTCGCGGTCTTCGCCGACCGCGTGGTCGGCAAGCCGTACCTCGAAATCGACATCAACCGTGAGAAGATCGCCCGCTACGGGCTCACCATCGCGGGCGTGCAAGAGGTCATCGAGGTCGCGATCGGTGGCAAGCCGCTGACGATGACCGTCGAGGGACGCGAGCGATACCCGGTGCGGGTCCGCTACCTCCGCGAGCTGCGTGACCAGCCCGAGACGCTCGGCGATATCCTCGTCCCGACGCCATCGGGGGCACAAGTCCCGCTCCGTGAGCTGAGCACGCTCGAATACCGCCGCGGGCCGCAGATGGTCAAGAGCGAGGACACCTTCCTCGTTTCGTATGTGCTCTTCGACAAGAAGCCCGGCTACGCCGAGGTCACGGTTGTTCGAGATGCTCAGCAGTTGATCCAAGACGCGATCGATGCGGGCGAGGTCATCGTTCCTGCAGGTGTCAGCTACGAGTTCTCGGGGTCGTACAAGAACCAAGTGCGAGCGGCCAAACGGATGAGCATCGTGTTGCCGCTCGCGCTCGCGGTCATCTTCCTGCTGTTGTACTTCCAGTTCCGCAAGGTCGGCGTGACCTTCATGGTCTTCACCGGCGTGTTTGTCGCGTGGGGCGGCGGGTTCATCATGCTTTGGCTCTATGCCCAGCCATGGTTCCTCGATACCTCACTGCTCGGGACAGACCTGCGCGACCTCTTCCAGATCGAGCCGTACAACCTGAGCGTCGCCGTATGGGTCGGCTTCCTTGCGCTCTTCGGCATCGCGACCGACGATGGCGTCATCATGGCCACCCGCATCGAGCAATCGATGGCCGAGGAGAGACCCGACTCGATCGAGGCGATCCGCGAGGCGGTCGTCAGCGGTGGACAGCTCCGCATCCGTGCGGCCGTCATGACGAGTGCCACGACCATCCTCGCCCTGCTGCCCGTGCTCACGAGCACCGGACGCGGCTCGGACATCATGGTTCCCATGGCCATCCCATCGTTTGGCGGCATGGCCGTCGCCTCCATCACCTGGTTCGTCGTTCCCATCCTGTACTGCTGGGTCGCGGAGTGGAAGTTCCGCCTGTCGTCTCGCAGTCAGTCCGATCAGCCGGCAGAAGCCGGCTCAACCCCAACCGCTTCATCCGAAGCACAAGGATCCTGAACATGCCCAAGACATTCTTTGCACCTATCGCTGTTGCGTGCGTCTGCACTATCAACCCGTTCGCACTCGCACAGGCGGAGTCTGCCGAGTCGACCGGGGCTGTGAACGCGATGTGTCCCGTCGGCAAAGAACCCGTGGTCCCGTCGGCGGGCACCATCGAGTACAAGGGCAACGCGATCGGCGTTTGCTGTCCGGGCTGCGGGAAGCAGTTCCTCGCGTGGGATGACGCTCGCAAGGACGAGTTCGTGGCCCTCGCCGTAGCGCACAGAGAGCCGGGCCGCGACGATACGGGGCAAGCCGCATCGCCCGCGGCCGGCCAAGGCAGCGCAGGACCGACCTACCCGTACACCCTGCCCGACTGCCCCATCGGCGGCCCGCTCGGTTCGATGGGCGAGCCCGTCGTCAAGGTTTACGACAACCGCGAGGTTCGGTTCTGCTGCGCCGGATGCCTCGGTGAGTTCGAGAGCGATCGGGCGAAGTACTGGGGCGAGATCGACGAGAAGATCGTCGAGCAACAGCTCATGCACTACCCGTTCGAGACGTGCATCGTGACCGGCCAAGAGCTTGGCGATGACGCGATCAATCACGTCCACAACAACCGCCTCGTTCGTCTTGCGAATCGCGAAGCCGCCGCGGCGTTCAAAGCCGACCCGGCCAAGCACCTCGGTGCGCTGGACAAGAAGATTGTCGAGCAGCAGCTCCCTGACTACCCGATGGACACCTGCCCGGTCGGCGGCCCGCTGGGCTCCATGGGCGAGCCCGTCAACTTCATCTACATGAACCGCCTTGTGCGGTTCTGCTGCGGCGGGTGCGAGAAGTCGCTCGTGAACGAGCCCGCGAAGTATCTGGCCAAGCTCGACGCGGCATATGCGGACGCCCAACGCGAGGCGTACCCAATCGACACATGTGTTGTCGCTGGCGGCAAGCTCGGCTCGATGGGTGAGCCTGTCGAGATCGTCGCGGGCACCCAGCTCGTCCGGTTCTGCTGCAAGGGATGCCTGCCGAAGTTCAAAGCCGACCCACAGAAGTACCTCTCGAAGCTGCCCCAGGAGTAAACGAGGAATCAAGATGTCAGAGCACGAAGACCACAACCACGGATCCGACTACGAGAAGGGCAGTCTGACGCTTACGGGCTCGATCGCGATGGGCACAGGGGTCATGATCGGCGCGGGCATCTTCGCATTGACCGGACAGGTCGCCGAACTCGCGGGCGGACTGTTCCCGCTGGCGTTCATCGCCGCGGCCATCGTCGTCGCGTTCAGCGCGTACTCGTACATCAAGGTGTGCAACGAGTACCCCTCGGCCGGCGGGATCGCGATGATCCTCAAGAAGGCCTACGGCCCGGGCGTCGTCACCGCGGGCTGCTCGCTGCTGATGTACTTCTCGATGGTCATCAACGAGAGCCTTGTTGCCCGTACATTCGGCACCTACACGATGCGGATCTTCGGCCCGAGCGGGGAGCAGTCATCCGATTCATGGCTCGTGCCGGCGCTTGGCGTCGGGCTCATTACGGTCGCCTTCGTCGTGAACTTGCTCGGCAACCAGTTCATCGGCGGCCTGAGCAAGATCACGGCGATCATCAAGATCGTCGGCATCGCCGTCTTTGCGGGCATCGGGCTCTGGGTCTCTGGCATGTCTTTCGACACGCTCACAGGTTCTGGAGCGTCCGCCGACTCGGCGTCGCAAGCATCGGGCGGCATCGGCGGGTTTCTCGCCGCCGTCGCGCTCTCGATCCTCGCCTACAAGGGCTTCACGACCATTACCAACAGCGGCGACGAGATCGAGAAACCAAAGAAGAATGTCGGCCGATCGATCATCATCAGCCTGCTCATCTGCACCGGGCTCTACCTGCTCGTGACGCTGGCCGTCGCCGGCAACCTGACGGTCAACGAGATCCTCAACGCCCGCGATTCGTCGCTCGCCGAAGCAGCCCGGCCCGCGGTCGGCCAGTGGGGCGAGTGGCTGACCATCGCCCTCGCCATCGTCGCAACGATCTCGGGTGTGATCGCGAGCATGTTCGCCGTCTCCCGGATGCTCGCCATGCTGACGGATATGGACCTCGTCCCGCACCGCCACTTCGGCATGCCGGGCCGCATCCAAAAGCACACGCTCGTCTACACGGCGGTCATCGCGCTCGCGCTGACGGTCTTCTTCGACCTCGGCCGTATCGCGTCGCTCGGCGCGATCTTCTACATCATCATGGACATGGCGATCCACTGGGGCGTGTATCGCTACCTCCGGAAGGATGTCGGAGCGAAGGCACCCATTGTGCTCACGGCACTCGTGCTCGATGCCGTGGTGCTCGGAGCGTTCGTCTACATGAAGGCGACATCCGATCCGCTTGTGCTGATCGTCGCGACGGTCGGGATGGGCCTGATCTTCGGAGCCGAATGGTGGTTCCTGAAGTCGCGGGAGAAAGAGTCAAACCAAAGACAGGAGAGCAACGATGACGAGTGAACGTCAACATCTCGAACTCACCATCGAAGGCATGCACTGCGGGAACTGCGCCGGCAAGATCGAGCAGGCACTCCGCACTGTTCCCGAGATCGATTCGGCGAGCGTCTCTCATCAGACGGAAAAGGCCACGGTTACAACTGTTGCTGAAGTCAACGACGAAGCACTCAAGCGCACGGTGGCGTCCGCTGGCGACTACCGGGTGACCGCGATCGACCGCACCCAACCCGCCGAGCCGAGCACAACAACGCCCGCGATGGCGATGGCCGTTGATGACACCCCACCGGAGAGTCTCTACCCGCTCTTCCTGATCGTGGGATTCATCGCCGGCGTCACTGTCTTGATCGCGCTCGCCACCGAGACTTGGGCCGTCGAGCCCATGATGCGGCACTTTATGGCTGGCTTCTTCATCGTCTTCTCGTTCTTCAAACTGCTCGACCCGCCCGGCTTTGTTTCGGCTTACCGCGGCTACGACCTCATCGCCCGCAAGTTCCCCGCGTGGGGTTGGGCGTACCCGTTCGTCGAACTCGGGTTGGGCGTCGCATACCTGCTCACCTTGGCTCCAGTGGCGACGAATGCGGTCACGCTGGTGCTCATGCTCGTCGGGGCCGCGGGTGTGCTCAAGGCGTTGCTCGACAAACGAGCCATCCGCTGCGCCTGCCTCGGCACTGCCTTGAATCTTCCGATGACCAAGGTAACGCTCGTCGAGGACCTGACCATGGCCGCGATGGCTGCGGGGATGCTGACGATCATTTTGATCTAGGCGATGACAGCCGCAGTCCACGTGGATGGGACCGTGATGATGCTCTACTCCATGATCGGCTCGGCCGATCCAACGACCTTGGTACCGTCGGGCTTCTCGATCTCGATCCACCACATGGTGTTCTCGGGGAGCGTTTCGGGTGCCATCGCGTGGATGTCGTAGTCGTCGTGCGACGGGGCGTATTCGCCCTTGCCGACGAATGAGAGCGTCCGGTCGTCGGTGCCGATCCAGGCGCGGACGATGGTCTCGCCGTTGTCGGTGTACGGGAGCTTGACGACGAGGTGGCTTTCCTCGCCGGGCTTGATCGCGCCGTGCCCCTGGGCGAGTTCAACCGTCATCTCGGCGATTGTCGCTGACTCAAGGGCAACTTCATCGTCATGGTGGGCGTGATCACCTGACCCGTCGGTATGCGATGCCGGGTCGGAATCGTGCGCAGCGTGCGTCGAACCGTCGGCATGAACATGGGTGTCCCCGCTGCCTGCCGGCTGCTCAGGTGCAGCGGCATGCTCGTGGGTGTCGGCTCCGTGCGCGTGGTCATCGCCCGAGCCCGATTCGCCGCAGCCGGTGAGGGTGAGGCCGAGGGCGGCGAGGATGGTGAGTCCGGCGGCGGTGGTGTGCTTCGTCTTCATGGTGTGTCTCCTTGGCTGGATCATGACTGTGAACAGGGATCATTCATTCCCGGCACGCGCCGGGCTCTTGAGTCGGTGGATGGCCGCGTACCCGGCGGGCACAACGACGAGGTTCAGGAAGGTCGAGGTCAGCAGGCCCCCGAGGATGACGACCGAGAGCGGTGCGAGGATCTCGTTGCCCGGTTTGTCGCCCTTCAGGATAATGGGGATCAACGCGAGAGCCGCTGTGAGGGCCGTCATCAGGATCGGCACGAGCCGCTCCATCGAGCCTTGGACGATCGCTTCGTGCATCGGTACGCCTTCCTCGGTCATCAGGTGCTTGTAGTGATTCACGAGCAGAATGCCGTTGCGGACGGCGATACCGAAGAGCGTGATGAAGCCAACGAGGCTAGCGATCGAAATCACCGGTGCTGTGTAGGCGCCTGCCCCGAAGAGCGCCGCGGCGTTCGTGATGGGGTTGGGTGATTCGGTGATGAAGATCGCGAGGATGCCACCGATCAGCGCCAGCGGCAGGTTCACGAGCACGAGCAGCGAGACGCGGAGCGAGCCGATCGCGAGGTTGAGCAGCACGATCATGATGAGCACGACCACGCCGCTGAAGAGGGTGATGGTCTGGCTCGCGGACTGCTGGGCCTCGAACTGTCCGCCGTACTTCACCGTGTAGCCGTACCGCTGCACGATCGGATCAACCCGCTCGCGCACCTGGCTGACTAGATGTCCGAGGTTCGAGCCCTCGGCGACGTTGAGCGACACGACCGCCTTTCGCTGCGCGTTCTCGCGGGCGATCAGGTTGGAAGCCATCTCCGGTCCGATGACCGCGACCTCGTCGAGCCGCACGAGCGCTCCGCCCATACCACGCAGCACGAGGTTCTTGAGATCGCGGACGGTGTCCCGTTCATCGTCTTCGAGGCGAACCACGAGTGAGTAGCGACGAACGCCCTCGTTCACCTCGGCGACTTCAACGCCAAAGATCGCGTTGCGGACCTGCTGCGCAGCCGAGCGCGGTGTAAGCCCGTATGCGGCGAGTTCGGCCGGTTGGTACTCCACCGGGAGCGACTGGATCATGACCTCGCGGTTGGCCGCGACATCACGGGCCCCCGGCAGCGGCTCAAGGGTGGTTTCGATCTCCTTGGCGATGGCGCGGAGGACATCGAGGTCGTCGCCGTAGACGCTGATCGCGATCGCTGCGGGTGTGCCCGACAGGATGTGGCTGAGACGGTGCTCGATGGGCTGGCCGATGTTGGTCGTGATGCCGGGGACGCGTTCGAGGATCTCTGATATCTGCTCGCGGACGGCGATGTTGTCGTAGCCCGGCAGGACCGTGACATCGATCTCCGAGTTGCTGACCGGTTCGGCGTGCTCGTCGCGCTCGGCTCGACCGGTCCGGCGCGTCACGCTTTTGACACCGTCGATCGCGAGAAGTTGGTCCTCGACTGCCGATGCCATGCGATCGCTCGCCATCAGCGACGTGCCCGGAGGGGCATAGAGGCCGACGGTAAACGTGCCCTCGTTGAACTCGGGCAGGAACGATGTCCCGAAGGTTGATGCAAGCCACAGCGAGAGCGCGGTGGCGATGCCGGCGAGCGAGAGCACGGCGACGCGGAAACGGATCGCGAGTCGCACTGTCGGCTCGTAGAACTTCTTGAGAAACCGGACGAGGAATCCATCCGCCTCGTGATTGGATCCCGACTTCACGTTGAGCATGTACCTGCACATCGCGGGGGTCACGGTCAGTGCGACGGCAAGCGACGCGATGATCGAGATGACAAACGCGATCCCAAGCGGGCGGAAGAACCGGCCTTCGATACCCTCAAGGAACATCAGTGGCAAGAAGACGAGCGCGATAATGATGGTCGCAAAGACCATCGCCGGACGGATCTCGTTGCTCGCGTCGAAGATGACCTTGAGCTTGGGCTGCCGCTCGCCCTCGGGCTTCACCGCGTTCTGTTTGAGCCTTCGGAAGACGTTCTCGACATCGATGATGGCGTCGTCGACGAGGCTTCCGACCGCGATCGCGAGCCCGCCGAGCGTCATGACGTTGATGGTCTCGCCCATCCAGTCGAGCGCGAGCAGTGCCACCGCGAGCGAGAGCGGCAGAGCCGTGAGCGTGATGATGGTTGTACGAATGTTGAGCAGGAACAGGATCAGGATGACCGAGACGATGATCGCCGCGTCGCGGAGGGCGTGAACGACGTTGCCGACCGACAGATCGATGAAGTCGCCTTGCCGGAAGATCTGCCGGTTGATCTGCAGCCCGGCCGGGAGCGATGGCTCCAGAGCATCGAGCATCGCGTCGATCTGATCGGTGATGACCAGGGTGTTGGTGCCCGGGGCCTTCTGGATGGTCATGACGACCGCGGGCTGCCCGCCGTCGGCCCCGGTGCCACGCTTGGGTGCAGGGCCGAGCTTGACATCGGCAACCTGTCCGATGGTCACCGGCGCGCCGTCGTGGTACTTGATCACCGTGCCCGAGATGTCGGCGACCGACTGCACGCGCCCGCTCTGGCGGATCGGCAGTTCGAGGCTGTCGACATCGGGGAGGTACCCGGCGCTCAGCGTGCTGTGCGATTCGTCCGCCGCGGCGATGACATCCTCAACGGCGAGGTCGTACAGCCGGAGCTTCTCCTGCTGCACGAGCACCTGGTACTCGGGCAGCTCGCCGCCGATGACCGAGACCTGAGCGACGCCGGGGATGGCGAGCAGCTTGTTGCGCAGGTCGTACTCGGAGTAGGCCCGGAGTTCGAGCGGCGGGACCGTGCCCTCGGGAGAAGACACAGCGAGCAGCATGATCTCGCCCGTGATGCTCGTGATGGGCGTCATCTCCGCGTGCGCGTCGGGCGGCAGATCCTCGCGGATCGTGTCGAGCCGCTCCGAGACGAGCTGGCGGGCACGGTAGATATCCGTGCCCCAGTCGAACTCGACATAAGCGATCGACAGGCCGATTGCGCTGCTCGTCCGCACACGGCGAACGCCCGGGATGCCGTTGACCGAGGTCTCGATGGGGAAGGTGACGTATTGCTCGACCTCGTCGGCGGCGAGCCCGGGGGATTCGGTCATGATGACGACGGTCGGGGCGTTGAGTTCTGGGAACACGTCGACCGGGGTCTGGGGCAGCCGGAAGGCCGCGAACGCGAGCACCACGCCCGCGAGCACGAGCACCAACGCTGCGTTTTCGATTGAGAACTGGATGAGTTTCTTCAGCATGCGACGGCGCTCCGGTTAGTGGTCTTCGGCGTGAAAAGTGCCGTCGGCGTGGAAGTGGCCACCCTTCTGGGCGGTACCGCTTTGTTGGCTCGCGAGCTTGAGCTCGTACGCACCGTCGAGGACGACCTCGTCGTTGAGCGAGAGACCGCTGTTGATCGCGACCCATCGCCCGTCATCGACGCCCATGTCGGCCTCGACCCGGATCGCCTGGTTTGGGTCCTTCGGATCGCGACGGAAGAACACATGCGTGATGCCGTCCTTGACGATCGCCGTGCGCGGGATCGCGAGCGCCGGGCCGCCCGAGGTCTCGGCGACGACTTCGAGGAACGCGGAGACGCCGGGGCGGAACCATGCCCGGCTCTCGGCGGGTGACGCCAGCAGCGTGACGGTCCGTTGCTCGGGGTGGGCTTCGAGGCCGATGGTGACCGAGGCGTCGACACCGTCGCTCAGCGGGATGCCGACCGATGAAGGCGGAACGATGCGGGCCTCGGGCGTCGCCCCCAGCCGGACGAGGTCCGACTGGAGCGCCATTGCTCGGAACCGAACCTTGCTCGGGTCGATGGTTGAGAGCACGAGCGACGGGGCTTCACCGAACGATCCGTCCGTGAGCGCCAGCATCTCGACGACGCCCGGCTCCGTGGCCCGAACGTCGATCCAGTCGATCGTTCGGTACGCGGGGATGGTCCGTCCCTGGTGCTCGGCGTCGTTGGCGAGCTGCTCTTCCGGGATCCCGGTCGCGGCCGACGCCCGGTGCAGGGCGTGCTCTCGCGTGCGTTCGGCATTGGCGAGCTTGGTCTCGGCCTGCTTCAGTTCTGCACGCAGGCGCGGCAGGCTCGCTTCGAGGTCCGCGGCCTCGGCTTCCAGGTCGGCGTTGCGGATGTCGGCATCGTTCAGCGACGAGAGACGGTCGCGCATGATCGCAACGCGGCGCTGGGCCTCCTCGATCCTCGCTCCGGCGACATCGATCTCGGCTCGTGCCGACTCGATGTCTTGCTCGCCCACGATGATCTCGTGCTGCAGCTCGGGCCACTCCGGCGAACGGAAGCGATAGAGCAGATCGCCAGGCTCGACGGGTTGGTACTGATCGACGTTGAGCTGCACCGTGCCGGGCAGCGTGAGCCGGTACTCGTGCCTCGCGAGCGGCTGGAGCTCGAACGAGCCGGGCACGCGGATCGTGCTGTCCACGCGCCGGCGTTCCACGTCGGCGAAGGTGATCCCCAGGTTGCTCCGCACTGTCGCAGGAATCTCGATGCGGTTGGTCGCTCCAGCGGCCGCCTCTTCCTGCTGAGGCGCGGGCGGCTCATCGCTCTGATTCGTGCAGCCTGTAAGCAGCAGAGACCCGGACATGCCGAGCAGAGTCAGGAGTGGAAGGATTCGTGGATTCGGGCGGGTCATTGGGTCACCTCGTGGGCGGCGTCGCCCTCGTTGATCGCGCTGGCCGAGTCGGCCTCGCGGGGCGTGTCTGTGCGTTGTGCTTCAATGGATGGACTTGAGTGTGGGCCGACGAGTTCGGCGAGTCGGATGATCGAGAGCGCTTCACCGACCCGGGCGTCAACCAACGCCATCTGCGTCTGCCCGACGCGAGTCAGGCTTTCGAGCAGGACCAGGCTGCCGCCCTCACCGAGTTGGAGCAGATTCTGAGCGTCGGCGAGCTGCCGATCGACGAGCGGAACGATGTCCGATTCGATCACACCGCGTTGCTCGCGGAGCGTGTCGAGCCGTGCGTGCGCGGCCGCGAGCGAGCCGACGAGTCGCTCGTAGGTCGTCTCGAACGCCGCGCGGGCGAGGTCGCGCTCCGCGTGCGCCTCGGCGATGCCCTGTTTGTTCGCATTCAACAGCGGGATCGGCAGCGACAACGAAAAGCCGAGCAGCGTGTTTCCCTGATCGAACTCGGCCAGCGGCCCGATCGTCAGGTCGGGGTACTGCTCGCGAACTTCGCGCCGGAGCGTCTGCTCAGCGACCTCGTATTCATCGCGAAGCCGGGCGAGCGTCAGGCTTTGCTGAGCTACCGCGTCGGGAGTGCAGGCATCCGAATCAATGCCCAAAGCCACCGTCGGCACAAGCTCAAGCGGCGCATCCGGAGACAGCCCGAGCAAGGTGCGAAGCTCCTGCTCGGCCTCTGCTGCCTCACCTCGGAAGCGGAGCAACGCCTGACGCTGCGATGCCCGCTCGATCGTGAACAGCGCCGCCTCGGTTCGGATGATCTCGCCTGCATCGGCGAGGCGTGAGGTCGAATCGATCAGCAACTCGATCGACGCGAGCAGTCGCTCGGTCTGCTCCGCCTTGAGCTTCGCGGCGGACCAGCTGAGCCACGCCCGGCGGACCGCGATGCGTGTCTGCCACTCCTGCTCGGCGACACGGGTGAGTTCGGCCGCGACCGCGGCGTCAGCTCTGGCTTTCTCCGCTTCGAGCCGCCCTGAGATCGGGATCGTGAACGACAAACCCGGCGTGATCAGGAACGGGTTCGAAGCGCTCTCCGTCAGCGTCAGGAAGTCAACGCCAAACTGCGGATCCTGCCACAGCCCAGCGTGCTCCGCCGACGCCGAAGCAACGCCGGCCCGCAGCCGTGCGAGCCGAAGGTCAGGGTTGTACACCAACGCAACGACCTCGGCCTCGGCGAGGCTCAGTCCATCGGCGATATCGAACACGCTCGATTCAGTCGTCTGTGAAAGCTGCTCGGCGAAGGTCCGTACTGGCTCGTCGCCCGGTGTCCGCGCGAGCCATGCGTCGCGATGGGCAGCGAGATCGAGCGGCTTGGATTGATAGCTTTGGCAGCCCGCGAGTAGCACCGCTGCACTCCCCAACGCGAGGAAGGTGACGGCGGCGGCCGCGGGCCGGGATGGATACATCAGCAAAGTGGTTTGCTCCGAAAGTTGTGCATGGACCGATCAGGCTTCGCGTCGTCGCCTTTCGACGAGCGCACGCGACAGCACGGCTGGAAGGGAACCAGCCGGATCTAGGTCAGCAGCACAACTGTTCGGAGATGGATCAGATGATCCGGAGGTCGACCGCGGGCGTAGGGCCAGAGTTGGCAGTACAAACGCGGGGCTGAACGCAGAAGTGCGTCGCAGGAATCAGATGCCAGAATCGCCGAGGTCGGGGCAGGATCGCGCTGCCGGTTCAGGCACGCATCATCCGACGGTCGATCATGGTGGTGATCGCCGCAGCAATGATGGTCGTCGCCGCCACCACTTGCAGGGCCGGAACACTCAACTGAGCCCGGGCCTGAGAGTGGCGCCGATGGATGCGAATGGCTGTGGTGATGCGAGGCACCACTGTGGTGATGGGCATGAGCGTGTTCATGTCCGCCTTGCGGAGTCGCCATGAGCACGCGCGGAACAGCCACTACTGCGATGAGCAGCAGGAATCCAAGTGCCAAGTTGTCCCTACTCAGGAAACGCATCGAGGTCGATGGTAGCCGGAAGACGGCGAAGATGCATCGACCGACGTGATTGCCACATTTTTAGCCCAGAGATCGGTGTACTTGTTCCGTCGTCCCTCAACCCATGTTCCTGCAAAGAGATGCGCCTGCGTCAGCAGTCGGCCCCGATCGGGATTCGTCGCAGTTTCGGCAACCGTTGGATGGAAGTACGCCGGGGGCCAGAGCACCACGTCGTCGTGCTCGAGCACGATCCGGGCAACGAGTCCGGGGCCGGCCTGATCGCCGACGTAGCGGCGCTCGAAGAACGACTCCTCGATCGCGTTTACGGCCCGCCACGCCGCGGGGTGGTTCGGGACGAAGCCCATCGCCGCATTCGAGATGATCTCGCGTTGCTCGCAGGCGACCCATGCGGCGACGCCCGGCGGGCAGCAGGCGTCCAGCGTGCGGACCGGCTTGATGTCCGTGTCGAGGTAGACGCCACCCAAGCGAGCCATCAATTCGAGGCGGAGGATGTCGCTTCGCATGACGCAGCCGGGGACGCCACCGATCGCGAGGCATGCATCCCACGCTCGGCGGTTCAGGATCGGGAACGGCAGGTGGTCGTCGGTCCAGAGGTGGAGCGTCCAGCCCGGGTTCATCTCGGCGAACCGGCGTCGCCAGCGACGCTGCTGGAGGGGCATCTCGCCGCGGCCGAGCCAGATCTGGTGCAGCACCTTCGGGATGGGCGAAGCGGTCGGCATCAGGCGACCGCCTCCGCCGACACAATGCTGGTGTTGTAGAGGTACGCACCACCGTGCTCGCGGGCATCGGTCTCGGCCTGCTCGAACATCCCCCAGTGGAACGGCACGACATCGCGGAAGTGACCATGGTCGCGGATGAGGCGGCTGAGGTAGCCCGGACCGGTCTGGTCCCAGACGCCGCGAAACGTCGCGATCGAATGGGCGAGATCTCTGACGCAGTGCCAGAGTGCGGGATGGTTCGGGACCGCGCCAAGGACCGCCGGCGAGAGCAAGTGCGGACGTCCGCGCTGCTGCGTGGTCGAGCAGAACGCCCGCACGCCGCTGAGCAAGTCGTCGATGGGTCGAAGCGGCAGGCGATCCGGGTCGACGAAGACGCCGCCTTCGCGGGCGAGCAGCTCGTATCGCAAGATGTTGAGCCTTGATGCGGCACCCGCTGGCCCGGGTAGCTTGAACGACTCGGCCCACTGCTCGTGGTTGAAGACTGGCTCGCGGTCGTCGAGCGTGACGACGCGCACATCCCACTCCGGATGATGCTCTCGCCACGCGGCCGACCACGCCCGAAACCGATCGGGAAGCCGTGACTGAGCAAGATGCGCCGTGTAGACGATGCGGGGGATAGTGATCACGCTTAGCCCTCCTGGATGTCGGTGCCCGACGAACTTGCCTGCCATCCTGCTGGCGGCACGCCCTCCACGCCGCCCTCGATGAACTGGGCCCCGGACTTGCCGATCGCGACCGCGTCGGTCCCGGAACTGCCCGATCCTGAGCCCGGGTCGATCGTGACCTCGGTGCCGACGATCGTGCCGCTGGGCTCGGTCGTAAACGTGCCCGTGAACGAGTCAGAGCTGGTACCGATCGTCAGCGTGGTGTTCATGATCGTGCCATCGGAGCCGAGGGTCAGCGTGTTGCTGAAGCTGTCGCTGGGCGACTCGACCGACGAGCTCTCGCTCGAGCCCGACCCCGAGCTCTCGCCGCTCGATGCGCCGCTGCTGTCTCCCGACGAGTCCATGCTGGACTGCCCTGAGCTACCGCCAGAGCCCGAACCTCCGGGGCCGGACCCGCCTGGTCCGCTGCCCCCGGGGCCCGAGCCTCCGGGACCACTGCCCCCGCCAGAAGATCCGCCGCCACCCGATGAGCCGCCACCGCCAGACGAACCGGGGTCGTCGGTCGAGGCCATCGACGAACCGTCCGTGCTCATGCTGAAGGTGGGACCGGTGTCGGTCGGGACCGATCCCGACGAACCCGCCGACGACGCAGCTGACGACCCGCCACTCGGATCGTCGGTAGAGCCGCCGCCGCTCGGTTCACTGGGTGTGGGGTCGTCGGTCGAGCTTGGTGCGGTGCTGTCGGGCGTGCCGCTGTCGCTCGTGAACGCGTCGGTGGTGTAGAACGTGAGCGTCGGCGTGCCGCTCGGGCCCGTTGTAAAGATCACGTCGCCGGTCGTTGAGTAGCTCGTGCCTTGCGACGGCGTCTGCGTGCTGTAGGGCGTCTCGTAGGACGACTCGGGCGTTTCCGGCGTCGAGTAGTCGCTCGACCCGCCGCCCTGCGGGGCTCGGCCGGTGGCCCACACGGGGATGTAGAGGTAGTACCGGGTGGGCTCGCTCATTTGGCAGCCTCTCGGTTAGCATCGACCGGCGTGTACCACCCCTGCGTATTGATGGGCTTCGAGCACTCCTTGCCGGCTTCCGCGATCGCGTCATCGAAGCTCATCCGTTCGAAGATGCCGAGTTCGCTGCCCGGCGAACAGTTCACCACCCGGAACTTGTGCTTCTCAAAGTGCGGCTGCAGCGCCTCGAAGCGTCGGCTCAGCGAGTCGTAAAGCGTGTTGTTGTGCTTGATCGCCGCGGCCTCGCGGGTCTCTTTGAAGGCGTACTTTTGATCAGCGGCCATGCGGAAGTCGCAACCGAGCAGGTACACCGTCCGGAACCCGAGATGGTGCAGCAGTCGCAGCGCGACGAGCATGACGCTGCGCTTGCCCTTGATGCCGAGCGAGTCGGTGGACTTCGGGTCGTTGCCCCACGGCACGGTGTCGCCGGTCAGGAAGCGCTCGTGGTCGAAGTGGTTGCTGCGGCGGAAGAAGAGCACGCTGGGCATCTGCGCAACGCGGAAGGTGCTGTCTCGCATGGTGCCGTCGTTAGCCTGGATGCGAAGCTTTCGGCCCCAGTGGCAGACCGGAACGAACTTCAGCACGCCGGGGTCCTTCCAGCCCGTGTCGATGAACCGGCCCGGATCGTCCACGCACGTCCACAGCGTCGGGCGGTGCAGTGTCCACGAGTTGTTGACGCCCATCGTCACGATGCCGCGGCGGTTGAGAAGCGAGAGATCGATGTCGTTGAGCGATGGGCCCGACAGCACGAGGAACGCCGATCGGCCCTTGTAGAACCCGCCGAGCGAGATCGAGTCGAAGTCCGATGTGTAGAGGCGCAGCCCGCTTCGTGCCGGAGCACGTGATTTCAACCCGCTTTGCAGCGCGACGATGTCTGATTGGTTGGGATTGTTCATCGGAACCTCCCCGTGACGTAGCGGCCCGAAGCCCGCGTGTCGTTGACAACGCCAACCCGGCCGATCACATCGACCCACCACGAAAGCGGGCGGACGGTGGGGTGCAGGTTCTCGCCCTTGACGGTGATGCGGCTCGGTCGGGTGCAGACCGAGAAGCAGAACCACGCCCCTGGCCGGGCAACGCGGCGTATCTCGGTAAGCACGGGGACCACGTCCTCGGTCAGCAGGTGCTCGAGCGCATCGAAACTCGTCACGACGTCGGCGACGCCCTCTACCAGCCCGGTGTCGTGCATCGGCTTGTTGATGTCGGCCTCTTGGAAGGCGAAGTCGACGCCGAGGCCGTCGATGCCGTGGCGGCGGAGTTCGGCGACGAAGTCGTTGCGGCCGCAGCCAAAGTCAACAACCAGCCGCGGCTTCCACCGCTTGACGATCGGGATCGCGTCTCGGCCGTGGTTCGATGCGCCGTACGACGAGTTCGGACGCGATGCCAGCTCGACGTACTTGCTCCGCTCGTGTTCGCGACGGGCATTGAGATCGCTCGTGGTCATCCGGCCCCCTCCACGAACAGGTTGAACTTCCGGTCGCCGTCGGCGGGGTCGGCCAGTTCCATCAGCGTCATGGCTTCGAAGACCCAGACCGGCCGGCCCCTGCTGTTGCGCTCGCAGGTGAGCTGGACGCAGACGCCCTCGGGGATCGGGACCAGCTTGGGCTGAAGGGATCTCGCCGGTGGGCAGTCGGGTAGGACACCCGGAAGATCGCAGACCGGGCCAAGGCCGAGCAGACCCTCGAAGCCGGATCCGTCGACGCCACCATCCATGTGGTGCGCTTCGAAGCGGTTGATCGCGAGCAGCGTGGGGTCCTCTCCGCCCGAGCTGCGTTGTGACGACAGACCCTCGGGGACCGCGACGTACCGGAGGTAGGTCTCGCTGCCCGGGTCGCCGTCGAGGCGGGCCTCCCGCCACGGGTAGCGCCATCGGTTGCTCTCGGTCGGGATCGGCTGGGCCTCGCCGAGGATCGCCGTCACGCGGCCAGATGATGGCCGCCCCATCTCGATCACGGCCCACTTCTCGCCGACGCCCTCTTCCTTCCAGAGGATGGGCACGCCGCCCATCGGCCGGCTCGCGAGCACGGTCTCCTCAGGTTCGATCTCGCAAGTCGTGTCGAGCTCGTTGGCCACGTAGACCCGCGCTGGCGTTACGCCGGTCAGCACGCATCGCCCGAGTTCGCCCGTCTTGATCGGCTGGGTCGCCAGAACGAACTCCAGCGGCCGGGAATCCTCGGTCGCGATCTCGCCTGTCATCGGCGTACGGCTGTAGAACGTCCGCTCCTGATCTTCGTCGCCGGGTTCCACGAGTACGCCGGTGATCGCCATCGCGTGGAACGGCTCGATGGTCTGTTCCGAGTCGTTACGGACAAGCACGACACCTCGCGGCACGATCTCGCGCTGCGGGTCGGCCATGGCGTTACGGTCGTGCGATCGATGCCCGACCGCGGCATCGACGAACGCGTTGTACGCCGCTGCGGGGATACGCAGTGGCTCGCCTGACCGAACTTTGCGGAGAGGGTCGCCCGTCATATGCCGAGCCCTCCGAAGCTGCCCTGGTCGTAGACCCGCTCGACATATGCCGCCACGGGTCGCTTGACGATGGTGTTCGAGCCTGAGTCCTCCTGATCCGCGTAGCGGACCCAGAGGTACTCCCAGCCCTTCTTGGCGATGCCGTTGATCGTGCCGACCGACAGGCCCGTCACGTTGGGGCTCGCGGCGAAGCGAAAGGTGATCTCCCAGTCGTCATCTTCGCTCGTGCCGCGCCGAGATCCCGTTGCGCCAAGGAACAGCACCTCGCCCGCCGCGAACCCACGGAAGCCGCCGCTGTTGACCTTGCCGGTGAGGTTGAAGAGCGCACCCTTGTACGAGTTGGTCACCGCGGCCGCCGGCAGGTAGTGCGTCTCGGTGAACTGGTAGATCGGCACCGTGATGTCGATGCCCTCGACGGAGTCCTGCGTCACGCCGATCGCGCCCTGGAAGTCCGGCGCGGTCGTGCCGCTCGCGGCGTAGGTGCCGACGGTCTGCTTGCTCTGGGTGATGTGCTGCGTGCCGCCGCCGGTGTCGAAGGCGAACGTGCTCTCACCCGTCTGCGGCGGCGTCGACTGCTGCTGCGAGTCCGGCGCGTACCGCACCGTCGCGTCCCACAGCTCGTGCCCGATTGGCTCGACCGTAACCGACTGCCGCGGCATGCCGTCGTAGTTCGCCGGGCTGGCGGTCGTCGCCTGCGCCCGCGCGGTCATGTCGCTGTCGGTGCCGCGGACCGAGTAGACGAGTTCCGCGGACGGGTTGTCGCCCGTCGTGGATCGGCGGCTCTCGAACTTCTCAGTCACGGTCACGGACACGTGTCGGATCTCCTCAATGGACGATGATCAGGCGAAGGTCAGCCCACCCGACTGCGCGGAGTCGGCCAGGCGGCGGGTGTTCTTGGCGGTCTGCTCGGTGGCCTTGGCGGTGCGTTCGGCGCTGTCGTCGCCGGCTGCGAGACTCTGCACCGCCAGCGCGTTGAACGTGCCCCGGACGGCCACGCCGCGCTCGATCGCGGCACCGAGCCCGGCGAGCCGTTCCTGGAGCCGGCCGATCAGGTCGCGCGGGACGTTGCCGGTCGTCTCATCGCCGGACTCGTCCTGCTCTTCACGCCGGCGACGCGCCTCAGCGATCGCTTCGTCGAGCTTCGCCCGGGCCTCGTCCAGCTTCCGCTGCGTCTCGGCGATGTCCGCGTCGGTACCGGATCGCAGCGCGTCCTGGGCTTCCTCGAACCGCCGGCCGATCTCCGCGAGCGTGGCCTCATTCAGATCCGAGGCGTCGTCGCGCTCGCGCTGACGGCGTGACTCCCGGCCGGCCAAGTCCCGTTGAGTGTTCGCATCGATCTCCGACAGCTTCGCGTCGAGCTGCTCGTCCACCGCCCGCTTGGCGGCTTCCACGTCCAGCCCGCTGTCGAACAGCCCCTGGATCTCCAGCATCCGCTTGGCGACGAACGAGGACGCCGACTGCCACACCTTCTGGACACCGCTCGTGAACCGCGTCCACGTCTTCGAGAGAAACGAGGTCGTCTCGATCCACGCGATCTCGAGCGAATGGAACACGGTCTGCGCGACCGCGAGCGCCCCGTACCACATCTTCTGAGCCGTCGTGATGAAGAAGTTGCGAGCGCCGAGCCAGATTTCGTTGAGGGCCGCAACGCCCTTCTTCCACGCGACCTGGAGCCCGAGCCACAGGATCTGCGCGGCGAGCTGGATGTCGCCTGCGGCCAGCGCGTCCGCGATGCCCTCGGCGACCTTGCCCACGAACGCCCGCAGCTCGCCGAACCGCTCGCTCAGCCAGGCGATCGCTGCGCCGCCCGCACCGCTGTAGTAGAGGATGGCCGTCCCGAGCGCCGCGACGCCCGCGACTGTGAGCCCAATCGGTGATACCAATGCCGCGAGCACCGTGCCGATGACGCCGATGGCCGTGCCGGCGGCCGACGCGATTGCGGCGAGCGATCCCAGCACCGCCCCGACCCCGACGATCGCGGTCCCGGCCACGATCAACGCGATTCCAACGCCCAGTACGATCGCCGTGATCTTGGCGATGCTCGTGACGAGTTCGCGGTTCTGGTTGACGACCTGCGTGATGTAGCCAGCGATACGCGCGAGCACCTCGGCGACCTTGCGGACCGGGCCCTCGATCGCCTCGCCGATCGCGATGGCGACGCCCTCGACCGCCGACAGCAGCTTGCGGAACGCGCCGCCGATCCCGGCGTCCATCTCCTCGGCCGTCTTCACCGCGATGACCGCGGCGGCCCGGATCTCGTCGCGCAGCGTATCGAACGCCGTGCCCGACGACGCGAGCTTGAGCGCCGCCGCCTGCCCGCGGCCGAAGAGCGTCTCGAAGATCGACAGCCGCTCGGCCGTGCCGAGTCCCTGTGTCGCCTTCGCCAGGTCGTTGATGATGTCGGCGAGTGGGCGGAGGTTCCCCGATGCGTCGACCGCTTCGACGCCGAACTTCCGCAGCTCGCCTTGGGCGGCCGACGAGGAGAGGTTCTTGTATGCGCGTGCCAACGCGTTGCCCGCAAGGCTGCCCTTGATGCCGTTGTTGGCCAGGATGCCGATCGCCGCGGCGACGTCCTCCATGCTCTCGCCAGCCTCGGCCGCGATCGGGGCGACCGGCTTGAAGGCCTCGAAGAGATCCTCGAGCGTCTGGGCGCTCTTGTTGGCGGTCGCGGTAAGCACGTCGGAGACGCGGCCCATCTCGCTCGCCGGCAGGTTGAACCCACGGAGCGCAGCGCCTGCGATTTCCGTTGCCCGCGGCAGATCTGTACTGGTCGCCCGCGCGAGCGCGAGCACGGCCTCGGTGCTCTGGAGGATCGCGGCCGGGTCGAAGCCCGCCCGGCCCAACTCGGTCATCGCCTCGGCGACCTGGCCGGCGGTGAACGAGGTCGTGCGACCCAGCCGCTTGGCTTCGTCGGTCAGCGACTCGAACTGATCCTGCGTCGCGCCTGTGACGGCCCGAACGACACGCATGCGGTCGTCGAAGCCCGCGAACACCCGTGTCGAGAGCCCGAACCCTGCCGCGACCGCACCGCTGACGGCCGTGAGCTGCGCCCCGATCGATCGGACGCTCTGCCCGAACGCGCGGAGTTGCCGCTGGGCGCGGCGGAGCCCGCGCGTGAGCCGGTCGTTGACGCCCAGCTCGACGAACGCGCGTCCGGCCCGGATGCCGCGGGTGTTCGCCATCTCAGCCTCCCCTCACGCTGTTGCGCCAGACGCTGGGGAAGTTCGGGGCTTCTTTCTCAAGGGCGGGCCGCATGTAGGGCCGAGCGGAGATGCGGACGGCCTGCTTTGTGCGATTGCCTCCACGCCGACGCACGACAGTGGTCCGCCCGCCGAACTCGAGCACGCTCGGCGCGTTCCCTCGTCGGAACCCCACCGGTCCGACCACGACCGACTCTGTCCGCGGGTCGTAGCCGAACAGCACCATCCGGCGGAGGCTGCCCTCGTGCGAGAACGGCGGCTGCCCGGGCCGCGACGTGCCGCGACGCTTGCGCATGCTGGTCTTCGCCCGCTGACGCACGAACGCACCGGCTTTGGACAGCGCTCGCCGCCTGGCCGGGTCGATCGCACGCCGCACGGCGGGTCGATCGAAGAACAAGTTCTTCACCCGCATGTCGATCACGCGCCCGTCCCCCGGATCTCCGTCGGCGTCGGGATGGACGGCGTTGACAGCTTGGCCGTCCCGCCCTTCTCCAGCCCCTTGTTAAACGACGCCTCCTTCTCCTTGCGGAGTCGGCCGGCCCCGATGAACATCCCCGCGAGCCCGGTCAGCGCGGGGAGCGCCGGGCCGGCGATGGGGATGCCGGCAAGCGAGGGCCCGATGTCGTCGAGGGCGGTGAGCGTGAGCTGACCGAGCAGGCCGCGGATCTCGCCGCCGCGGTCGATCGAGGCCTTCCACTGCGCCCCGGTCCGCTGCACGTCGTCGAACCACGCCCGGTATTCCGTCTCCGCCTCGTTGAGCGAGGTCGTGCTCGGCAGGCCGCGGGTCTGCTGGATCTCGTTGGGCGTCTTGACCTTGACCACGTCGCCGAGGTCGAAGCCGGCGCAGGCCGCGAGCCCCAGCGTGACCATCACGAGCCCGAAACCTAAGACGAGGTGTTTGGGATCAACCTTCATGCGAGCCTCCTTGCCCGGTGTCTGTCTCTGCTGTCTTCCTGATGAACACGTCCTTGAGCACCCGCACGTCGGCGGGGATTGGTTGACCCGCATCCGACTTTCGCGCGAACGGATCGAAGTCGCTCGGCTTGAATGCCCGCCGCTTTTTCGGATCGCGGTGGACGCTCGCGAGCAGAGCCATCACGCTGCTCGCGATCGACCAGTCGTGCCGCTGGCGGGCTTCGGACATCGCCAGCAGTTGCCGCAGCGTCAGGGGGCCCGGATCGATTCCGACGACGCCTGCGCACTGGTCGATGAGTCGCCAGATGTCGCTGGCGTCGATGCGCTGTGCATCGCTTCCTCGATCACCCGATCGATCTCCCCGCCCTCGATCATCCGATCGAGGTTCTGGTCCACCAGGTCCCGGGCCTTGTTGCGTGCGTCGCGCATCGCGCTGAGCACGCGCCCGAGGGCGGCCCGGTCCCTCGGGCTCGGGCAGAAACCCACGATGTCCTCCAGGAGCGCGACCGTCGCCGACTCGATCGCGTCGCCGGCCATCGCCCGGCCGAACTCCTCGTCGCTGATGTTTCGCTCGTCGGCCTGCGGCTTGCACGCCGCGAAGAGCACGTCGCACAGCAGGATCGGGTCCGACGCGAGCTTCTCGGCGACGCTCGTGTCCATCGACACGGCGAGCCCGATCAGGTCGGTCCCGGTCAACCCCTTGATGCGCTTGAGTGAGGCGACATTGATCTCGATCACCCAGTCGCGGCCGGCGTTGTCGGTGAAGGTCTTCATGGGTTAGCCCCCGATCCAAGAGGGCGGCGTGTCCGAGTACGTGACCTTGGCTGTCACCGACACTGTGATTGCCTCTTCGAGCGACTCGGACCGGCTGAAGCTCGTGATCATGAAGTCGGCCTGGAGACCTTCCCCTGCGCCGGAGCTCGACCCGTCGAGGATCTGCATGCCGATGGGCGCGTTGTTGAGGTAGGCGTCCTTCACCGCGCCGAAGCCGGCGTCGGCCGTGTCCCACACCATCTCGAACTCGACGCTCGCTTCCTTGAGCGTCGCGACCACCGCCCGCCAGCCGCTGTTGGCCCGCGTGGTGACATCCGCTTCGCCCGCTTCGAGTGAGAGGGTCACGTCGCGGACGTTCGCAAGCTCGACCCACGAGCCGGCCCCGTCTTGGCCGCCGGTCTTGTAGTTGAGCACGGCCTCCATGCCGAGTCGGATCGCCATCTGTTACCTCCTGACCCTGTAGGTCACGCTCAATACCGTCGTCAGCGTCGATCGCTCGTCGAGGTGCTCGGCCGCGACGACGGGCTCGTGTTCGATGCTCAGCCACGCCGCCTGCGGGTAGCCCGGCAGCCGTTTGTGCCGCAGGTGGTCGCCGATCTGTTCTGCCAGATCGAGCAGCGCATCGAGCCGGGCGTCATCGCCCGCGTCGACCCGCTGCTGGAGGCCGACATCGACCGTGCAATCCACCCGGCACTGCTGGCGGGCGAGGTTGGCGGTGTTCACCGATCGGGGGACCACGCTGACTCTTAACTCTCCGAGTTGCTCGAGGTCGTACGACGGTCGGTACGCCCGGACCGCCTGCACCGCCTCGGTGAACCCGTCGCCATCGGCGGCGTTGTTGATCGACGCCGCTACCGCGTCGGCTATTTCCACGATCACACTCACGGCTCGCTCCTCTCTGCTGGGATCGCCACGCTCGTACGCCCTTCGAGGAACGCGACGCGACGCTCCATGTCTCGGTACTCGCTGCGGAGTTGCACCGCTTCGGCGATGAACTCGTCGAGCCGCTTCTCGACCTGGTCGAGCTTGGTGGTGACCACGCCCCACTGGACGATGAGCGCCGCGACGGCGAGTCCGCCAGTGAGGGCAAGACCGGCCCATCGAAAGCGGCCGTTGCCGTTGCCGCCGTGGCCGTTGGATGTCACTGTCCCGTTGCTCATGCCGCTCCCGTGCGAACAAACTTCGTGTGGATCCTGAGCGTCAACCGCTGGGGATCGCTGTACCGCCAGGCAGGCTCACCCCCGGGGGCCATCACCTCGTACTCGTGCATCGTGGTGTCACCGGTCTCCGTGATCCGGTCGCCCGGTTTGGGCAGCGTGGCTGTGCCCGTAAGCACCAGGTCCGCCGTCGCGATCAGGAAGTCACGTGACTCGATCCGGTGCACGACCCCGTACTCGTCGGCCCGCTCGAACGCCGTCGATCCGACCGTGGCCGCGACATCAACGCTGTCCTCGCCCCGGCGATAGATCACCGTGCGTGACAGACATGCCCGCCGCGTGCGATCAATCAACTCCGAGCCTCTGGTCAGCAGGTCCGCCACGGTCCGTCCTCCGGTTCGTCGCCAAGATCAGGGTGCGAGCAGCCCACGCACCGCGGTGTCCGCCGACACCGCAGCAGCCACGGCTTTCCCGATCCGCTTGTTCCCGCTTGCCGTGGTCGTCGCGACGCCGTTGGCGGCGTCCCAGTACAGGACCGCGCCGCTCGCGATCGCACCGCCCGCAGCTTTGGCGAACTCGAACACGCCGCGCGTCGCGATCGACCCGAGCGTGCCGGTCGCGATGGGCGTCTTGGCCACACCCACCAGATCGCCCTGAACCACCACTTCGCCAGCCGCCACATCCGCCCCGGGCGAGTAGTCAACCGAGTCTCCATCCTGAATGAACGTTGCCATGCCGTCTCCTTCTGGTCCGTCGCTATCCATGCTGTCCGTTGTGTTCTTCTGAAACGTGTCGAAGCGGGTATCAAGGAACCCGTCGCCGATGTCGCCGCCGGGTGATTCGTTCACCCCATCGCCCGGCGACGTTCCGCCGCCAAACTGGCTCATGCCTCACCCTTTGCCTTGACACCCCCGCGCGGGTCCTGCAGCGCGACGCCAAAATCGTGGTAGCCGCGCATCTGGATCCCGAGCCGGTTGAAGCTCTGCTCGGCGGTCTCGATCGTCGGGGCCTCCTGACCGTTCAGGAACGCGACCTCGATGACCGGCAGATCCTCAGCCCCGGCGAGCAGGTACCACGCCTTGCTCGAGTTGCCCGTGTACGCGGCGTTGGAGAGGTACCGGCTGACCTCGACGCGGAACTTGCCCTGGTGCGGATTGCTGACCGGGTACTTCGCGCTCGATGCGTTGTCGCGCAGCTCCATGCTCTTAAAGAGCTGGCTGCCCACCGCCGAGAGCGAGGTTGGCACGAGCAGGATCGCGGGCATGACGCCCAGCGGCTTGCCGTCCGAGTCGACCTGGTCCATGAACGTGACCTCGGCCTTGGTCAAACCGTCGATGCCGAGGGCGGTATCCGCGCCCGAGATGAAGTTGTTGTTGCCGGCAGCGAAGAAGGCGGAGTTCGCGAGGAACGTTTTCCAGAAGATGTCATTGATCGTCTTGCCCGACCCGGCTCCGAGCTTGCGCGGCACGGTCGTGATCGCGCCGAGGTCGTCGTTGATGATGTCGGTGCGGTCGATCGCCAGCATCAGGGCGTAGGTGTCCGCCTTGTTGGTGTAGGTCTCTTCGCCCAGTGTGCCGTGCTTGATCTCGCCGCCGGGCGAGACGCGCTCGTACTGGTCGTTGCCGGTGAGCCGGTAGCTGGTGACGGTCTTGAAGTCGGTGACGCTGCGCAGCGCCGCGATGTTCCGCCAGGTGCGTTCGACACTGTTGAAGCCGTCGAGGAGGAACTTGTTGGCGACGTTGGAGAGGATGCCGCCGATGCTCACCGTCGAGCCTGCGGCTTCAATACCCCGCCCGAACGCCGCGTCCATCACCGCGGACCAGTCGCGGAACGTCCGGCCGGAGTACCCGTTGGCCCACGCCGCCTCGAGTAGCAGCTCCTGGAGACCGAGCGTCTGACCGAACCGCTTGCTGGCGGCGTCGAGGTCCTGCTCGTCGCAGAACCGCTCGGGCTGCTGGATGCGGCCGCTGAGCATGCACGCAGCTTGGAGCACGCTGTCATTCACGAGATTCGTGGGGACGTGCGCCGCCGGGGCCTTCGGCCGGCTGGCGCGGAGCACTTCGAGCTCGCACCGGGTGGCGTCCCAGCCGTCCCGGATCGCTTGGGCTTCAAGCGAGCGGTGCTCACCGGAGCAGATCCGGCGGATTGCTGAGATCCGATCGGTCTCGGCGGCGGCCTGTGATCGCATCTCGGCGACGACGTCACGGCCAGGGTCGAGTTGGTTGGGTTCGGTTGTGGGTGGTGTCTCGCCGCCACCATCATCTGAGTCACCGCCAGCCGCCGCCGCGATCGTGGCGCTCGTCCGGCCGTCGGCCCCGAGGTCCACGAAGCTGATCTCGCCCAGCGTCGAACGCCGAACGACATTCACCGGCCCGTTGAACTCCCGGCCGTTGACCATCACGGTCTGGTTCGCACGCACGAACTCGAACTCGTCGACCGATGCCCCGACCGAGGCCTGCCACGGGAACCCGTTCCGGCTCGACGCCACGACCTCCTTGGCCGCCGAGGTATCGCGGCTGATCACGCCCGAGGCCACGAGCTGCCCGGCGTCGACACCGATCGCGTCGGTGTGACCGACGCCGGCCTGGGCGTCGTGGCCGAAGCGGATCGGCCGGTTCTGCGACGGGACCGAGAGCCCCGCCAGATCGATCACGACCGGGTGCCGCCAGCCGGAGATCCGCATGGTGTCGCCGGTGTAGGCGACCATACGGAACCGAGGCAGCGGAGCAGGCTGGTCACCCTCGCCTCCGCCATCATCCGAAGCGGCAGATAGGTCGATCTCGGCGCGAGCTGTCAGCGACACAGACTTCTGGTCGTCGCGCAGCGTGTCGTCCGCGGCGGCGGCGATGTGAGTCGGATCGAAGTGGGGATGTGCGTTCGGGTTGAAAGCGATCATGCGGCCTCCTTGCGGCGCTCGTCGAGCGCGTCCTGCTCATCGGTGTCTTGTGTTTGGGCTGTGGGGACGGCGTCTGCGGCACCGAGCCCGAGCTCGCGCATCAGTGCCGCCTCTTTGGCACGCTGGCGCAGCTCGTCTTCCCAGTCGCGCCCCTGCCGCGCGTACTCGGCGGCGAGCGTCGTCGTGTGGTTCGCGAGCCGGGTCGCCTGCGCGTTCGCTTCCTTGGCCGGGTCGACATGCTCGACGCCGTCCCAGAACCAGGCGTGCGGTGTCACGGCGTTGCGAGCACGCAGCGTCTGCGGCAGCAGACCCTCGACCAGCGCCGCCTCGGCGAACCACGCCGCCAAGATCCGATCGAGCACCGCGACCTGCATCTGGTGCTGCTCGACGCGGATGCTCTTGAAGTACGTCTGGTGATCGAGCCGGCCCGAGGCGTAGTTGTACCCCGAGCTGTTCCCAGCAGCGACGTTGAACGGCATGCTCAGGCAGCGGGCGATCTCGTTGAGGATCTCCCGCTTGAACTCCGCGTACGTCGTCGCCGGCTGCTCGGCGTGGATCTGCCCGAGCTTCCATCCGCCGGGCAGCACGGTCGCAAGCCGCTTCTCCAGTCCCACCATGTCCATGGGCTCGAGCGGGTCGGCCTCGCCGTTGGCCGGCGAGTCGGTGTAGAGCACGGCCGCGAAGTCGGCGGCGGTCTCCGCCGCGGCGATCACCGCGAGCGTGTACCGGCGGAGCTGCGCGAACAGCGGCAGGGCCGGCGTGATGTCAGGGATCCCGCGCCGCTGACCCGGACGATCAGCCCGGAAGTAGTGGATCATCGAGCGGGCCGGAACAGTGTCGAACTCGAACGGGCCATTCCGGCCGCGCGTCCACGAGGCGGTGTCGCCCGGATGCCGACGCAGCATGTAGTACGCCGACGGATGGCCAGCCTGATCGAGCACGACACCGTCCACGCTCTCGGCACCTGCCCGGCTGGTACGCAGCAGCGGGCTTGTGATCTGGTCCGGCTCGAGCAGACGCGGATCGAGCTTGACCGCGTGGTTGATGCCCGGGCCGCTGGTCAGCATGCAGAAGCACTCGCCCGACTCGGCCCGGCTCATCCGCATCGTGCGGAGCAGGCCGGCAAGATCAACGGCGCACGCCCACTCGCCAAACGCGTCCTCGACGCGGGCGTTGGCCTTCGGGTCCTCGGTGAGCATCTGGAGCCGCGGCCCGGTGCCCACTGTGTCGTTGGCGAGCGTGAGCACGATGCCCTTGGCGTAGCTGTTGTTAGCGACCTCGTAGCGGGCCCGGTTCCGCAAGACGCGGCGGACCTCGGGGCTCACCGCGGCGTTGGGCGCGAGCCCGTCCGCAGCGGCCCAGTGACGCCGGTTGTCCGGGGTGGTCTGGGCCGAATCGAACCGAGCACGAACGGCCCGCACCGCTGGTGCCGCACCCTTTGAGGCCTTCTTCGATTTACCGAGGAGACCGCTCAGCATCAGGCCGCACCCCCGTCGTTGCCCAGACCGTCAATGGCTCCGGGCGGCGTCAGCTTGACGAGGCGAACACCAAGGCCCCGGCCGCGGCTCGCCCGCTTGCTTGCGAGGTACCGGTCGGCCTCGATCTGGTCCTTCAGCGCATGCTGCTCGACCGACTGCCCGTCCACCATGGCCTTGGCCGGCCCGGCGGCGTTCTCGGCGATCGCCTGTTCGAGATCGGGTGTGTTGGAATCGGTGTCTGCCACGGTGTCTATATCTGCGCGAAGTCCCGGATGTGTCGCACGCTCCACGAACGGAGCGTGTCATCACCTACCGACTACGCCAAAGAGATCCAAGGTGGCGGAGAAAGTGCCGCGAGAGTTCAGGAATGCTGACGCTTCAGATCAGAGAGTCGCACGCGTGGCTTCGTTGCCGGCTTCAGATCCGTCCCGAACAACACCGCCCCCTGCATCGACGAAGCGACAGCGGAGCCAACCAAGCAGTCGAGCCAGTGGTTGTCGAGGCCCGCGACCCGCAGCTTCCATTCGTCGACCGTGCGACCTCGGCCCTCGGTCTTGACGCGGTACTCGGCGGTGAGATGCTCTGCGATCAAACGGTGCGTCTCGGGCTTATGCCCAAACAACGCGAGCGACCCCGGGTCGCCCATCGGGACGGCGAGCCTGGCGTGGACGAAGCTCTTCCAGAAGTTGGTGTCGAACACGACGTGCCGGACGGCCCGTTTGCCCGTGACCATCGGTACCCGCCAGTTCAGGCCGATCCGCTCGCCGCGTTTCCGCTTGTAGTCGCTGAACGGGATGCTGCTCGCACCCACATAGCGGCCGTGGCTCGGCAGTAGCAGAGACGCGTGCGGGCTCTGCCGGCAGAACTGGTAGACCACATCGGTCGAGGTGCCCCAGTTCGCATCGATCAGGCAGCGGTCGATGCGGACCGCGGCGCCGTCGTCCCGCTTCCATTCGCGGCCGAGCAAACGATCGCACAGCCGTTCGAGGCCCGCGTAGATCGCACCCTCGACGCCGGCCCGAGGCGCTGACATCGCGAGCGTCTTGCGGATGTCGCGGAGCGTGAAGTACCCAGCCTCCCCCGCCTGCTGATCCGGCTCCGTCCCGTAGTCGATCACATGGCCGGTGAAGTCGTCCTCCCACGCGGCAACGAGCCAGAACAGCGCTTTGCCCTGTACATCCACGAACATCGTCAGGTGCGAGCAGCCGAGCGGGACCTGGCCGCGCGTGTGCCCGCTCAGCTTCGACGCGATCTGATCCACGGTGAGCAGATCGTCGTCGGCTGCGACTTCAGGCAGCGGCTCGTTTTGGTACTCGGCGAAGAACGCGGCCTCATTCTGGAGCCGCAGGTTCATCGCGTGCTGGATCGCGCTGAGTTCGTCGTGGTTGTACCGCTCGGGCCAGGCGATCTCGGCTCCGAGATCCATTGCTTTCCGGTTGCGCTTGTAGAACGCCGTCGCGGCCTTGAGCCCGCGTTCGTTGCGAAGCCCGTCCGCCCGCATTTCGGCGTACTTCGCCCAGAGGGCCTCGTCCGTGGGAAACGCGTACACCATCTTTGTCCGCTCACCCTGCCACTGCGGGTGCTTATCACGATCGAGGAGGCGGTCGGCCAGATCGTCGGGACGCACGACGGTCACCGTCATCAGCCCAGCAATCTTCTCGCCCGGTCCCGCAAGCCCAAGCACCGCGCCGGCGAGCACGCGCTCGCGGTTGGCGCACTGACTCGGGCTGCGCGCGCTCTCGTCGGTCTGGGGATCGTCGATGAGCACGAGCGACGGCCGGACGCTCTGGCCGTCCGCCCGCTTGAACTTCATGCCGCGGATACGGCCGGTGATGCCTGCGACACGAATGATCGCGCCCGATGCCGCCGAGGGCTGTCCATCGGGGGCGATCGTCGGCAGCACGATTCCCTTCGCCGTCCAGCCGATGTGCGTCTGCTTGCCGCGGTAGAGCTGCCCGGCCGCCCGCTGCGTGATCCCCTCCAGCGAACGGATGGGGTGGCAGACCTCGGGGAAGTCCCCGGCCAGCAGATCGCTGTTTTCGAGCTCGGCTTTGATCGAGTCGAGCATGTCGGCAGCGTGCTCTTCGTCGGAGCCGATCAGCGCGACGAAGCCGCGGTGCCCGAAGAGCATCGCCCAGAGACAGGCGATCTCGCAGAGGCTGGTCTTTCCCGAGCCTCGCGGCATTGCCATCGCGAACAGCCCGCCGTCGATTACCGCCTGCTCGATCTTCGCGATGACCTTCAGGTGGTCGGCCGACCACCGCAGGTGGAACGTCTGCGGGAAGTACGTCTCGCAGAAGAAGCGGAAGTCGCCGCGGGCCCGATCCTTCCGGGCTGAGTCTGCCACCTCGGGCAGATCGCCGATGTCGCGACCAGACAGTGAGATCGCCCGTGCCTCGCGGGCCTTGCGGTCGCGGTACGCGTCGTAGTCCTCGGCCTCGGTTGGGTCGGGCTTCGGTTCGTGGCGCACGGCGGTCAGCCACGCGACGTAGCGGAACAGATCAACGCGACCCGTGTCCCCGTCCGCCGCGACGCGGAACCCCGCGCGCGTGCGATGCCGATGGAGCTGACGCTCGCTGATCACCTCACCCAGCGGGGTGGAGTTGAGCAGCCGGCACAGCTCGCCGGGGCGGAGTTGCCGCGGGTCAATCGGCACGACCACCCCCTACGCTCATCTCCTTCACGAGCCACGCCGCGTAGTGCACGAGGTTGATGCTGCCGTCCGGGTTTGTCGGCGCGCCGGCGTCGACGTCCGCCTGGAGCATGTCCGCGGTGACGGGCTTTCCGCCCATCCGCGACAGCACCTTCGCGGCGTCCTCGACCAACAAAGCGGCGGGGTTCAGGCCCGGCTTACCGCCGGAACTAGGCGCGTGTTCGGGAGTCACGTCGTACCTCCCCCAGATTCTCGAAAACATCTGGAAATACAGCTCGAAACGCCTTCCCCTGGACGCGATGTCATGGCTTCATGTGTCACGCGCGGAGCGAGTGCCCGCGGCATAGATGACCAGAAGGAGGCCACAGCATGTTCATCAAGAAGATCGTGATCGAGGGGGTCGAAGGCGACGTCGAGATCCGCCGGACCGAGACCGGCGCGGTGGTGACCGCCAACGAGACCGACGCCGAGATCGACAGCGGCATGACCCGCGAGGATCGCTACGCGGTCGCTTGGAACGCCGCCAAGGTGATCTGCGGCGAAACC
>JGI12048J13642_10088561_pt1 | contig 44957 bp, 45 predicted proteins | sample ElkSlonscriptome_16_FD_13642 | JGI IMG/M metagenome (IMG submission 13642)
CCGCCGCCCACGACAAGAAGAACCTTTGGCCCGACAACCGCCTGCGCCGCCGTACTCATAAGCATGCCCTTACGAGACTGCTCGCGCAAAGAGGCATCAGGCCGTTCATCGTCTCAAAGCACTCCTTTGGCTCACCGGATCCGCGATGCCGCTTCATGGCACCACTTGCACGCAAATTCCATTGCGCAAGCGTCTAGCGTTACTGGTCGCCCACGCCAACAGTCTTGCACAACAGGCGCGCAAGGATGCCCCTGCGCGTGGTTTGGCCGAAGTCTTTGCGATATTTTGGTTAATTTCCGCCTACCGCGCGCCGCTTCCCGCTGCTTTCGGCAAGGGGTGTGCGGGCAGGCTTTGTGCCCTGCAAACAAATGTGGCACCACGCGCCTGCTTCGGGAGAGCGGCGACACATCGCCCAAAACACAAAAGCGAGAGAGACAATGATTATCGCATTGCGCGCCATTCTGGTTCTGGGCGGGTTGCTGCTGGGCTTTATCGGTTTCGGCTTTTTCATGGACCCTGCCGCATCCGGCGCGGACTTCGGCATCAGTGCAGACGGCGCGCATGGGCTCACATCCATCCGCGCCGATTTTACCGCGTTCTTCGTTGTCGGAGGCGCATCCCTTATCTGGGGCGCCGTGGCCAAGCGCGGAGATGCGCTGGCAATTGGCGGAGCGCTAATGCTGGTGACGCTGTTCGGGCGTATCGTCAGCCTGTCCATCCACGGCAGTTTTGAAGGCTTCCTGCCTCCGATGGCGGTCGAAGCGGTTCTGGGCATCGCTGCGCTGATTGGCGCACGGATCTTACCGCGCAGTTAGGTGCTGCTAGCCGAGCTTAGAGCAAGCCCGCCGCAGACGCCGCCCACATGGCACCCGCGCCTGCGAGACCTGCGATGAAATAGCCGATAAAGCCCCCGCCTGCCCCTGTACCAGAGTGCTCGGGACGGTCCGTCAGCAGTCTGACTTCTGGCAGGGGCGGAGCATCGGGCGCGCCGCCCTTGGGCGGGAATTTCTCTTCCAGCCGCCGGATCAGGCCGGGCAGGCGGAACAGGGTCTCTGTGTCTTCCTTGATCCGGTCCGCCACAGCCGCCTCCGGCCCCAGCTCATCACGGATCCAGCTGCGCACATAGGGCGCGGCGGTGTCCCACATGTTGATCTCGGGATTGAGCTGGGTCGCGATCCCCTCAACCATCACCATCGTCTTTTGCAGCAACAGCAGGTGCGGCTGGGTCTGCATGTCGAAATCGCGGGTGATCGCAAACAGCCCATCGAGCATTTGACCTACGCTCAACTCCTTCACCGGCTTGCCGCGCATCGGTTCACCCACCGCGCGCAGGGCGGTCGCAAATTCACCGACCGAGTGATAGCTGGGCACATATTGCGCCTCGAAATGGATCTCCGCGACACGCTGATAATTGCCCGTTGTCAGGCCATAGAGAATTTCCGCCAGCCATTGCCGCGCGCGCCGGTCAATCCGGCCCATGATCCCGAAGTCAATCGCGACGATTGTGCCGTCATCCTGCACGAACAGGTTGCCCTGATGCATATCGGCATGGAAGAACCCAGCGCTGATCGCCTGTGTCAGGAAACTGATGACCAGTTTCTCGGCAAGGCGCGGCAGATCGTGCCCGCGCTTGATCAATTCGGCGGTGTCGCTGATCTTGACCCCGTCGATCCACTCGATCGTGAGCACGCGGCCATTGGTGCGGTCCCAGTCAATCTCGGGAATGCGATACCCGCCAACGCCAGACATATCCTCCGCCAACTCGCTCGCAGAGGCCGCTTCGCGCCGCAGGTCCAGCTCCGAATTGGACCACCGTTTGAAATTCGCAATCGTCAGGCGCGGGCGTAGACGCGTCGCCTCCCCGCCCATTGCCTCGACATGGGCAGCCGCCCATTCATAGGTCTGGATATCACGCTCAAACTTTTCCTTGATCCCCGGACGCAGCACCTTGATCGCGACTGTTCGCCCTTCAACCGTCACGCCCTTGTGCACCTGCGCAATCGACGCCGCGCCCACAGGATCGGGATCGACATGCGAAAACAGGTTTTCGAGCGGCTGGTCAAAACTCGCCTCGATCGATGCGCGGATCATCTCGAACGGCACGGGCGGCAGACTGTCCTGCAGGCTCAGCAGATTGTTCGCTGCTTCCTCCCCTACCAGATCGGGACGGGTGGCGAGCGACTGGCCCAGCTTGATCGCGGCGGGACCAATAGCGCGGAACGCCCCGGCATAATCGGGCTCGCCCTTCTTGCCGGTCAATGTCGCCAGCCGCGCCAGCTTGGCCAGCCGTTTGACCTGCGTCGGCGCATTGGGATCATTCTCGATCCCGACCAGCGCACGGCGACGGGCCAGCGTAACGCCCCAACGGGCAAGGCGCGAGAGATGGATGACAGGAGAGGTCATGAATTACGTGCGAGTGAACCTGCAATAAGTTCCCGCGTCACACCTTCCAGCCAGAAAAGATCGCAACCGCGCCGCCAAAGATCGACTCGACCTTTGTATTCACAAAGCCTGCTTCGCGGATCATGCGATCAAATTCGGGCATTGTCGGGAATTTCCGGATGGATTCGACAAGATAGCGATACGAATCCGCATCGCCTGCAATCATCTGGCCCATGCGCGGCAACAACTGACTGGAATAGACATCATAGATTTCCTTGAAGCCAGACCATTCAGTGGTCGAAAACTCCATGATGTACAGCCGCCCGCCCGGACGCAGGACGCGATATGCCTCAGCCAGCGCCTTGTCTTTGAAGGTCACATTCCTGATGCCAAAAACAATCGTATAGGCGTCAAAGGAGTTGCTAGCGAAATCGACCTCCTCGGCGTTTTGCTGCGTAAAGACGAGGCTGCCGGTTTCCTCTGTTTCGGTGCGCTCCATCGCGCGCTCTGCGCCGACATCCAGCATTTCCTGATTGATGTCGGCGACCGTGATATCCGCCCCGCGATCCGCCATGCGAAAGGCGATATCACCCGTGCCGCCCGCCATATCCAGAATACGCTCACCCGCCTGAGGCTTCACCCGCTTGACGAAGCGATCCTTCCAACCGCGATGCATCCCCATCGACATGACATCGTTCATGATGTCGTATTTCCCGGCGACGCTGCTGAAAACCTCCCCCACGCGGCGGGTCTTTTCCTCTGGCGCGACCTGTTCATAGCCAAAGGAGACGGTGCCAGGGTCAGAATCCGTGCCGGTGTCTGTTGTGCTTTCACTCATGGGGCACGCACTAGAGGCAATCGGCGTCCACGCAAAGAGCGGAATTGATGCATGATCCGCACCGCGCGTTGCGTGTGTTTTTCTGTCCTACCGCTCCGCTACTTGAGGAATCGGTGTTCGTCCCATCGCTTCGCTACTTCAGGACGGTGGCTTTTTTGGTTGCGTGCGCCAACAACATCCGTTGTTGGCTCGTTCCAGGCCTGAGCGTCAGCGAGAAAACAATGCCCGAATTACCCGAAGTCGAAACCACAGTGCGCGGCCTCGCGCGCTATATGGATGGCGCGCGGATCACCCGCGTGGTGCTCAATCGCCCCGATCTGCGTCGCCCCTTCCCGCCGGACCTTGTGCAGATGATGACGGGTGCGCGGGTGACCGGCCTTTCGCGCCGCGCCAAATACGGACTGATCCATCTGGACCGCGAGCAAAGCGTTATCTTCCATCTGGGCATGAGCGGGCGCTGGCGGATTGATCCCGAAGCGCCTGAAACCCACGACCACATGGTGATAGAGACCGCTGATAACAGCTTCGCCCTGTGCGATCCGCGCCGGTTTGGCTCAGTCGATATGATCGCGACCGCGGCGCTGGACCAATGGCCGCAATTCGCCGCAATGGGGCCGGAGCCTTTGGGGCCGGGAATGACGCCGGACTACCTGAAGGCCGCGCTGAAAGGCAAAGTACAGTCGATCAAGCTATGCCTGCTGGATCAGAGGATCGTTGCCGGGCTTGGCAATATCTATGTGTGCGAGGCGCTGTGGCGTGCGGGCATCCGTCCGACCAAGGCGGGCGGCAAAGTGACCAGGCCCCAGCTTGCCCGCCTGGTGCCCGCGATCAAGGATGTGCTGGAGGCTTCGATCCGCGATGGCGGATCATCCCTGCGCGATTACGCCACGCCCAGCGGGGAGCTTGGCTATTTCGCCACGCGCTTTGATGTCTATGGCCGCACGGGTGAGCCCTGCCACCGCAAGGATTGCGGCACGATCAAGCGGATCGCACAAGGCGGTCGCAGCACATGGTACTGCGGGAAATGTCAGAAGTAGAGGGTTATGGGGCCTTGTCTTGCGCACGACCAACACAACCACACAAGCATTGACGATTCGCATTTGCGCTCGTATGTGCCGCGCTTTGCGACGCCTTGGCTGTGCCTTGGCGCTCTCGTTCCACGAGACAATCAAACAGACATCCGGTCGCATTCACGCGGCCAAACAGACGCGAGACAGATAGATTTATGGCCAATACGCCGCAAGCCCGTAAGCGCATCCGCCGCAATGACCGCCGTGCCGAGATTAACGGAGCGCGCGTCAGCCGCATCCGTGGTTTCATCAAGAAGGTTGAGAGCGCGTGTGAAGCCGGTGACAAGACCGCCGCCGCCGAAGCTCTCAAAGAGGCACAGCCGGAAATGGCACGCGGCGTTGCGCGCGGCGTGATGCACAAGAATACGGTTTCGCGGAAGATGTCGCGCCTGTCGAAGCGAGTCGCTGCACTCTGATCATCCGGCACTGATTCGCCCATGTTCAAGGTCGCTTCACAGGCGACTACGCAGGGTCAAATAGTATGAGGGCTGCACCGTAATGGTGCAGCCCTTTCGCGTTTTGGCGCGCGGTGGGACCGAGCCCGTAAGAGTCGCTCGCATAAGCCTAGGAAACTCCACGATTCGCGAACGCAGATTTGGTAAAAGACAAGTAAATAAGCGGCTTAAACGAAAGTGTGCGGGGTTCGGCGAGTCAATCCGGTTTATTTCAGTTTTTTGAACATTCCCCGGTTGCGTTACACGCCGAACAAGCCTTTATTCTTTTCATCACTCGGCAGGGGACAGTCCGGGTTCACATATTTAGGTTGATAGGTCTCCTCGGGATTTCGCAGTTCTGAGGCCTGGGAGGTATTTGCCTGTCGCGCGGTTGAACGTGCTTTCGGAAAGCGACTCCGAAGGCGAGGAAGTTGTGGGGAAATGAAGTGCACAAAATTGATAAGGCGCGGCCAACGCGTCGCAGTTCTGATGAAGATCTGATGGAAGATGCCGATGCGATCAATCTGGCCGCTGATTGGGCTGACATCAGCCAGGGCCTGCGCAAGGATCTGGGGCATCAATTGCACAGCCAGTGGATCAAACCGATCCAAGTGGGCAATATCGAAAAGGAAACGGGCGTCCTTGATCTGTTTTTGCCAACCGAGTTTTCCGCCAATTGGGTGAAGGACCGTTTTCAGGACCGCTTGCAGCTCGCCTGGACGATTGCACGCACCGAGGTGCGTCAGATCAACATTCAGGTTCATCCCGGGCGTCGTCAATTGCCCGAACTTCGCCTTGATGGTGGCCGCCGCCCTGCCAATGACGGCGCGAGCGCGATTGCTGTGGCCGCCGGGACCATCGGCGATGCCGGTTTTACCTCCAGTGTCGGCCTTGACCCGTCGCTCACCTTCGCCGCCTTTGTCACAGGTGAAGCCAACGTGCTCGCCTGCAACGCGGCACAGCGCATGGCCGCGACCGAACAGCCGCAATTCTCACCGCTTTATCTCAAGGCGGCGACCGGACAGGGCAAGACGCACCTGCTGCACGCCATTGGTCACAGCTTCCTGCAAAACCACCCGCGTGCGCGCATTTTCTACTGTTCGGCAGAACGCTTCATGGTGGAGTTCGTGCAGTCTCTCAAAGCCAACCAGATGATCGAGTTCAAGGCGCGCCTGCGCAGTTTCGATCTTTTGCTGGTAGACGATATCCAGTTCATCATCGGCAAGGCGTCTGCTCAGGAAGAGCTGCTTTATACAATTGATGCGCTGCTGGCAGAGGGCAAGCGGCTGGTGTTTGCGGCCGACCGTGCCCCGCAGGCACTGGACGGCGTTGAACCGCGGCTGCTCAGCCGCCTCTCGATGGGTCTGGTGGCTGATATGCAGGCCGCCGATATCGAACTGCGAAAGAGCATTCTGGAATCGAAGCTGTCGCGCTTCGCGCCGCTCAATGTGCCTGATGATGTGCTCGATTTCCTCGCGCGCACCATAACCCGCAACATTCGCGAGCTGGTGGGCGGCCTCAATAAGCTGATCGCCTATGCTCAGCTCACAGGGCAGGAAGTGTCGTTGCAACTGGCCGAGGAACAGCTGACCGATATCCTGTCAGCCAATCGCCGCCGGATCACGATTGACGAGATTCAGCGCACCGTATGCCAGTTCTATCGCATCGACCGCAGTGAAATGTCATCAAAGCGGCGCGCGCGGGCCATCGTGCGTCCGCGTCAGGTGGCGATGTATCTGTCCAAGGTCCTGACGCCGCGCTCCTATCCTGAGATCGGCCGCAAGTTTGGCGGGCGCGACCACTCGACCGTCATCCACGCTGTGCGCCTGATCGAAGACCTGCGTGAGCGGGACGCGGATATGGACGGCGACGTGCGCAGCCTGTTGAGACAATTGGAGAGCTGATAAATCGGTGAGGCGCGCCTGCTTCGACGGGCGCGTCCTTGCGGCTCGCGTCGCAAACCGGGCATTTGCCAACCGCGTTCCCACATCGCGTGAACAGACCAATAACGCTCAAACATTGGGCGCGCATCACCAACACCCTATTCACAAGGCCTCCACAGCCTGCCAACAGGGTTGCTATGGTCGACAGGCTTTTCATCGGATCACCCACATCCCTGCCCATAATTAGCAGCGAGGATCGTGCCGGTGCGCCGGCCTCCCCGCTTCCTTCCGCTCGGCTCGACCGCTTTGCGCGTCATATCGTTCTGCCGGAAATCGGCGGAGCGGGTCAGGTTGCGCTTGCGGGTAAGCATATTGCTCTGATCGGATTGGGCGGGATTGGATCGCCTGCGCTGCAATATCTCGCGGCCAGCGGGATCGGGCGCTTCACTCTGGTTGACGACGATGCGGTCGATGTCAGCAACCTGCAACGCCAGACCATCTTCACCCAGCGCGACGTAGGCCATGGCAAGGCGACTAGTGCGCGTCGCTGGCTAGCCAATTTCGATGATACCCTGGACATCTCGATCTCGGACACCCGCATCAGCGCGGATAATGCCGGGGAGTTGATTGCAGACGCTGATCTGGTGCTGGACGGGACGGACAATTTCGCCACCCGCCTCGCGGTCTCAGACGCCTGTGTGGCAGAGCGCATCCCGCTGCTGTCGGCGGCGGTGGGCCGCTTTCAGGGGCAGGTCGGAGCCTTCGCCGGGCATCTGGCGGGCGAGGCCTGCTATCGCTGTTTCGTCGGCGATGCTTTCGATGCCGAGGATTGTGACACCTGCGCAGAGGACGGAATGCTGGGCGCGATGGCAGGCTGGACCGGCAGCTTTGCCGCCATGCAAGCGGTGCGCGTCCTGCTAAACGGTGTCAGCACCTTCGGAGAGCCCGGCTGGGGGAAGATGCATGTGCTCGACGGGATGGCGCCCGGAATGCGCACACTGACGATCACCAAGGATCCGGCGTGTAGGGGCTGCGGCACTGTCTCTGAATCTCGTGTGCGCGGCAAATGATTGCCGGGACGGCACAATCGCGTTGCAAAAGCTAACAGCAATGCGGAAACGCGAGCGCCACCTACCCAGCGAGCATACCAGAGAGGCCATTCGTAAACGGCTAGCAAATCCCGGCGGAGAAAGCGCGCTGAGCGACTTTATCCTTGGCGGAATTGACGGAGTGGTGACGACGTTCGCCATTATCGCCGGAAGCGCTGGCGGACAATTGGCGACCAGCACTGTCATCATCCTGGGCATCGCCAATCTGCTGGCGGATGGTTTCAGCATGGCGATCAGCAATTATCTGGGCACGCGAGCGCGCCAGCAGGAAATCGAGAATATCCGGCGGGATGAAGAGTGGCAAATCAAAGAGTTTCCTAAGGGCGAGCGTGACGAGATCAGGCAGATCTTTGCGCAAAAGGGGTTCGATGGGGAAGCGCTTGACGAAATTGTCGACGTGATCACCAGCGATCCGGAAATCTGGGTCGACACCATGATGACCGAAGAGTTGCGTCTGAGCGACAATTCAGCGCGACCTATTCGCGCAGGCATCACGACATTTTTTGCATTTGCAATTTGCGGACTGGTTCCCCTGATCCCGTTCCTGATAGGGACAGCGCTATTCGATGATGCGTTCGCGATCAGCGCATCGTTGGCGGCGGTAACATTCTTCCTGCTCGGATTTTCCAAAGGGATCTATCTGAACGTGCCCAAATGGGCATCGGGCCTGCAATCACTTGTGGTGGGCAGCGCCGCGGCCTTCCTGGCCTTTGGCGCGGGACACCTCTTGCGGCAGATCGTTGAACAGGCAGCAAGCTGATGCGTCACGGTCCCTTGCATATTGGAGGCGCTGTTTAACGCAATGAGGGCCTATCTATCACAGAAGGCGGGGCATCAGAGCAAAACCTCCTCCACCCAGGCGGGCACCAACTCGCTGGCTTTGCCATGGCGGGCTTCATCGAAGATTGCACTGCCCTCGCTCGGCTCAAGGTTCAGCTCCAGAGTGCGCGCGCCGAAACCCTTCGCCTGTTCGACGAAGCCCGCTGCAGGGTAGACCGCCCCGCTGGTACCGATGCTCACAAACATGTCGCAACTGGCGAGCGCTTCCTCGATCCGGCGCATCTGGTACGGCATCTCGCCAAACCACACGACATCAGGGCGCAGTGTCGGCGCCTGACATACGGGGCAGGCAGGGCGATCAATCATTCGCGCTACCCAGTCCGACCGTGTTTCGCAGGAGGTGCAAAGGGCGCTCTTCAGCCTGCCATGCATATGGCAGACATCGCGCGATCCGCCGCGTTCATGCAGATCGTCAACATTCTGGGTGACGAGCAGGACACCGCCCGAAAACTCGGCCTCCAACCGCGCCAGTGCCACATGCGCAGCGTTCGGCTCCACGCTAGCCAGCGCCGCCCGTCGCGCGTCATAGAAGCGCAGCACGAGCTCGGGATCGCGCGCAAAGCCCTCTGGCGTGGCAACATCGTAAATGCTGTGGTTCTCCCACAGGCCGCCCGCATCCCGGAACGTGTCGATCCCGCTTTCCGCGCTAATGCCTGCTCCGGTCAAGATGACGATGTTGCGTAGATTGGTCATTACAGTCCTTGTTGTCACCCTGAACTTGTTTCAGGGTCGATCTTTCATTTAGTGCCCGTAGCGCAATGACGCGCAATGGATGCTGAAACAAGTTCGGCATGACGAGAGGCAACATGGCAAAATTCGCAGTACTCGGACACAAGGGCCGAATGGGTCAGGCGCTGGCAACAGCAATCGAAGAAGCCGGACATGAGCTTTGTGTGGGTGTCGATATTGGCGGCGACCCTGCGCCTGTGATTGGCCAGTGCGAGGTGGCAGTCGATTTCTCCTCCCCCGCCGCGCTGAAAAGCCATCTGCAGGCAGCGCAAGCAGCCAATATCCCCATCCTGATCGGCACGACAGGGCTGGAGGCGGAGCATTTCGCCGCGATTGAGGATGCCGCTCGTCACATCCCGGTGCTCCAGACGGGCAACACCTCGCTCGGCGTGACGCTGCTGGCGCATTTGGTGCGCGAAGCGGCGGCAAAGCTGGGGCCGGACTGGGACATCGAAGTGCTGGAAATGCACCACCGAATGAAGGTCGATGCTCCATCGGGCACGGCGAAACTGCTGGGCGAGGCAGCGGCGACAGGACGCGGAATTGAGCTGGCCAAGAATATGGACAGCGGACGGCATGGTCATACCGGCGCGCGCGAGGAGGGCGCGATCGGCTTTGCAACCTTGCGCGGGGGCACTGTTGCGGGCGAACACAGCGTCATCCTTGCCGGATCGGAAGAGCGGATCACCTTGTCCCATGTAGCAGAGAACCGAATGATCTTTGCCCGAGGCGCTGTGCGCGCGGCGTCATGGCTGATCGGGCAAGAGGCCGGTCGATACACGATGGGGGACGTTCTGGGACTATGAGCTTTCTGAAACGTCTCTTCGAAATGGCTGGTGGCGAGACTGCGCGCCAAACCCCAACGCCGCCCATCCCGCCCGCACCACCGGCAAGGCGCACACCAACACAGCCTCCGCTGCCTGCGCCGATGCGGAGCGAATATCTCGACTGGTTCAAGGTTCAACGCAAACCAGCCGTTACGGTCATCACCGATCCGGAACTGACGATTGAACCGGGCCGCTCGCGCGTGTTCGGCCCCGCCTTTCTGCAAACGGTCGCAGCATGGCCGGTGGATGCCACGGGGGATTTCAGCCGCGTGATCTATAGTTGGGATTGCAGTTGAGAGCGTCTTTTATTTGATGGCTGAGTCGCTTCCCTTGCGCCGCCGCGTCTATCGCGAGCTGTTCGCCTCTGCGCGCGAGGACGGCAAATTAACCGTCACCAACCGTATCATCGTGGCGCTGATCCTTGTTTCGGTCACGCTCGCGATTGTGGGGACAGAGCGTGACTTTGTGCGCGGCAATCCGGGCTTGTTCCGCTGGGCGGAGTTTACATTCGGACTGGCGTTTCTGGTAGAGTATGCTGCGCGTTTCTGGGCGGCGGCGGAGCAGCCCGGTCCCGGCGGGCCGTGGAGCAAACGCTTTGTCTGGGCGCGGTCGGTCTTTGCGCTGATCGACCTTGCCGTGGTGATCGCCGCTCTGTTTCCGTTTGTCGTCACCGGAGCGCCGGTTCTGCGTCTGCTACGGCTGCTACGGCTGGCCGCTCTGCTTCGGTTCGGGCGTTTCAGCGTGGCGCTGCGCGAATTGCAAGGAGCGGTGGTGGAACGGCGCTATGATCTGTTTGTCACTGGTGCGCTGGCGATGGTGCTGTTGCTGGGCGGCGCAACCGCGCTGCACTGGGCAGAAGGCAGTGTCCAGCCCGATGCGTTCGGTTCAATCCCGCGCTCGATGTGGTGGTCGATCATCACGCTGACCACGGTGGGATATGGCGATGTCTCGCCGATCACGCCGCTCGGCAAGGTGCTGGCCGCGATGGTCGCTTTGGGAGGGATCGGTCTTGTCGCCATGCCCACCGGGATCATTGCGGCCGCATTCTCCGACGCAATGCAACGGGTGCGTGAGAGGGAGGCTTCCGGTGGGAATGATAGCTAAATATTGTGCCCCGAGGATGGCCCCAGAGATGGCCCCAGAGATAGCCAACGCGCATTTGTCGAGATCCATGCGCAATACGTGCCTGCTGATGCAGTGCCGACAGTGACCTATCTCCGTAATACACCTTCAACTGAGAGCTGATACAGATGAGTTTTAACCCCGAAGCCGCAACCAAGGCCCACATGGATGCACTCAGCGCAGCCGAAGTGGCGCTGTCACGTGACTACACTCTGGGCAATCACTGGCTGATCCTTGCCGGCCTGATCGTATCGGCATTGGTGACATGGATCATTGTAAAAAGCGGCATTCTGGACCGGGTGTTCGGCCTGTTGTCTGACCGCTGGGCCAATGCGCGGGTGTTCTGTGTTGCGTTGGCCTTCGCGCTCGTCAGTGCGCTGCTGACGCTGCCTTATGACATTTACACCGACTGGTGGCGCGAAACGGAATATGGTCGCACGGGTCAGCCAATCGGTGATTATCTTGCGCAAGGCGCTATCGGGATAGCCCTGTCCAGCATCCTTCTTTCTGTCTTCATCGTCGGCCTGTATTTCCTGCTGCGCCGCGCTGGGCGCGCATGGTGGGCATGGGCCGGAGGGCTGGTGGCAGTCACGATCTCTATCATGCTGCTTCTATCGCCCGCGCTGATTGAGCCTCTGTTCAACGATTTCGAACCCGTGCCCGAAGGCGAAGTGCGCGATGCGGTGCTGGCCATGGCGCAGGAGGCCGGCATTCCCGAAGACCGCATTTTCGTGTTCGACGGATCGCGCCAGTCCAACAATTTCACCGCCAATGTCTCAGGGATCGGCAGTTCTGCCCGGATCGCGATCTCTGACGTTGCTCTGGGCGAGGCCTCGCTGGACGAGGTGCGCGCGGTGACCGGGCATGAAATCGGCCATTATGTGCTGGGCCATGTGTGGCGCAGCGTGATCGTGCTGTCGCTGCTGGCGGTCGCGGTGTTCTTCATCACGGCCCGCGCCTATCCGTTCTTTGCGCGCATGTTTGGCAGCACAGCCTCGATTGAGGATGTGCGCGGATTGCCGGTGCTGCTCTTCACTTTCGGCCTTGTGTTTACTCTCGCGAACCCGATCACCAACACGCTGACCCGCGTGGGAGAGCGAGAGGCGGATGCCTATTCGCTGGCCACCGTCGGCCTTCCCGATGCCTTGTCCGAAGCGCTCGTGAAAACGGCCGAATATCGCTATCCCTATGCCGGGCCTGTGGAAGAGGCGCTGTTCTACACCCACCCCACCGTCGAAAACCGTGTGCGCGCGGCGATGGAGTGGAAAGCGGCGAATATGGCGACTGACGGTAGCGAGTGACGAAAGACCAGATCTTCGAGTTCTTCCGCCGCCTGGCCGAAGACAATCCCGAGCCCGAGACCGAGCTGGAGTATGGCAATGCCTACCAACTGGTCGTGGCCGTGGCACTGTCAGCGCAGGCGACCGATGTCGGTGTGAACAAGGCAACGCGCGGGTTGTTTGCGAAGGTCGAAACGCCGCAGCAAATGCTCGATCTGGGGCTGGAAGGGCTGATCGGGCACATCAAGACAATCGGCCTGTTCAACTCCAAAGCGAAGAACGTGATCGCGCTGTCGCAATTGCTGATCGACGAATATGGCGGCGCAGTTCCCGACACACGTGAAGACCTGATCCGGCTGCCCGGTGTGGGGCGCAAGACCGCGAATGTGGTGCTAAATTGCTGGTTCGGGCAAGAGACGTTCGCGGTCGATACCCACATCCTGCGCGTTGGCAACCGCACCGGGCTGGCCAAGGGGAAGACACCGGAAAAGGTCGAAGAAAAGCTGGAAAAGCGCGTGCCGCAACCTTTCAGAGTGGGCGCGCATCACTGGCTGATCCTGCACGGGCGCTATGTCTGCAAAGCGCGGACGCCGGAGTGCTGGCGGTGTCCGGTGGCGGATTTGTGCAGTTTTCGTAAGAAGGTGCTGGAGGTGCCTAAGGGACGTTAATCAGCGGCCTTGGCACACGCTTTGCGACCGCCAGTCCCTGAAGGGTGCGCAGGGATCGGACGTCACGCAGATCACGCTCCGCCAGTCAGTATCTTGATCCGCTTTTTCTCAATGCGCGAGCGATCCTTTTCTGCATCCTTGATGCGAGAACCGGTGCGTGTGAGATCGTTGTTCTCTCTGTCGAGCTTGCTTTGCGCGCGTTCGAGCCTGCGCTGGGCCTCGCTAACTTCGGCTCGATCATCCAGCATTTGCTCGCGAAGCGTGACAAGGCGTTTTTCCAGCCGAGCGGCTTCGCGGTTCAGCTTGTCCCATTCCTTCATCTGCTTTTCAGACAGATTTTGAGGTGCAGTGACAACGATGGATGGCTCACCAGATGGTGTGACCTGCGCAGCCGCCGTGCCTGTCAGAGCCATCAGACAGGCAATTGCGACCAAGGATTTTTCAGTAATTTTCATCAGTCTTGTCCCTAGATAACGTCGACGATCCTCAGCAACTCAGACATCGTCCGCCGAAATCATCTCCGGGACATCAATCTCGCCCGTCAGCGCCGCGACCGTTGTCGCCACCGCTGCATCACCGCTCACATTGGTGGTGGTGCGCATCATGTCCATGATCCGGTCAACGCCGGCCACGAAGGCGATGGTCTCCAGCGGCACGCCGACCGCGCCGAAGACCAGCGCCATCATGATGAGGCCCGCGCCCGGAATGCCCGCCGCGCCAACCGCGCCCAGCGTGCCGAGGATCGAGATCAGGAAATAATCGCCCCAGCTCAGATCCACACCAAAAATCTGCGCGCCGAACAGCGTGGCGAGGCCCAGATACATCGCGGTGCCGTTCATGTTGATCGTCGCACCCAGGCTGATGACGAAGCTCGCGACAGAGTTCGACACGCCCAGATTACGCTGGGCACAGCGCAAGGTCACCGGCAAAGTCGCATTGGAACTGGCCGTGGAATAGCTCACCGCAATCGCATCAATGATGCCGCGGAAGAAATCGATCACAGGCAGCTTTGCGATGAATTTGATCATCGCGCCATAAATCAGCGCGATGATTAGCAGACAGCCCAAATAGTTGAGCGCCACCAGCTTACCCAGCGCCGCCAGTGCATCAAGACCAAGCGTACCCGCGACCCACGCCATCAGTGCAAAGACGCCAAATGGGGTCAGTTCCATCACGACCAGGGTGACTTTCTGCATGACGACACTGCCGCTTTCGAAGATTTTGAGCACCGGCTCGCCATCTTCCTTTGCCATCAGGATGCCGATCCCGATCAGCAGGGAAAAGATAATCAGTGGCAGGACATTCACATCCGCCATCACCTGGACCGGGCTTTGCGGGATCATGCCAAGGATCATGTCATTAAAGGTCGTCTCATTCGGCTCTGGCACATCGCCCATCGCAATCGCGGAGGTGTCCACGCCCGAGCCAGGGGCCAGCAGCGTGCCCAGCGCCAAACCCAGCCAGACAGCAATCTGACCGGTCAGCACAAACAGCAAGAGCGCCCGCCCGCCAACCGCGCCTAACTTGCGAATATCGCCAATCGCCGCAACACCCGCGACAAGACTGAAGAAGATGAGCGGCACGACCAGCATCTTGATAAAGCCGATGAAGACATCGCCGATGATCTTGATGCTCGCCGCGTCCGGCCCCCAGACACGCCCGAGGATGATCCCGAGGATCAGCGCACCGATCACCCGCTGCCAGAGCGGAATTGCAAACCAGGCTTTCATGTAAGGGTGCCCTTTAAGCTTCGATATCGTCGGGAAGTGCCAGCGCCGCCAGCGCCGCGCGCGCAAAGATGCGTGCCAGCACATCCAGATCAGCGATAGCCACAGCCTCGTCGCGCTTGTGCATGGTCGCGTTGCACAGGCCAAACTCAATCACCGGGCACACAGCACGCAGGAACCGCGCATCCGATGTGCCACCGGTGGTAGACTGTTCTGGCGCGATACCCGTTTCCGCTTCGATGGCGGCAGCGACCGCGTTCGAGAAAGCGCCGGGCTGCGTCAGGAATGGTTCGCCCGAAATGATCGGAAGAGCGCTACCGCCATGCTTTTCAGCAATGGCGATGACCCGTTCCGAAAGGCTGGTGCCTGAATGCAGATCGTTAAAGCGGATCGAGATACGCGCTCTTGCCTCTGCCGGAATGACATTGTGAGCCTTGTTGCCCACTTCCAGATCGGTGATTTCGAGGTTTGACGGCTGAAACCAGTCCGTGCCCGTATCCAGCACCAGTTGATCGAGCTCGTTCAGGATGGCAACCAGTTTGGGGATCGGGTTATCGGCCAGATGCGGATAGGCGACGTGGCCCTGCTGCCCTTCAACCTTGAGCCAGATATTGACCGAGCCACGACGCCCGATTTTCATCATATCGCCCAGCCGGTTGACGCTGGTGGGTTCCCCGACAAGGCACAGATCAGGCTCCACCCCTTCGGCGCGCATATAGTCGATCAAGGCGCGCGTACCATGCAGTGCGGGGCCTTCTTCGTCGCCGGTGATGATGAAGCTGACCGTGCCCGCCTCGGCCGGAATCTCGGCTGCGGCTGCTACCATGGCGGCAATAGAGCCCTTCATATCGACCGCGCCGCGTCCATACAGCAGTTCGCCGCGCTCTTGCGGCTCAAACGGAGCGCTGGCCCAGCCTTCACCCGGCGGGACCACATCCAGATGACCTGCAAAAGCGAAATGGCGGCTGCCTTCGGGCCCCTTGCGAATGGCAAAGAGGTTTTCGACCGGTGCCTCATCCGAGCCTTCATCGCCTTCGCCACGGGTGAAACGGTGCACCGCAAAACCCAGAGGCGCCAACAGCGATTCCATCACATCAAACACTTCGCCGGTTGCGGGTGTGACGCTGGCTGCGGCCATCAGGCGCTTTGCATAGTCGAGAGTGAGGCTCATGCGCGCTTGCCTAGCATACCGTCACGCGTGCGCAATCGAAGTGCCCAAAATCAGGCAATCTGCTCATATTGCTCGATCACCCATTCCTCGGATTCCGAAGCAGCGATCCATTCCTTCATCCAGTCATGCTCCCACACTGCCTGCATATAACTTTCGGCGAAACCGGGCACGCCGATGCCGTAGGTAATGAATCGCGAGACGACCGGGGCATAGAACACGTCCGCTGCACCGAAAGTGCCGAACAGGAACGGCCCGGAAGAGCCGTGGCGCGCGCGCGCCTCTGCCCATAGACCAAGGATGCGGACGATGTCCGCGCGGGTCTGGTCCGACACATTGGCGAGCGGCACCCGCTTTCGCACGTTCATCGGCATGTCAGAGCGCAGCGACGTGTAGGAAGAGTGCATTTCCGCCACCATCGCACGGGCCATGCCGCGCGCGGCATCATCCTTGGGCCAGAACCGGTCGCGTCCCACCTTATCGCTGAGATACTCAAGGATGGCGAGGCTATCCCAGATGACGGCATCACCGTCCCACAGGATTGGCACCTTGCCGCTGGAGGGCTGCATTTCGCCCATATCACGCTTGGCCCGGTCCCATTCCTCGCCCTTCATCGGCACAGTGATCTCGTCAAAATGCAGGCCGGATTGCTTCGCCGCGAGCCAGCCGCGAAGGGACCAGCTGGAATAGTTCTTGTTGCCAAGGATGAGTTTCATGCCGGCGCCCTTCCACCTTTGCGCTTTTCGTATAGATCAAGCGTAGGTATTCAGTGTTTCGCTGTCGAGGCTGAACAAGTTACGCCGGTGTATTGAAGTGTATCGGAGAACGCCCCAATGAGAATGACACAATGACCCTGCGCCCCTTTCACCTCGCCTTTCCCGTCGATGATCTGGCCACAGCGCGCGCCTTTTACGGTGATCTGCTGGGCTGCGATGAGGGGCGGTCATCGGACGAATGGATCGATTTCAACTTCCACGGTCACCAGATTACCGCGCACCTTTCTGGCGAAGCAGGTGACCGCGCGAGCAATGCCGTTGACGGGCATGCAGTGCCGATCCCGCATTTCGGCATCGTGCTGACCATGGAGGTGTGGCGCGCGCTGGCCGATAGGCTGGAGGCAGCGAACACCGATTTCGTGATGAAGCCGACCGTCCGCTGGGAAGGCAAGCCGGGGGAACAGGCAACGATGTTCCTGCGCGATCCGGCGGGCAATGCGCTGGAGTTCAAGGCGCTGGCAAATATGGATGAACTGTTCGCCAAATGATTGCCACTTGTGCGCGCCGCCTTCGGAGTTAGGACAAAGCGCATGGCAAAAGGCACCCACGATTACGCGGCCGATCCGCGCAACGACATTATCCTCATCAACGTAAACGGTGACAATGTGCCGCGCGCGCAGGCAACCGTCTCCGTCTTTGACAGCGGATTCATGCTGGGTGACGGCGTTTGGGAGGGGCTGCGGCTGCATAAGGGCGGCGTCGTCTTTCTGGGTGCCCATCTGGACCGATTATTCGAAGGCGCAAAGGCCATCGCGATGGATATTGGGCTGACCCGCGATCAGCTTATCGCGAGGATCGATGATGTGATCGACACCAACGCGATGCGGGATAAAGAGGGCGTGCATATCCGATTGATGGTGACACGCGGCATCCGCTCCACCCCCTATCAGGACCCGCGCGTGGTGATCTCTCCTGCCACCATCGTCATCATCCCCGAATACAAGGCCCCGCTGCCCTCCACAATCGAGACGGGCATCCGGCTGTTCACAGTGCATGTGCGGCGCGGCGATCCGGCGGTGCAGGACCAGAAGCTTAACTCGCACAGCAAGCTCAACTGCATCACCGCCTGCATTCAGGCGACGCAGGCGGGCGCGGATGAGGCGCTGATGCTGGACCCGCACGGCTTTGTGGCGACCTGCAATTCGACCCATTTCTTCATCGTGCGAAAGGGCGAAGTCTGGACCTCAAGCGGGGATTACTGCCTTGGCGGGATCACCCGCTCAAACGTGATCCGCGTTTGCAAGGAGGCGGGCATTCCCGTCTATGAAAAGAACTTCTCGCTCACCGATGTCTATGGCGCGGATGAAGCGTTTGTGACCGGAACCTTTGCCGGCGTTGTGCCTGTGACGGAAATTGATGGGCGCGCACTCACCGATGCTCGGGGGCCGATGGTCGAGCGCCTGCAGGGGCTGTATAAAGCGCTGATGGACAGGAATGTAGCGGCATGAGCGAGGCAATGCGCGTTGCCCCGATCCAAATTGCCATGTGGAGCGGCCCGCGCAATCTCTCGACCGCGATGATGCGCAGCTTCTCCAGCAGGGCGGACACATTCGTCAGTGATGAACCGTTTTATGGCGCCTATCTCAAAACGACCGGCGACCCCCAGCCCATGGCGGACAAAGTGATCGCGGATATGGACTGCGATTGGCACAGTGTTACCGCCGCGCTCCAAGGCCCCTTCCCTGATAGCGGGCCCGACGGCACTCCTGACGACAGGACAATCTGGTATCAAAAGCATATGCCCCACCATATGGAGGGGCCGATCAGCATCAGTGACTTTCCGGATATGCGCCATGCCTTCCTGATCCGCGATCCGGTGCGCGTCGCGGCGAGCTATGCGGCGAAGCGTAGCGCGGTCAATGCCGATCACCTCGGCATCACCCGTCAGCGGGCCTATTTCGACATCATCACACAGACGCAAGGGGCGCCGCCGCCAGTCGTCGACAGCGCGGATATCCTTAGCGATCCGGCAGGTGTGTTGGCAAAGCTGTGCGCAGCGTTAGGCATCACCTGGGATCCGGCCATGCTCAGCTGGAGCAAAGGGCCACATCCGGGAGACGGCGTGTGGGGCGCGCACTGGTATGACACGGTCAACGCCTCCACCGGTTTTGGCTCACCGCCCGGGCCACTGCCCGAATTGGACACCGCCTACGCGCAAGTCGCCGATGCCTGCCGCGCCGATTACGAAGCGCTGAAGGCCCATGCCATTAGACCGACGCGATAACGGCCGACCAGTAGGAACCGGCCGGCCGCATTATCGCTTTGCGCCAAGAGGCGGCTCAGTTGCCGAAACGCGCCGTCAACTGCACGCCATAAAAGCGCGGCTCTGCCTGAATGAAGGTCGGGATGCCAAACGCGCCGCCTGTATTACCCGCGTCCAGCAGGTATTCCTCGTCAAAGGCATTGCGGATGAAACCTGCAACCTCATAGCGGTCATCGGCAAAGCTGAACCCGGCGCGTGCATTGACAAGCGTGACCGCTTCCTGAGAGATCAGCGGATCGTTGGGCACTTGAAAGAAGATGCGGCTGCGATGGGTAACACTGGGCGTCGCAAAGAAGCGCACGCCTTCGCTGATCGGGGCGTCAATGGTAAAGCCTGCCGCGCCCTGCCATTCGGGCTGAAGCCGGAAACGCGCGCCCGAAAATTGCGGGGCGATGCCCTCATCCTCGTCAATGCCGCCATCGATATAGCCCACATTGCCGAACACCTGCAGCCAGTCGGTCAGTTCAATTGCGACCTCCGCCTCAAAGCCCAGATTGCTGGCGCTGCCCGCGCTTTCCGTGATGAATGCACCTGTCGGATCGCCGTTCTGGTCAAGTTCGGGCACGGACACCTGAAAGCCTTCATAGACCTGATAATAGACGCCGATCGCGCCCGATACCGGGCCGCTCGCCAGCTTGATCCCGCCTTCATAGTTCCACACGGTTTCCTCGGGCACTTCGGTTGCGCCGCCCGCATTCACCTGAACGATGGGAGAGCGGCGACCCTTCGAGATCGTGGCGAAGACATTCACATCGTCACTGATCCGATACAGCGCGTTGAAACGCGGCAGGATCGCCTGAAAGCTGTCATCGGCCCGGATCGTCTGCCCGTTTGTATCGACCTGTCCGGGGATCAGCGGCGCGCCTGAAATCTGCGAATTGGGTATCTCGGCAAAGAAGCCGGACTCGCGATATTCATCGAGCACGCGCACACCCGCCGTCAATTCCAGCGCGTCCGTGGCGAGCCATGTAATATCGCCAAAGATCGAATAGGCTTCGTTGCGGCCCTGATTTTCAAATACCGAGCGATAAGGGATCGCCGTCGCCGCACCGCCTGTTAAAAGCTCTGTGACCCCGGCTGCGGGCACGCTGCCATCAGGAGCGACGCAAGGAATGCCGGGGACCAGCGGCGCGCCAAACAGCGATGTAAGGCATTGCAGGAACAGTCCTTCCTCCGTTGAGAAGGGCACGTTTTGCGCACCGTCCTCGATAAAGAAGTTCCACCCCGCACTCGCCCGGATTTTTGATCCGTTATAGGTAAAACGGCCTTCATGGCTGATCTGCCACCCATCGGCGATTTCGGCAAATTCGAGGAACGGTGCAGCGGAACCATCGGCGTCGAACACCTCGGCGCTGTCAAATTCGCGGTAGCCATTGACCGTGGTGAAGGTCCAATCATCGGCAAACTGGTATTCCGCCGTGAGGTTCACGTCATAGACTTCGCGGTTCAAGCCAAGCTGGCTGTCACCCAAGGCCTCTGAGGAAAACGGTGATCCGCCCAGATTGACAGGCTCAAAAGCGTTGGCCGCGCCGCCCGGTGCCCCTGCGAAAGCGGGAAATGTGCCAGAGACAAAGGGCGTGCCGCCATTGCGTTGTTGATCGTAGGTGGCGACGACATCGACGGTGAGGTCTGCGTTGGGAGTATAACGGAGCGAGGCGCGAACGCCGAGCTGGTCCTGCGCGTAAAGCTCCTCTTCCTGACTAGCGGCAAGATTTTCAACATAGCCATCACGCGTGCGCCATTCGAACGCGATGCGTCCGGCGATGATATCTGATCCAGCGTTAATATACCCGCCCAGCAGCGTCTGGTCGAAATTGCCATATCCGCCGGTGACTTCGGCGGACAGACCCTCTCGTGGGCGAGCCGACACATAGCTGACCGCACCCACAGCCGAGGCGGTGCCAAACAGGGTCGCCTGCGGGCCTTTGATAACCTCGATGCGCTCCAAATCGTAGATCGCCTGATACGATCCGCGTGAGCGTGAGATATCAACGCCGTTGTAATAGAGCGTGACACGCGGTCCCTGCTGCGACGAGCCGGAATCCGAGGTGATCCCGCGGATGACAACGCCGGGATTGTTGGCGCTCTGCTCTTGGATCAACAGGCCGGGAATATAGTTGGAGAGCTCATCAAGGTCCGTGACGCCCAATTCCCTGATTCGGTCGCCGGTCACCGCCGAAACGGTGATCGGCACGTCTTGCGCGCGCTGTTCGATTTTTTGCGCGGTGACGATGATGGTGTTGCCTGAAGAACCGCTTTCGGCAGGCTGATTTTCGCCAGTACCAGCTTCAGCAGAATCTTGCGCCATGATGGGCGCGGCACTGACGGCGACAGAGGCAAGCAATGCGCTCTTGAGAAGAAATGTTTTCATGGGAACCTTTGCGTTGGAGAGGAAGCAACGCAAGTCCCGCTATGATGCTGCTGTGACACAGTCACGGCGGCGCCATTGCAGTTTGATGAAGAAGCAAACAATTTCGCCGCAGTTCTGTAATGATTGCGGCTGGGGCCTGCTCCACCAGTTTCAGGATGAGGCAATCGCCCGAAGCCGTCAGCATTGCGGCACGCCTTTCGCGTGCTCGCGAATCAAGAGGGCGATCAGCAGGCTGCGGAGCTTGGTGGAAACAGTAATCTGACAGGCCACGCGGAAAAATCGTCCGTTGGTCTTGGAAGGAGAGGGCGGACGCCGACCTCAGGCAGATGCGTTCCAGTCCTGGCCCAGCGCATCAGCGACAATGGCCGCTCGCAAAGCTTCGATCCCCATGCCTTTTTCCGCGCTGGTCAAGTGCAGTTCGGGGAAAGCGGCGGGATGTTTGCGCGCTTCATCCGCCACGGCGCTCGCCACGCGATCAAGGTCGCTGGCCTTGATCTTGTCAGTCTTGGTCAGGACAATGCGATAGCCCACGGCAGCCTCATCCAGCATTTTCATCATCTCGCGATCAACATCTTTCAGGCCATGGCGGCTGTCGACCAGCACCAGATTGCGCGCAAGAACCTGTCGCCCGCGCAAGTAGCTGCGCACCAGTTTCTTCCAGCGCTCCACCACATTCACCGGCGCCTTGGCAAAGCCGTATCCGGGCATGTCGACCAGACGAAACCGCGTCGGCTCACCCACCTCGAAGAAGTTGAGCTCTTGCGTGCGCCCCGGCGTCACCGAAGCGCGCGCGATGCTCTTGCGCCCCGTAAGCGCGTTCAGGAGCGAGGATTTGCCAACGTTCGAGCGCCCGGCAAAGGCCACTTCGGGCACGGTTGGTTCAGGCAGAAATTTCAGTTGAGGGGCGGACAGCAGAAAATCGACCCGACCTGATAACAGGCGTGAGGCCGCCCGTTCGCGCAATGCTTGCGCGCGTTCTTCACCTGCGGTCTGATCGCGCTCCGGATCAGAAGCGGTCACGCCTTTCCTTCCGCCTCGCGCGCATTCTTGGCGGCCATATCAGCCTTGTCCTTGTCCGCCTGCGCGCGCAGCTGGGGGTGTTTGGAATACAGATATTTCTGCTGAGCCAGTGTCAGGATGTTCGAGGTCACCCAGTAAATCAGCAGGCCCGAGGCGAACGTCGCCATCACGAACATCAGCACCCAGGGCATGATGTTGAATATCTGCTGTTGCACAGGGTCCATGGCTGTCGGGTTGAGTTTGAAGGTCAGCCACATCGTAACACCCAGCAAGACCGCGAGCACACCAATGCCAAGGAAGCCGGAAACCTCGAAAGGCAACAGGCCAAACAGGTTGAGCAGCGTCGCCGGATCGGGCGCGGTCAGATCTCTGATATACAGGAACGGCTCATGCCGCATGTCGATCGACAGGATCAGGACCTTATACAGCGCAAAAAAGATCGGGATCTGAATAAGGAGCGGCAGACAGCCCGCAAGCGGATTGACCTTCTCCTCCTTATACAGCTCCATAATCTTTTGCTGTTGGACCTGCTTGTCGTCCTTGTAGCGTTCCTGAATGGCCTTCATCTTGGGCTGAACGGCCTTCATCTGAGCCATGCTGGCAAACTGCTTTTGCGCGATCGGGAACAGTAGGCCGCGGATCAGGACCGTGAGGCAGATGATCGCGACGCCGAAATTGCCGACCAGCCCGTTAAGTGTGCGCAGCAACCACAAAAGCGGTTTTTCGATAATCTCGAACCAGCCCCATGATATCGCCTTGCCGAACAGGGTGATCCCGCTTTCGGTGTATTCGTCGAGAAGGGCGCTGTCCTTGGCTCCGGCAAACAGACGTGTAGACTGAGTGGTCGTGGCCCCGGCGGCCAGCGTCACCGGCTCATACAGCACATCGGTGCGGAACAGATTATCGCCCAGCGAGCGGAAAGAACCTTCCGCATTCTGCGCCCCAGACCCATCGCCCGGAATCAGTGCGGAAAGCCAGTAGCGGTCCGAAAAACCCAGCCATGATGGCTGGCCTTCAGGTGTGACTTTACCAACTTCAGCGAGTGTCTCGTAATCCTGATCGTAATCAACCGTGCCGCCAAAAACGCCGGTCGGACCCGCGTGAACGATCCACTCCCAAGCCGTCGCGTTCTTGGCTGTGCGGTTTATCAGCGCAAACGGCTGCACGATGGCCGCGCTGGCCGTCGAGGCGTTCGTGACGCTCTGCTCGGCAGAGATCATGTAGCCGTCATCGACAGTTAGTTTGATCGAATAGACAAGGTCGCCGTCTGGCCGTGTAAGCGTGACAGGATTTTGCGGCGTCAGCTTGTCGCCATCTGCTGTCCAAACGGCGCTGGAGGACACGCGTTTGCCGCCCGCAACAAAGCCGAATTCCGCGAAATACTGATCATCGGTGCGTTCCGGCGCGAACAGGCGGACAGGGCCGGAATCCTTGTCGACCGTCTGGCGATGATCCTTGATCACAATGTCGTCGACGCGCGCGCCGACAAGGTTGATTGATCCGGCAACGCGCGGGGCATCAATCACCACACGCTGCGGATCAGCCAGGGCCGCACTCAGATCGACCGGCCCACTCGCCGCGGCAACCTCGCCAGCGCCCAGATCAGCGGCGACCGTGCTCGTCCCCGCCGCCCCGGCTGCGCTTGCAGCAGCAGCAGGCTCAACGCCTTCCGGTGTCTCTGCCCGTGTCTCGGGCTGCGGATAAAAATACCCCATGCCCATGTCCCACCCAAGGATGAGCAGACCTGACAACAAAAAGGCCAGCAGCAAATTGCGCGAATTGTCCAAGATCGATCCCTGTAGTGTTTAAAAACGCAGTGTCTGAAACGTCGTCTATTATGTCGTGGCTGACTATTTAGGCATTGTCGTCCCCATTTCCCACTGGCGCATTGCAGCGCGGTCAGGGAACCGGATCATGCCCATGCCCGCCCCATGGATGGCAGCGCATTAGCCGCTTTGTCGCCATCCATCCACCCTTGAGAGCGCCATATTTGCGCAAGGCCTGAATCGCATATTCGCTGCATGACGGGGAATAGCGGCACGATGGCGGCAGGATGCGTGACGGGCCAAGCTGCCAGGCGCGTGCAATCAGAATGAAGAGGTGCTTCATCCAGCGCCAGCCATTTGCATCTTTGCCCCGCGATTGCCGCCACGCCCGCCGTTTCTAGGCCGCCGCCCGCGCGATGCATCGCCCTTACCCTCTCGCGCCCGCGCCAAGGCAATCTGCAACTCTTGAGCCATAAGCGCAAAATCCCGCTCAACACCGCCCGCGCGGCCAATCATCACATGGTCGTGATCCGGCAGGCCGCCTTCGGGCAACGCAGCGCGCAAAAGCTCGCGAAAGCGCCGCTTCATCCGGTTGCGCACCACGGCGTTGCCGATCTTCTTGGTCACGGTGATTCCGTAACGCACACCCTCCCCCCCGTTAGGCCGTGTTAACAGCACGAAACCGGGCTTGGCATTACGCAGTCCCTTATTTGCGCTGAGAAAATCGGCGCGCTTGGTGAGGATGGTCGGCATAAGGCGTCACAATAACAAAAACGGGCCCCCACTGGGAGCCCGCCTGGAAATCCAAAAAACGGGCACCCGCAGAGAGCCCGAAGGCGCTGCCTTGTCGGCAGTGCTCACCCGCTTTGGCCGAAACACATCCAAACTACGCCGCCACGCGGCGTGGTTTAAGGCCTGAGAAGCAAAGCGAAGACAACGGCAGCCCCAACGGGCTACACGCTAAATCACGCAGTCAGCTTCTTACGGCCGCGACGACGACGCGCGCGCAGCAGCTTACGACCACCGACGGTCGCCTTGCGTGCGAAAAAACCGTGGCGACGCGCGCGCACAAGATTACTAGGCTGAAAAGTCCGCTTCATATCATCCTCGAAAATACTGGCCCGGTACATGAGCGGGGCGGTAGGATGTGCCCTGCCCGATCATCCGGAGTTGCCCGGCACAATTGCAAGTTTGCGCAATTGAACCACGATCAGACGCGGGCCGTTATGGGATCGTGCGTCACGAGTCAAGAAAAGCATGGCCCCTGACACGCGCAAATTCCGTGCCTGTGCTTGCGAGTGTGGGGGGCAATGTCAGCGCGGCGACGTCACCATAGGCGATCACGGGCTTTGCAGCATGCGCGGGACGCGCCTCGGCAAGAGTGGCCATTAGCGGCAGAATCGTCGGCCCCATCGCTGGAACAGTTTCAAGTAACAGTTCAGGCAATGCGAGCGGAGACGGCTGAATTGCCGCAATCGTCCACTCAGACTTTGCATATTTGCGCGGGGCAACAGGGGTCTGCCTGACCAGCGCCATCCGGAATGCTGATGCGCGCTCAGGTGTTCGCAACGGTTTGCGACCGGGGGCGATCCAGCGGCGCATATCCTCCGCATTCAGCCATTTCGCGCTGGAATGCGGCACTGAATTGGTCATCGAATAGAACGCGCGGGCCTGCGCCTCGCTCATCCCCATTTCGCGGTAATAGTCCAGATACAGGCGGTTTTCCGGCGCGTCCGGCGCAAAATCGGTAGGCTGGCGACCGTAATTGTCGAGCCACGAATGAACTGCGAATTGCGCGCCATCATCTACCTGGCGCTCTTTCCCGGCGAGGAACAGTTCGACCGCCCCGGAACGCACCGATCCACCGCGCGGAACATGCGTGGCAAGACCCGCCTCTCGGATGCGGCGGCCCACAGCCAGATTGGCGATGTCGTTGTTGGTGCCCGGTGCCTCCACCATCTCAAGCACACGAAGGCCCGGATAATCGCGCAGCATCGCATCAAAATGACGGGGGCTGGCGCTGTCGGTTGGTCCGATCACGGCGGCGCGATTCTGGCCCAGCACGACAAACGGACCATATTGCGCAACCGCACCAAAAAGGCGCGGCGTCGTTGCAGGCATGGCATATCGCGCGGCCTGATTGGTCCGCGTTGTGGTGTGCACGATGGGCGCTTGAGCGATTCGGGCAGAGCTGGTCTCGCCGGCAACGCGGACCCAGCGCTGCTGCGCATCGTCCCATTCCTCAACCCAAGTCGTCGTGCTCACCGTGCGATAGGCATGCCCTGTCAGGACGTGACCCTGTGCCTGCCCTGCACTGGACCAAACGAGGAGATCGAGCATGGCGACAAGGATGGCAATCCATTTCATGCCGCATTCAATGCGCCCATGTCACTTTGTATTTTACAAAGGTTTATGCTTGCGAAAGTGTTGCGTAGCCGTGCTTAAGTGCTCGACAAGGCCCTCTTAACTCTCCACAAACACCAACAATCGGGGCGTGACGGGACGCTGCTTATCAAGGGAATGTGCTCGTGGTCGCGCTGGTCAGGACGGTCGCCTATCTCGGCCTCGAAGCCAAACCGGTCGAGGTGCAGTGTCAGGTTGCCAGCGGCCTGCCGCGCTTCAGCGTGGTTGGTCTGCCTGACAAGGCTGTCAGCGAAAGCCGTGAGAGAGTTCAGGCCGCACTGGCCGCAATGGGCCTTGCGCTGCCGCCCAAACGGATCACGATCAATCTGTCACCTGCCGATCTGCCCAAGGACGGGTCGCATTACGACCTGCCGATTGCGCTCGCATTGCTCGCAGCAATGGGCGTCACCGATGCCGAGCAATTGGGCGACTGGATCGCGGTGGGCGAATTGTCGCTCGATGGCCGCATTGTCGCTTCGCCCGGAGTTCTGATTGCGGCGCTGCATGCGAGTGAGGCGGAATGCGGGTTGATCTGCCCGGCAGAGCAAGGCTCCGAAGCGAAATGGGCGAGCGGCGTGCCTGTCCTTGCCCCGCGTGATCTCAGCGGACTGCTGGCCCACCTCAAAGGCGCAAGCGTGTTGCCAGAGCCTGTGCGCGGCGACGTTGTGGAAGCGCCGCCCACGGCTGATCTGCGCCAGGTAAAGGGGCAGGAAACCGCAAAGCGTGCGCTCGAAATTGCAGCCGCTGGCGGGCACAACCTGCTGATGGTCGGCCCGCCGGGATCGGGCAAGAGCCTGCTTGCGAGCTGCCTTCCCAGCATCCTGCCAGAGCTTTCGGCGACTGAGGCACTGGAGGTTTCCATGGTGCAATCGGTCGCGGGCACTCTGGAGGCAGGCCAGATCAGCCGCGCGCGCCCGTTTCGCAGTCCTCACCACTCCGCCAGCATGGCCGCGTTGACGGGTGGCGGCCTGAAAGTGCGCCCCGGCGAAGTAAGCCTCGCGCATCTGGGGGTGCTGTTCCTCGACGAATTACCCGAATTCCAGCGTCCCGTGCTCGATTCGCTGCGCCAGCCGCTTGAAACAGGACAGGTCGATGTGGCGCGGGCCAATGCGCATGTCAGCTTTCCCGCGCGGGTCCAACTTATTGCGGCGATGAATCCGTGTCGCTGTGGCCATGCAGGCGAACCCGGGCACACCTGCGCGCGCGGACCGCGCTGTGCCAGCGAATATCAGGCGCGGCTGTCGGGGCCACTGCTCGACCGGATAGACCTGCATGTCGAAGTCGCCGCTGTCAGCGCCATGGACCTCGCTCTGCCGCCACCCGCCGAAGACAGCGCCGCGGTTGCGGCCCGCGTCGCTGCCGCGCGAAACCTGTGCGGGCCACGCGGTGTGCGCTCCAATGCGGAATTGCAGGCGGACGCGTTGGAGGACTTTGCCGCCCCCGACGAGGCGGGTCGCACGTTGATGATGCAGGCGGCGGAAAAGCTGCGCCTGTCCGCGCGCAGTTACACCCGGATGCTGAGGGTCGCGCGGACAATCGCCGATCTGGCACGCGCGCAGCAAGTGGGCCGTCCACATATCGCAGAGGCGCTCAGCTATCGCCAGTTTGTCGGCGTAAGGTAAAGGCCAGCTGTGGAGGAATGGCGATGGCATTCGACCCGAGCGGGCTGATTCATATTGGCGCAGCCATGCTGCTAATCGCCTATTTTATCCGCGATGAATTGCGTCTGCGCATTCTGATCATCTTGGCGACCTTCATCTACATCGCCTATTACTATCTCGAGCCTGATCCCCCGCTCTGGGATGCGATCGTCACCAGCGTCCTCATGATTTTCGTGAACCTCTATGTCCTCGCCCAGATCGCTCTGGAGCGAACGACCTTTACTCTCAACGAAGAGGAAAAGGCCCTGTTCGACGCGTTCGAAACGCTGTCTCCGGGTCAGTTTCGCCGTGTGTTGAAAGTCACACAGTGGCGCATCGCAACAGACCCTGAAGGCACCACACTGACCCGCGAGGACGAACCCTCAAATGCCCTGTTCTATATTATCGACGGGGTGATATCGGTCCAGAAAAAGGACCGGCAATTCCGCTTGCCCGAAGGCAATTTCGTCGGCGAAATCGCATTCATCCTAAAGCGTAAAACCACCGCGACCACCGTCGCGCCCGAAGGGGTGCGGTATGTTGAATGGGACAGCGACAATTTGCGGCGACTGGGGGACAAATTTCCCAATCTCGGCAACGCTTTGAATGCCTTGCTGACGCGCGATCTGGCCAAGAAATTGACTTCAAGCTATCGCCCCGATGATGTTTTGCCAGCAACACAGGAATCGATCCAATTGCTCGAAGCTGCGGATTGAGGCCGACCTCTACAATGTCGCACAGTGCAGTTCATCTGCGCGAAAGGTGGTTTCCTGCTAGCGGATATGACGCCCGCCCAAATCACCGCCGCCCAAATCACACCGGCTAACACCTGCCAGCATGAGCGCCCCTTTGTCCGACACTCTTCCTGTTTCGCCCGAAGCGGCTGACTTGGCCTATGCTGAGGGCTTTGAGGAAGGATACGCGGAAGGCGCGGCAAATCGCGCAGCGGAGAGGGATGCTCTGAAACGGCGGGTTGCAGGGATCACTTTGACGGTCCTGGCCGAGCTTTTGGTGATTGCGCTGCTGCTGACGCTGGGCTGGAACCTGAGCCAGGGCGAAGAGGATGCGCCTAAGATTACCACTATCGAGGCGCGCAATATTTCGTCAGACCCTCCGACCGCAGCCGAGGAACCCTCACAAAGCGCAAGTGAACAGCAGGCTCAGCCGGTGCCCCAACCGCCAGAGCCCGCACAAGCCCCGCCACCCGACTTGCCAAACCCCCTGCAACTCAATCCGCAGCCAGCCCCTTTGCCCGCGCCCAGTCCCGCGCCGCAGCCGAAGCCTTCCCCCACTCCGCGCCCGACAACGCCTGCCGCGCCAGCCGGGCCACCAGCGCAAGTCTATGGTCCGCCTGATACCGGTCCGCCCGGTGGCCAGTTTGACAGCCAGCGTGTCGGCACCGCTCCGAATGGGGAGCCAATGTATGCCGCGCGCTGGTATCGCGAGCCAACGCGTCAGGAATTGTCCGGCTATCTTTCGACTGCAACCGCGCCCGCCTACGCTCTCATTACATGCAAAACGGTTCCCGATTTCTATGTCGAGGATTGCGTGTTGCTGGGTGAAAGCCCGAGCGGGTCACAGATCGGACGCGCTGTCATGGCGGCGGCATGGCAATTCCGTGTGCGCCCCGCAATCGTGGGCGGGCGCTCTCAAGTGGGATCATGGGTGCGGATCAGGATTGACTATCGCCAGACAGTGCGCCGGTAATCCTCAGCCGGACTGGCGCACGACCTCGCAAAAATCCTCGCCATATGTCTCCAGCTTCTTCGCCCCGATGCCAGGTACCTGCGCCATAGCATCCAGACTGGCCGGGCGGGCCAGTGCAATTTCGCGTAACACACTGTCGTGAAAGATGATGTAGGCGGGGATGCCCTGCTCCTTTGCCAAGGCCGCGCGTTTTGACCGCAGCGCCTCAAACAAGGGATTGCCGACCGGATTGGTGCCGCCGCGACGCTGGCGACTTTTCTTGCGCGGTGGCTCCGCGATGGTGACGTCGCGCTCCCCTTTCAGAACAGCGCGCGCACCCGGTCCCAATGCCAAACCGCTATGTTCGGTGGTCACCAGCATTTCCTGGGCCATGGCCGCGCGCATCGCCGGGCGCAGCAAGGGGGCCTCCTCGGCTGAGACAATGCCGAAGACAGACAGCGCATCATGGCCGCGCTGGCGCACACGTTCATCATCGCGCCCGATAAGGACCTTTTCGATATGGCCGATCCCATAGCTTTGCCCGGTACGATACACCGCACTCAAAAGCTTTTGCATGACCTGCGTCACGTCCAGAACCCTGGGCGGGTCGAGGCAATTGTCGCAATTGCCGCATGTCGCAGGTGGGTGCTCACCGAAGTGTTTGAGCAGGATTTCGCGGCGGCATGTCGGCGCTTCGACCAGACCCGCCAATACGTTCAATCGCGCACGTTCGCCCGCCAGCCGCTCCTCATCAACATCATCAAGCCATTGGCGCGCCTTGGCAAAATCATTGGCGCTCCAAAGCATGTGGGCCTCAGCCGGATCGCCATCGCGGCCCGCGCGCCCGGTTTCCTGGTAATAGGCCTCGATTGATTTGGGCAGTGCGGCGTGGATGACAAAGCGCACATCGGGTTTGTCGATCCCCATGCCAAAAGCGATGGTGGCGACCATCACCATATCTTCTGATGCAACAAACTCCGCTTGGATAGCGGCGCGCTGTTCCGGGGGTAGGCCCGCGTGATAGACGCCGACGGGCCTGCCAGTCGCTTCCAGCTTTTCCGCCAATTGCTCACAGCCTTTGCGACTTCCGGCATAGACGATGCCAGCACCCGGGATTGAGCGGACCAGATCGGCAATCTGCCTGCCTGCATTGTCACGCGGCGCGATAGTGTAGCGAATATTGGCACGGTCAAAACCGGCGATGATCATGCCTTCATCAGGCAGGCCAAGCTGGCGCAGAATATCAACGCGGGTCGCCTGATCGGCGGTGGCAGTCAGCGCAAGGCGCGGGACACCGGGAAATTCATCAAGCAGCGGGCGCAGCAAGCGATAGTCCGGGCGGAAATCATGCCCCCATTCCGAAACGCAGTGCGCCTCATCAATGGCGAACAGCGCGATATGAGCGGACGCCAGCAAATCGCGAAATCCTCTGGTCGTTGCGCGTTCTGGCGCGATATAGAGCAGGTCCAGCTCATCATCGCGCAGCCTTTGAGCTGTCGCGGCGTTGTCCATATCCGCGCTGGTCATGGATGCGGCGCGGATGCCCATCGCTTTGGCTGCGCGGATCTGATCATGCATCAATGCGATGAGTGGGGACACGACAATCGCCGTGCCCGCTCGTACCAGCGCCGGGAGCTGATAGCACAGCGACTTGCCCGCGCCGGTCGGCATCAGGGCGAGCGCATGATCCCCGCGCAGTACCCGCTCCACCACCGCTTCCTGCTGACCGCGAAAATCGGTGTAGCCGAAGGTCTGGCGCAGGATCTCACGCGCACGGCTCATGCTGTCCATATCGATACGAAGAGGCTCGCTTGCGGGCATAGCCAACTCACGCCAGTCATGGCGCAAAGGGTCAAGGGTCGAAGTGTTGCCCATACCGGTTTGTCATCAGATCAGGGCACAAGAGACCAGATAAGAGCGCGCCTAGCGGGTGGCCTTTAGCTGCGTCATGTCGATCACGTCACCCGTTGCCAGATCGTCGCGCGGGTTTGCGACAGTCCCATCGGCGCGTTTGCCCACGTCGTTGCGCTTGATCAGGTTCAGATCGGTGTGGCCAAGGATCCGGCCATCATGAGACAGGATTGAAACCGGTCCGACAGGCAGACGATCATGTTCATCAACCAGCACAGGATCTTCAGCAACGAACTCGCTGCCGTATTTCTGGCCCCACTGACGCAATGCGATCATGGCGGGGAGCAGGTCGAAGCCCTTTTCTGTCAGGCGGTATTCGATCTTTCGTCGGTCATCTTCGCATGGCTTGCGCTGAAGGATGCCGTGATCAACGAGCTTTGCTAGTCGGTTTGAGAGGATGTTGCGGGCGATCCCCAGCTCGGTCAGAAATTCCTCGAAGTGTTTCAGCCCGTTAAAGCTGGCGCGCAGGATCATGAATGACCAGCGCTCCCCCATCACTTCCAATGCTTGCGGCAGGCCACAATCGATAAGTTCACGCAGGGATTCTCTTACTTCGCCCATAAATCAGTCCTCTTCGTGCAACCTTGCTAGCGCAGATTAGGTCAGGAACAAAATCCGCGCTGAATAATTTTCAGTTTTAGGTTGCAACTGAAAACCGAATCACATAGGTGGCAATTCGCAACCAGTTTTAAATCGAAACGTTGCACTGCACAATTACTAATTAAGAACTTCGTTTTAAAGGACAATGCGATGACCCTCTCCCTCAACGCCGCAAGCCGCCTCTCCCTGATCGCCACCGCCGCTGTCGCGCTTGGTGCCAGTCTCGCTCCCACGACCAGTCAGGCCGCTGCACCCTACTACACGGCCATACTGGCCGCTCCTGCGGATGATGACCGCGCCGTTGCCGGCGGCGTCGCATGGGCTTGCAAGGACACCACCTGTGTCGCAGCCAAGGGCACTAGCCGCCCGATGCGCATCTGCCGCGGTCTTGCGCGTGAATTTGGTGAGATCACCAGCTTCGCGGCAAAGGGCAAGGAATTGGGCGAGGAAAAGCTCGCCAAGTGCAACGGCAAGTAACTCGCATGTAATCCCGCACCGCCCGTAACTCTCCACACGGGCGGGCGTATAAGACCCCCGGCGCCGCCTTCCCCACAAGGCCGCGACCGGGGAATTTTTTTGAGGGCCAAGGAAACGCAATCACAGATATCGCGATGCAGTCAGTTGCTGTTCCAGTCCAGCTGCGTCGATGAAGATATGCGCATCCCATCCGCGCGCCTTGGCCGCCGCGATGTTGGCGGGGTTGTCATCAGTGAAGAACAGTTCTTTGCCAGAACGAGCGCTGCGTTCTTCGACAATCTCGTAAATCCGTGGGCTTGGCTTGGCGACCTTCTCTGTGCCGGATACGATAATATCCTCAAACAAGTCAAAAAGCCGGTGTTCAGGCCGGAAACCAGCCCATAGCTCATGTCCGAAATTGGTCAGACAGAACAGCGGTACACCCTTTTCATGTAACCGCCGGACGACAGCATGCGTCCCTTCCACAGGGCCGGGGATCGTCTCGTTAAAGCGCGTTGAGTAGGCGCGGATCAGACCGGCATATTCGGGAAACTTCGCGCAGCGTTCGGGCACCATTTCCGCCAGCGGCCGCCCGCGATCATGTTGAAAATGCCACTCCTCTGTGACGACGTTGGAAAGGAACCAGTCCAGCTCCTCCGCATCCTCGATCAGCTTTTCAAACAGGCTGCGCAATTGCCACTGATACAGGACGCGCCCCACATCAAAGACGACGGCTTTTCCCGATTCGCTCATCTCAACACCTCGCAAATGCAAACAGCCCGCGCTCCTGCATGGAGGCGGGCCGCTGCAACCAATTGACCACCTACATAGGTGATCAACGCATCAATCAGCCCTGACGGGCCTTGAAGCGACGGTTCGTCTTGTTGATTACATAAGTCCGGCCACGGCGGCGGATGACGCGGCAATCGCGGTGACGGTTCTTCAGCGACTTAAGGCTGTTGCGAATCTTCATGATAGGTCTCTCGAATACAAAAGCGCGCCGGAATCGGTCCGACGCGCGGAAATTCTGTGCCGCCGATAGGGGCGAGAGCGATTTTCGTCAAGCAAAGATAAGGCCGATCGCTGGTTAACGGCGGCAGTGATGCACCCCTATTCGCCGCGTAATTCGGTCAGCTTGCGCTCCCAATCCAATGCATGCCCGATGATCGTGTCCAGATCGGCATGCTGGGGCTTCCATGGCAGCTCTGCGCGAATGCGCGAGGGATCGGAGACAAGCTGATCGGGATCACCCGGACGCCGTGCCTCTAACCGCCGATCAATTGTCATGTTGGTCACGCGATCCACAGCGTCCAGCACCTCAAGCACAGAGAAGCCGCGCCCATAACCGCAATTCATAGTGAGTGAGCGCTCCGGCTTCGCGACCAGAGCCTCCAGCGCCAGAACATGCGCCGATGCCAGATCGCTGACATGGATATAGTCGCGCACGCCCGTCCCGTCTGGCGTATCATAGTCAGTGCCATACACGCTGACATGGTCCCGCTTGCCCAACGCTGCCTCAACCGCGACCTTGATCAGGTGGGTCGCCCCAGCGGTCGACTGGCCGGAACGCGCCTGCGGATCGGCCCCGGCAACATTGAAATATCTCAGGGCGCAATAATTGATCGCATGCGCCGCCGCCGTGTCGTCCAGCATCTGTTCGGTCATCAGTTTTGACCAACCATACGGATTGATAGGCTGTCGCGCTGCATCTTCGCTCACGGGCGACACCTCTGGCACTCCATATGTCGCCGCGGTGCTGGAGAAGATGAAATGCGGCACGCCCGCTGTCACCGCTGCTTCAATTAAGGCGCGGCTTTTTACAGTGTTGTTGTGGTAATATTTGAGCGGGTTTTCGACGCTTTCGGGCACCACGATAGAGCCTGCGAAGTGCATGATCGCGCGCGTTTCCTGCTCGGCAAAGATACGCGCAAGCAAGGCGCCATCCTCGATATCACCCTCGTACAATGGCACATCATCCGGCACAGCAAAGCGAAAGCCGGTAGTGAGGTTATCGATCACCGCAACCGGCCAGCCCGCATCGCGCAGGGCCAGAACCGCATGACTGCCGATATAGCCGGCACCGCCAGTGACAAGAACGGAAGGTTTCGTTTCAGACATCATGCGCAGGGCCCCTATCAGACTTACCCTGCGAAAGGGTGAAGCATCTGAGAGTCACTGGCGCAAACCACCCGGCGGAATAATCGGGTTTTGCACAAGTCTACACAGCGCCTATGGTTCGGTCAGAAAAAGGAACCGAACATGTCGCAAAACCCCCTCTCCCTTCAGGCACGCTTGCGCTCCATCTTCGCCGCCGTCGCTGTGATTGGTGTTTCCGCCTGTACCGGCGGCAGCTTTACCGGGCCGATCGAAGTCACCCGCTTCGTGGCGCAACAACCCGCAAACCTGGGGCAAGGCACAATTGCTTTGAGCTTTGCCGAAGACCTCAAGAACGAAGGTGCACGCGATGCCTTTCGCGGCGCGCTGGCGGATCAGTTGAGCCTGCTCGGATACACCGTGATCGACAATGCAGAGATCGCAGATCAGATCGCGACGATCGAAACCAGCCGCAGCGCTCTTGCCGCTGAACAACAGCGCAACCCTGTCAGCGTCGGTGTCGGCGGAGGTGTAGGCGGCGGTGGATTTCGTGGAGGCGTGGGCGGCGGTCTGGGTGTCGGCATCAATCTGGGCGGCGGCAGCCGCGGGCCACGCGTCCTCTCCGAACTGCGCGTGATGATTGCGCCGGCTGCGGGCGGCCAGAACCTGTGGGAAGGCCGCGCGCAATTCCCCACCAGCGTGAACTCACCTTACGCTCCGGTTGATATCAACGCCCGCACACTCGCGGCGGCCTTGTTTCAGGACTTCCCCGGCGGCAATGGAGAAACAGTGAGTATCCCGGCAAAGGACCTGGTGGAGCAATAATGACAATCGCAATCGACGCCGCTTTTGACAGCGGCAATATTGAAGTCCTCTCTATTGATGGCATCAAAGCCCGCCTGGCCATCACCAAAGATCACAATTCCAAGTTTGCGCAGTGGTTTCACTTTCGGGTGACCGGGGGCGCGGGGCAGGAATTGGAACTGACCATCACGGGCCTGAATGACAGCGCCTATCCCGGCGGCTGGCCCGACTATGACGCCTGCGTTTCGGAAGACCGGGAATACTGGGCCAGAGCCTCCAGCAGCTTTGATGCCAAGGCGGGCGGCGGCGCGCTCACCATCCGCTACACTCCGGCATCCGACATCGCCTATTTCGCCTATTTCGCGCCCTATTCGATGGAACGGCATCACGATCTGATTGCAGAGACCGCCGCCAGTGAAGGCGTGGACCTGATCCGCCTGACGCAAACGCTGGATGGCCGCCCGCTCGATATGCTCGAAATGGGCGAAGGCGATCTGAAAGCGTGGCTTTATGCCCGCCAGCATCCGGGCGAAAGCATGGCGGAATGGTGGATGGAGGGCGCGTTGGAATGCCTGACCGACCCCACCGATCCGGTCGCGCGCGGCCTGCTCAAACATTGCCGCCTGCATGTGGTCCCCAATTGCAATCCCGATGGCTCCGCGCGCGGGCATCTGCGCACCAATGCGGCCGGCACCAATCTCAACCGCGAATGGGCTGACCCGACGCCTGAGAAATCACCCGAGGTTTTCGCGATCCGCAACCGCATGGATGAAACCGGCGTCGATTTTGCGATGGATGTGCATGGTGATGAGGCGATCCCGGCAAATTTCCTCGCCGGATTTGAGGGCATTCCGGGCTGGACAGATGCGCTGGGAGAGCAATTCTATCGCTATCGCCGCATCCTTGACCGGCGCACTCCTGATTTCCAGACCAAGCTGGGCTATCCCGCAACACCGGCGGGCCGCGCCAATCTGGCGATCAGCACCAATCAGGTGGCGCAGCGGTATGGCGCGTGCGCGATGACACTGGAAATGCCGTTCAAGGATCTCGCCGACTGCCCCGAGCCAGAGCAAGGCTGGTCACCCGAACGCTGCAAGATGCTCGCGCGCGATTGTCTGGCTTCGCTGCTGGAATGGATTGAGACACGCGAAGGCTGATCGCTTTGACGCCGAACTGCATTCGCACCGCCGATACATGATTTTACCCGTTTCGTGGCCTGACCTGTGGTATTCTCCATACTAAGGGAGACTCACCATGACCGCCGTTCATCGCCGTACATTTACGACCGGACTGTTTCTGGGCAGCTTTTGTACTCTTTTGCCCGCCGCTGCGCAGGCGCAGTTTGGATCTGGCGGGCTCAACCTCTCCTCGCTTCTGGGCAAAGCGACCGATAGCGCGCTTGATAAGCTGGCACAGCCCGGCGCGTTTTATGACGATGAAGCGGTGCGCATCGGCCTGCCGATTGTCGGAAAAAGCTCGGGCGGGCTGCTCGGCTCAATCATGAGCGGCGCGAGCAGGCTGGGCGTGCTGGATGATGTCACGCGGACGATCAACGATGCCGCAGGGGTGGCCGCTGGCGAGGCAAAGCCGATTTTCCGCGATGCGATTGACGGGCTGTCATTCAGCGACGCGCCCGGCATCATCAAACAAAGCGATGGCGGGACGCAATATCTGCGCAGTTCCTCCAACGACGCACTGCACAGCAAGCTGGAGCCGCTGGTCGATACGGCGCTGGGCGATCTGGGCGTTTACGGGACGTTCGACAAGCTCTCGGCCAAACACAGCTTTATCCGCCGCGCTGGCCTCAATCGGGAAAGCATCAACCGCTCCGTCACCGATCAGGGGCTTGATGGCATCTTCACCTATGTGGGGCGCGAAGAAACGTCCTTCCGCAAGAACCCGATCGGTAATGTCGGCACGGCATTGGGCGATTTGCTGGGCAGCTAGACCAGATGATCTGGACCGAAGGCGTGAGGCAGCAAAGAGGACAGAGTGACGGTGACATTGCGCTTTTTACCGACGCATACAATCACCGGATCAGTCCCGCCAAGTGCGGCAATTTCATTGAGCACCTGACGGCACCGCCCGCATGGCGTGATAGGCGCGCCGCCTCCTTTGTCCGCGGGGCCAGTGACGGCAACTGCCACCAGCCCGCCGCGGCGGCCTTCGCCAAAGGCGCGCGCAACGGCCACCGTTTCGGCGCATAATGCGAGGCCATAACTCGCATTCTCGACGTTGCTACCGGTCACGATGGCGCCGTCGTCAAACAGTAAAGCCGCGCCCACCTGATAATCGGAATAGGGGGCATAGGCCTGCGTGCCAGCGCCGCGCGCCGCCGCAACCAATGCGCTTTGCTGTTCGCTTGAAATAGTCATCGCTGCACCACTACCCATTCAATTGGCTGCCCCGTCGCCTCGCTGACCAGCTGGCTGTTCGCACTCCATAGCAGCCATGGCCGCCCCGCATAGCGCGGAACCGAACGATCCCGCATCAGCCACAGGTCACGATCAAGCGACCCTGCAATCCGAAAGGCCTGCTCGAATTCAGTGCCCAGCTTGATAATGGCGGGCTGTCCGGCATGCGCCTCGATCTGGTTGACCAGTGTGAGCACCTCGCTGGTCACCGCCGCCTCGCTCACCGGACTGTCGCATTCGTCCGGCATTCGGATCAGCGCGATGGCCGGGGGCAGCAGTTCCTCATCGCGCGCCACCATCCGCGTGAACCGGGCCGATTGCGGATCGGCGCGCAGACATGGATCGAACGGGTGTACAATACCGACCCTCAGCCCAGCCTCGCGTGCCGCACCGAACCGCTCACGAAAGCCGGGGTCAGGCGCAGCAGTCGCGCCTCCCAGTTCCAGATAGACAAAATCAGCGCCGGTTGCCTTTAAAGTCTCAAACCGCACGCCCGCAGAGCCCGTGGCAATCTGCGCGCCCTGCTCGGGATAGGTGCCTTCATCAGGACGCCAAGATCGCATATCGATCCAAAACCACGCGGAATATATGATCCCGACAAGCGCAATCAGAGCGCCCAGGTGCAACAACCGGACGAACGGGCCGCCACCGCGTTTTTTGCGCCGCGCCTTTCGGGTATTGGGCTTTTTGGCCATAGCGCCGCGCTGCCAGTTCCTCAGCCCTTAATGTGGAGAACGCAGATGAGCGTGAACAGCCGCCGTGCCGTTGCAAAGTCGGTTTCGACCTTGCCATCAAGCCGCTCAAGCAAGAGCTCGGCTGCGTTGTTGTGAATGCCACGGCGGGCCATGTCGATGGTCTCGATCTCGGACGGGGTGGCCTTGCGAATAGCCTGATAATAGCTGTCACAGATCGCAAAATACTCGCGGATCGGACGGCGGAACCGCGCCAGACCGATCAGCAGCGTCTCAAGCAATTCCTCACCCTCATCGCTTACGTCCATCGCCAGCCTGCCATCGCTCACCGCGAGGTGGAGACGATAGGGCCCTTTTACGCCCTTTTCGACGCTGCGCACCGGCTTGAAGGTGTTCTCCTCGATCAGATCATAGATCGCGACTCGGCGCTCCTGCTCGACGTCTGCGTTGCGCCACAGGATGGTCGCCTCATCAAGCGTGATGTGGGCGATCCGGAACGCGGTCGCATTAGAATCGGGCAGCAAATCGGCCATTGCCTCACAGCCTTCGCAGAGGTCGGGCCCGCAATTCAACCCTTTCCCCGCAATCCACAGGCCGGAGCAGAAATATATTCATGTATCCGCCCTTGCGCAGCGCTGTGCCCCGACGCATCAGAGCGTCATGGATGACACAGAAACGCTTCTTTTTCCCAGCACCGATAGCACTGATCGCTCTGGCACTGCCGAAGAGGCCGGAACGAAGCTGCCGTCCAATCTGGAGGCCGAGGCTGCGTTTCTGGGCGCCGTTCTGATCGACAACCGTGTGATCGAGGAATTGCGCACACCGATCAAACCGCATCACTTTTTCGAGCCTTTGCATGAGCGGATCTATGAAAAAATCCTGAAAACCGTGGACCGCAACGCGACCGCGTCGCCCGTTACATTGCGCCCCCAGTTCGAAGGCGATGAAGCGCTTAAGGAGCTGGGCGGGCCAAGCTATCTGGCGAAACTGACCGCCAACGGATCGGGCCTGCTCGCGCCGCATGAACTGGCACAGCAGATTTACGACCTCGCCTTGCTGCGCGAACTGGTCAGCGTGGGCCGCGGCCTGGTCGAAGGGGCGCTCGACACATCGGATGCGGTTGATCCGATGGAACGGATTTCAGACGCCGAGGCTGATCTGTTTCGTGTCGCCGAAGGGGCCGACACGGGCAATGAGGCTTCAAGTTTTCGCGATGCCTCGTTGACCGCGATCAAGATGGCCGAAGCCGCGATGAATTCCGGCGGTGGTCTGTCTGGCAAGACCAGCGGCATTTCCGTCATCGACCAGAAAACCGCAGGCCTGCACTCATCCGACCTCGTCATTCTGGCCGGGCGTCCGGGCATGGGCAAAACTTCGCTTGCGACCAACATCGCGTTCAACTGCGCGGAAGAGCACTTGAAATGGCAGCAGGATGGCGGCGAATTCAATTACGGCGCGCCGACCGCCTTTTTCAGTCTGGAGATGAGCGCTGACCAGTTGGCAACGCGTATCCTTGCCGAACAGGCCGAGATCAGTTCGGAGGCATTACGCAGCGGCGCCTTGAGCAAGACCGACTTTCAGAAGCTCAGCTTCGCCAGTCAGCGCCTTGCCGAATTGCCGCTGTTCATCGATGACACGCCTGCATTGACCATCGCCGGGCTGCGCAACCGTGCGCGCAGGCTAAAGCGGCGTCACGACATCGGTTTGATTGTGGTCGATTACCTTCAACTGCTTCAGGGGTCAGGCCGCGCGAACGATAATCGCGTGAACGAAATCTCGGAAATCAGCCGTGGTCTCAAAACGCTGGCCAAAGAGCTGAGCGTGCCAGTGATCGCGCTTTCCCAGCTGAGCCGGGCGGTGGAACAGCGCGATGACAAGCGGCCGATGCTTTCCGATTTGCGCGAATCCGGCTCGATTGAGCAGGACGCCGATATGGTCTGGTTCATTTACCGCGCTGATTATTATCACGAGGCCAGCCGCCCCGACATGCCGACCGAAACCAGCAGCGCCGACGTCGTCGAGAAATACAAGGTCTGGGAAGAAAAGTATCTCGAACTGAAAAACCGGGCGACACTGATCGTGGCAAAACAGCGCCACGGCTCAACCGGCAATGTCCCTCTGCACTTCCAGAGCGAGATCACCAAGTTCACCTCGCCCAATTACAAATATGACGAGAGCGACACCTACTAACGCCGCGCCGGTCACGGTCGGCGATTGGGGCGCGCGGGAAAGCGCGGCTTCTCAGCGTATCACTTAGTCGTGACCAGTGGCTTGCACCTTCGACATGATCGATCACGGCCAGTTAATGCGCGAAAATAGGCGCAGTTGCACTTTCGGGACTCCGAGCGCTCTCCTTGACTCTGGGCCGTCTCATACCTAGGTGTTCCACGGTATTTTCCGACATTCTGATTGAAGAGGCCCCGCGATGGCACGCGTTACTGTTGAAGATTGCGTCGACAAGGTTCCCAACAGGTTCGACCTCGTATTGCTGGCCGCACAGCGCGCACGCGATATCTCGGGCGGCAGCGAACTGACGATTGACCGTGACCGCGATAAGAACCCCGTCGTCGCGCTACGCGAAATCGCAGAGCAGACGGTGAAGCCCAAGGAACTGAGTGAAGCACTCATTACAAGCCTTCAGAAAATCCTGCCTGACGATGAAGACGATGCCGACGAAATCGGTTCGCTGAGCCAGTCGGCAGAAGCACTTCGGATCACAGCATCCGCGCCAACCCGCTCGACTTCGATCGGTGCAGATTACGAGGGGTAGTCCTGCAAGCGCTTTGGGCCACCCCAATGTGTGGGAAGGCTAAGTGTCGCACGGGAAAACCTGTCCCAAACTGAAAAGGCCGCCAGATTGGCGGCCTTTTTCATATGCGCAGCGTAAAAGAGCACTCTGACAGGATTTTGACGGGAATACGGTGGTCTTGCCTTCATGCATAGCGCGTGTAACGAAGTCTCCTGTAATCCAACCGTAACATTAGCCAGACGGATCGCAGGCCAGAAAAGTCAGCAACCGATACCGGCGGGAATGAGCAAACACCATGGCATCCATTGCAGTCTACAGTGTCAAAGGCGGGGTCGGTAAGACCACTTTTGCGGTGAACCTTGCCTGGTGTGCCGCCAATATCTCGCGGCGCAACACCCTGCTGTGGGACCTTGACGCCTCGAACGGGTCAGGCTTTCTGCTTGGCATAGACCCCAAGAAAAAACGCTCCGCTGACAGCGTTTTCTCCAATGATCGCCTGCCGCAAAAGCTTATCCAATCAACCGATTACGACAACCTTGATCTGTTACCTGCAGATGAGAGCATTCGCACGCTGGACCGCCAGTTTGACCGCATGGGCAAGAACAAGCGCCTGTCAAAGCTCACCGCGACGCTGGGCAAGGATTATGACCGCATCATCTTTGATTGTCCTCCGGTCCTGAACGAAATCAGCGCGCAGGTTATGCGGGCGGCTGATCTGGTGATCGTGCCGCTGCCGCCTTCCCCCTTATCGGCGCGCGCACTCGATCTGGTAGTTGAGGAAGTCCGGGGCAGCGGCAAGGGACATCCGCCGATCCTGCCGGTGCTTTCGATGGTGGACATGCGCCGCAGTCTTCACCGTGAAACACGCGAGTCCAATGCGAAATGGCCGATCGTCCCGCTGGCAAGCGCGATTGAACAATGCGCTGTTGAGCGCAAGCCCTTGGGCGCCTTTGCTCCGCGAGCGCCCGCTGCGCGCGCCTTTGCGCAATTGTGGACGGCCATCGAACGCAAAATCGCCCAGAAATAGGGTTCACTGAAATTCCGGCCGAACGCGGCGGCCTTTCATCCCACATTGGCAATCGCACTGCCTTCGCTCATAAAGTGTCACCATGCGCAAGGAAGGGGCGGAAGCCGATGAGTGATGTGGCCGAAGGGCTTGGTGCGGCGATTGAAGGATCGCTGGCGGCGAAGGCGGTTGAGCCGAGTGCGGGAAAAGCGCCCGGCAAGGTGGCAGAGTCAGATGAATGCGCGAACTGCGGGTCCAGTGTGGCCGGAGATTTCTGCGCCAGTTGCGGCCAAAAGGTGCATATTCACCGCACGCTGACTGCGGTTGCCCACGACCTTGTTCATGGTGTGCTGCATTTGGACGGCAAACTCTCACACACCTTACCCATGCTCATCTTAAAGCCCGGCAAGCTCACGCGGCGCTATATCGAAGGCGAACGCGCTCGCTTTGTCAGTCCGATGTCGATGTTCCTGTTCAGTGTTTTTTCGATGTTCGCGGTCTTCCAGATAGTGGGGATCGGCACACCGACTTCATTCGAACTCGAAACAGGGATGGATGCGATTGAGACGCGCCTTGGCGAAGCTGTAGAAAGAAATAGGGTCGAACTGGCCAAGGTCGAGGATCAGCTTGAAACAAACGATCCCGATCCGGATGAGCGCAACGATCTCGAACAGCGCAAGGTCGAGCTTGAAGCTGAACTTTATGAGTTCAAGCAGGTAGAAAGTTTGCCCTTCATCGAATCCGATGTGCCAGCGCCGCAATATGACGAGAACGGCAAGCGCGTGGTGGAGATAGGCGACAGCGGCAATGCGCAGATGACTTTCGGTGAAACCGGGTTCGAATTCCTCGACAAGGGTTTGGCCAAGAAGTGGAAGGAAAACCCGGGCCTGATGCTCTACAAGCTGCAGGCCAATGCTTATAAATTCAGCTGGCTGCTGATCCCGCTCTCAATCCCATTCGTGTGGCTCACTTTTGCCTGGAAGAGACAGTTCAAGGCCTATGATCACGCGATCTTCGTCACCTATTCTCTGGCTTTCATGTCGCTGCTGTTTATAACCGCGTCGCTCTTCACGATAAGCGGGTCCTGGATGTGGGTCGGCGTATTCATGATGATATTTGTGCCACCCATACATCTCTACAAGCAACTGCGCGGCGCGTATTATCTCAGCCGCTTCTCAACCTTGTGGCGACTGATCGTGCTGAGTGCGTTCATCTGGATTGTGATCGGGCTGTTCTTGCAGACCCTGCTGATACTCGGCGCTTTCTGAGCCGTGCCATAAAAAAGGGGCGCCGGATTGCTCCGACGCCCGTTTTTGTGTCTCATCTGAAGGGCGATCAGGCGCCCTGAGGAGCTTCCCCGCCACTGGAGCCGAACCTCTTGCCCGCTTTCGGGACTGCCGAACCATGCGCAGGGCGCACAGTCGCCGGCCCGCTGGAATTGTCAGGACGGTCGATTGAGCCGCCCTCCATCAGCGTGTTGATTTCATCACCGGTCAGCGTCTCATATTCGAGCAGCGCCTGAGCAAGCAGGTGGAGCTTGTCTTCCTGGCTGGTCAGGATATCGGTTGCCCGCTTCAGCCCTTCCTCGACCAAGCGCTTGATCTCTGCATCAATCAGCTTGTTGGTGTCGGCGCCTGCCATCGTGCGGGCAGACTGACCCATGCCAAGATAGCCTTCCTGTTGCTGCTCGTATTGCAGCGGGCCGAGCTTTTCGCTCATACCCCATTTGGTGACCATATTCTTCGCCAGGTCGGTCGCATACTGGATGTCGCCCGATGCTCCGCTGGAGACCTTGTCGTGCCCGAAGATGATGTCTTCAGCCACGCGCCCACCCATCGCCACCGCAAGGTTCGCATGCATCTTGTCACGGTGATAGGAGTAGCTGTCACGCTCTGGCAGGCGCATCACCATGCCCAGCGCACGGCCACGCGGAATAATGGTCGCCTTGTGGATCGGGTCGGACGCTTCCTCGTTGATCGAAACCAGCGCGTGGCCAGCTTCGTGATAGGCGGTCATTTTTTTCTCGTCCTCGGTCATGACCATCGAGCGACGTTCCGCGCCCATCATGACCTTGTCCTTGGCGTCCTCGAATTCCTGCATCGCCACCAGTCGCTTGTTCCGACGAGCAGCCAGCAGAGCCGCTTCGTTCACAAGGTTGGCCAGATCCGCACCGGAGAAACCGGGCGTACCGCGGGCAATCGTGCGCGCGTTCACATCAGGTGCCAGCGG
>JGI12048J13642_10557038_pt1 | contig 44950 bp, 38 predicted proteins | sample ElkSlonscriptome_16_FD_13642 | JGI IMG/M metagenome (IMG submission 13642)
GATCCGGCTCGCCGCGCCAGGCCGCGGCGATCAGACTCGGTTTGGACCTGGCCAGGGTCTTGAGTGACTGCAGCGCCTGAATAAGCGCTTGTTCAACCTCGCTGAAATCACTGCCGAAGGGATAGGCCGGAAATCCGCAGGACTCGGCAAAGTGGGCCTGCAGGAATTCCGGGCGATTCCGGCGCATGGACTCGGGTATGCACCAGGCAGAATCCAGCTTGCCGGCGCGCTGGGCTGTGGCGACCAGCTCATCCTGGAAGCGCGCGTCCATGATGCCGACAAGAGCCTTGATGCACTCCTCGTCGGTGCGGCCGCGCAGATCAGCAATCCCGTATTCGGTCACGACGATGTCGCGCAGGTGGCGGGGAATGGTGACGTGGGGATAGTCCCAGACGATGTTCGAGGTTGCCGATTCGCCGTCGCCACGGGTCGAGCGCAGCATCAGGATAGAGCGCCCGTCGTCCATGGCATGCGCCATAGCGACAAAGTTGTACTGACCGCCGACCCCGGAGACCACCTGGTGATCCTTCAGACCGTCCGACACGGCGGCGCCAGTAGCCGTCATCATCATGCAGGTGTTGACAAAGCGCGCGCCCGTTCGCTGGGCAATCTCGAGCGCCTCCCGCCCGCCGTAGAGCTGATTGATGCGCCCAACGCCGTGCATCCGGAAGCGCTGCTTTTCGTCCGAAGAGAGATTGCGCAGAAAATCATAGAACACCGACGAGCCGAGGAAAAAGCCGCCGTCCATCAGCGCTGAATCGTCCGGGCTCGGCCGCTCGCCGGCATTGATGGCTCGCATGTGCTCCAGATCATCGACCACGCCACGCTTCAGTATTCCGGCCTGGTAGAGATGCATGAATCCATCCATGAACATCTCGCTGGCTCCATACAGGCCCGTCTCGAAGACCCCGTGATCCTCGATATCGGCTCGGCGATGGGCACAGTCAGCAACGCCCTGTCGCCAGGCCGCGTTGTCGCGCTGGCGCTGAATCAGGCTGTAAACCAGCGCGTCGCTGAGCGACCCGATGCCGATTTGAAGCGTACCGCCATCGCTGATCAGGCGGGAGGCGTGAAAGCCGACCGCGTGGTCCTGGGGGCTGATCGGAAGCCGCGGCACGGCGAATAGACGCTGCTCCGGATCGGCGTCGATAATCTCATTGAAGAAATCGCTCGGGACCTCGGCATCCCCGTGCATGTAGGGCAGATCGGGGTGCACTTGCCCCATGACCCAGGCCGATCGATCCGGCGTCTCGTCAAGACGCTTTTTCAGGTCGAGGCTGACATCCGGATTGCACGCCAAGCTGAGCCGCCCCTGCCCGTCGCGCGCCACCAGCTGCGCGATCAGGTTGATGCCTCGATCGACCAGGTCGCGGGCGACGTGGGTGTAGTTCGAGGAAATGTAGTGGCGCTGCATGGCCGGCTTGCCCAGCGCGGCACCTGACTGAACGTAGAATTCCGTGACCGAAATATTATCGGGGACCGTGTCCCTGCGGAGATCGTCCAGATAGGCCAGCCGCGGATAATCATCACCGTAAAGTTGCCCGACGATCGGCATCATCAGGCGTTTTTCCAGCCAGTGTGAGGCAGAGGGTGGGTCGAGGCTCAGCGCCGTTACGATGTCCAGGCGAATCGAGGTGTCCTGCCGGGCGCGCTCGTAGAAGGCGTTGATCAGGCGGTTGGGCTTACCCAGCCCGAGGGGGAGGCCAAGCACCAAATGTGGCCCGACTTCGGCAATCGCGCGTTCGACGACGGCTTGCAGAGAATCGCTGCGGCTCATGGCTTGGCCTCGGAACAAAAAGAACACGGCCAAACTATCAGACTCTCGGCCAAAAATCGGTAGCGATGGTTCAAAATCGGTTTACCATAGAGCCACCATGGGGAGTTACATTCTTCTTAAACATCTGCACCTAACACTGGTCGTGATCAGTGGCTTGGCATTTTCGCTTCGTGGGTTCATCAGACTCGGGCTCGAGCGACCTCTGACTCACCCCATGATCAAGGTCGGGCCCCATCTAATCGACACGCTGCTGCTGATCTCTGGGGTGGGTTTGTTGCTAGTGACCCAGCACTCGATCTGGTCCTGGCTCGGAGCGAAATTGATACTCGTACTGGCCTACATCGTGCTCGGCATCTCGTCGTTTCGGCTGAAGAACCGCAATCAGGCCATCGTCATCTATTTACTGGCCCTGCTCTGCTTCCTCTCCATTGTGGCCCTGTCGATGCAGTACGCCGCCTGAATTTCGCCGGGCCGCCCGTGGGGCAGCCCGACGTCTGGCTGGGCTCGCTTCAGTCCTCGAGCTCTTCTTGCCAGTAGTAGTAGCCTACAGCGACTGACTCATTGGACACTCTTTTGCCCGGCGCTTGAGCCGCCTTGATTTCCTTGTCGGCCGCCTTGGACTGCTGAGTGACGAGTTTCTTGATCGCCGTACGCAGCTTTTCTACATCCTCAGACGAAATACGATTCGAACCGACTTCCGCATGTGCCCAGTCGCCCTTGACGGCCGGCGCCTCCATGTTGTGCGCCACGGTTTCGATATGGCGCCCGATGTTCTCGGCAGTGCCCTCAAGAATCTTCTGCTCGTCATCGGTGGTTGGCACGTAGTGCGCGTCGAGCAGTCGGGCGTTGTCGCCCTCGACCAGCTTGACGTTTCCATTCTGGGCCAGGCGATCCAGCACAGTCGTCGAGGTCACGTTCCTGCCGGCGACTCTGGATACCAGCGTCTGAAGGCTGACGCCACGGCCATAAACACCCAGATCCTTCGGCTTCTTGGTCTTGCGGTCGCGATAGCGCGCTTCATTGGCCCAAGCGTGCAGCACCGCGGCCTCCGGGCAGATATCCTTGGCCGGCACAACGTCCGGACGCTTGCGTGCCTCGAGCTGGGAGATATTGCGGGTATCCAGGCCAGTCCAAAGGGCCAGCGCCGATTTGGTGATTCGGCGGCCGGGTTGCTCACGCCGCATCTTGCGCGTTGCCTCAGAGATGTAGGCCTCTTTTAGAATGGTAATTGCGACGGTACAGCTCAGTTTGCCCACCAGGAGTCGCGCAATCGGCCGCAACATTCGTTCAGCAACTTTGACCAGCCAGGACATGTCCTCGGCCGCTTTGGCATTGTTTTGTGGCATCTGTAGTTCTCCTTCCCAAGAGATAGTTAGTTAGATTTGTCGTAAGGACTTTTATTGATTCCCAGCTTTTTTTTTCTATCAACACGCTGGAGGCAAGAGTTTACAAGCTTTTGAGCTGAATGTTAACTCTCGGTTACAGTGCCTCCAAAGCGTGCTAAGCAAGCTCTAGAAACTATCTTGGGAGCGTCTATCGCTGGACTACCAGGGAATGGATTCGCCGTCCCACGCCAGGAAGGCTCCCGAGTCCTCCGCTTTCAGCCCCTCGAATATCGCCATGAAGCGCTCGGCGACGAACTCTGGTGAGAACAGTTTGTTTGCAGGAACGTTGGACTGAAACGGGCGGGAGAGTCCCGTGTCAGTGGTGCCGGGGTGGACACAGGTCAGGATGCAACCCTTGAACCGCCGTCGTGCCTCGATCGTGGCCGTTCGCATGATCTGATTGAGGCCCGCCTTGCTGGCTCGATACGCATACCATCCGCCCAGGCGGTTGTCCTCGATCGATCCAACGCGCGCCGAAATCACCGCCATAACGCAGCGGTCGTTGCGGCCGAGCAGCGGCAATAGGGACTTGAACATCAGCGCAGGACCGAAGGTATTGACGGCAAATACGCGCTCCATGGCGCTTAGCTCGATATCCTCAAGGCGCTTTTCTGGCTGCACCTGCGATCCCGAGTGAAGCAAGCCGGCGCAGTAGATCACCAGATCCGGCTTGAGGTTATGATCCTGCAGATGGGCACTCAACCTTGAGAAGGAGTCTGGGTCAGTGGCCTCTAAGTCCGTGAGCTGAAGGGAGTCAAACTGTTCGGTCAGATCAAGCAGATCTTCAGCGTGCTCTGGATCCCGGCAAGTGGCGATTACCTGCGAAAATCTCGAATCGGCAAGCAGCTTGCGAGTCATTGCCAAACCGATGCCGCCGCTAGCACCGATCACAACGGCAGTGGAATCAGGATCAAACTTGGGCATACGGTTCGGTCGCTCGTCATTGGGGCCTCAAGCCGCGTATGATGAAGTGTCGCTGCGAAAATACGGTCAACCCCCGTCATGCTGAATCCCCCGGGTCGGACATCGATACCGCCACGCATTTTTCTTCAAAGTGCCCTTATCGCGATCGTCCTCGGACTCACCGGCTGCAGCGGGCAAACCAAGATTTCTGGGCAAGATCCCGTACTCGCGCTTGATTCGATGCAGCTAGAGGCACGTCAATTGATCGTCCGGGTGCGGATCAGCAACGTCAACGATTTCACCCAGGCGCTCGACCAGCTAACGCTTGAACTCGGGATCGCAGGCTTCGAGCCCAAACGATCACAGACGCCGGCCCAATCGGTGCGGGTCGCTGCCACAAGCCGGGAAACAATGGACTTCGATTTTCCTATGTCACCGGAGCACGTTGACTCACTACAGCGCCTCAACCGGGGCGAGGTTGAGCGCCTATCTTGGACCATGCGTTTGATTCACGAGGAGAACCGAGAGCTGAGTGAGGCCTCCGGTTACCTCTTTCCTGTGCCGGGTCAATCCGGGCGCTTTCGTTGAAAGACTTCCCGCTGATCATCCTGACCTGGCACTCGATCAACGTGCTGGGCAATCGCTATACGGAAAACGATCCACTGGCATTCCGCGAGGACATACAAACCCTCGATCAAAACGGCTGGCGGATCGCGCCACTGGCAGACGCGCTCAGGCGACTTGGACTGGGCACGCTCGATCAACCGACCGCTGTTCTCACCGTCGACGATGGATCGATCCTGGATTTTGAGGATTTCGTCCACCCGAGCTGTGGACCGCAGACCAGCCTTTTCCACTCGCTGCGAGCCTTTCGGGACCAGGAAGGCGGCCGAATTCGGCACCAGCCGCATCTGAGTTCCTTCGTAATCGCCTCGCCGGAGGCAAGGTCCGAGCTCGACCGCCGCGATTACATGAGCCTGAATGTCTGGCCCGACCACTGGTGGTCTGCTGCCAACCAGAGCGGACTGATCAGCATCGAATCGCATAGCTGGGACCACAACCATGCCTCGCTCGAGCGCAGCGCGCAGCGCGACAATCAGCGCGGCGATTTCCGCCTGATCGAGACTGAATCGGAGTGTCGGATCGAAATCGACCAGGCCAGCGACTACATCGCGGAACGGTCCGGTCGCCGCCCCGAGTACTTCGCCTATCCCTACGGTCAGGCCAGTGACTACCTGCGCGAAGTCTACTTCCCGCAGCGGGCCGCTCGCCTGGGCATCCGAGCCGCGCTGGGATGCGACCCGGAACCCGTCAGCAAAAGCTCGGACCGCTGGTTCCTGCCGCGCTACATGTGCGGCCGAGACTGGAAGCAGCCCAATGAGCTGGCGCACATCCTCGCAGACGTTGCCTGAGCCCTACCCGGGTCAGCAAACTGAGGGTCAGAAGGGTCCGAGTGCTGCAACGCTGTTGATCAAGCGAGCGCGACGCCAGCGGCCCGGCTCGCGGTTCCAGCGCACGATCAGGTGCGGGTCATCCAGTCGGACGTAGCCGCACTGCTCCAACACGGACCATGAGCGTTGATCGCCGCAGTGTCCGAAGGTGCCGATCGACCGGGGCTCGAAGCGCTGTTCACTGTAGCGAACTGCCTGCAGCATCAAACCACCGGCGGCCCGAATCAAATCCTGATCCTGCGGCGGCAGTCGAGCGAGGACCCGCCCATCCGTGCAGGCTCCGCCGACCAGCATCGCACCCTGATGCGGCAGATAATTGATGTAGGAGGCCGGAATCCAGCCCCGATCCAGGCAGCAGAAAACCAGCACATGATGGCCGTGCGCTGGCGCTGGTGCGCGGTACTTTCGCTGAAAGATCGGATCCGCTAATCGCTGCCCGTCGGCCACTTCACTGACGAGAACCAGTTTTTCGAGATCGCTGGAAGAATTCACGGTTTTTCAATCGACTCTAGGCCAGGGCCTGGTCAGGCCGAACGCCCTCAACAGGTCAAACATTGTAGAGTAGCGGGCAAATCATCGTTCAACTAAGTGGAGATCCCATTGATGACCGTCGCCTATTGGAGTGTTTTGGTCGCGGCCCTGTTTCCTATCGTGATGGTGGGTATCGCGAAGGCCGGCCATCGCGGCTACAACAACAAACGACCGCGCGCCTGGGCGCAGAATCTGGACGGCTATCGTCAACGTGCCAGCTGGGCCTCTCAGAACAGCTTTGAGATCTTTCCATTTTTTGCCAGCGGCGTGATCATCGCAAGCGTGATCGGGGTCGAGCAGTCGACGATCGACACGCTGGCGGTCGCATTCATCGCGACAAGGGTCGCCTATGCGGTCTGCTACCTCACCGATCTGCACCTGTGGCGGTCGATCGTCTGGCTGGCCGGTTTCGCGATCTGCATCGCCCTGTTTGTCGCCGGCGCCTGAGGCGCGTGACTTTCGGGAGATTGACCGCGGGCGAGCGGCGCTCTACGCTATAGTGTTTGGGGGGCGGCACGGCCCGACACTCCAATCAATCAGGCGCTAAACACGCGCCAACCGACATCGACCGAGCATACAAGGACGCAATCATGAGCTTGCGCATCACCCTGGAATTCACCGAAAACGATCTGGAGCACTTCCGCTCACTGGCCCGCCAGGCCGTCGAAACGACCGAGAAGCTGTCAAGCGATGAAATCTTGGCCGGCGCTCGAGACCTCCTTAAGGAAGTCGACGAGAACGTCGAAGCCGACTACATCCGATCGCGCCTGGGCCAACTCCAGATCCTGATCGATATGCTGGAAGACGACGGCTGGGGCCTCCAGACCGTTGGCCGAAAGCGCGTGCTGTCCGCCCTGGCCTACTTCAACAACCCTGAAGACCTGATCCCCGATCACATTCCCGGACTGGGCTTTCTCGATGACGCGATCATGGTCGAGCTGCTCTGCCGAGAGCTGAAGCCGGAGATCGACGCTTATCGCGATTTTGTCAGCTATCGGTCAGCGGCCGCCAAGCGCAAAGGCGTCAACGAATACGAGCTCAATCGCGCCGATTTCATCAAGAATCGCGAGCAGGCCTTGCTGTCGCGGATGCGCCGACGTCGGCGCCGTGGTGGTGGCGGTGGCGGTGGCCGCAAGTCGCCGTTTTCACTGTTTTGACCGACAGCTGTCGACGGGCTCGCGCCTAGCCCCGGTCTACGGCCGCCAGGGTCGGTTGAGCGTTCAACTCGGCCCTCGCAGCATCTCGATGTGGGGGATACCGTCCTCAAGATAGGGTCCTCGGACTGTCTTGAATCCCAGGCTTGAATAAAAGGCCCGCAGATATTGCTGGGCCGAAATGCGTACCCCGCTTTCGGGATAGCGCTGAGCGCACTGAGCAAGCGCGCGCTCCATCAGCGCTCGACCTAGGCCCTTCGCCCGCCCGGCCCGGGTTGTCAGCACTCGCCCGACTGACGCCTCGACGTAACTCACACCCGGCGGCAAAACACGGGCATAGGCTAAGATCGCCCCGTTTGGTGCTTCGGCCCACAGATGAACGGCCTGATCGTCGAGACCATCTAAGTCCTGGTAGGGACAGTCCTGCTCGACGACAAAGACAGCGACTCGCTCGCGCACAAGACGATACAGTCCGGTGGCGCCGAGCGATTCCAGGTCACTTGTTTTCCATTGCACACCAGTCACCTGATCCTGTCGGGTCTTATCGCTCATCAAATTTCCAATCGTCAAATTTCCAGTCGTCAAATTTCTAATCAACAAATTTTTTATCAACAACTTTTTAAATAGGAAGCCGTTTCAGTGAATGATATCCGCTTGGTCGCGACCTTCGAAATCGAATCCGCCATCAATGCTCATCGAGTTCTGAGCCGAGCCGAATGCGAAGCCCTGGCGGACGGCCTGGCGCAGGATTTGATCCGACAGGTCGAGCGGGCCGGTTCGGGCCTGCTGATTGTCGGCGGCGGCCTGTTCGGGCCTGCCGACTTACTGCAGCCTGGCTTTCCCGCCTGGCAAGCGCTTAGCGAACTCAGCAAAAACGCCATTCAGTCGCCCGCCGTGGAAGGCGGCGTCATGGCCATCGGTGCCCACCAGGGCCGCTTGCCGGACTCGCGTCTGGCGCCGAGCAATCCCGATTCGAGCGGCCAGCTTCTGGCTCTGCCGATGGTTCTTCGCTGCGATGACGCCGACATGGACTATCTGAGCGAACAGTGCGAATCGGTCCTGTTCGAGAAGGGCGGCCTCCATCCACCGACACGCGCCGCCTTCAGCCAGGCCACCGGTCTGGATACGGGTCACGGCCAACTCATGACACTGAATGATTTGATTGCCCTGACCCATGTTCAGATGGACACCGCTGGCCTTGGCGCCTTCTGGCCGGTCGTTGAGCACGTATTGATTCAGAACGATCAGGCGTCTCACTTCGACCTTCCGGGACCGCTCAGCGCTCGCTGGTGCAATGAATCTCGGGCGGTCCGCCTGGATTTTCAGACCTTTGATGACTTCGCCGCAAGCATCGACGATTACGCGCTCTGGACGCGCGCCTACCGGAGCCTATCCGCTCTTCTGTCACTTCACGATGTGGATCTACAGGTCGAGTCCCGTCATACGATTGACGAAAGTCGGCACGCACTGCTCGAGTCGGTCGGCCCGGCAGCTGCCAACACGGGACTGACCGAACAGGTCCATTCCGATTGCGGCCTGCTCTGCTGGACCCTGGTCGAGGACCGGAAACAGTTCAATCTGTACCCCCTGGATTCAGCCGGCATCAACTTGCTCCAACAGGATTTCGCGGCCCGAGGGCTCGACGCCAGTCGGCCAGAAAACGGCGTCGAGCTGGACCCGGATGGCACGAGCCTGAAGCCGGTCAATTCAATATACGCGGGTCAAGGCCCGAGGGAAGCGAGATGACGAAGACCAAAAAGAAGGCCCCTAGCTCGGGCGAAAAAAAGTACGACGATAACCCGCAGGCCTACGTTGATCACTCCGGGATCCACGGTCGCGGATTGTTCGCCCGCAAGTCAATCGAGATTGACGATTACATCGGCAGCTACCTCGGACCAGCTACTCAGACAGACGGAATGCACGTCCTCTGGCTATGGAACGAGGACAGCGGTCGCTGGGAAGGCATCGACGGAACCAACGAGATGCGCTTCCTCAATCACAGCCCAACCCCCAACGCCGACTGGTGGGATACCGATCTATACGCAATCAGACCGATTGCCCAGGATGAAGAGATCACCTTTGACTATGGCTGGGACGATGACGATGAAGACGAGACTTGAGGCCCTGCCTCCCCGGTGAAGATCTCAGCACCCGAGCGCGCAAGCTTGATTCAGCGCAATTCCCGCGCCCTTTCACTCAGCCAGAATGAGCGGACAATAACCAATACAACTCGGGAGTAGACCATGGGTCAAGTTGCAATCGTCACCGGTGGCACACGCGGGATCGGGGCCGCCATTTCAAAAGCGCTGATCGATTCCGGCTACACGGTGGCCGCGAGCTATGGCGGCGATCACGCGTCCGCCAATTCCTTCGCCGAGGCCAGCGGCGCCCACACCTACCAGTGGGACGTGGCTGACTTCGAAGCCTGTGCCGAGGGCGTGGGCCAAGTCGAAAACGAACTCGGCCCGGTCGAGGTGCTGATCAACAATGCCGGCATCACGCGCGACGGCACGCTGCACAAGATGACGCCCGGTCGCTGGCAGGAGGTGATCCAAACCAACCTGAGTTCCTGCTTTAACATGTGCCATGCCGTGATCGAAGGAATGCGAACGAGACGCTACGGCCGCATCGTAAACATCGGCTCGATCAACGGCCAGGCCGGACAGTACGGCCAAGTCAATTACGCCGCGGCGAAGTCTGGCATTCATGGCTTCACCAAAGCTTTGGCCCAGGAAGGCGCAGGCTCAGGTATCACCGTCAATGCAATCGCACCCGGCTATATCGAAACCAGCATGGTGGCCAAGGTACCGGAACGGGTGCTTGAAAAAATCGTCGCCGGCATTCCGGTCGGGCGGCTTGGTCAGCCCCAGGAAATCGCCCGCGCCGTTGAATTTCTCGTTAGCAGGGACTCGGGCTTCATTACCGGGTCGACGCTGTCGATCAATGGCGGGCAGCATATGTACTAGGGAGGTTCAAGGTTCAAGGTCCAAGGCTCAAGGATCAAGAATCGAGGGTCGGGGCTTGTGATTTTGGCTTTTCAGGCTGGTCATTCTAGGGGCCGGCCTAAACGATTGGAGAGCGGCGGGGCTTTGCGGGCGGCATCACGCTCATTATCGGTACAACAACTTCGAAAGAGATTTCCTTATGAACGTCGCAAATTCACGCATCATCATCACCGGAGGCGCACGCGGGCTGGGTCGCGCCATGGCCGAGACACTTGCTGGCCAGGGCGCACACATCGGCCTGATTGATCTCGATTCGGCCGCCCTCGAACTCACTCGAAATGCCCTGTCCGGCGACGGCCATGCCAGCGTCGCGGCCAACGTTACCGACGAGTCTGAAGTGGCGCGCGCCTTTGACGAGTTGATCAGTGAACTCGGCGGCCTGGACGTTCTCGTCAACAACGCCGGCATCACCCGCGACGGGCTGCTGATCAAGGCCAAAGACGGTCAGGTCATCGACCGCATGAGCCTGTCGGCCTGGCAACAGGTGATCGACGTCAATCTGACCGGCGTGTTTCTGTGTGGAAGAGCGGCGGCGAGCCATCTGGTCGAAGCCGGCCAGGGGGGGCTGATCATCAACGTCTCGAGCATCTCGAAGGCCGGCAACTTCGGCCAGACCAACTACTCGGCCAGCAAAGCAGGCGTGGCCGCCATGAGTGTGACCTGGGCCAGCGAACTGGCCCGCTACGGCATCCGTTCAGTCTCGCTGTCACCAGGCTTTACCCGGACCGAGCTGGTCGCAGCCATGCCCGAAAAAGCGATCGAGCGAATCACCTCAGCGATTCCCGCAAGGCGTCTCGCCGAGCCTGAAGAGATGGCCAGCACGGTGCGCTTTATCATCGAAAACGATTACATCAACGGCCGCGACATTGCGGTTGACGGCGGCCTGCGACTGTAGGACAGTGCAGGTCGCCCACTGATTTCATGGAGCCCACTCGGTATGGCTGACCAACCGCGGCAAGGCCTGACCCGTGACCTGCTCGAATCCGGTCAGGAATTGACCCGCATCTCCGGCCTGTCGGCGGGGCTTTTGCTGCGCCTGGCCCGACGCTGGGAACTTCCAAACCTCGACCCCCTGAATTTGCGCCGCCCCACCCTGGCGGCCATCGGCAGCACGATCCGACATCCACAGCGCATCGTGGCCGCCCAATGGGATCTCACTCGCCGCTATCTGGGGCTCTTGAAATACCTGGGTCTGAAGACGATTGGCCGCGAAGCCGAACCGGCAATCACCGCTGGGCGCGGCGACCGTCGCTTTCGCTCAGAGGCGTGGGACGAACACCTGATCTTCGATCTGCTGCGCCAGGCCTATCTGCTGACCGCGGACTGGATGCTCGACAACGTCGCTCGCATGCAGGACGTTTCAACCGCTGATCGAATGCGTATTGGCTTCTACACGCGCCAGTTCGCCGACGCCCTCTCGCCGTCGAACTTCCTGCTAACCAACCCTGAAATCCTCAAAGCAACCCGCGAGGAACGCGGAGTTAACCTTCTGCGTGGATTTCGTCAGCTGCTCGAGGATCTTCAGCACGGAAACGGTCAGCTGCTGATCTCAATGACCGACAAGCAGGCCTTCGAAGTCGGCAAGAATATCGCCACCACTGAGGGGTCGGTGGTTTTCGAAAATGAAATGATGCAGCTGATCCAGTACACGCCCCGGACCAAGACGGCGTATAGCCGGCCGCTATTGATCATCCCGCCCTGGATCAACAAGTTCTACATCCTGGATCTGCAGCCGGACAACTCGTTCATTCGTTGGGCCGTGGATCAGGGCTATACGGTCTTTATCGTGTCCTGGACCAACCCAGACGAGACGATGCGCTACAAACGCTTCGAGGACTACATGCATCAGGGCATCCTGGCCGCACTCGATGCGGTCGAACAGGCCACCGCACAGCGCCGGGTCAATGCGATTGGCTACTGCATCGGCGGCACGCTGCTGGCCGCGACCCTGGCCTATATGAAAGCCAAGAGCGACGACCGGATCGCCTCGGCCACGTTCTTTACCACGCAAGTCGACTTCACCGAGGCCGGTGAGCTGAACGTCTTCATCGACGATAAGCAGCTTGAAAGCCTCGAGAAAAAGATGAAGGCGCAGGGCTACCTGGACGGGGAGTCGATGGCGATGACCTTCAACATGCTGCGGGCCAACGATCTGATCTGGAGCTTCGTGGTCAATAACTACCTGCTGGGACGCAAGCCAGCCCGCTTTGATCTGCTTTACTGGAATTCGGACTTCACCCGCTTGCCCGAAACCATGCACACCTACTACCTGCGCGAGATGTATCTGGAAAACCGTTTGGTCGAAGCTGGCGGCATCGAGATGGACGGCGTTCCGATCGATCTGACGACCATCGATCTGCCAATTTACATTCAGTCCAGTCGCGACGATCACATTGCGCCCTACCCCTCGGTCTACAAGGCCACGCAGCTCTACTCGGGGGACGTCACCTTTATGCTGGCCGGCTCCGGCCACATCGCCGGAGTGGTCAACCCGCCGGCCGCGCAAAAGTATGGCTACTGGACCAACGAGGAACTGCCCGGGAATCCACAGGACTGGATCGCAGGCGCACAAGCCCACGAGGGATCGTGGTGGCCGCACTGGCACGACTGGCTGAAGACCAGATCCGGACGTCGGATCAAGGCTCGGCAGCCGGGCGAGGGGAAGCTGAAGGTCATCGAGCCCGCGCCGGGTCGCTACGTCCGTTCCTGAGCATTATTTCCAACCCTGGCGCACAATCTAGACAACAAGACTCAACCATCCGACTCGAACACACACCATTGGCCCGACAAATGAATTCGACAGGACACGACCCTCAGCGCATGATCGGCCTGGTTGATCTGACCCGGCTGGAATCGACGAACACCGATGACGCGCAGGAAGCCGAGGCCATCAAGGCCCTGTGCCGAAAAGCCAATACAGACTTCGGTCCGGTCGCCGCCGTGTGCGTACACCCTGCCTGGGTTCCGCTGGCTCATCAGACGCTGATTGAATCCGGCGTTCGCGATTCCGTGCGTCTGGCTACGGTTGCCAATTTCCCCGGCGGGACCGGGTCGGCCGAGGACACGGTCGAGGAGATCAAAGCAGCCCTGGCCGCCGGTGCCGACGAAATCGATGTGGTCATTCCCAGGCGCGACCTTCAAGACGGTAACGATCGGGTTGCTCAACACCTGCTGGCGGCCAGCCGAATGGCCTGCTCCAATCACTGCATGAAAGTCATCCTCGAAACCGGCGAGCTAACCGATCCAGAGCTCATCCGGCAGGCCGCCGAGATCGCAGTCGCCTGCGGCGCGGATTTCCTCAAAACATCGACCGGCAAGGTCTCAGTCAATGCGACGCTCGCGGCCGCGACGGTCCTGCTGGAGACCATCCGCGAATCGGGCCGCGACGTCGGCTTTAAAGCCGCCGGTGGCATCCGCACGGCCAGCGATGCAGCGGGTTATTTGGCCTTAAGCGAACAGATGATGGGCGACGACTGGGTCGATGAAGATCATCTGCGCTTTGGTGCGTCGAGCCTGCTCGACGATCTAATCACCCAGGCCCGCGCTCAAGCGCAGCAATGATGCAGGCCCGGGAGCTCTTGCGTGCCAAGCGATCCGGTCGGGCCTGGACGAGCGAGGACATCGATTTCATGGTCAGGGGCATGGCCGATGGCGCCCTCGGTGATGAGCAGCTGGGTGCCTTCGCCATGGCCGTGGCCCTCCAGGGCATGGGCGAGGACGAGCGTGTGGCACTCACGCTCGCCATGCGCGATTCCGGCCGGGTCATGCAGTGGACCGATCTGAACGGCCCGGTGCTGGACAAGCACTCGACCGGCGGCATTGGCGATTCCACCTCGCTGCTGATCGGGCCCTGGGTTGCTGCCTGCGGCGGCTTTGTCCCGATGATCACCGGCCGGGGCCTGGGCCACACCGGCGGCACCTGCGACAAGCTCGAAAGCATCCCCGGCTACACAACCGCACCTGACCCGGCCCGCTTCGAATCCATCGTGCGCGAGCTCGGCGTGGCGATCATTGGCCAGACGCGTGATCTGGCGCCAGCCGATCGCCGCCTCTACGCTGTGCGGGATGTCACGGGCACCGTCGACTGCCTGCCCCTGATCGTGGCCTCGATACTGAGCAAGAAGCTGGCCGAAGGCCTGGGTGGCCTGGTGCTGGACGTCAAATATGGCTCGGGCGCGGTGATACAGAACCTCGCCGAGGCCAGCGATCTGGCGCGCACGCTGGCCCGAACAGCCAGCGCAGCCGGCACGCCCACTCGTGCCTTGCTGAGCGACATGAACCAGAGCTTAGGGCGCTGCGCCGGTAATGCGCTCGAAATCCGGGAGATCATCGACCTGCTGACCGGCACCGTGCAAGGGGGCCGCCTATTCGAGCTCAGCCGCCTGCTTTCGGCCGAATTGTTGATGATCGGCGGTCTGGCCGCCGATCGCGACCAGGCCTTCGAGCGACTGGACCGAGTCTGGGACCGTGGCGAGGTTAGCGAGCGCTTTGCGCGGATGGTCAGCGCCCTGGGCGGACCCAGCGACTTGATCGAGCGGCCTGAGGCCTATCTGGCCCCGGCCCCGGTGGTCGCCGACCTGGCACCGCAGGAGCCTGGCATCGTCCAGCAGATTGACGTCCGGGGGTTGGGGCTTGCCGTGATTGAGCTCGGCGGCGGGCGTCACCAGGTCAGCGACCGGATCGANATGCGCGTTGGCCTGAGCGATCTGGTGGGCATCGGCGAATCAGTTGACGCGCACCGCCCGCTAATGCGCGTCCACGCCTGCACTCAAGATGAACTCGAGCGCGTCACGCCCGCATTGCTCGACTGCTTCATACTGGCATCGGTGGCTCAAACGCCTCCGCCACTAATCCACGCCCTGTAAACCGCTCACCATGCCTCGCGCCATCGTACTCGTCCTCGATTCCTTCGGCATCGGCTCAGCCCCCGACGCCGCGCGTTTCGGTGATCAGGGCGCAGACACCCTGGGCAGCATCGCCCGTGCCTGCGCGGATGGTCGGGCAGACAGCGAGCAGCGCCAAGGCCCCCTCAAGCTGCCCAATCTTTCCAGCATGGGTCTGTTCCACGCCCACAAGGAAGCCACCGGTTCCTGGGCCGCCGGCATCGTGCCACTGCCGTCGCCAACCGGCGCCTGGGCTCACGCCGCCGAACGTTCAACCGGCAAGGACACGCCCTCCGGCCACTGGGAGCTGGCCGGCGTGCCGGTGCTGGAAGATTTCGGCTATTTCCGGGACAAGGACAACAGCTTCCCGCAGGATCTTCTGGATGCCTTGATCAAGCGTGCCAAGCTACCCGGCCTGCTCGGCAACTGTCACGCCTCGGGCACCGAAGTCATCCAGCGTCTTGGCACCGAGCACATCCAGAGCGGCAAGCCCATCGTCTATACCTCGGCAGATTCAGTGTTTCAGATCGCCGCCCACGAAACCGCCTTCGGTCTGGAACGACTGTATCGGGTCTGCGAAATCGCTCGCGAGCTGTTGATGCCGCTCAAGATCGGCCGGGTCATCGCGCGGCCTTTCGAAGGCGAGGTGGAATCCGGCTTCCAGCGCACCGGCAATCGACGCGACTATAGCCTGGAGCCGCCCGCACCCACCGTGCTCGACAAGCTCATCGAGGCCGGCGGCCAAGTGCTGGCCGTGGGCAAGATTGCCGACATCTTCGCCCATCGAGGCATCAGCCGGGTCTACAAGGCCCACGGCAATGAGGCCCTGGTCGATGCCACGCTTGAGGCTATCCGGGATGCCGGCGATCGGTCACTGGTGTTTTCCAACTTCGTTGATTTCGACATGCTCTACGGCCACCGCCGTGACGTGGCCGGCTACGCCCAGGCCCTAGAAGATTTTGATCGGCGTGTGCCCGAGCTGATGGCCGAGATCGATGATGAAGATCTGCTGGTCCTGGTCGCCGACCACGGCTGCGATCCGACCTTCGAAGGCAGCGACCACACCCGCGAATTTATTCCTGTCCTGGCGCACGGTGCCGACCTCCCAGCCGGGTCTCTGGGCCGCCGCGACAGCTTCGCCGACGTCGGCCAGACCCTGGCCAGATTCTTCGACCTGCCGGCGATGGCGCACGGGGAAAGCGTCCTGCCACTACCATCGACGCTGCGCGCGCCTCAGCTGGCCAGACTGCAGCGATTACGCCAGCATGCCTACGTGCCCTACTCTAGGCATCCAGTGGGCGTACTTATCCAGTCCAGCACCGGCCAGTGGTACGGCGGGTGCAACGTCGAAACCGCGCACTATAAGAGCGTCTGCGCCGAAGCCTCCGCCATTTCGGCCATGATCAGCGCCGGTGAAAACGCCATCGACTCGGTCTACATCCTCGGGCCCAGCGACACGCCCTGTGCCCCCTGCGGCGACTGCCGCCAGCGGCTTCAGGAGTTCGCCAGCGAAGGAATGCAAGTTAACCTCGTCGACTCATGGGGGCGACTCCTGAAGCGATACCGCATAGCAGACTTGCTGCCAGACGCCTTCGGCCCGGACGATCTCAGCTGACCCGGACGCGTGATCGCAACCCTGAATCCATCATTCTGGCTCAGCCGCTACATCTGAATAGCCGAGCGCTTCTCCAAAAAGGGTTTGATACAGCATCCGGTAAATGTCGCTATTGGTGATACCGCTTGCGGGCAGTAATTGGTCTGCATTGAGGCCGCTCGCGCGCGCGATGACCCCACTACCAACATCAAATCCAGCTGCCCAGCTGATGGCAAACGAAAGGGTCTGACCGCGTCGATCGGACTTGGCGACGAAGGGGGCGGTTTCGGTTCCTGCCACACCGTCCATCGCTGAACCGGTAAAAGGGTCAGCGGCCGGCACCTCGTCGAGCTCATTCGGCACGTAGGCCACTTGGGGCCCGTTGGCATTGCTGTCGGCGGCCATGACCATGAACGTGTTCGGGGACTCGTCGATGAAGCTCTGAACCACCGCGATCGCATCGTCGGCACGTTTCATCGCCTCAAGGCAGCCGTTGGCGTTTCGCCGGTTGCACATATTGTCCGTACCCTCCTCCTCGATGACCATCAGGAAGCCCTTTTCATGACGCTCCATGCGGCTGAGGGCAAAAGCGGTCATTTCGGCAACGGTAGGCGCGCTCGGCAAATAATTGTCCAGGCCCATCACCTGGAGTTCTTCTTCCGAACGGTCGTGATAGGTGTCCTCCAGGGCGAAAACGCCCACGACCTGCGTAATCTCCTCATCCAGCGCCATCAGCTCATCGCGAGTGTAGACCACCGTGTAGCCCTTGCTCTCGATCTCCTCGATCAGGTTTCTGCCGTCGGTGCGGCTGCCCGGCCCGAAGCGGCCTTCGACACCCTCAGGCAGAAGCCACTCCTCGCCCGCTCCGAGAAGCACATCAACGCCGGACTCGATGACCTGCTCGGCGATCATTTCATAGTCCTGGCGGCTGGGTGCTCGGGCAACGAAAGCCGCGGTGCCCGGCTCAACCAGGGTCCCGGTCTGAATCAGCGCGGTACCCAGATCAGCCGCCACCGCCTGCTGCATGATCGTCAATTCAGTACCGTCGGCCGATGAATACACTTGTCCTTCCGGATCCAGCCCGAACGAGTCCGAATAGGCCACCGTCCCGGTCGCATGTGTCACAGCTCCAGCGTTCGACGTCGCCGTCAGGCGATCAGCGATGTGTCCGCGATAGGTGGTCAGGACAGGGAGACGGTCCCAATACGACCTGCCATCCGGGCCGTAATGCAGCATGCGCATGGCCTCCCAGTGACTAATGGAAGCACCGTCTGGATGGAAGAAAATGGCGCCGTTGCCCGTAGGCTCGGGTGTTTCAGCCGATACTGACAGCGGCAACATGCAACAGAAATAACAAATAGTCAGGGCGCGACAGGTCATTGAATACTCGTTAGATTTAAAAGTTCGATCGCAAGGGTACGCGATTTCACCAGGTAAAGATGAACGTGACGTGTCTGTGGAATAAATTCAATTTTGGAGTTACCAAGCGAACGTGAAACCCGAGGTCGGCGGCAGGCTCGCCAGTCATCAGACCAAAAACAGCGTTTAATGCTAGGTTCCGAGTGCAGAGGGCCAGTTTCCCCGAATCTCCCTGCCCTGCTTGCTCAGATGCCGAGCAACCCATCCCTCCTCGCGTTCGTCCGGAGGTCCGTGATCACTATTGCCGTCCCGTGTCGTGCGCAGGATCGGTGACCAGTTCGAGCAGACGCGTATGCAGGTAGATCGCCTCCAGGTCGATCGCCGGGCGCGCGGGCAGCTGATCATCCAACTCAGGCAGCGACTCCGGATTCATCTTGGCTTTAGCATAGAGTTCCGCCAGGGCTAGCGTCTCCGACCACGTCGAAGCGACCGGCATGGCCGATACCTCGTCGCGCAATGCGGCGAGATGTTGGTCGGCCTCCGCATTAGAGCCAGACTCCACAGACAGCAGCAGTCGGGCCAGGCGATACTCGATCGGCTGCGCCGTCGCCCCAGCGTGTCGCGCGTGGATCGCAGCGGCCTCATCGAGAGCCTCCCGGGCTTCACCGAATCGACCCTGGTGCAGCAGCGAGCGGGCTAGCAAGTATGCGCCTCGCGCGGTCACCAGCCCCTCGCCCAGCAGCTCGACGTCCTTGGTCATTACCCGTCGGGCCAGGACTTCGGCATCTTCGGATCGATCCTGATCGAACAGCCAGAGTTCAGCCAGTCGAGTGTGCACGATACTGCGGCCAAAGCTCAAATCTGGATGGTCGACGTAAACCTGAAGCATGTCTTCGAGCACCTCGGCGCTGCCGGCCAGATCGCCCTGTAGTCTTCGAATGGTCATCAGCCCGCCAAGATTTTCGATGCGTTGCAGGGCGCTCGGGCTGGAGACGCCAAATTCCTTATCGCGCTGGCGGTAAAGTGCTTCGGCCCGACTGAGGTCGTCCGGATCACGGCTCTGAGTCGCGATTCGGATCGCGACGTTGAATCGATCTACTGCCGAGCGCTTCATACCGCTCTCCATGGTCTCCAGGACGTCGCGCAAAACGGGAACGGCTTCGTCGCGGCGACCGGCGTCGAAGAGGCTCGAGGCATAGAGTTCTCGTCCGGCCGCGCGCATCGCTTCAGATCCGTAGCCAGCCTCGAGCCAGCCCTCGAAGATCTCGTGGGTGGATATGTAGTCCTGACGGAAGTAGAAATTGCGCCCTAGCGCGAGACTGAGCGCCGTTGCCGTGTCTTCGCTGTCCCGCCAGTTCGCGTGCTGTTCGCGCCAGCGTTCCATCAGCGTCTCGGTCAGTTCCTGCCCCCCGTCCTCACCGGCAAACTGATCCAGAAGCAGTTCAGAATAGACCCGCTGTCCGAGCAGAAAGGCATTAGCGAGTTCGTATTGACTCTCGGCTTCCAGTTGAGCCGCATTAGCACGCTCGGCCTCTAGGACGGCCTGTTCAGCGGCCTTCTGCGCGCGCTGTTCGGCCTGGCGGGCCTCGACGAAACCGATCGCAGAGATCGCTGTCGCGGCGACCATGGACACGGCAACGATCAAGGTTGCACCGACCAAGGTCCGATTGCGCCGAATAAACTTGCCCGCTCGATAGCGCCGGGAGGGCGGCTGCGCGACCACAGGCTCGCTGGCCAAATAGCGGCGCAGGTCATCAGCTAGGTCCGCTGCGCTGCCGTAGCGCCGATCGCGATCCTTGGCGAGCGCCTTGAGCAGGACCGAGTCCAGATCGCCCCTAAGCCGCGCCTGCCAGCGCTGCGTGGTCGCATCACCGATGGTTTCGGGCGCCAATCGCGCCCGACTGGGCCGCGGCGTCTCGCCTTCACGAATGTGCCGGCACATGGCCTCGAACCCCAAGGCGCGCAGTTCCGCGCCTGTCGTCGGCAACGCGCCGACCAACAGCTCGTAGAGCACCAGGCCAAGCGAATAGACATCAGAGCGGGTGTCGATATCGATCTCGCCCAGTGCGGCCTGCTCGGGGCTCATGTACTCCGGCGTGCCGATCAGCTCGCCCAGCCGAGTCACCTGCGTCCGATCGTCGGCGTCACCTACGAGCACCCGCGCGATGCCGAAATCGATCACTTTGGGCACCGGCTGGCCGTTCTGGTCGACGGTCAAGATGTTCGACGGCTTCAGATCGCGGTGGATCAGCCCCTTGCGGTGCGCGTGCTGCACCGCTTCGCACACCGGCAGCAGCAGCTGGATGCGCTCGACCAGACCCAGCTGGTGCGCAGCCGCCCAGTCAGTGATCGACACGCCCTCGATGTACTCCATCGCGAACCAAGGTCGGCCGTCCTGCATGCTGCCAGCGTCAAACACCCGCGCAATGTTCGGGTGCTCCAGCACCGCCAGCGCCTGGCGCTCGGCGCGGAAACGAACCAGCGCCTCCTGACTATCCAGGCCACGTCGGGTCAGCTTCAGTGCCACGCGCCGCCGAACCGGCTCGGTCTGCTCGGCCAGGTAGACCCGGCCCATGCCACCCTCACCGATCTTGCGAACCAGGCGATAGGGTCCAACCTGCTCCGGATCGCTGGGCTGGCCATCGGTCAACTCGTCGATCGAGGCTGCCATGCCGCCGCGACCGGCCACCGAGTCCAGGGCTCGCTCGCCCCGCGCTCTTTGTTCGCTGGGGTCAAGCATTTTCACCAGCTCGGCGTGCAGCAATGGATCCTCATCGGCCAAGACTTCGAGCCGCGCAAGGCGGGCTTCTGGTGGCAGGCCTTCGAGCTCATGGAACAGCGCTTCCAGGCGCTGGAAATAATCAGAGTCAGTCATCAGTTGCCCGTATGCGCTTACGGGAGCGCGCTTTATCATTATCTTACAAAGACGAAAACGCGGGCAGATCCCCTTCACTTTCTGCCGATCCTTTTCGATTGAGCTGGAACGACCGATGCCCCGTTTTTCCCAATATAAAGAGCCGCGCCGTACATCCGATTGGCCATCCTTTAAGAAAAATCTCTCCCGCGCGATTCGCGGTTTTGGGCGCTGGCGGCGATTTGTTCCTCCAGAGCGGCTGGTCGGATTCGACCCACTGCCCCGGGGATTAGGGTCGATCTCTACGGCCTTTTTGGACGGGACCACGGGGCTCAGGCGCAAGGAGGCCATGGAATGGCGCAGCTGAAGACCGAATCGACCATAATGAGAGTATGAATACCCTCTCTGTCGTCAATTCCTGCGCTGAGCCCTCGATGCGGGCGTTGCGATGGGTTGGGATTGGATTCTTGGCCGTCGTCGTCATCCTACTGCCCGGCCTGCCCCACGCCGTGCTAGCGACCACCGAGCCACTCGCCAACCATCCGCTCTTCGCGCTCGATTGTCTTCCCGACGGACAGTTCGACGGATCAGATCGTCTGCAGGAACTCGAACAATGGCGCGACGAGGCCGTTCAAGAGTCGCCGGAGTTGCTGGGCCAGTGGCTGTACTGCCGCGCAACAGCGCTGGAGAAGACCGGCGATCTCGAGGCCGCTCGCCAAAGCTACACCCAGGCCATTGAGGCTTACGGTCAGCTATCCGAACCCGTCATCGGGGAAATTCGGGCGCTACTCGATCGCTCCTACATCGATTATCTCCGGACCAACGACACCGATCGCTACTGCCCCGATCGCGCCGAAGCATTGCGCCTGGCCCGAGCCATCGGCGACCCCGAGGCGCTGCTCACGAGCCTGAACCAGAACGCATTCTGCTTCGCCCAGGACCCGGAACAGCTCGTTCAGGGCCTGAGCCTGCTCGAAGAAGCCCTGGAACTTGCCCAGGCCGAAGCGATGAGTCCAGGGCAGCTGGGCATGATCTACAACGCCACAGCCACGATCTATCAGAACAACCAGCTTCTCGAACCGGCACTGACTCACCTTGAGTTGGCCTACCAGGCCTGGCAAGAAGAAGACGACCGGCAGGACATGTTCAACATGCTGCACGGCCTGATTCAGACCAGCGTTCGATTGGGCCATTGGGACGAAGCCGAGAGACATCTCGAACGCATGCGAGAACTCACCGAGCGCTCACCGAGCTTCGAGGATTTTCCATTCTTCATCGAGTTCAATGCCGGCTCACTGGCGAGGGCTCGCGGGGACCATGCCGGAGCGATCCGCGCCTTCGAGCGGGCCCTGGCACTGGAGGCCACCACTCAGGAACGCTACTTCGTTGCCGAAACCCAGCGAATCCTTGCCCTGTCGAAATTCCGCACCGGTGATATCAGCGCCGCGGCCGACCACGCACGCGCCTACATCGAGTCGACGGAAGTGCGCCGCGGCGACCCGGAGCTGCTGTCAGCGCGCGGCGTGCTGGCCTTTGCCGACGGTCGTGAGCTCGAATCGACGCAGATCCTACTCGACATGCTCGACACGGAGCGAGCGCAGACGCTTGAGCAACTGCAGCGCAACACCGCCGGCCAGGCGGCCATCCACGACCGACGGCTCGAGGCCTTCCAGTCAGCCATTCTGCGCGAGCGACTCGAGAATCAGGAGCTTCAGCTGGCCCAGTCACAGCAGGCCGAGCGGAACGCGCGCTTGTTCAACGCACTGATCGGCGTGACAGCGATCGCGCTGCTGGTGCTCGCTGGCTTCCTGTTCTGGTCGCGCCAACGCTTCCGCAAGCACGCCCGCACCGATTCACTGACCGGCATCGCCAATCGACGTCACGCAATGAACGTGGCCGAACGACTGTTCAGCCTATCGGCGGCCGGCGATCGACCCTTCGCTCTGCTGCTCCTCGATATCGATCACTTCAAGCGCATCAACGACAGCTACGGCCACGACGTCGGCGATCGAGCGATTCGCGGCATTGCCAGAAGCGTTGGCGATGTCTTGCCCCCAGACGCACTGTTCGGTCGCATGGGCGGCGAGGAATTCATGGTTGCATTGCCGGATAGCGCCCGCGCCGAAGCCCTAGCGCTGGCAGAAACAATCCGCCAGCGCGTGTCCGACCATCCGGTCGATGCCGGCGGCATCACGGTCAAACTGACGATCAGCATCGGCGTCGCCGAACGCTCAGAAGCGGTCAACGAACTCGACGCGCTCTATCGAAACGCCGATCAGGCGCTTTACGCCGCCAAACGTCAGGGTCGCGATCAGATTGCCGCAGGAGGCGCCTGAACTAAGCAGGGCCGGCTCGATTGATTCCTTAAAGGCGTCATTTAGAAGAGCGCCGCCTATCACTGGTCTGTGCATGCCCTTACCGGAATTCGGCGGTGGGATAGCGACCGACGCCCGTTACTGCCTCTGGGTCTGCCTGGCCCCCGCGATTTCATCGAGCTGTCGAATAACCACCTGCGTTTGAAGACTGGCGCGTGCCGTCCCGCCATAATTCCCATGCACTGGCAAGGTGTCCTGCGCAAAGCTGCTGGTCGCCAGTGGAATGTAATTCTGATCGGCGAACAGCCCCAGGCTAGGGTCAATACCAACCCAGCCGGCCCCTGGCAAGTAAGCCTCCACCCAGGCGTGCAGTTCGTTGCCTTCGTCGAGTTCGGGGTTGAACGCATAGCCACTGACGAACCGAGCGGCAAGGCCCTGCATGCGCAGCATGTGAATCAGCATCCACGAAAGATCCCTGCAGGAACCCTCTCTCGCTTCGAAAGTGGCGCGTGGAGTCCAGAGGTTTTCTTCTTCGCGGATAATGTGCCGCCACTCACTGTGAACTTCGGCGGTCAGCGCATTCAGGTAGGCGATCGGATTGGCTGGCGACGATGCGAAGATCGCCAGGGCGAAATTACGCAGACTAGCCTCAGGCTGTGCCTGCAGAGAAGCGTAAAGCAGCACCTCCTGCTTCGTTGAGTACCGGAACGGTCGCTCGGATTGAGGCTCAATCTTCTCGACAAAATCGTGATTAATGATGAAGGAAAAGGGATTGAACGGCCGAACCTCTACGATAAACGACGAATCGATTTCCAGCTTTTGCGTCTGTCCGCTGAACCACACCTGATAGTAGGCATTGCCCTCGATGCTAATTCGTTCTTCGAGGCCGTCGGGAACCGGATCCACGACCAGTCTGGAATCTTCAACATGCAAATAGGCACGCGGCAGCGGCTTGAGATACAGCGCATGGGAATTCAGCACTGCCGGGGAATCGTAGTCGTAGAGGGTCTTGTGGCTCACTTGAAGCCTCATGGAATGCCTCGCTGCGGAATAAGAAATAAGAACCAGCAAGGGTAACGTGTTTCGCAAACGCCCTTGACTCCACCCAGCGTTATTTGGAATCACTCATGCCATCTTTTTTAAAAAAATTTCAATAGCTATGAATTGAAATCGCACGCTGGGGTGTTTGCCCTTTTTGCAGATTCCTTAAACTGCTGCAATGATCAATAGGCACCCCAGAATCACCCGATAGACGACAAACGGAAACATTCCGATCTTTTTGATGAACGCCAGAAAGAAGTGAATGCAGGCGTAGGTGCTGACGGCCGCGGCCAGGAATGCCATGAATAGCAGGCCGACGCCAGACTCGACGCCGGATTCGGCCAAGTCCAGGGCGGCGAGCAGGCCGGCGGCGGCGATGATGGGGATGGACAGCAGGAAGGAAAACCGTGACGCGGATTCACGATTGAGGCCTAGAAACAGAGCTGCGGTGATGGTGATGCCCGAGCGCGAGGTGCCGGGGATCAGGGCCAACGCCTGGGCAAAGCCGATGATCAGCACGTCCTTAAGGCCAAGCGTGTATTCATCACGCTGGCCGCGATGACGCCAGTCGCCCCAGCCAAGTAAAAGGCCAAAACCGATCAGAGCTGCGGCCATGATCATCGGACTGCGCAATGCAGCCTCGGCGTGGTCTTTGAACAGCAGGCCGGCGACACCGGCCGGGATCGTGGCCAGGATGATCCACCAGGCCAGTGCCGAATCCGGCGTCCTCGGACCGCCCACGAGCGAGCGCAGCCAGTCGACAGCCATAGCGATCAGCTCATGACGAAAATAAATCACCACCGCGACCAGCGAGCCCGCGTGCAGCACGATATCGAAATCGATACCTTGATAAGCCTCCCCTGAAACCAGTGAATACAACACCAGGTGGGCCTGGCTTGAGACCGGAAGAAATTCCGTCAAGCCCTGAACCAGGGCGAGCAGTAGGGCTTGAATCCAATCCATGAATCAGGCGCCGGGGTTAGTGTTCAAGGGTCGAAGTGCAAGGATAAAGGATAAAAATACAAGTCCCAGAGCGGAGTGGATCATACTAACGCTTTACCTTGACCCTTGAATCTTATTCCTGTGCGGTCAGGTCTAGCTTGATCTCATGAACGCCTTGCTCGGACGGGCCAATAACAAAACCCAGGCGTCGGGCCAGGCCCAGCATGCGGTGATTGCCTTCCATCACCTGCCCGGTCAAGACTTTCATTCCCTGACGCCGGCAGTAGTCGATTATTTTGTCCATCAAGCGACGCCCCAGCCCGCTTCCCTTTAAGTCGGAGCGAATGACTATGGCAAATTCGGCCGATTGGCGAGAGCGATCGCGTACGGCACGAACAACGCCGAGGGTCCGCTGCTCCTGGTCCGTGGTCTTGGCCACGAATGCCATTTCGCGGTCGTAATCGATCTGAGTGAAGCGGGCCAGCTGCGAACGCTGGGGATGACGGAAGGTGCCGAAGAATCGGTAGCGCTGGTCGTCCGGTTCCAGGTGGTTAAAGAGCTCGGCATGGGCTTGCGCGTCTTCCGGTCGAATCGCTCGCAGCCTGATCTCATCGCCCTGGAAATCGATCGACTCGGTTTCAGAGGCTGGATAGGGCGCAATCGCGGGCGCGCGGCGGTGTTCATCGACCGCCAATAGCTCGACCTGCGCATCCAGTGCCAGCAGGCCCTGCTCATCCACCAACCAAGGATTGATGTGGATCGACTGGATTGAAGGCTCGGCCAGGACCAGCTCAGACAGGCACACCATGGCTTCGGTAATCTGGCGCTCCACGGCATCGCTGGCCCGATCGAAAATCCCGAACTGCCGGTGGATACGGGTCCGACGCAACAGGTCACGCGCCAGCGACGGATTCAGCGGCGGGAGGCCTAACGTTTGATCGGCAATGGCGAGGGTAGCAGCGCCGCCGTGACCGACATAGATCACCGGCCCAAAGATTGCGTCGGTGTGCATTCCAAGGCTTAGGTGCAGAGCATTGGGCCGTATGATCATGCGCTGCACGGCGTAGCCTGCAATCTGATCATAACCGGCTAGCCGGACTTGTCGGGCCAGCCGCTCTGCCGCCTGGCGAACGGAGGCCGCGTCTGGCAAATCCAGTCGATACAAACGCGCATCAAGGACGTTCGCCGAGCCCTGCAGCACGGCCTTGACCGCGACCGGGAACTCGATCTCAGCGGCCGCCTCTGCGGCCTTGTCTGGTGAGTCCACGATGCGAGTGGGCAAGCCTTCGAGACCGGCGGCGCCGAGAAGTAATTTGGAGCTGACTTCATCGAGGCGGTGCACGCCATCGGAACGGGCTTGGCGAATAACAGCTCTGATCCTCTCGCGGTCAAGCGATGCCTGCAGAGGATCGGGCTCGGGCAGCTCAGTCAGGCTGTGCTGATTACGCCGGTAGTCTTCGAGGCTGGCGACCGCATTGACGACTTCCTCCGGCGACAAGAAGCTGGGCCAGTTGGCCGAAGCAAAGTTCTGAGCGGCTGCACGCGCTCCTTCACCGCCGAGAAAACAGCCAAGGATGGGAACTGACGATTGTTCCACCCCGGTGACCACCGCCTTGGCCATCGTGCCAAGTTCCGAGGCCAGGTTGGGAGTCAGTGTCAGAATCACGGCATCGACCTGCCCCGACTGGACCAGTCGATTCAGGGCGAAGACCAGATCGTCCGAGTCCGCCCATCGACCCAGGTTCACCAGTCCGCTGTGGACCATGCTGGAGGGAAATCGCTCCAGAATTGGCGCGTCGATATCGGTCACCAGCCGCGCTCGGAGGGTATCGCTGCGCGTCAGAGCATCACGCGTCAGAAGGCCTGCAGCCAGCGAATTGCTCACGACCAAAAGACGGTTACCTTGAATCGTTCGGGTATGGGCCAGCAGCTCGGCGGTGCCGAACAACTCATCAACTCCGGTCACTTGCAGGGCACCGGAACGTCGCAGGGCGGCGTCGAAGACCTGTTCGCTCCAGCGCGCAATGCGGCGGTCTCGGACCAACGAAACCGGGACTTGCGATCGACGCCCCAGGCGTCGGTCGGTCTGTACGACCACCACGGGTTTGACGCGCGCGGCCGCGCGCAGAGCCGACAGGTACTTGCGACCGCGCTCGACGTCGTTCTGGGCGATAAGAATTGCGCGCGCGGCGGGGTCCAGTGCCAGGTAATCGATCAGATCGGGCAAATCCACATCCAGGCCGTCACCCAGCGAGAGAAAATGCGAGAAACCGATCGATCGCTCCAGAGCCCAGTGCTGTACCGCCATGGCCATGCCGCTGGACTGCGAAAGAAACGCCAGAGCGCCTGACTCCAAGGACGGTTGGACCAGGCTGGCGTTGAGCCCCAGCGAGGGCACGGTCAAACCGACACAACCGGGACCAAGCAGGCGCATGTGATAGGCGCCAGCCACCGAAAGCAGTCGCTGATTCCACTCTTCGGTCGCAGCGCCCTCAGTGTGCATCACAGTTAGGATGATGACGGCCCGGCAACCTTTCTCGCCTAGTGCCTCCAGCACCTCGGGGACGGCTTCTAAAGGCGTAGCCACGATGGCCAGATCGGGAACTTCCTCCAGGTCAGCGACCCGGGCCACGGCCGGGCGGCCGAGGACCTGATCACGCCGGATATTGACGGCAACCACCTGGCCGTCGTAGGCCGGGTTCAATAGGTTGGAAAACACCCGACGCCCGATACTGCCCTCTCGCTCCGATGCACCAATGACGGCCACCGTTTGCGGCTGGAAGAATCCTTCGAGATGTCGGATCGACATGGAGTGCTCCCCATTCACACGCGGTACCGACGTTCAGCATGCCAGAGCGAGGCAATGGAAGCGAGCCTATCGACATTCATCCGCTACACTTTCAAGCTATGAGAATCGCTAGCTGGAACGTCAATTCACTCAAGGTGCGTCTGGATCAGGTCATCAACTGGCTGGACCACACGGGCACCGACGTGCTCGGACTGCAGGAAACCAAGCTGGTTAACGACAAGTTCCCGGCTGAAGCATTGGCCGAGGCCGGATACCGTGTGGTCTACAGCGGTCAACCGACCTACAACGGTGTGGCCTTGATCAGCCGACAAGATCTAGTCGATCCGGAGTTCGCGATTCCGCACTTCGAAGACGAGCAGAAGCGCGCCATCGCCGCCACCGTGAACGGCATACGAGTCATCAATCTCTACGTGGTCAACGGCCAGGAAGTCGGGTCGGACAAGTTCACCTACAAGCTACGCTGGTTCGAGGCGATGACCGCCTGGGTCAAGGACGAACTGTCTCGTCATGGAAGGGTTGTGGTCATGGGCGACTTCAATATCGCCCCGGATGATCGCGACGTTTACGATCCGGAGGCCTGGCACGAGAAAATCCTGTGCTCAACCCCAGAACGCGACGCGCTGAAGAATCTCCTCGATCTGGGCTTGCACGACAGCTTCCGGCTCTTCGATCAGCCTGAGGGGACCTGGTCCTGGTGGGATTACCGCGCCGCCATGTTCCGTCGCGGGCTGGGCCTGCGAATCGATCTGGTACTGATCTCCGAGACCCTGAAAGAACACTGCACTACCAGCTTCGTCGACAAGGAACCGCGCAGGAATGAACGGCCCTCAGATCACGCGCCAGTGCTGGCTGAGTTCAAATTTTGAAAATTGACGGTTTCGAATCGAAAAGCAGCTAAAAAATAGACCTCTGCGAGCAATCGCAATTCGATCTCCGAAGCTTTGCTGCGAGAGGATTGTCAACCGGTCCTAATCAAGCCTGTCCCATCAACGCGTTGGCGCCGCCTTCCAGATTGTAGACCTGGGCAAAGCCCTGCTTACGATAGTGCTCGGCCACGGCGCGGCTGGAAATGCCGTGGGCGCAGACAAACACCAGCGGCATCATCGTGTCGGCCTCTTTGAGCTCGGCCATCAGTTCGGCGTCCAAGCCGCGGGCAAATTCCAGGGGCTGGGCCTGACGATCGGCTTCCGGGCGGGTATCGACCACCAGCAGACGCTCACCAGCATTCATTCGATTCTGCAGCTCGTCTGGCGTCATATCCTTGACCGGGGCCGGTGCGCCCGGGAGATCCAGCGACAGGCCCTCACCCTGCATGCTTACGGTCCAGTCAATCTTTGCACCGCGCGCACGATCGGCGGTGGCCAGATCCATCAGCACGGTCAAGCCATTACTGCTGGACTCGATCTCCTGCCCTGATTTCGGTCCAACCTGGAACTGGGCTTGCCAGTCTGATCCAACCGAGAAATGCAGGTGCTGATCCGGGTAGTGCTGAAGGAATTCGCGAATTTTTTCGGCCGCCTGATCGGTGATCTCGATCTCCGGCGGCGTGCGATCGGGAGCGTCGAGACCGAACAACTCATGCAACTCGCCGGCGTTGTACATTTCCGTAATGATGTCGCACCCGCCGATCAACTCGCCTTTGACGTAGAGCTGCGGAATGGTTGGCCAGTCACCAAAGGCCTTGATGCCCTCACGAATCAACTCATCTTCCAGCACATTGAACGAGGCGTAGTCACCGTTCAGCAGGCTGTCCAACATTCCGGCCGTCTTAGCGGAAAAACCGCACTGCGGCATTTTGGGCGAACCCTTCATGTAGAGAAAAACCTCATGGGAGGCGATTTGTTGTTCTATACGTTCGCGGACGGCTGAATCAAGCGACATAAAAGACTCTTGCGTAGGTTGGATTAGTTTCGATATTAGGGGTTTCGTACCGATGTTCAAGTCAGAAGCTGTTCAGCGCGAAGAACACGAGGTTCACAACAAAAAAACGGAAAAAGAGAATTCGATATAAATCGGTCTTTAATGTTCCTATTTATGTCTTCGCTTTCGTGTTGTTCCCATCCTTCGTGGTGAGAAACTTCCGAACTCAACTCTAGGCCTTCAGTTTCAAACAAGCTCCATTCCAGCGTCACAGCGTTTATCATCTACCGGCATGAAACCAAACTTTCAAATTGCCAGCCGCGTGGAGGGGGTGCGCTACGAAATTCGTGGTGCCTTGGCGCGTCGCGCTCGGGAGCTGGAGCAGCAGGGTCGCGACATCCTGCATCTGAACATCGGCAACCCCGGCGCCTTCGGACTGCGCACTCCTGAGACCATGCGGCGCGCCGTCGTTCGCAATCTTAAGTACAGCGAAGCGTATGGCCCGCAGACCGGCATTTTTCCGGCACGTGAAGCGATCGCACAACAGTTCCAGGGGCGCGGCATGACCGGCACTAACTACGACCAGGTCATGATCGGCAATGGCGTTTCCGAGCTGGTCGACCTGGTGCTGCGTTCGCTGCTCGAACCCGGCGAAGAAGTGCTGGTGCCGGCCCCAGACTATCCGCTTTGGACCGCCGCGGTCGTACTCAACGGCGGCAAGGCCCTGCACTATCGCTGCCATGCAGAGAATGGCTTTATCCCCGATGTGGACGCTCTGCGCCGTCAGATCACGCCGCGCACCCGGGCGCTGGTCGTCATTAACCCGAACAATCCGACCGGGGCGGTCTATCCGGAATCGGTACTGCAGGCGCTGGCCGATCTGGCCGCCGAGCACAATCTGATCCTATTTTCGGACGAAATCTACGACTCGATCACCTTCGACCAAGCGCGCTTCGTGCCGATGGCACCGCTGGCTGAGGACACCCTTTGCGTCACCTTCGGCGGTCTGTCCAAGGTCTACCGCGCCTGCGGCTGGCGCGTGGGTTGGGCAGTGTTCACCGGCCAGCTCGAGCGCGCTGAGGAGTACCGTCTGGCGGTGGAAAAACTGGCCGCGCTTCGTTTGTCGGCCAATGTGCCCGGCCAGTGGGCGGTACAGACTGCGCTGGGCGGCTATCAGTCGATCGCCGATCTGGTCGCCCCGGGCGGCCGTCTGCATGAATCACGTCAGGCCGTCATTGATGCGACCGAGGTCAGTCGATTCCTCGATCTAGTGGCTCCACAGGGCGCGATGTATGCCTTTCCAAGCGTGCGCCCGGAGGTCTTTCCTGACTTCGACGACCACAAATTTGCCGCCGAGCTGCTGGAACATAAACACATTCTGATCGTGCCCGGCTCCAGCTTCAACATCCCCGAACGCAACCATTTCCGGATCACTCTTCTGCCCGAGGCCGAGGATCTGGAAAAGGCCTTTGCCAATATCGACGACCTGCTCGACGAGCTGGCCGATGATCCCGAACGTGTCCAGAGTACGCCGTGACAATTACGACAACCAATACAATCGACCCTAACCCGCTGCTGGCTGATGGCCTGCCCTGTTTTAGCGATATTCAGCCCGAGCATGCATTGCCAGCCATCGAGCAGCGCCTGGCCGAATACCGCGATGTCATCGCAGGCATCGAGCAGGTGATCTCAAATGCCCCCGATGCAGTCAGCTACGAGACCGTGGTCGACGCTGAGAGCCTGGCCGATGATGCCCTGTCCAACGCCTGGTCAAGCATTTCGCACCTGCACAGCGTCAACGCGACCGAGGACTGGCGAGCGGCCTTCACCAGCTGCCTGGAACCACTGACCCACTTCTCCAACGAACGCGGCCAGAATCGGGCGCTCTATCAGGCTTACAAGCAGCTGGCCGCGCGTGGCGACTTCAAGCAGCAACCTGATGAGCTGCGGGCCACGATCGAGCACGAAATTAAAAGCTTTGAGCTGTCCGGAGTGGCCCTGCCAGCACGCGAGCGCGAGCGCTTTGCCGAGATCAATCTGCGCCTATCCGAGCTAGCTAATCAATTCGGCAATCAGGTAATGGACGCCACAGAGGCCTTTCGGGTGAACTTTGCCTCGCCCGATCCGCTCCAGGGCTTGCCGGACAGCGATCTGGCTTTGCTTGCAGATCTCGCCAGCCAATCCAATGAGGACGGTTGGTCCGCCAATCTGACCTATCCGGCCTATCGCGCCATCATCACCTACGCCGACGATCGTCAACTGCGCGAGCGCTTTCACCGGGCCTTCGCGACGCGCGCGTCGGACCAGGGTCCGCAGGCAGGAACGCACGACAACAGCGCTCGGGTTCAAGAGATGCTGAGCCTTCGCGCCGAGCAGGCTCAACTGCTGGGTTTCAAGGATTTCCCGGCCATGCAATTGACCACGCGTATGGCCGAATCGGCCGAGCAGATCGAGGATTTCCTGCTCCGACTGGCTGAACGAGCGCGGCCCCAGGCCCAACGCCAGCTCGACGAGCTGAGCGAGTTTGCTGCCGGCCTGGATGCCGAGCTGCCCCTGGCTGCCTGGGATATTCCCTACCTGGCCGAGAAGCTGCGCGATCAGCAGCTCGGCATCAATCAGGAGAAACTCAAACCCTGGTTCGAGTTGAGGCACTGCTTCAACGGCCTGTTCGAGGTAGCGCATGAATTGTTCGGCCTGAATTTCGAGGTCGACGACACGGTCACGACCTGGCATAAGGACGTGCATTTTTATCGCGTGCTCGACGCGTCCGGTGCGCGGATCGCCGGTGTATATCTGGACCTCTACGCTCGCGAGCGCAAGCAAGGCGGTGCCTGGATGGGCATCTGCCGGTCGAAGCTGAAGCTGGGTAATCACGATCAGGAACCGATCGCTTTTCTGACCTGCAATTTCGCGCCGCCCAGCGCGGACCAGCCCAGTCTTCTCACCCACGATGATCTAGTGACTTTATTCCACGAATTCGGCCACTGCCTTCATCACTTGATGACTCGTATCAATCGTCCCGGCGTGGGCGGCATCAGCGGAGTCGAATGGGACGCCGTTGAGCTGCCCAGCCAGCTGCTCGAGGGCTGGGCCTGGGAGGCCGAGGCGCTCAATCGCTACGCCCGCCATATCGACACGGGGAAGACACTGCCCCCGAACCTTCTCGACGGGCTGCTAGCCGATCGCCAGTTTCATGGCGCGCTGGCGCTGCTGCGTCAGATTGAATTCGCTCTGATGGACTTGCGCCTCCACCGCTCGCCTGGCCGTGATCCCATCGACGTTATGAACGAGGTGCACGAGGAGATCGCCGTGGTGCCCATGATCGACGAAAACCGCTACATCATGAGTTTTTCTCACCTGTTCAACGGCGGCTATGCAGCCGGCTACTACAGCTATCTTTGGGCCGAACGCCTGGCGCGCGATGCCTTTGAGGTCTTCCGTGAGAACGGCGTTTTCAACAGCGGCAGTGGTCGCAGGCTTGCGCATGAAATTCTGGAAGTCGGCGCTAGTCGACCGATGGCCCAATCCTGGACTGCCTTCCGCGGCCAGGATGCCGCCCTTGACCCGCTGTTGGGAGCCTACGGCGTCCACGCCGAGGCAGCCTGATGCCAGACACACGGAAAGGCGGTCACTCGTCAACTCCGGCCTCGAATCAGCGCGCGTTCAAGCCCGGAGCGCCCCGCAACGAACTGAGGCGCTGGCTGTTTGCTACGGGCAATTCCATCAGGGGGTATCAGGCCGTCTGGCAGGATGAGGCGGCCTTTCGATCCGAGCTATGTGTTCTGGTTCTGCTGATTGCGCCAGCCTGGTGGCTGGCCGAAACCTGGACTGGATTCATCTTGTTGCTAGGTGTCTGGGTCCTGGTCATCGCCGGCGAGCTGGTCAATTCGGCGATTGAGGCCGCAATCGACCGAATCGGCCCGGAAATTCACCCGCTCTCGGGCAAAGCCAAGGATGCGGGATCAGCGCTGATTCTGACTCTGATGTCGCTCGCTGCACTGGTCTGGCTGGCGGTGATCGCCGATCGCTTTTTCTAAGCATGTGCCTTGGGTGGACGAACAGACCTGGAATAATTTGGCCCTTAGCGCAGTGACTCAGCGCAGCGCCACGCCTATGTCCGGATGCAACGGATTCGTGAGCGCCCGAGCGACCTGTTGTCTGTGGCCGAGGGGCGCGGGCATGAGGCCGTGCTAAAAGTCGTCCTGTTGAGCGTTTTAGCCGCCGTTCTGGTGGCCGCTGGGCTTCCTTATTTGATCGCGACGCCGAATCTGAACGGTAGTATTCCAGAGCAGCCGTTCAGTGACTCGGCCTTTGCCGACGTCGGGGGTATACGCATGCACTGGCGCGCGCGCGGCCCGAATGAGGCCGGCGCGCTGATTATTCTCCTGCACGGATTCGGTGGATCGGGTTTCAGCTGGCGGCACAGTCTCGATGCCCTGGAGGGCGAAGGCTATCAGGTCATCGCCCCTGACCTGCCGCCTTTCGGCTACAGTCAGCGCACCGCCAACGGGCCGGACTGGCCCGATCTGGTCATCGAGCTGGCCGAAGCACAGGGCGCCGATCTGCCCTGGGTATTGGTCGGTCACTCGATGGGTGTGAGCGTGGCTGCTGAAGTCACGAATCGGCGCAGCGAGCGAGTTTCCGGTTTGATCATGGTCGGCGGCACGCCTCAGCTCCGCCGTAGCGCTCACGGCTGGTCCTGGCTGTTCAGGCTTCCGCCGATTGGGCGCTGGGCAGAGGTCTGGGCGGCGCGAAATCTGGTCGCCGAGGACTCGATCACCCGTATGCTCAGCTCCGCGCTTGGCCGTGCGCCCACTGCCGAGGAGTTCAATGGGTATCGCCGCCCCCTGCTCGTCCGCGGCACCTACCCGGCACTGTTGCGACGCATGTCAAATTCGATCGACGTGGAGGATGAATGGGTGGGTCGACCGACGGCGGTGATCTGGGGCGAGTTCGATAGCTGGGTGCCGATCGAGCGCGCCGAGGCCCTGATCGATCGCCTGTCAAAACCCGTCGCGCTTCACGTCGTGGTCGGGGCCTCGCATAATCCGATGGACACCCATCCGGCGGCCTTCAATCGCCTGATGGTCGATCAGATCAAGCGTTTTCTCACGACGCTCTGAAAACAACAAAAAAGATGATGGAGGGTTGAGCGGACTCCGCTTACAAATGCACTATGACAATTATTCTTGAAAGCCGAATTATTTGCGGTCATTCCAGGCTTGGCGCACCGCCGGCGGTCTGGTTTCATTTGGACCGGGCCCTGCTTGACTCGCTCCTCGAAGGTGGCCCCGATTTAGACGCGAAGCTGGCGCCGATTTCTCTCCGTCCGCCGACGCTTGGTCACCACCGGCAATCCGGCCCCATGCATGTCTTTGCGGATCTGGTAATTCGTCTGCTGAGTTCGGCAGGCCATCGAGCGGAGTCAGCAGAAATCATTGAGGACGCCAAGCGCCCGACCGCAACACTGGCGGTCGAAGAGGGAATAACGGCGCTCAGCGCCGGCGAACTGATCGCCGATGTGCTGTCGACTGAAGCCGCGCCGCTGCCCGATGCACTAATCGACGCCGTAGCGGCCTTTCGTCGCGATGCCGCCAAACGTGTCCTGAACCTCGACGCCCGCCTGATTCAGGACGCGGCTCAGGCCGCAGGCCTACCAACTCGATGGCTAGACCAGAACCCCTTCAAACGGTTCGAACCCGGTCCGCACACCCCGCCCGTTCGCGTCGGCCTGCTGCAGATCGGCCAGGGTGCGCGCCGTCGACTCGTTGCCGGATCTCTACCTGACGGCGTAAGCGATAACCTGCTGGAATCCCTGCGATGTCGCGCCGAGCTGATGCCACGTCTGGCACGAGCGGGCGTGCCGATACCTGCTTCAGACCTCGAATTCAGCAACCGGAACACAGCCACGCGCGCGGTCCGCTCAGCCGAGCGAATCGGCTTCCCTGTCGCGGTTAAATCGCTCTACAAGCCGCGTTTCCCGCATTTGAGCGACGCAATCGATGTCCTTGGCCCACTCCATCACGAAGACGAAGTCCGGCAGGCCTTCAACACGCTAGCAGGGACCGTGCATCGAGTTTGGGTCGAGGCTTGGCCGCAGGGAAAGACCTATCGATTTTTAGTCATCGGTGGGCAGGTGGCTGCAATCAGCCGATCAGACGAGCCGTCTGATTTTCGCGATGAGGTGGCCGAAGACATTATCCAGCTGGCAGAGCACGCGGCCGCCGTGTGCGAACTGCCCACCCTGGCCGGCGTGGACATCTGCATCGTCGATCCGCGCGGGTCGGTCGATCCCGCCAACTGCCTCGTGACCAACGTGTTGCCTGACCCTGAGCTGGCGCGTCACGTTCACGATTCGGGGGGTGGGAACGTGGCAGATGGCCTTATCAGCACCCTGTTCTCGAATCCGGCATCGGCCCGTATCCCAATGCTTGCTGTCACCGGCACCAACGGCAAAACAACCACCTGTCGAATGCTTGCACAAATTCTGGCCACAGAATTTGAATCGGTCGGTTTGGCCACCACCGGAGGCGCTTTTGTCGGGCGTGAATGCATCGCTGACGGTGACGTCGCCGGGGTGTCCGGGGCAGCCTGGGTTCTCGCCGACGACCGCTGCCAGGCAGCCGTCCTGGAAACGTCGCGTGGCGGGCTGCTCAAGATGGGTACGGCGTTCGATCACTGCGATATCGCCACCTGCCTCAACGTCCGTCCTGATCACATCGGCTACGACGGTATCGACAGCCTAGAGGCTATGGCAGAGGTCAAGGGACGGTTGATTGAACGCGCAAGCCGAGCGGCTGTGCTCAACGCCGATGACCCCCTGTGCCTAGCGATGCGTTCACGCGCCGCCTGCGACCGGATCATCCTGGTCGCTGAATCGGGCGATCAGGCCGATCTGCGCGCCCACCGCGAACATGGCGGAGAGGCGGTCTTTGTCGAACCACGCCCGGATGGCGACTGGCTGGTCCTGGCGCACGGGGAGACGCAGAAGCCTCTGATGAAGCTCTCGGACATTCCGGCGACGATGGACGGCCTCCTGAACAGCAACTGCTTCAATGCGCGCTTCGCGGCCGCCACTGCATGGGCAAGCGGCATCCGTATAGAAGGCATTCGGCGAGGCCTGGCCGGATTTTCCAACACAGTCGACGACAGTCCCGGCCGCTACAACTTCATCGACGGATTTCCGTTCACCGTTCTGAGCGATTACGCTCAGAACCCGGACGGTGCTGTGCGCGTGCTCCAGGTGCTGGATCACATCGGAGCCGCTGGGCGCGAGCACCTGGTCTGCATGACCTTGGGCGCTCGCCATCGCTCCCATATCGACGAGGTCGCGCCGCTGTTTGCCGAACGGTTCGCCAGCATCACTTTGAGCGGCAACCTCACCAACATCGAACTGAATCCAGAGTGGTTATCCGATAATCCTCGCCAGACTATGCTCGACTATTTTCGCCAACAACTGATCGATGCCGGTGTTTCGCCCAACCAAATCACGTGCTGCCATGACGAGGCCGAGGCCGTTCGCATCGGACTGAATCAGGCGTCGGACGGCGACGTCCTGCTGGTACTCACGCCCCATGACGTCGCCTCACCCGTCTACCAAGCCGCCGCTGAGGCGAACAAGGACTAGAAGGACCATGATTGACCCTGCGCTCAAAAAGCTACTGCGGCTTCACGAAGAACCCTACGTCTTTTTCGACGACGCGGCCGTGCATGACACGCTGACGACCGCGCCCCACGCCTATCTCGATCACCTGCTCGACGCACTTCAGTCGATTTTCTGCGGCGAAACCGAGCTCGAATTACCGCCAAAATCGGTGTTTACCGATCCCGGCGAACGGTCGGACTTTCGCGTGATGCCCTGCGTTGTTCGATTCCCCGATCGGGTACGCAAGACCGTCAAGATCATCGGCACCAACTGGCCGCGACAGGTCGTTCCCGGTGAGATCAGCGTCGGCAAGGCGTTTGCGCTGCACAGCAGTGAAAACTTCATCGAAGCCGGCTTTGCCGGTTGCATCCTGTCATCAGCGCGGACCGGCGCCTGCGCCGTGACGGGGATGAGACTCCTGCTGCCCGAGTGCGATTCACTGGCGATCGTTGGAGCCGGGCGGGTAGGTTATTACACGGCGCTCTACGCCACTACCTTGCCAGGACTTCGTCGGATTGAGTTTGCCGACCGCAGCCCAGAGCGAGCGAGGCTTGCCGCCGAGGTGATCGGCCGCCTTCGACCGGACCTCGAGACCTCGATCTTTGATGCGAGTGACCTTTCGAGTGAGCCGGATGCCCTGGTGCTGGCCACCGACAGTGAAGCCCCGTTGTTCAACGGATCGGGCCATCGGCCGCGACTCGTGATCAGCGTCGGCGCCGACACCGACTGGCAGTCCGAGTTAGACAAGAGCGTACTTGATCACTATGCAGTCTTCGTCGATACCCACGACAGCCGACACTGGGGTGACCTTAAACACTTCGAACAAGACGGTCTCATGACCGATATGGAGATCCGAGATCTGCGCGATCTACTCAAAAGTGGTGAGCCGCCGCCTGGCCCCAAGCTATTCGTTTCAACCGGATCAGCGCTGTTCGATAATTTGACGATCGACTATCTGCTGACCCGACCCTCACCGGATCGAACGCACGGTGGTTGAAAAACGCTAGCGATTCGCTGGAGCGCGCAGTCCGGCTAACTGTCCGACCTCTTCGATGCGGATGTTGGGTCGCCAGCCGCCCACGTCGAGGCGTGCGGCGAAGCGATAGTCGAAGGTCTCGGTCGGATTGCCCATGAGATTACTGAGAAGGCGCAGGCCGCCGATCAGATCGGGGCTCAGGTCTACTTCAAACTCTGCGCTGCCATAAGCCGGCACGATTGGCAAGTCGGCAGCAGCTCCGGTCAACAGGCGCTGGCCCTGCAGGTCGACGCGGTAACTCATCCCGACCAGCGGCAGCTCGATCCGGTTCGGATTGATCACACGCAGGCCCACTCGAAACACAGGGCCGCTGGATGCCCCTTCAGGCGCCAGCCCGAAGCTGGTCACGGTCACCGCGGGGGCTTCGTCATACGGCGACAGCGCCGCGCAGGCCGACAGCAGAGAGGCCAGGATAAACACAAGGGCCAGATGCAGGGGTCTTTTCATCAGCTGAGGATTCCGGGAATCGAGGCTGAAGCATACCCTGCCAGAGGACAAAATACCGCTCGACTCCGCGACGAGGTATTCTGATCCATGTCGTTTCAACCTGCCGTTTGATCGCGAGATCCGCCATGTCCAATGACCTGCAACTGATCTGGATCGGGGCCACGCTGCTGGCGGCTCTGGCCGCTCAGAGCCTGGCTCAGCGCATGCATCTGCCGCGGGTCACGATTCTTCTCCTGCTCGGCGCCATAGCCGGGCCTGAGATCCTAAACCTGCTGCCCGCAGGCGCCAGCGATAGCTTTGCATTGATTACCCAGTTCACCCTGGCCATCGTCGGCTTCCTGCTCGGCGAGCGGATGTCGTTCAAGGATCTCGGACAGGCCCGCGAATCCTTGATCATCAGCCTGGTCGTGACCCTGGTAACAGGCCTGATTGTAGGCGTCGTTGTCTGGTGGCTGACCGACAATCTGGCCGCGGCTCTGCTTCTGGGTGCTATCTCCACCGCAACAGATCCCGCGGCCAGCGTCGATGTCATGCGTGAGGCCAAAGCCGAGGGGCCGCTGTCGCGCCTGGTCTATCAAGTGGTTGCGATCGACGATGCCTGGTGCGCCATTCTCTTCAGCGTGGCGCTGGTTGCACTGGCCTGGCTGTCGGGAGGGAACGACGGGGGCTGGGCGGCACTGGGGTATGGCGTTTTGGAAGTGATCGGCTCGCTTGCCCTGGGCCTTGCTCTAGGATTACCGATGGCCTGGCTGACCGGTCGCCTACTGCCGGGTGAGCCTATGCTGCTCGAGTCGATCGGCTTCGTGCTCCTGGCTGCAGGCCTGGCCCATCTGTTGCACTTGTCATACCTTCTGACCTGCATGACCCTCGGCGTGGTCGTAGCCAACGTCGCACGCCACCACACCCGCCCCTTTCGCTCGATCAAGGGCATCGCCTTTCCCTTCCTTGCCCTGTTCTTCTTTATGGCCGGCTATCAATTGGACTGGTCGGCATTGCCTGCCCTGGGTGCCCTGGGCGCGCTCTACATTATCGCGCGCGTGGTCGGTCGTTTGCTTGGCGGACATCTGGGTGGCTGGATGGCCGGCTCGTCAGGGGTTAACAGGAATCACATCGGTGCTTGCATGCTTCCGCAGGCCGGTGTCGCGCTTGGCCTGGCGCTGGTCGCCGTAGAGCGCTTTCCCGAGCTGTCCTATCTGCTGCCTTTGGTGGTCGCATCGACGGTCCTGTTCGAGCTGATCGGTCCTCCGGTCACGCTGCATCAGCTCAAGCGCGCTAAGGAGACCGGGGCCGATCAAGCCTGATTAGCTCATCAGCGATTCGGTCCTGCCCTGCCCGTCCTTGAACTCGGCGTGTTCAGCGCGACTCTATCCGAACTAGGCGAAGCTCGATCCGCTTGATCTCGCGCAGCACCCGGTTGGCCTCGAAATGGTCGCCCATAAAGCCGCGCAGGAAAGTCACCAGCTGAACGCCGATGATCGCCCCGATGCCCCATCGCACCGCTTCGATCACGGCCGCGGCGGTCATCGCCTGCCAGATTGCCCAGATGGCAAAAACGCCGATCAGGACGTTGCAGATCATTACTAGCCACATGACCCAGCTCAAGGGCCCGCGAAACAACCCGAAGGCCTGCGTGAAATAGCCGGGCTCGGAGCCATAGTCTGCCAACAGGCGTTCGTCCTCCTCACTGAGGGTCTCGTTGATCAGATCATCGATCTTGCTCATGGTGTTCTCCTTCGAGTAAGGCACGCAAGGCGTTGCGTGCATGCATCAAGCGGGTCTTCACCGTGCCAACGGGCACGTCCATTGCGACTGCGATCTCGGCAACGCGCAGGCCCTCGCGATAGAACAGGGCCAGGGCAGCTCGCTGGGGACCAGGCAACGACGCCATCAACTGGCGAACTCGGTCGACCTCGGCGAGTCCTTCCTGTATCGGGTCCACATATGGCTGAGCTTCTGAGGCTGCCGCCGTTTCACCAGCGCGTCGGCGCGCCAGCGATCGGATCGCGTGGGCGTATCGATGGGTCACGATCCGGAAGGCCCAGGGCGCGAATGCGTTGCAGTCATCGAGACGGGGCAGGCTGCGCAAAATCTCGGCCCAGGCTTCCTGGGAGATATCCGCCGACAGGTCCTTCTCGCCGCTCAGGCGAAACGAGTGAGCAAATAGCCTGGGCGCCCAGCGCCGGGCCAGGCGCTCAAGGGCGGCGCGATCACCGCTGCGGCCTGCAGCCACCAGATAGGCGTCGAGTATCCTTTGTTTTTCCGTTCGCTGCGCCATCGATCTTGGATCATTCGTTCGCGTTTACATCAACAGTGCCCGCAAAGCACGTTTCGGTTCAATTCGGCCGTGAATTCTCCTGCGGGTTATATTGCGCCTTAAATCAACGCTGAGCCGAAGGAAGAACGTTTCCATGCCGATAAAACGATCTCTCGCCAGCGCCCTCCTGCTCGCAGGGCTGACCGGCGCCCAAGCGCAGACGGCCGATGTCGCTGCGGAATTGAGAGACGAGACTCGGGCAGACGTGCAGCTTGTGCCCTACGCCGACGGCATCGTCGATGCCATGCTGAGGGAGCACCGAATTCCTGGCCTGGTCCTGGCGGTCACTGACGGCGAGCAGAGTCGCCTCTTGAAAGGTTACGGACAAGTCAGCGCAACGGGCCTAAGGACCGCCGACGCCACCAAATCCATGTTTCGTATCGGATCGATCTCTAAGACCTTTACCTGGACCGCGGTGATGATGATGGTCGATCGCGGCCAGTTGGACTTAAACCGCGACATCAATGACTACCTCGTGGATTTCCGCATCGAAGATCGCTTCGAGACCCCGATCACGATGAACGATCTGATGGCGCATCGTGCCGGCTTCGAAGACACGCTACAGGTTTTCCAGTTTACCGACGACGATCCGCGCAGCCTCGGCGAAATCCTGGCTATGACCCAGCCAGCGCGCGTCTTTCCGCCTGGGGCAAGGACGTCCTACTCGAACTGGGGCTCGGCTCTGGCGGCCCACGTCGTCGAGCTGGTCGACGGGCGTCCCTACATCGACATCGTCAACTCGGACATCCTCGAGCCGCTCGGCATGGATAGCACCACGCTTGTTGCGCCCTCGCAACTCGACCCGGGCCGGGCCGAGCAGATGGCCGATGGCTTGCGGCGCGTTGGGGGTCTAATCGAGACCAGCGACCCGATGCAACTCGGTCCCTTCGCGCCCGCCGGCGCAATGGCCTCGACCGCCTCGGACATAGCGCGATGGATGCGGTTTCATCTCAACGGCGGTGAGCTGGATGGTGTCCGGTTGATGTCGGCAGCCACGCACGCGAGGATGCTGACACGGCATTTCAGCGACCGCCCCGGCGCCGCCGACCTGGCCCACGGATTCCAAACTTTCTCCCTGCACGGCGTCACCGTCTTCGGCCATGCGGGCGCGACGAGTAACTTCCGTTCGCGGATGCTGTTCGTGCCGGCGCTGGATTTCGGCGTCTTCGCCTCGCAGAACTCCGGCAGCGGCGGCTATGCCACGGTCAATACGCTGACCGAACGCCTGATCGAGCGCGAGCTTCGCTTGGCAGGCAGCTTGACAGCGCCCGATCCGGCAGCGCCTGCGACAACCCAAAGCCTAGCGCCCTATGCCGGCAGCTACCGGAACAATCGACGCTCTCACACCGCCCTGACGGCCCTATCTTCAATCACGCCAACGCTCTCGGTTCAGGCGGCAGAAGACGGCACCTTGATCGTCCGGCAGGCGGGCGAGACCCATCGCTACCATCCTTCCGCGGCTTCGGAGGATGTCTTCATCAACGATCTTGGCCAGACTCTGCATTTCCAGCGTAATTCGGAGGGTCAAATCGTCGCCGTCAATGATTCCAGCGGCGTGCATTCGCACGAACGAATTCCCCTTCGCGGCATGCCCTGGGCCCTGTTTCTGCCGGCCATATTCGCGCTGGGCCTGAGCTCAACGACCCTGCTCGGCGTCTGGAAGCGCTGGCGCCAGGAAGCAGAAGCCACCGCCGCTGGCCGCCGCGCGGCCTGGCGTGCGCGGGCTGCCGCCGTTGGCGTGCTCACCTACGGCGCGCTGGCCATCATTGCGGTCATCTCGACCTCACGAATCGAGGTGGCGACCCTCAGCGCCTTTCCGCCGACCTCCGTCGTTGTCTTCAGCGCGGCAGGCTGGGTGCTTCTGGCACTCACCGCCGTCCTGCTCAGCGGCCTGATCCCCGCCTGGCGTGGATCGGACTGGCCGATCCTGCGCCGCCTGCATTACACCCTTTTTGCGCTGGCCCTGGCCGTTCTCTGCGCCCAGCTTTGGGCGTGGAATCTGTTCGGTGCCGAAATCATCTGATCAACCCATGGAGGACCGCTTATGAAACTCTCGCCACTCATCGCCATCTTCGCCGCCTTGCTCATGGTCGCCTGCGGCAATTCCCCGTCCGAGTCGTCGCAGGACGAGTCGGCCCGGTCCGAACCTGATCTGCCCGGCAGCGGCTACGATCGCGCCCTGGAGCGCGCGAACAGTGTCGAGCAGGATGTCCTCGACGCCGCGCAGCGCCAGCGCGAGCAGATTGAGGAGCAGGAAGGCGGAAACTAAAAGCGGTCTCGATCCCCTGAAAACGGCAAAGGCATCGGGGCGTAATCATCCCCAACGCCAGTGTGTCCGGATTAGGCGACGAAGGCCAAGGCCGAGCTTGACCGCGATAACAAGTCCTCCTGCAATCAGAGCGGCCTGCGCCCCCAGGACCCAGGGCTCGGAAAAATCCAGGCAGCGGTCAACAGCCCGGATCCTTTCGATCCACCCCGATTCGATGGCGGGTTCGCAGCGACCCTTCGACACGGCCGTCAGGTACTCAAACCAATGGGCGCCCGAACCCACCACGATAAAGAATGCTGCCAGTGCAAGCGGATTGCGCTCGCTCAGGGCGAGCAGGCCGAAGAAGGCACCGACGAGAAGGATCAGGACGTTCCAAGCCAGCCAGTAGGCGCGAGGCACGAACGCCTCGAGAAAGACCAAGGCCAGCGCAAGTCCGATCGCGAGCAGCCAGAGCCTCGGGTCCGTCGAATATCGGCTCATCGCGCGGGTCGATCAGAGCCCTGGCGATTCATCCATCCCACCCGGTCGGCTGCCCGCTTCGGCAGTCCGCTCCAGCATCTCCGGCCCTATCAGGGCCCGTCACCGGCCCAGCGACCGAAGTTCAAGAACTGACGGCGCGAGGTCGGCCCAAAAGTCTGGAAGTGTGGATCGGCCATCGGTCGATAGTCGGCCCGGGTCATTGCGACCGCGTCCTCGCCGAGATGGTGCTCCAGCACGTCGCGCTCCAGACGGTAGGGCTTGAGGGCGTTGAGGCCGAGAATCTTGCGCTTGATGTCCGGCGTCAGCGCCGGGTAGCCGAAGCGCTCCTGGAATTCCTCGCTGATCTGGAAGGCACGGAAGGCCTGGATCTGGTCCTGCGGTGAGCCGTACCAGATCGAGTCCGTGCCCCAGAGGATGTTGTCTTCGCCCAAGTGCAGCAGCATTTTGCCCAGAGCGTGGGCGGCCGAGTCCGGGTCGCGCATCAGGAAGCGCCAGGTCGAGCCCAGCTCGGCATAGACGTTGGAGCCGTGACCGAGGTCGTTTTCGATTACGGTCTGGACGAGAGAGTCGATTCCTTCGCCACGCTCGGGGTCGTATTCGCCCTCGGCTTGCCCAGGAATGAACCCGGAATGGTAGATCAGGAAACTCAGCTCCGGATAACGCTGAGCAGCGGGCCCGACATCCGTGCACAAAGAATTCTCGTAGGATTGTTCGCCGAAGGGAATGCCCTTGTGGATGGCAATCACCGGCACGTCCAGGCGCCTGGCTTCATCCAGAAAGCGGATCCCTGTGGCCTCGTCAGTCAGCGCATAGCCCTCGCCTTCCGGCCCCCACTGAGTGTAGGTCTTCCAGGCCTGAATGCCGAAATCATCGCGCAGACGCTGCATGTCCTCGAC
>JGI12048J13642_10159831_pt1 | contig 44822 bp, 40 predicted proteins | sample ElkSlonscriptome_16_FD_13642 | JGI IMG/M metagenome (IMG submission 13642)
AGATTCATCGGCACTGCGTCCCGGCGAATGGGTGATCGCGATCGGCTCGCCGTTCCAGTTTGAGCAAAGCGTCACCGCCGGAATCGTCAGCGCCAAGGGCAGGACCCAGGGACAGCAGCAATACGTTCCTTTCATCCAGTCCGACGCCGCGATCAATCGAGGCAACTCGGGCGGCCCGCTGATCGACACCGACGGAAATGTAGTCGGGATCAACTCGTGGATTCTGAGTTCCAGCGGCGGCAATATCGGTCTGTCGTTCTCGATCCCGATCGAAACAGCCTCGAGCACCATCGATCAATTGCTTGAGTTCGGCCGCGTCTCGCGCGGCTACCTCGGCGTCGGCATTCAGGGCGTGGATCGCGAGCGCGCCGATGCGCTCGGACTCGACCGGCCAGTGGGTGCGCTGATCAACCGGGTCGAGCCGGGCAGCGCTGCCGAGCGCGCCGGGATCGAAGTCGGGGACGTCATTCTCGAAGTCAACGGACGAGATATCGAGGTTTTTTCCGACCTGCCGCCGATCGTCGGTTCGATCCGGCCCGGCGAGGAAGTTGAAGTCACGATCTCACGCTGGGGTGAGACCCAAAGTCTGACCGTTTCGCTGGACGAACGCGATGAGGCCCGAGAAACCGATGACCGCGGCGAGTCGCGTGATGCGGAGCCGTCCAACGCACTGGGTCTTTCGGTCGAAGCGCTCAGCGACGAGCAACTCCGGGGCGCTCAGGGGCTCGATGGAGGTCTTTTGATCTCCGGCGTGGACAGCGATAACGCATATCGGGCCGGAGTGCGACGCGGCGACATTATCCGGATGATCAACAATCAGCAGGTCAAGACGCTGGAAGATTTCCAGACTATCGTTGACGAAATCGAACCGGGCCGTTCGGTAGCGTTATTGATCTGGCGCGATGGCGGAACGCAGTTCGTGGCTTACACGCCGGAAAGCGAACAGTAAGTCGGCGCACACGCGAACGCGGGGCGTTGGCCGCAGTCCGGCTATAATGACCACAGGCCGCCACTGGTTCGATCCGGTGGCGGCCTTGATTAATCAAGCGCGAATATTGCGGATGCCGATTTTCAGTCGATGCATTCACTGCCCATGCAGGCCGATGGTGTGCTTGCGCCGAAAGACTCCTACCCACCTGATTCAGATGCCTCGATGACCGATTGCTCGCACATCCGGAATTTCTCGATCATCGCCCACGTCGATCACGGCAAATCGACGCTGGCCGATCGTTTCATACAGGTTTGCGGGGGGTTGACCGATCGCGAGATGGCCGAGCAGGTTCTCGATTCCATGGACATCGAGCGCGAGCGCGGCATCACCATCAAGGCGCAGAGCGTTACGCTGGATTATTCCGCGCCGGACGGTCAGGTCTACCAGCTCAATTTTATCGACACGCCGGGGCACGTCGATTTTTCCTACGAGGTTTCACGGTCTCTGTCGGCCTGCGAAGGTGCCCTGCTGGTCGTCGATGCCGCCCAGGGCGTTGAAGCGCAGAGCGTTGCCAACTGCTACACGGCCGTTGAGCAGGGTCTGGAAGTGATCCCGGTCATCAACAAGATCGATCTGCCTTCATCGGATCCCGATCGGGTCAAGGCACAGATCGAGGACATCATCGGCATCGACGCCAGCAACGCGCTGCTGGTCAGCGCGAAGACCGGTGAGGGAATTGCCGAAGTGCTAGAAGCCCTGGTCGAGCGGATACCGCCGCCCGAGATGCGGGAAGGTCCGCTGAAAGCGCTGATCATCGATTCCTGGTTCGACAATTATCTCGGCGTGAATTCGCTGATAAGAATCAAGCAGGGTACGCTGCACAAGGGGCAACGCATTAGCGTAATGTCGACCGGTGAGGAGCACGACGCCGACCAGATCGGCATCTTCACGCCCAAGCGTACGATCGAAAAAACCCTCGATTGCGGCCAGGTCGGATTCGTGGCCGCCGGCATCAAGGAAATTCACGGCGCGCCGGTCGGCGACACCCTGACCTCGTCGCGAGACCCGGCAGAGAAGCCTTTGCCGGGCTTCAAGCCGATGCAGCCGCGCGTCTTCGCCGGCATCTTTCCGGTGGATTCTTCCGACTATCCCGATCTTCGCGAAGCGCTGGACAAGCTGCAGCTCAACGATTCAGCCCTGCAGTTCGAACCAGAAACCTCGATGGCGCTGGGTTTCGGATTCCGCTGCGGTTTTCTCGGGATGCTGCACATGGAAATCGTGCAGGAGCGGCTGGAGCGGGAATACGATCTCGATCTCATCATCACTGCGCCAACAGTCGTATATGAAATAGCCCTCACCGACGGCAACGAGATGGAACTCGACAATCCGGCCGAGTTGCCGCCGCTCAACAAGATCGCCGAAATCCGCGAGCCCATCATCAAGGCCAACATCCTGGTGCCGCAGGACTACCTCGGCGCGGTGATTGGGCTGTGCGAGGAAAAGCGCGGCGCCCAGGTCGACATGCGGTTTCTCGGCGGTCAGGTGCAGCTGAGCTACGAGCTGCCGCTGGCCGAGGTCGTGGTCGATTTCTTCGACCGACTGAAATCCTGCAGCCGAGGCTTTGCGTCCTTCGAGTATGCGCCGGCCCGCCACCAGGCCGGGCCGTTTGTGCGTCTGGACCTGCTGATCAACGGAGAGCGCGTTGACGCCTTGAGTACCATTGTCCACAAGGACGTGTCGCAGCGCCAGGGACGGGACCTGGCCGAGCGTATGCGTGAACTGATTCCGCGCCAGATGTTCGATATTGCGATCCAGGCGTCGGTCGGCTCCAATATTATTGCGCGCTCGACCGTCAAGGCCTATCGCAAGAACGTGACCGCGAAGTGCTATGGCGGCGACGTTTCACGCAAGCGCAAACTGCTGGAGAAGCAAAAGGCAGGCAAGCGCAGGATGAAAAACGTCGGCAACGTGGAAATTCCGCAGGAGGCGTTTCTCGCGGTGCTCAGAACTGACCGCGATCGCAGCTGATTTCTCGGGAAACCGCACCAATACCGAACTGAAAATAACAAATTGGAAATGCAATGCAACTTGATTTTGCGCTGATCATCACTTCCCTGACGCTCATCAGCGGCATAATCTGGGGAATTGACCGTTTCTTTTTGCGACAACGACGTGCCGACCGCCTTGCGCGCGGAGAAATCGAATCCGACGAGCCGTCGAAGCCGATCGAATACGGCCGATCCTTCTTTCCGCTATTGCTGATCGTCCTGATTTTCAGGTCGTTCATGTTCGAGCCGTTCAAGATTCCTTCCGGCTCGATGCAGCCCACGCTTCTGATAGGCGATTTCATCGTGGTCTCGAAATTCTCTTATGGGCTGAGATTACCGGTGTTGAATACAAAAATCCTCGATACCGGCGAGCCTGAACGGGGTGAGGTATTCGTCTTCCGGTCCGTAGAGCAGCGGGGAATCAACATGATCAAGCGCGTTATTGGGCTGCCCGGGGATACGATTGCCTATCGCAACAAGGTGCTGTATATCAACGGCGAACCCGCGCCGCAGGAAGTCGTTGGACCCTGGATCGGGCAGGGTATCAATCGAAACCCGCCGGGCAGCAACCCCCAGCTCAGAATCGAAGATCTTGGCGAGATTGCTCATGATATTCTCATCTACCCCAGCATGCCTGCATCGAGACCGCGCAGCTGGGTGGTTCCGGAAGGACACTATTTTGCCGTAGGCGACAATCGGGATCGATCACACGACAGTCGCGGCTGGGGATTCGTGCCGGAGGATCATCTGGTCGGGCGGGCGGTGCGGATCTGGATGCACTGGGATTGCGCCCGCGGGTTTTGCGTCGATTTCTCGCGAATCGGTGATAAAATCGAGTAGCTCGTGCGGGCGCGGGAATACGAATCGGTATCGCGATGCGGCCCGGTCTTAGGGGGGCGCAAACCGAATTGGGGCAGGACTGAATGAGAGAATCCAAAATGCTTTCAAACCAACGCGGCATTACGCTGATCGGTTTTCTGATTGTTCTGGCGGCGGCCCTGTTCGTTGCCTACATTGCCATGAAGCTGGTTCCGATTTACCTCAATCATTATTCCATAGTGACCTCGATCAAGAGCCTCGCGGCCGAGCCGGACGCTGCCAACATGTCCGATAGTCGACTGAGAGACAGCCTTTCGCGAAAGTTCATGACAAGTTACGTCAAGCATGTCACCGTCAGGGATATCGAAATCGTACGCAGCACAGGAATCGAAGTCATTGCCGAATACGAGGTACGCGAGGACCTGATCGGCAATCTGGATGCCGTGGTTACGTTCAGGCATGTGCAGGCGCTCAATTGAGGAATGCCGGCCGGCGTCGATGAACGGGCTGGGGCATGAGTTTCGGCAACCCGATCTTTTGCGACTGGCGCTTACCCACCGTAGCCGCGGCACCCCAAATAACGAACGACTCGAGTTCCTCGGCGATGCGGTCCTCAACATGGTCGTGGCCGAATTGCTCTTTATTGCCAGGCCCGATATTCCGGAAGGCGATCTCTCCCGCCTTCGAGCGAGGATTGTGCGTGAGCGTACCCTGGCTGAAGTCGCACGACAGCTGAATCTCGGCGACCATGTTCTGCTGGGCTCCGGCGAGCTCAAGAGCGGCGGTTTTCTTCGGGATTCCATTCTTGCCGATGCCCTGGAAGCCATCATCGGTGCGGTATTCCTGGACGGGGGGGTCGAATCGGCGCGCAAGCTCGTCGAGCGATTGATGGCTGAACGTATTGCGGCACTTCCGGATGCCGAGGCGCTCAAGGACCCCAAGACCCGGCTCCAGGAACTGTTGCAGGCGCGTGCTCTGAAATTGCCGGAATACGAGGTTATCGACGAACAAGGTGCCGATCATGATCGTAGCTTCACGGTTTATTGCCGTGTAGAGGCGCTCGACACGCCCGTAATCGCGACGGCATCGTCCCGGCGCAAAGCCGAGCAGGCTGCGGCGAAAAGCGCTCTTGAAGCGATTGCAGACGGACAAGGCACATGAGCCGGACCGTCGAATCACGCAGCGGCACAGTTGCTCTTATCGGCAGGCCCAATGCCGGCAAGTCGACCCTGCTCAACCGTCTGGTGGGCGAACGCGTCTCCATCGTCACGCACAAGCCGCAGACCACGCGGCACAGAATCAGGGGGATCGTCAACCGCCCCGGGGGGCAGCTGGTGCTGGTCGATACCCCCGGACTGCATCGGCGCCGCGATCATGCGCTCAATCGGCACCTCAACCGGGTCGCCGCGGAGTCTCTTTACGGCGTCGATCTGGCGGTTCTGGTGATCGATGCCGCATCGCCTACCGAAGAGGATCAGGCGGCGGCACGTGCGGTTGCCCAGGCGCAAGTCGATGCTGTGCTGGTGCTCAACAAGATCGACCGGATCAAGCTGCGCTCGGATCTACTGCCGCTGGCCCGGACATGGGCCGACCGTCTCACGCCGTTGGAGGTCTTCTTCATTTCAGCGTTGAAAGGCGATGGCGTCGATGCATTTGCCGACGGGCTTGTTCGACATCTCCCCGAGCAACCACCGCTGTTTCCGCCCGACGAATTCACGACCGAATCCAGCCGCTTTCTGGCCGCCGAAATCGTGCGCGGGCAACTGCTCGAGAATCTGCACCAGGAAGTGCCGTACGGCGCGACCGTATTGATCGAATCGTTTGAAGAAGAGCCGCGGCGATATCGGATCGGTGCATTGATCCTGGTCTCCCAGAAGCGGCACAAGGGCATGGTCATCGGGCAGGGCGGGAAGACGCTCAAGCGCATCGGAACCCGGGCTCGAATGGCGATGCAGGAATTGTTCGGCATGTCCGTGCATCTGGATATCACCGTCCGGGTCGAGGAAGGCTGGATGGATCGCGAAGCTTCATTTTCAGGGCTTGGTTACCACCGTTGAGCCGAGCCGACCGTGAGCAGGTATTCGTGCTGCACCGCAGGGCCTGGCGCGATACCAGCCTTATCCTCGAATTATTCAGTCAGCGTCACGGCCGGGTTGCCGGTGTCGCGCGAGCGGCCCGGCGCGCAAAATCCGCTTTTTTCGGTCTTACCGAGCCCTTCCGCCGTCTTGAGGCATCGTGGGTCCGTCGAGGGGAAATGTTCACGCTCACCGGTCTGGAGCCGATGGGAAAGGCGCAGCGGCTTACCGGTCGCGCAATGTGGTGCGGACTTTACGCCAACGAACTGTTGCTGCGCCTGACGCCTCGGGACGACCCTGAGCCGGAGCTGTTCGAAGCCTATGCCAGCCTGTTACCAAGGCTTCAGGACCCTCGCGGCCAGAGCAACGTCCTGCGACGATTCGAACTTGCGCTTCTGCAGTCCCTAGGCGTGGCGCCCGACCTGGTTGCGGTTGCCGGCAGCGCCGAGCCGGTATCGCCCGACGCACGTTATGACATTGATCCGGTCGCCGGACCGCTGCCGATTGCTGACCGTAACCGCGGCATCCCGGGGGCGGTGCTGCTGGCGCTGGCCCGTGGAGAAGACATTGCGCCGGATAACGACGCCGCGGCGCTGCGCTTGATGCGAAAATTGATCGAACACCAGCTTGATGGACGCAAGCTCAACACGCCCGCCTATTTTCGGGAGAATCCGTCATGACCCAACCGTTTCCGACACCGCTTCTGGGCGTCAACATCGATCACGTCGCTACGCTCAGGCAGGCGAGGGGAACCGAGTACCCGTCGGTTCTCGAAGCCGCGCGCGTCGCCGAAGAGAACGGCGCCGACCTGATTACGGTGCATCTTCGTGAAGACCGCAGACATATCCAGGACGGCGACGTATCGGCTTTGCTCGAACAATCGCGCACACGATTGAATCTGGAAACGGCGATGACTGCGGATATGCTGGATTTCGCGCTTTCGCATCGCCCTGAAGACGTCTGTCTGGTCCCGGAGCGCCGCATGGAACTGACGACTGAAGGCGGCCTGAACGTCACCGCCCGGCGCGTCGAGGTCTCCGAGTACTGTCGCGAGTTGTCTTCAGCAGGCATTCGCGTATCGCTTTTCGTCGATCCGGAGCCCGAGCAGATCGAGGCGGCCGGCGAGTGTGGCGTACCGGTCATCGAGATTCACACCGGTGCCTATGCCAATAGCGAGGATCGGAGCCGGGCGCAGGGCGAACTGGATCGAATCGCTGAGGCGGCTGCGCTGGCCAAGAGTGGTGGACTGGTCGTCAACGCCGGTCACGGCTTGCACTATCGGAACATTGCCGATGTGGCGGCACTGGGTTCGATTCGTGAATTCAATATCGGCCACGCAATCATTGCCCGGGCTGTTTTCGTCGGGTTGGGGAATGCCGTTGCCGAAATGAAGCGTGCGCTGTCGCCGGACGTTTCGACCGACAGCTGATGCCGCGCGGACCGGCAGGAGGATTTATGCGCGGTCAGTCGGGATTCGCAGCGGAGATCGATTGACGGGTGGCCATGAGCGTACGAATCAGGTTTAGATAAAGCCCGCCGGCAAAATGAGTCGGGTCTTCGCGCAAGGCATTTTCGAGCGATGCGCTGGCCTGTTCCAGCCGGGTCGCGCCGGCGTAGCCTGCGGCGCCGGCCCACTGGTGAAGTAATTCCGCAGCGTCAATGAATCGTCCGCATGCAATTGCATAATCGAGCCGGTCGGCCCGGTCATCGATATCCGAAGCCAGCGCACGGCGCATTTCCCGGGCCCGTTTCGGGCTTCCGCTTACCCGCGCCGCTCTTGCGTCATCCAGAAGAAGCACCCGCTCGTCGGCAGGATTGCGAATTTCGGTAAAACCGTCGAGGCCGGCGGCAACGCGGCTGATTGTCTCCAGAAGAAGGTCGCGGGCCACAGGTTTGTCGAGAAATCCATGGAAGCCGGCCGCGCGCACCCGCTCTCTTTCCGCGGCGCGGCTGTCGGCGGTCAGCGCGATGACCTTGCCGGACGCTTCGTCCCCGGCCTGCCGGCAAATTTGCGCCCATGCCACAAGCCCGTCCATATCGGGCATGTGTAGATCCATGAGCACGATATCGAACCGCCCGCTACGACACTTTTCCATGGCTTCGAAGCCGCTGCCGGCCAGTTCCAGCAGCGCCACCCGGGGCGCGAGCGCGGCGCGGATGAATTCGCGATTGGTCTCGTGATCGTCCACCGCCAGGATTTTCAGAGCGCCGATTTCCACCTTGCTGCCGGTATTCATGGGTCACAATATACGCGATGACGCCGCGACTGAAACGTTTTCTGGTCCCTCTGGTCGTCCTGTGGGCCTGGCCCCCGGTGGCGATTTGTTCCGTTCTGATTGACCTTGAGGCCGGGCAGACGCGTTTCGGCAGCCTGACATTCGAGCGATTGAAAGTAAACCAAAGCGCTGACTCGACGGTTTTGCTCGAAGGCATCGCGCACGCCACGGCCGGGTCGTTGGGCGACGTGATCATGCGCTGCAGGCCAGAGGTTAAGCGTCGATGCATCGACGGTTCGCTGACCTGGAATCCGGACGCGCGCAGCCCGGTGGAGATGACGTTCCAGCGCTGGCCGGGCCAACTCCGTATTTCACACGGCGACACTACCGGTTTCGGTTTTCGCTGGTCCGAGGGGCGTTCCGATGCCATGACAACTGCCGTGACTGATGTTGCGAAATTTGTTGTAACAGTCCGTGACATGCCGCTGGAATGGCTCCCCGCGTCCTTGATGGACGCTACGGGATTAGCGGCGCTATCCGGTCGTTTCGGCGGCGATATCCGGTGGTCGGGGGATCATTTAGGGGCAGAAGTCGGTATCGACGAACTTGCATTCGATACGCCCGATGGTCGTTTCGCCGGCGGTGGGCTCATCATTGGCGCAAAGCTCGATTGGTGGTTGCCGGGCGATCGCTTCGATCTTCGCGCCAACTGGCGCTCCGGCGAGCTTTTGCTGGGGCCGCTTTACCTGCCGTCGCCGGAAAGTCCGATAGCGCTGAAGATAAACGGGGCAGCTCGCGACGCAACGCAGCTGCGTGTTGATCGCCTCGAGCTCGAACAGGCCGAAGTACTGGCACTGACCGCAGATGGTCTGATTGAGATGGATGGAAGTTCCGGGGATGATCCGGAAGAAACTGCCGGCGGCAGCCCGAACAACAGTTCCGGTGCAGGGGTCGAGATTCGCACGCTGAACGTCGAGCTCGAACAAGCAGGCCTTGCCCAGATGTGGCGGCAGGGTTTGAATTCGGTTGCCGCGGCCTACGGTTGGGGTCAGCTCGAGCCTTCCGGCACATTGAGCGGGCGTTTGCGCGTAGTCGACAATGCTGTCGCCGGCGCCGACCTGCGCCTGACCAACGCCGAGGTCGACGACAGCGCCGACCGGGTTTTTCTGACCGGCCTGAACGCCCGAGTGGACTGGGCGCGCGCGGGCGAAGCACTCGAGGTCGGGATCGACTGGCGCGACGCGCGTCTTTTCCGCATTCCCCTCGGGCCTGCTGCACTTGCATTGCGCAGTACGGAAGAGGGGGTGCTTGAACTGGCCGAGGCGTTTCGTTTGCCGGTGCTCGACGGCGCCTTTTCGGTGCAACGCCTCGAATGGCAGGCCTGGACGGATCCGGATCGAACGCTGGCCGTCGACGCGAGGCTGGAGCCGGTTGACCTTTCGGAACTGACGCGGACGTTCGGCTGGCCGGAATTTGGCGGCAGTCTGTCGGGAAACTTTCCCGGTGTTGAGTTCGCAGACGGTGTGCTCGCGGTCAAGGGCGGGCTGGATATCGATCTGTTTGGCGGCAGTGCCCGGATAAACGGACTCGCTGTGGAAAGGCCGTTCGGTTCTTTGCCGGCCCTTGCCGCCGACATCGAGTTCGAAATGCTCAAGCTGGAGCAGGTGACAAGCGCTTTCGAGTTCGGTCGCATGCTCGGTTTGCTGTCAGGGCATGTCAGGGATTTGAGATTGCTGGACTGGCAGCCGGTGCGCTTCGATGCCTGGTTCGAAACGCTGGAGGAGAGTCCGCAGCGCGAGATCAGCCAAAGAGCGGTCAACTCGATTTCGAGCCTTTCGGGAGGCGGCGGGGCGGCGATTTCGGGAACGCTGCTGCGCTGGTTCGACGATTTTCCGTATCGCAGATTCGGCCTCGGGTGCCGTTTGGCCGAAAACGTCTGCCGCATGCGCGGTCTGGAAGACGCCGCCAACGGTGGTTACATGATTCTCGAGGGCAGATTGATCCCGAGGCTCGATATTGTGGGTTATCAGCGGCGCGTGGATTGGCCAAGGCTGATTGCCCAGCTTGCGGCGGCGACGGAATCGGTCGAATAAATGCGCCGGGAAGCGGTCGGAGGCGGCTGGCCCGGCGGGTCCTTTGATAGAATCCGGTTCAGAAGCAGTTAACGAAAATTTCGGCATGCTATTAACATGGCATCTGAATACCCAAGGTACTTGATGCACGCCATTTTCGGCTCAGGTCCGCAAATGGCTTCGCTTCGCGGACCGGGACGTTCCGTCCGGTCATAACCCGGCATACTTACTTGGATGCCGGGTTGACAGTGCCACGTCGGCGCAAATCGGTGCCGTTCATCATGGAGAAATGTCTTGACCAAACGTATCGCCAGAAATCTTTTTGTGGCCATCGTGACCGCTGTTCTTGTAGCCTGCGTCACGATCAACGTCTATTTTCCCGAAGCTGCAGCCGAGCGTGCCGCCGATCGATTCATCCAGGATGTGATCGGACCGCAGGCCGAGAGTGAAGAAGCGTTCCTGGATCGACCTCGCTCGGGCATGCGCGAGCGACTCGCACGTCGCGGTTTCAACCCGGTCTTGATGCTGGCCGAGATTATCGTTCCGTCGGCCCATGCGCAATCTCAATCCATGAATATCGACATCGAAAGCCCTCAGATCAACGCGATCAAACAACGCATGATCGAGCGGCAGCGCCAGCATCTCGGAGGCTGGCTGGATGCCGGCGCGATCGGTCTTGACAATAGCGGTCTGGTCGAAATTCGGGACAGAAGCGCGGTCCAGCTTGCCGAGCGCCGGCAGATGGAACAGATCGTGGCCGAGGAAAACGCGGACCGCCGGGCCGTCTATCGCGAGATTGCGGTGGCCAACGGACATCCCGAGTGGGAAGACCGCATCCGCGAAACCTTTGCCGATCGCTGGGTTGCCAATGCGCGCAGCGGATGGTACTTCCAGGACGAGTCCGGTAACTGGCAGCGGAAATAGTTTTGGCGCGGCGCGCAAGAAGGCGGCTTCCGCTTGAACCAGTCGATGTGGAAATCAGCGATCTTTCGCACGACGGTCGCGGCGTAGGGCGCGTCGAGGACAAGGTTACCTTCGTGCACGCTGCGCTCCCGGGTGAGCGCGTCTCGGCGCGGCTGACGGGTCGCAACCGGCGCTTCGACGAAGCGGTCACGTTGGCGGTGGAGACGTCTTCGAATCAGCGCGTCGAGCCCGAATGCCCCTGGTTCGGCTACTGCGGCGGCTGCGCCCTGCAGCATCTCGATCATGCCGCGCAGCTGGAGTGGAAAATGCAGCGACTGCGCGAAAATTTCCGCCGCATCGGGCAGGTCGAGCCGACCGAGTGGATGACGCCGATCTCCGCAGATCCCTGGAATTATCGCCGCCGCGCCCGGCTGAGCGTGCGCAACGTTCCGGGCAAGGGCAGGGTGCTGGTCGGCTTCCGCGAGATCGGCGGTCGTTACGTTGCCGATATCGAAGCCTGCCGGGTGCTCCATCCGGCCTTTGCCGATCGCCTGATGTCGCTGTCGGAGCTGATCGGACGGCTGAGCATCCCCGACCGGATCGCGCAGGTCGAATGCGCCGCAGGAGACGATACGGCGGCTGTCGTCATACGCCACCTCGATCCGCTGACGTCGGCAGACGAAAAAGCGCTGATCGAGTGGTCGGAGCGTGCCGGCATTGCCGTCTGGCTGCAGTCCGGCGGCCCGGCCAGCGTCGAACGTCTTTGGCCCGACGGGCATCGGCTGACCTATAGCCTTGAAGCCTTCGGCCTCGAATTCGCATTTCATCCGCAGCAATTCATCCAGGTCAATGCAGCCGTCAACCGCGAGCTGACCCGGAAGGCGGTCGAGCTGATGGGGGGCGGGCCCGAAGATCGCATCCTCGATCTTTTCTGCGGGCTGGGCAACTTTTCGCTGCCGCTGGCGCGAAACGCCGGCGAGGTGCTGGGCGTCGAGCTCGATGAGGGGCTGGTAACGTCGGCGCAGAACAATGCCGCGACAAATGGTATCGAGAACGCGCGGTTCATTGCCGCCGACCTGATGCAGCCGGTCGAGGAGCTGGCTTGGATGCAGCAGCGCTTCGACGGCGTGCTGATCGATCCGCCGCGCTCCGGAGCAGCCGAAATTCTGCCGCTGGTTGCAGCTACCGACGCATCGAGGGTTGTGTACGTATCGTGCGACCCGGCCACGCTTGCCCGGGATGCCGGCACGCTGGTCAACGAATACGGGTTTGACATGACGCGTGCAGGCATCGCCGACATGTTTCCGCACACCGCGCACGTCGAATCGCTTGCGCTATTCGTCAGGAGGCAATGAATGCGCACCGGGTTGATCGTCGGCATCCATGGCGAATCACTGGAGACGCGCGCTCGCGCCGTTTTGTCTCACCCGGCGGTGGTCGGCGTGATCCTGTTTTCGAGAAACTATCGAGCGCCGGATCAACTGGCGCAGCTGTGTGCGCAAATCAAGGCGCTGCGTGATCCCGGGCTGCTGATCTGTGTTGACCAGGAAGGCGGACGCGTCCAGCGTTTCCGCGACGGGTTTACCGCGCTTCCGCCGCTCGGCGAACTGGGTCGCTGGTATCGCAGCCATCCGGATCGGGCGCTCGATCTGGCTTATCGCCACGGTCGGATAATGGCTGCCGAAGTCCTGGGCCACGGCGTGGATCTGAGCCTTGCGCCGGTTCTCGATCTCGATCGCGGCAGTCAGGTTATCGGGAACCGGGCGTTTTCCGAAGCCGCAGCGACCGTCACGGCACTGGCCGGGCACTATCTGGCCGGTATGCGCGACGCCGGGATGAAGAACTGCGGCAAACATTTCCCGGGTCACGGCAGCACACGCGCCGACACGCACGACCAGGTCGTGGTCGATAATCGTTCACGATCTGAAATGACGGAGGATCTGGCGCCGTTTGCCAAGCTGGCCGGCCAGCTCGATGCGGTGATGCCCGCGCACGTGTGTTATCCATGCCTCGACGACCGGCCTGCCGGTTTTTCCGGGGCCTGGGTTCGGCAGGTGCTGCGGGGTGAGCTGGGATTTCGCGGTATCGTGATTTCGGACGATCTGGACATGAGCGGGGCCGCCGCGGCCGGCGATGTGCAGGAACGCTGGCGGGCCAGCGAATCGGCCGGCTGCGATCTGGCCCTGGTCTGTGATCCGGATTCCGCAGAGAGCCTGCTGCAGCGGGATCGCCCGGACGCCTCCGAATATGAATCCGCGCGCGCGGCCGCATCCGGGCTGCTGGGCCGGGCCGCGTTCACACTGGACGAGCAGGAACAGGTGTCCGAATTTCGGGCCTGGAAGAAATCGCTGAACAACCTGGCAGGTGGATAAAGTGCAAACCTGGTTAGACCGTATCTCCGAATTGATCGGCATGAATCCCTGGACGGTGCAGGCGTTCATCGTTATCCTGGCCGCGCTGTTGCTCGACCTCATATTCCGGAAGCTTATCAACCGGGTCGAGCGGTTGGCCGACAGCACGCGTCATCATTGGGACGACGCCATCGTCTACGCTGGAAAGCGCCCGATTTCTCTGCTGATCTACGGTGAGGGGCTGCTGATCGCGGCGCGCATCCTGCAGCCGCACACGGCTGCTGCGCTATTCCGGATCGAGTGGCTTCAGCTCGCGCAGCAGCTTCTGCTGGTCGCCACCGCAAGCTGGTTTGCATTTCGACTTGTCACGGGTTTCGAGCAGGCGTTCGTGCGGCATCGTCGCGAGGCCAACAAGGATTTCGACATCACGACGGTCAGCGTGCTTGCCCGGATCGTGCGCATTGCCGTCGTCGTCACCGCTGTCCTGACGGCCCTCAGCATTCTCGAGATTCCCATATCAGGCCTGCTGGCCGCAGGCGGTGTAGGGGGCATCGCGATTGGTCTGGCCGCGCGCGATCTGCTGGCAAATTTCTTTGGCGGCTTCATGGTGTTCATGGACCGGCCGTTCTCGGTCGGCGACTGGGTCCGGTCGCCGGATCGCGATATCGAAGGCGTGGTGCAGAAAATGGGGTGGCGAATCACGACCATCATGAAATTCGACCGTCGGCCGATGTACGTGCCCAATGCGACATTCACCACGATCACCGTGGAAAATCCTTCGCGGATGACTCATCGTCGCATCTACGAGCACGTGGGCGTTCGTTACGATGATTTTGCGCAGGTAAAATCGATCGTGGGCTCGATTCGTGACATGCTCCTGGGCCATGAGGACATCGCCGCAGGGGAAACCCTGATCGTGCATTTCAACAAGTTCGGTGCATCTTCTCTGGACATCATGGTCTACTGCTTCACTCGCACCACGCAGTGGATCGAATACCACCGCGTTCGCGAAGACGTCCTGTTGCAGGTCGGTGCCATCATCGAGCAGCACGGCGCCCAGATTGCATTCCCGACGCAGACGCTGAAAGTCGACCCTTTGCCGGAGTCGCTTTCAGTTCATGAGCACGAAATCGAGCGGCAGAACGAGCGATGATGCCCGAAGGCGCCTACAAAGTATTCGACGCCGAAGCGGTCTCAGCCGCCTTTGATGCGATTGCAGCACGTCTGAACGACAATCTGCCTGACCATGAAGTGATGCTGCTGCCGGTCATGACCGGCGGCATGTTCCCGGCCTGTGAGCTTGCCCGGCGCATTCGCCGCCCGATGAAAATCGATTACGTCCATGCCACCCGATATCGCGGCAAGACCCGCGGGGCGGAAATCGAATGGCTGCACTGGCCGGAACTGCCGGACAAAGACGAAACGGTGCTGCTGATCGATGACATTTTTGACGAGGGACATACCCTGGCCGCGATCCGGGCAAGGCTACCCGAGCGATTCAGGGTGACCACGATCGCGCTGGCGCTGAAGGAACACGATCGCGGGCTGCAACGCAACTGGGTCGATATCCACGGTTTATCGGTGCCGGATGTCTATGTCTTCGGATGCGGTATGGACTACCACAACAATTTTCGAGAGCTGCCCGATATCTGGGCGGTCCCGTCGGATGCCTGAGGGCGCGATCTTGCGTAGGGAGCCTCTGAATACCTGTGCACGCAGAGTTGTTGAAGGGTTACCTGGTCAAGTAACCCAGCTGCCGGATTCTGGCTCGGGACCGAGGGCACGCGAGCAGGAGGTTGAAACATGAAACTTGCAGTCATCGGCGGTACCGGCGCGCTGAACCTTTTTCAGACCCGTCGAAGCGTGTCCATGACGACGCCGTTCGGGCCGCCCTCCGATCGCCCGCGTGAGATCGTGATCGGAAATTCTGAAATCGGCAATTCTGAAATTGACGATCCAGATACTGACGGTTCGGATATTGGCGATCCGGATGTTGGCGATCCGGATGTTGGCGATTCGGAAACTGGAATTCCAGAAACAGGGAATAGCGGAATCTGGTTTCTCGCGCGCCATGGCGATCCGCACCGGATCCCGCCGCACAGGATCAACTACCGCGCCAACATCCATGCGCTCAGAACGCTGGGCGTCGATTCGGTGCTTGCAATAAATGCCGTCGGTGGGGTTTCGGCCGAGCTTCCGGCAGGGTCGATGCTCGTGCCCGATCAGTTGATCGACTATACCTGGGGCAGGGCGCACACTTTCAGTGACGGCGGGTCCGCGCCCTTGAGGCATATCGACTTCACCCGGCCGTTCGATGGACCGCTGAGGGAACGTTTGCTGGACGCCGGCCGACGCGCCGGCCATGAGCTTGTCGATGGCGGCTGTCATGCCGTCACCCAGGGACCTCGACTCGAGACCGCAGCTGAAGTCGCGCAGCTCGCGGCAGCCGGGTGCGCCGTGGTTGGAATGACGGCCATGCCTGAAGCGGCGCTGGCGCGAGAAGCAGGAATCGACTATGCCAGCCTTTGCGTTGTCGCAAACGCGGGCGCGGGACTCGAGGACGGGCCGATTACCGAGGCGGATATCCACAGGGTGCTCCAGACAACCATGCAGAAGGTCGCCGAAATCATCACCCGAATGTTCTGATTGGGGCGCGCCTAACCGGCCTGCCGATCACGCAATGGCGCCATTGTGTGATGCTATTCGCGATAGTTCTGCTTGGCGCGTCAGCGCTTCTCCGGTAACATGACAAGAACATGCGCGCCTCGAGTTTCGGATGTCTGTACCGCTTCGATTGAGCACTTTGAACGTCAGCAACAAGGATCTGACAGTGATGCGATCCCTGTTTGGGCTTTCCGGTGCGACGACAGAGCAAGCGTGGGAAATCGTTGCAGACAAGGATGACGGCGATGTAGTTCTGGTCGATGTAGACCATCCGGATGGCGAGGCCGTATGGCCTGAAATCAGCCGGCGGGAACGCCCGGCCGTAGCGCTCACCCGGCAGCGCGACTTTGTCGCCCGCAGGGTGCTGCACAAGCCGATTCGCTCGCAGCCACTGATGCAGCTGCTCGCCGAGCTTGCAAGCGCGACGGATTTGTCGGATAACGACGGCACCTGGCCTGTGCTGGCGTTCGGTGATGACGACTCGGAACTGCCGCTGGCCGAGCACCTGAGGCGGCACCACTGGGAGCTACCCGTGCTGCTCGGCGGGGAGAATCTCCCCGACCTATTGATTGATCCGGGTGCGGGTGTCTGGTATTCGAGCGCATCGGACCGTGAACTGGCCAGGATGCTGAGAAGGAATTTCGCTCGCGGTGCGGCCCGTTCGCTTGCCAGTCATGAATTGGTAGAGCGCACGCAGAACCTCGAACAGCAGAATCTGACCAACCTGAAATGGCGCGCCGGCCTGGCCCTGTCCAGCGGCGCGCTGCATCCGGACCTGGCCGGTGATATGCGCTTCATGTTGCCGCAGGTACCACTGCAGGCGCTTTCCGATACCGCCTATTCGCGCCAGGCCAGGATCCTGATTCGCAAGCCCGTGGCCGTCGATGAGCTGGCGAAAAACAGCAACTCGGACCGGAGTGACGTGGCGGAATTTCTGAACGCCTGCCACACCTGCGGATTTCTGTTGCTGGATTCTTCCAGTCAAGGGTCTGCACGCTCCGGGTGAGCATCTGGTACTTTCAGCGCTGGCAAATCACCGGAAAACCGACTTGAATTCACTTGCAGGTATAGACGCGCTGGCATTTGCCGGCCCGGCGGGTTTCGTTGAAATGACCGATCTGGCCGAGGCCAGGGGCGTCGACCCCGGCAAGTACCTGAAGGGGCTGGGGCAGCGTCGAATGGCGATTGCAACGCCCTGCGAAGATACCGTCACCATGGCGACAGACGCCGCTGCAAGCGCGCTCCGGGGTTTCAATATCGATCCCTCCGAGATCGGCACGCTAATCGTCGGCACCGAGACCGGCGTCGATCACAGCAAGCCGGTCGCAGTCTACGTCCACGAGCTTCTGGGCCTCGATCAGCGATGCCGGACGTTCGAGACCAAGCATGCCTGCTACGGCGCGATGGCGGGCCTGACCGCTTCTATTGATTGGATTGCGTCAGGCCGAGCGCGTGGACGAAAGGCGCTGGTCATCGCATCCGATATCGCGCGCTACGGGCTGAATACCGCAGGTGAGCCCACGCAGGGGGCCGGCGCTGTTGCGATGGTCGTGTCGGATCGTCCGCGCCTTCTGAGTATCGATCCGACCCGGATAGGGGATTACACGCGGCAGGTCATGGATTTCTGGCGACCGCTGTATTCGAAATATGCGTTTGCCGACGGACACTATTCCATTCAGTGCTATCTCGACGCGCTGACCGGCGCGCGTACCGATGCAGTTGGGGATCGAACCGACCTGCTGGCCGAGCTCGCCGCTTGTCTGTACCACGTTCCTTTCGTCAAGATGGCGTTCAAGGCGCACCAGCGTCAGATTGAGATGGAGCAGGGCAGGTCTCTGAGCAAGGATCACAACGAATCCTGGCGGATGCTGACCGACAGCTACCAGCGCCTGGCAGCGCCGTGGCTGGGACTGAATGCCGAAATTGGAAACATATACACGGGCTCGCTATTTCTTGCGCTGATCGATCTGCTGCGGCAGGCCGCCGGGAGCCTGGCCGAACGGGAGCTGAGTCTGTTCTCCTACGGTAGCGGTTGCGGGGCCACCTACTGCATCGGCCGCATCGGCGAAAACGCGGCCGATTGGCGTGAGGCGCTTGATCCTGCCGATCAACTGGCTGCGCGACGGCGCCTGAGTATCGACGAATACGAGTCGTTGATAAGAGTCACCGAACAGGCCGACACGGCTGAACAGCTTGATCCTTCGAGCTACGGACTCAACGGCGGTTTGTATTTCGTCGGCACGCGGGAGCACTGCCGCCAGTACGCCCGCGCCTGAAAAATCCCGTCTAGTGCACCCCGTCGTTAATCCTGTAACATTCAGGCTGTGATTGAGTCGACAGTACAATACATATTCTGTGGTGAATAGCACACATTTTACACGGGACGCAACGCCGCAATGTCGACTCAAATGCACTCCCGAAGGGCGAGCCCGAGAAAGAATATAGTCGCACTCATCTGTGGCGTTCGGTTTCTTGGAAAGGCGAAATATTCCCGGCAAGCCCTGCATTACAGCCAAGGAACCTCTGATGTGATGCACACGGGCGCGACGGTGTGGCAGGGCGAGCCGGAATGCGGGATAATGGGCGTTTTTGCCGCAATCGGATCGAACACGCGTCATGGAACAGTTGCTCACGTTCATCGCCAACCACCCGATTCTGGTCGGCGCCTTCGCCGTGGTGCTGGCAGCGCTGATTGCGACCGAGTTCGCTCGCTTGACTCGCCGATGGAAGGAGCTTGATACGCCGCAGGCCATTTTGCTGATCAACCGGCGCGACCCGCTGATTATTGATGTGTCCAACAGCACCGACTATGCCAATGGACATATTCTCAATGCAGAGCACATGCCGCCTTCGAGGATCGAGTCGGGCAACAGCCAGCTGCTGAAGAAATCGGATCGACCTGTGCTGGTCTACTGCAAGAACGGACAGGTTTCGCCTCAGATGGCCACTCGCCTGGTCAAACTCGGGTTCGAGGACGTCAACCTGCTCAAAGGCGGACTGTCACAATGGATCAGCGATCAGCAGCCGGTCAGCCGGGGCAAGTCAGGCAAGGCCAAGAATTCTGCAGGCAAGCGTTCCCCGGCCAAAGGAAAATCGGGCAAGGACAGCGCGAGGCGCGGCAAGCAAGGCAAGAAATCCAGGGCGGACCATCAGGCCGAATCCCGCGTGGCGGAAGCTGGCGAAAACCGCGAAGCCGAAACGCGCAAGGAATAATTTGTCGAGTCTCCCGGCTCACTGAATCGACGGGCCGCGGCGCCTGGGTAAAAAAGAACCGAAGCGCTGTGCCCCTTTCAATAAACCACTGAATACGAAACAAGGTACCAACATGGCTGAAGAACAGCAGGATGCAGTAGCAAACGGACAGGATTCCCAACAGGCTTCGATGACCGTTCAGCACGTATTTCTGAAGGATTGCTCATTCGAGGCACCGGGTGCGCTGGGCCTGGACCAGTCCCAGGGACAGCCCGACATGAACATGAATCTTTCCCAGCGGGTCAACCAGCACGGCGAGGGGCGTTACGAAGTTGTGTTGACCGTGACCGTTACCGCCAAGCAGGGCGAAACCACGGCGTTCATTGCCGAGGTGCACTACGGGGGCGTATTCCTGCTGCAGGGATTCTCCGAGCAGCAGTTGCCTTATGTGATCAACGTTCACTGCCCGAACGTACTGTATCCGTACGCCCGGACCCAGATCGCATCGCTTATTTCGGCGGGCGGCTTCTTTACTCCGCCGCTGCAGCCGATCAATTTCGAAGCCATCTTCGCCCAGCGCGTCGCCGAACAGCAGCAGGGCGAAGGGGCCCTGCCGGCCGCCGACGAGCCGCCGGCTCAATAGCCGATAGTCGTTGATTAGCTTATAGTCGTTGATTCTCGCTTGTGGCTGCTCGCATAGCTGTTCTCGGTGCCGGTTCCTGGGGGACCGCACTGGCAATGCAGTTGGCGCGAGTGGGGCACGAGGTGAAACTCTGGGCACGGGATGCCTCTCACGTAGAGGCGATGATTGATTCCGGAGAGAATTCGCGTTACCTGCCGGGCTGTCCGCTAGGCGAGCGCATCGAACCGACCTCCGAACTTGGTATTGCGCTGGAGGACGCGGACCGTGTGCTGCTCGCGGTTCCGAGTTCCGCGTTTGCCGGCGTTCTCGGTCAGGTCGGCGAGCGGATTGGCGCAGTTCGCGGGCTGGCCTGGGCTACCAAGGGTTTCGAGCCGGGCACCGGACGGCTGCTGTCTGAAAGCGCCCGCGAGCATCTGGGGCCTTCGATACCGCTTGCTGCGATAACAGGACCGTCTTTTGCCGGCGAGGTGGCTCGAGGTCTTCCCACCGCGGTCACCGTAGGCGCCTCGGCGCCTGATTTCGGTCGCGGCTGGGCAGCGTTGCTGCACGGCAGCAGTTTTCGTGCCTATTACACGGCCGATCTGATTGGCGTTCAACTCGGCGGCGCCGTCAAGAACGTCCTGGCGATCGCCTGCGGCATGGCCGACGGCCTGGATTTGGGCAACAATACCCGTGCGGCATTGATAACCCGCGGTCTGGCAGAGTTGATGCGGCTGGGCGCGGCGCTGGGTGCCGAGGGCCGGACGCTTACCGGTCTGGCCGGTCTTGGCGACCTGGTGCTCACCTGCACCGGCGACGCCTCTCGAAACCGCCGGTTCGGTCTGGCGCTGGGCCGTGGCGGGACGCCCGAACAGGCCAAGAAGAGCATCGGTCAGGTGGTCGAGGGCTACCATGCAGCCGAAGAGGTTATGCGGGCCGCTGAACGAAGAGGCGTGGAAATGCCGATATCCGAACAGGTGCACGGTATCCTTTTCCGTGGCTGGAGTGCGGTCAAGGGCGTCAAGGTGCTGATGGAACGAGAGCCGAAAGCGGAAACCGAGTAAATGAACCTGGCGCATCTTGTCTATCGCCTGCTCTACAACTCCGCTCTCAAGCGCTGCGTCTGCGGTTTTTTGCCAGGCGGTGCACCCTTAACGTACAGTCAAGCAGGCGGGTCTGCCTGGTCGCAATACGTCACATCCATGCGACCTGACAGGGTCTTGCCTCCAACAGGTAGTCGAAAAGATGCGTGAACTGGATTACTCCGAACTCGCCGTTTCCGGGGTGCGCGAATTGAAACCCTACACGCCCGGCAAGCCGATTGACGAACTTGAGCGCGAATACGGCGTCAGCGATTCGATCAAGCTCGCTTCGAACGAAAACCCGCTTGGCGCGAGTCCCGACGCTCTGGCGGCGGTTCGGTCAGCTCTCGACGATGTATGGCTGTATCCAGACGCCAATGGATTTCACCTGAAATCAGCACTGGCCGAACTTCACGGCGTATCAACCGACTGCATTACGCTGGGCAATGGCTCGAACGATGTTCTGGTTTTTCTTGCCCAGGTATTTCTGCAGCCGGGTCTCGAGTCTCTGTTTTCGCAGTATTGCTTTGCCGTCTACCCGATTGCCACCCAGATGGTGGGCGCCGAGGCGGTCGTGGCTCCGGCGCTCCCGGAAGACCACTCGGCGATGCCGCTGGGACACGATCTGAGGGCACTTTACGAGCGGGTGGGGCCTGATACCCGTATGGTATGGATTGCCAATCCGAACAATCCAACCGGAACCTGGCTGGACGGCCGGCGCATTCAGGACTTTCTCGCCTCTTTGCCCGGACATGTCATTTGCGTTGTCGATGAGGCCTACACCGAGTATGCCGAGTCCGACACGATCGGCGACGCATCTAAGTGGCTGGAGCGTTTTCCGAATCTGGTCGTGACCCGGACGTTCTCGAAGGCCTACGGGCTGGCCGGGCTGCGGGTTGGATACGCGCTTTCCAACCCCGGCATCGCAGATCTGCTCAATCGCGTAAGACCGGCGTTCAACGTCAACTCGCTTGCGCTGGTTGCGGCACGCGCGGCGCTCGGCGATCAGGACTTCATCCGGCGTTCGCGCGAGATAAACAACGCTGGATTGGTGCACTTGACCGAAGGCCTCGCTGAAATCGGCGTATCAGTCGTTCCTTCGGCAGCCAATTTCGTTCTGGCCCGATTCGACCGTGACGGTGCCGAGCTGAATGAAAAACTGCTGCGCAAGGGGGTGATCGTCCGGCCTGTTGGCAACTATGGCCTGCAGAATTATCTCCGGATCACGGTTGGTACCGAGAGCCAGAATCAGCGCTTGCTCAAGGCGCTGGGCGAAATTCTTCAGTCGTAATGGCAAACAACCGTAATGTCCGGCAACTGATGATGTCATGCAGCTGACCGTCCATCCCGCTGCCTCGCCGCTGTCCGGCCGCGTGGTGCCGCCCGGAGACAAGTCCGTATCGCACCGCGCGGTAATCTTCGGGGGGCTGGCGGCGGGCACGACTCGTATCGAAGGGTTTCTCGAAGCCGAAGACACGCTGGCGACGCTCGGCGCGATTTCGAATCTCGGGGCGCGCGTAAGCCGCGAGGCCAGTCGCGTGAAAATCGAGAGCGGCCGGCTGTTTGCGCCTTCGGCCCCGCTGGACATGGGCAATTCGGGTACCGGCATGCGTTTGCTCACCGGCGCTCTTTGCGGTCATCCGGACCTGTTCGATGCCCGGATCGAGCTGGTTGGAGACGCTTCGCTGTCGGGCCGGCCGATGCAGCGGATCATCGAACCCCTGAGCGCCATGAATGCGCGCATCGATAGCCGGAATGGGCACGCCCCGCTGATTGTCGCACCGCGCCAGTTGAAAGCCCAGGATCGCGAGTTGAGCGTGGCCAGCGCCCAGGTCAAGTCTGCGATTCTGCTGGCCGGCCTCAATGCGCCCGGTGAGACCCGCGTGGTCGAGCCCGGAGTGTCTCGGGATCATACCGAGCGCCTGCTGCCGGCGTTCGGCGTTGCCGTCGAGAGTGGAGAAGGAACGGCGCGATTGCGAGGACCGGCGCGACTGAAGGCGGCCACGATCGAGGTGCCTGGCGACCTGTCTTCGGCTGCTTTCATGATTGCCGCTGCAGTAATGGTGCCGAATTCGCGCGTGCGCATCGGGCCCGTGGGCGTCAATCCGACGCGCGACGGCATCCTGCGCATACTCGAGCGCATGGCGCCGGGCAGCGTGAAGCAGCGGCCCGTTGAGCACGCAAGCGCCGGCGCCGAGCCGGTCGCCATGCTCGAGGTATCGAGCGCCGTGGATCTCGTCGGAACACGCATTCCGGCTGCTTGGGTGCCGCTGGCGATCGACGAATTTCCGCTGGTCATGGCAATGGCAGCGGTCAGCCGTGGCGATACCGTGATAACCGGGGCAGGCGAACTGCGGGTCAAGGAATCCGACCGCATTGCCGTGATGAGCCGGCAACTCAGGCGACTCGGCGTCCATGTCGATGAGCAGCCCGATGGCGCCACCGTTCGTGGCGGTCGAGTTTCCGGCGGTTCCGTCGACTCGGAAGGTGATCACCGCATCGCGATGAGTCTTGCGGTCCTGGCACTTGTCGCCGACGGGCCCATGGAAATCAACGGTGCCGAATGGATTCGTACCAGTTATCCGGCATTTGCCCAACATCTCGAGTCGCTTGGAGCGCGGGTGCAATGGCGTTGATCGAGTCTGAGCCGCCGGTGCTTACGATAGACGGGCCGTCCGGGGCGGGAAAAGGGGCGGTCTCGGCCGCTGTAGCCCGACGGCTGGAATGGAATGCGCTCGACTCAGGCGTGGTGTATCGCTCGGTGGCGCTGGCAGCGCTTGAGCATGGCGTGGCGCAGGACGACGCGCATGGCCTGGTGGCGTTGACGCGTAATCTGTGTTTGACGTTCCGTGCCGGCGGCGACGGCATCGACGTGTTTATGGATGGCCGTGCTGTGGGCGACTCGTTGCGCACCGAGCAAGTCAGTGTGATGGCGTCACAAGTGGCCGCCATCCCAGAGCTGCGGACGGCATTGCTTGAATTGCAGAGAGCCTATCGTGCACCGCCGGGACTGGTTGCCGACGGCCGGGATATGGGAACAATCGTGTTTCCCGAGGCGGAATTGAAGGTCTTTCTCGAGGCCAGCGTGGAGGAACGCGCGAAAAGACGTTATAAGCAGTTGAAGGAAAAAGGAGAAAGTGTTATTCTTTCGCGTCTTTTTCGGGATATGCAGGCCCGCGACAGGCGCGACCGCGAACGTTCGGCTGCGCCGACCGTGCCGGCCCCCGATGCGGTGGTGATTGATTCGACCGACCTGTCGCTGGATGAGGTAATCGACCGTGTGACCGGGCTTGCCCGCGAGCGGTTCGAGAAACCGGCACCCGAAGATCAAAAACAGTAGCGTTCAACCGTGCACCGAGGGCCGTTTTTGACAGGCCGTTCGGGGCGTTTCCATTAACGAGCGTTCGCCTTGCGGATGCAGATGACAAGAATCAACGGGACATCACACTTGAGTACAGCAGCTGCCCCAGTCGTGCAGGAACCACGCAATCCAATGACAGAATCCTTCGCCGAGCTTTTTGAACAAAGCCTGGATGAGTCCAAACTCCGCCCGGGTGCCATTGTCACCGGGCGCGTAGTCGAGATTCGAGAAGACGTCGTCGTCGTCAACGCCGGTCTGAAATCGGAAGGTATCGTGCCTATCCATCAGTTCCAGACCGAGGACGGCGAGCTCGAAGTCGAGGTCGGTGACGACGTCGAAGTGTCGCTCGACGCTGTAGAAGACGGCTTCGGCGAAACCCGTCTTTCCCGCGAAAAGGCCAAGCGAGCCCGAATCTGGGACAAGCTCGAGACGGCCAGCGAAGCCGAAGAAAATGTTATCGGCCAGATTTCGGGCAAGGTCAAGGGTGGATTCACCGTCAGCATCGACGGCATCCGGGCTTTCCTGCCTGGTTCGCTTGTCGATGTGCGGCCGGTTCGCGATCCAAGCTACCTCGAGGGCAAGGATCTCGAGTTCAAGATCATCAAGCTTGACCGTCGCCGTAATAATCTGGTGGTTTCGCGCCGTGCGGTCGTTGAACACGAGTTCGCAGCCGAGCGCGAAGACCTGATTGATCGTCTCGAAGAAGGTGCAGTCGTCAAAGGTGTGGTCAAGAATCTCACCGACTACGGCGCGTTCCTCGACCTGGGCGGCATCGACGGCCTGCTGCACATCACCGACATGGCCTGGAAGCGCGTTCGCCATCCGTCGGAAGTCGTCGAAGTTGGCGACGAACTCGAAGTGCGCGTGCTGCGCTTTGACCGCGAACGCATGCGCGTTTCGTTGGGCCTGAAGCAGCTTGGCGAAGATCCATGGGACAACATTGATCGGCGTTATCCGCCGGGTTCGCGACTGTTCGGCCGGGTCACCAATATCACTGACTACGGTTGTTTCGTGGAGATCGAGGACGGCGTTGAGGGTCTTGTTCACGTATCCGAAATGGACTGGACCAACAAGAACGTCAACCCGAACAAGGTCGTGCACATCGGCGAAGAAGTCGAAGTCATGGTTCTCGACGTGGATGCCGAGCGTCGCCGCATTTCGATGGGCATGAAGCAGGTACGTCCGAATCCTTGGGAGGCCTTTGCAGCGCTGAACAACAAGGGCGACAAGGTTTCGGGCACGATCAAGTCGATCACCGACTTCGGTATATTCATCGGTCTCGAAGGCGACATTGACGGCCTGGTGCACCTGTCGGACATATCGTGGATGACCCCCGGCGAAGAAGCCATCCGCAATTTCCGCAAGGGGGAAGAGGTCGAAGCGGTCGTGCTGGCGGTCGATCCGGAGCGAGAGCGGATTTCTCTGGGAATCAAGCAGCTTGATCAGGATCCGTTCGCGACTTACATGGCGGAACATCCTCGGGGTTCCATCGTGACCGGCAAGGTGCGGGAAATCGACGCCAAGGGTGCGGTTGTCGAGCTGGCCGATGGTGTGGACGGCTATCTGAAAGCCAACGATATGGCGAAAGAGCGCGTTGACGATGCGACCAAGATGTACAGCGTCGGCGACGATGTCGAAGCCAAGTTCGTGGCCCTGGATCGCAAGACGCGAAATCTGACCCTGTCGATACGGGCCAAGGACGATGACGAGCTCGCCGATGCGGTTGATCAGTACCAGCAGCCCAAGTCCGGCGGAACCAAGCTTGGCGAACTGCTGCGTGAGCAGCTTGGCAAGGACTGAACCAGTAGCAGTGATTCACGTGGCGGACCCCGGGTCCGCCGCACTGTCACGGAGTGACGGCATGACAAAGTCCGAGCTGATAGAAAAGCTTGCCGACCAACAACAACATCTGAGTCAGATCGACGTCGATCTCGCGGTCCGATCCATCATCGAGCAGATGAGTGGGGCTCTCGCCAACGGCGATCGGATCGAAATCAGGGGTTTCGGCAGTTTCTGCCTGCATTTTCGGCCGCCTCGGATCGGTCGTAATCCCAAGACCGGGGTATCGGTTGCCCTTCCGGGGAAGCATGTCCCGCATTTCAAACCAGGCAAAGAACTTCGCGAGCGCGTAAACCGGATTTCGGAGGACTGACCTGGTGAGGCGTTGGTTGCTCGGCCTGGCAATCCTGTCGAGTGCGTTGATCGGCATCGTACTCGGGGCCTTGAATCCTGAATCGGTGTCCCTTGATCTGGTCCTCTTCGATTGGCAGGCGTCACTTGGCACGGTCGTAGCCATGGCGGCCGGCTCCGGGATCTTTCTTGGTTTTGTTTTCGCTGCCGGCCTGCTCCTGCCGGTTGGCAGATCGCGTCGGGTGCAACGCGAGAAAACGTCGGAGGCAAGCAAGAGCCTGACAAATGCCTGAGCCTTTCTGGCTTGCTCTTGTACTATTGCCGGCCGCCGCCTTAGCGGGTTGGTGGGCTGCGACTCGGTCGTACAAGCGTGAAGAACGGCAACATCGTCAAGCAATCTCCTCAAACTATTTCCGGGGATTGAATTATCTGCTCAACGAACAGCCTGACAAGGCCATCGAGGTCTTTCTAAAACTCGCTGAGATCAATACCGAAACCGCGGAAACACATCTCGCGCTCGGCAATTTGTTCCGGCGACGAGGCGAGGTCGACAAGGCCATTCGATTCCATCGGCACATCATCAGTCGCTCCAACCTGAGTGATCAGCACCGATTCCAGGCGTTGCTCGAGCTCGGGGAAGACTATATGCGGGCGGGCCTGCTGGATCGGGCAGAGAAATTGTTCAGCGAGCTTACCGATGACGGTCGTTATTCCGAAGTCGCGGTTCAGAATCTCCTTTCGATCTATCAACAGGAGAAGGACTGGAAGAGTGCAATTGTTCAAGCGCGCAAGCTTCGGCAAGTCTGTGGTCGTGATACGTCTTCGGTCATCGCGCAATTTCATTGCGAGCTCGCCGCCGAGGCAGCACAGGCCGGTGATTCCAGTACTGCGCGGCACCAGTTGGAGACCGCAAGAGGCCACCACGCCGAATGCACTCGAGCCTATCTGCTGGAAGCTGATCTGGATGTCCAGGAACGCCGATGGGCTGATGCCGCCGACAAATACCAGAAGGCATGCGAGCTGGATCCGGACATTACCGTCCTGGTGGTCGAAAGCCTGTCCGACTGCTTTTCGGAACTCGAATGCGAAACGGTTCTGCTGGATTGGCTGGAGCGTTTGATTACGCGCGGCTCGACCCTTGCTCCTGTGCTCGCATTCGCCGCGATCCGGGCCGAAAGTGATCCGTCAAGTGCAATTCATTTTCTGCTCGGGCAACTGCAAAAGCGGCCGACCGCTCGAGGCCTTTACCAGCTGCTTGAATTGATGCATCGCCATGGCCACCGTATCGACGAGATCGACCCGGCGCTGCTGCGTAATCTGATGCATCGCCTTCTGGCGGACCAGCCGCGCTTTCGCTGCCGACAGTGCGGTTTCAGCGGTCAGACCTGGCACTGGCAGTGCCCGAGTTGCCGCGAATGGGAGACCACCCGACCGGTCATCGGCGTTCTCGGCGAATGATCCTGGACGCTCATACAACGGTTTCCGCATGGCAGGCAGCCGTGATTGCGCTGACAGTGGCATGCGCCCTCACCCCGTTAATGCGACGTTATTCATTGCGTCATGGACTTATCGACCAGCCCGATGCACGCCGGACTCATGATTCGCCCGTCGCGCGTGGTGGCGGCTTGGCCATCGCAATTTCGATCGTTCTGACAATTCTTCTGTTCAGCCGAAGCAGCGCTCTGGTTTCGACGTACCTGATCGGGGCGATCTTCATTTCGCTGCTGGGCTGGCGAGACGATCATGCGCCGCTGCCCGTCAAATCACGTCTCGGCGTACAGATATTGGTGGCTGCGGTCACGCTATTCCTGCTCGGCCCTGTCGAGTCGGTTCGGCTTTTCGGGGTCGATGTATCCGCTCCATGGCTATGGTCTGCGCTTGCGTACGTGGCAATCATCTGGTTGACCAATCTGTTCAACTTCATGGACGGGGCAGACGGCCTCGCTTCGTTTCAAGCGGCGCTGAGTTGCTCTTTATTCGCGATCGCTTTCGGAATCGCCGGAAACGCCGAAGAGGCCTGGCTGGCTGCTATCACTGGCGGCGCGGCGCTCGGTTTCCTGTTCTGGAACTGGCCCAGGGCGAGCGTGTTTCTGGGTGACTCGGGCTCGCTTCTTCTGGGCTGGTGCATTGGCTGTCTTGCGCTTGCCGGCGCGGTTGCCGGAAGCGTTTCTGTCTGGCTGGCGTTCATCATCGTTTCGCCGTTCGTGACTGATGCCACCGCCACGCTATGCTGGCGGGTAGCGCGCAGGGAGGGGTGGTATACTCCACACGCGGATCATGCCTATCAGTACTTGATCCGAATCGGGTGGAGCCATCGTAAGGTGCTTTGTGCCTGGATCTTGATCAACGGTTGCCTGGTTGTGCCGGGCACGGTGGCGGTGCTATGGAAACCGCAGCTTGACATGATCATGGCAGCGGTGCTCGCAGGCATACTTCTGGGAGTCTGGTACGTTGTTCATTTCGTTGTTGCCAAGGAGCGCGTGACGATATGAGCCTGCGGGTACTCGGACGCCAACCTCGCTATCGCAATATCCGGTTGCTCGTCGTCAGCCACGACCTCGTCGTGGCGGGGCTTGCATGGTTTGCGGCACGCTGGTTCGCAAATTCCATGTTCGGGGTGGCGTGGCCTGCACCGTTGGGATTGGCATCCGAAGGTCTGTTGCTGCTGGTTATCCAGGGCTTCGTATATTGGCGCATCGGGCTTTACCGGGGGCTCTGGCGTTTTGCCAGCCTGCCCGATCTCGGCAATCTGGTTCGGGCCTCCGTGCTCGGCTCGGTCGCTATAGGGGCGGTATTGCTGATCATGGAATACGGGGTCGAGACCGTAGCGCCGATGCTTTGGTTGTACCCGATCATCCTCCTGGTTTCGCTAGGGCTGCCTCGGCTGGGTTTCCGGACGTTCAAGGACATGCGCACCGAAGTACGCTGGCGGCGGGCGAGTCAGCGCACGCTGATTATCGGAGCAGGAAGGTCCGGACGGTTGTTACTGCCCGAGCTGCGTCGCCGGGGTGGGTTCGAGCTGGTCGGTTTCCTCGACGACAGTGAGCGACTCAAAGGCACCGAAATTGGCGGCGTGCCTGTACTCGGGCCTATACAGAGACTTCCTCGCGTAACGCGCGAAGCGGCGATTGATCTGGTTGTCATAGCGATTCCTTCGGCAACCAACAACGAGATGCAGCGCGTGGTGGCCTTGTGCGAGGAATCCGGCGTCGAATTCAAGACACTTCCGACCTTGAAGGAACTCGGGGCCAGCATCACTCGATTCGAGGACCTCAAGCCCGTTGCAATCGACGACCTGCTCGGACGCGATCCGGTGTCTCTGGACTGGAATGCAATTCGGGCCGGCTTGACCGGCAAACGGGTGCTCGTGACCGGCGGAGGCGGGTCCATCGGGGCCGAGTTATGCCGGCAGATTGCACGCCTGGATCCTGCCGGGCTTGTCGTTCTGGACAGCTCCGAGTACAACCTTTATCGAATCGATTACGATCTTCGCGGGGAATTCCACGATCTGGTCATGGATTCCGTGCTTGGAGATGTCTGCGATTCGGCCACGGTCGAAACAGTGGTTGCGCGCCATCGTCCGGAGGTTATTTTCCACGCCGCCGCCTACAAGCATCTGCCCATGTTGCAGAATCAGGTTCGAGAGGCATTCCGGAACAATGTCGTCGGCACCATGCGCATGGCCGAAGCCGCGGCGCGCCATGCGGTCAGCACCTTTGTTTTGATCTCGACTGACAAGGCGGTCAACCCCTGCAACGTCATGGGGGCGACAAAGCGAATCGCCGAGCTGTACTGTCAACAGGTCAATTCCCGATCGGACACTCGCTTCATTACCGTGCGTTTCGGCAATGTACTCAATTCCACGGGGTCCGTGGTGCCGCTATTCAACGAGCAGATCCGAAAAGGCGGCCCGGTTACCGTCACCCATCCGGAAATTTCGCGTTATTTCATGACGATTGCCGAAGCGGGACAGTTGATCCTTCAGGCCGCCGTGCTGGGCGAGGGTGGTGAAGTGTTCGTGCTTGACATGGGGCAACCGGTCAGGATCAGCTATCTCGCAGAACAGCTTATCCGGCTCGCCGGCAAGGAGCCCGGCCGGGACATCGATATCGTCTACACGGGGTTGCGTCCGGGCGAAAAACTGTTCGAGGAACTGTTCCATGCCCACGAGTCCTACGCGAGCACGGGCCATCAAAAGATTCTGCTCGCGCGCAACGGGCTGGAGTCGATTGCGGACCTGGACGCCACCATTTCCCGTGCCGAGCGAGCGGTGCAGCGATATGATTCAGAGCAGCTGCGCGAAATCCTGACCGAACTGGTGCCGGAAATGGGCCGCATGCCGCCGAAGGAGCGCAAGGTCGTTCCTCTCAAGCAGGCGTGAGCGAATTTCGTTCGGTCGTCGGCCTGCGGCCCGGTTTGCCGGAGAGCAGCGGTGTGGTCGAATCGTTTGCGTTTGAATCGCCGTTGCTTGCGGAGGTCAATCCGCTGGGCGATCCGGCAGCGCGTGACGTTCTGGTCTACCTCCCGGCGTGTTACGGGCGTGAAAGCCAGCGACGCTATCCGGTGTTGTGGAGTCTGCCGGCGTATACGAGTTCGGGTCCCGCTCAAGTTGCATGGCGCAACCACGGAGAAAACCTGGTGCAGCGACTGGATCGGCTGATCGCGTCAGGTTCGATGCCGCCGGCTATCGTGATCATGCCCGACAGTTTTACGTCGCTGGGCGGCAACCAGTTCGTCGACTCGCCAGCGCTGGGACCTTACGCCCGGCATATCTGCGAGGAACTGGTGCCGGAAGTCGATCGACGATACCTGACGATTGCGCGTCCAGAGGCTCGCGGCCTGTTCGGAAAATCCTCGGGCGGGTTCGGCGGACTTCACTTGGTCGTTCGGTTTCCGGGCGTATTCGGGGGTGTTGTCAGTCATGCCGGCGACTGTGGTTTCGACCGCGTCTATCAACGTGATTTTGCAGGTTGCTGCGATGAGCTGGCCGAATGGGGCGGCGACTGCGAAGCTTTCGTGTCCTCGTTCTGGCGCAGCCGCAGGCCGACTGCTCGGGCATTCCATGCCTTGATGGTGATCTGTCTCGCGGCAAGCTACTCGCCAATGCCGGGCAGGCCATTGAACCTGGAGTTACCTTTTGATCCAACGACAGCTCGCCTCGACGATGCAGTCTGGCAGCGTTGGTTGTCGTTCGACCCGGTCCGATATGGCCCAGATGCGTTGAACGCCCTGCGAGAGTTGCGCGCATTGTGGCTGGATGCAGGCAATCGCGACCAGTACTTTATTCACTACGGAACGCGAGAATTTTCGGCCCGGTTGTGCGCTGCCGGCGTCGATCATCGACACGAGGAGTTTGACGGTAACCACAGCGGCATGGACTGGCGTCTGGACCATTCGCTGCCCTGGTTGCTCGATCGTCTGGAGACTGAAGCCTCCTGATTCGGGTTCGCTGCCACCGCCCGCCTTTTTCATCAATGGCCTTGCCCATTATTCTCCGCGTTACCTGCCGCGCAGCAGCGCGTGTTTGATCGCCGCTCAGCTTGAAATAGGACCGAATCAGTGCGATATACTGATGTCAACGTTCAAATGTTTGGAACCGAAAATGCTTACTGTGACGCCCACCGCCCGCGACTATTTTGCAAAGCTCCTCGAAGATCAGCCCGAGGGTACTCAGCTTAGACTCTCGACGCGTCAGGCCGGGACCCCGGCCGCCGACGTAAGCCTCAATTTCTGTCCGCCCGGAGAAGAACAACCGGATGACGAATCCGTGGACTGCGGCGTATTTTCGCTGTACGTCTCGCAAGACAGCGGGAAGGCCCTGGACGGCGCGATGATCGATTTCGAAACCAATCCAACGGGCGGGGAGCTGAGCATCCGAGCGCCCGGACTCAGAGGTCAGACGCCGGGCGAAGATGCCTCGTTGCATGAACGCGTGTCATGGGTGCTCGAAGCACGTATCAATCCGATGGTTGCGTCGCACGGCGGGGTGGTGTCGCTGGTCGACGTAACGGATGACAACGACGTCATTCTACGCTTTGGAGGTGGCTGCCACGGATGCGGAATGGTCGATGTCACCCTGCGCCAGGGAATCGAGACGCAATTGCGGGAGCTGGTACCGGAAATCCGCAACGTCTCGGACGGCACCGATCACGAAGCCGGCAAAAACCCGTATTACGAGTAAGGCATCGGCTGGCCCGATGCTCTGAATCAGTCATTCCGGCAGCCTGAGTGGCGCGTGCATTACGGCCTTGGAAGGCCCCGATCAGGCCGCATCCCATATCGCGATCAATCTATCTCGAGATCAGACAACCCGTCCTGTCGCGAATACCATGCGGCCAGATCGGCAATGTCAGCGTCGCTCAGATTGCCGGCGAATCCGGCCATCACTGCATTCTGCCGGCTGCCGTCACGATAGCTCTTCAGCGCGTGCACCAGATAATCCTCGTGCTGACCGGCCAGCTTCGGATAGCTCGGTTGCAGGCTCTCATTGCCCGTACGTCCGTGACAGGATTGACAGACCTGCGATTTTTCCAGACCGCGGCGGTAGTCACCGGCAGCCTGCAGCTGAGTGCTGACCAGCGCGAGCATTACTGTTAGAAGCGAAACGCGAATCATGGGCCGTTCTCCCCGAAGCTGACAAAATACGCCGTAACATCGAGAATGTCCTGGTCGGAGAGCGTCGATGCCTGTGCCTGCATCGTGGCGTGCTGGCGCGTTCCCTCGCGGTAGGCCTTCAGGGCGACGATCAGGTATTCCTGGTTTTGGCCGCCGATTTTCGGAACCGTGTAGGTCGGGTAGACGTTTTTGTAGAATGGAATGCCATGACAGCCGGTACAGGTGTAGGCAATGATCTTGCCGCGCTCGGGGTCGCCCTCGGCCAACACGCTTGGTGGCACCAACGCCGCCAACACGACCGCAATCCAGATAAGACGCATAATTTTTTAAATCCAGTCAAATTCAGCGCTACATTATAGCGATCCTCCCGGTGCACGATGAGAATGCGCTGGTACAATCTGGATTAATCGGCTTGTATTGAATCCGGCTCTACGCCGCGGCCAGGGGTCTGCGAGGACTGTTGTCGCGGTACGAACGTCGTAGCGTTAGCCTTTGCACTTTATTTCACCCAACCAACCGGGGCGCACACTCCTCATGGCAAAACTCGATCCGCTTGACCTGTTCAACATTTCCGAAGACCTGACCGATGAAGAGCGCATGATTCGGGAGTCCGTGAGTCGCTTTGTCGACGAGCGTGCGCTTCCGGTGATTCCCGAGTGTTTCGACGCAGGCCGCTTCCCGGCCGAGTTGATTCCGGAAATCGCCGATCTGGGCCTGTTGGGATCGAGCCTGGAAGGCTATGGCTGTGCCGGCCTTAATTCGGTCAGTTACGGATTGATCTGCCAGGAGCTCGAGCGCGCCGATTCAGGTCTCAGGAGCTTCGTTTCGGTGCAATCCTCTCTATGCATGTACCCGATTCACGCGTTCGGCTCGGAACATCAGCGCGAGACCTGGCTTCCCGGAATGGCGGCAGGCGAGATCATCGGCTGCTTTGGTCTGACGGAGCCGCACGGCGGGTCTGACCCGGCGAACATGAAGACTCATGCGAAGCGCGATGGCGACGACTGGATACTGAACGGCGCGAAAATGTGGATCACAAACGGAACTATGGCGAAAATAGCGATCGTCTGGGCCCGAACGGATGACGGAATCCAGGGATTCATCGTAGAAACCGATTCCGAAGGCTTTGAAGCGCGCGATATCAAGGCGAAGATGTCATTACGCGCCTCGGTGACTTCGGAGCTCTACTTCGACAACGTTCGGGTGCCGGACGCGAATCGCCTGCCGGGCGTCAAGGGCCTCAAAGGACCACTCTCGTGCCTGACGCAGGCACGCTACGGCATCACCTGGGGACCGATTGGCGCGGCAATAGCCTGTCTTTCCGAGACCATCGACTACGCTGCAGAACGGGAATTGTTCAAGCGCCCGCTGGCCGCCAATCAGGCTGTACAGTTGAAGCTTGCTGACATGGGCAGACGAATCACGCTGGCACAACTCATGGCTTTGCGGCTTGGTCGCCTCAAGGATGCCGGCAAAATGCACCCCACCCAGGTGAGTCTTGCAAAGTGGAACAATGTTCGAATGGCGCTGGACGTTGCGCGCGAGTGTCGCGACGTCCTGGGTGGGTCCGGCATTACACTCGAATATGTCCCCATTCGGCATATGCTCAACCTCGAATCGGTAATAACCTACGAAGGCACGGAAACCATTCATCAATTGGTGGTCGGCCGCGAACTCACCGGAATCAATGCCTTCTGAATAATTCGGGCAATAGTCCCGCTGGGAACTGATTGCAATAGTAGTATCGCCGACGCGACTGGCGATCGCTGGTTATCAATGGTGCCGAGGAGAGGACTCGAACCTCCACGGGATTTCCCACCAGGACCTAAACCTGGCGCGTCTACCAATTCCGCCACCTCGGCGTGCGCACGTTCCGATTTTCAGGTCTTGCGGAACAGACTCAATGCAACATCGAATCATGCCCATCGGAATTTCTGCTTGTTTTTCGCGTGTAAATCAGATGGTGCCGAGGAGAGGACTCGAACCTCCACGTCCTAATGGACACTGGCACCTGAAGCCAGCGCGTCTACCAATTCCGCCACCTCGGCACAAAAGAAGTGGCCGAGGTAAGGGGGGAACCTCGGCCACAATCCGGCTCGGGGAAGGGGGGAACCCCAGACCGGAAAGTTAATTCTAGCGCAATGGGAGCCGGTGTCAAGAGACGTTGGTCACACCCGGGTCAAACTCCGGTCCGCCGAGCGCCTTCCAGATGAGAATTCGCGGTCGGATGCTATAATTCCAGGTTCGAATATTCTGGACCTGTGACACAACCGCACCGCAGTTTTGCATCGGTGGTGTTCGCCTCTTCAAATCTTTTCAGGAATCGTTTCGTAATGAATTTCAATTTCACCGATGAGCAGCAGATGATCCAGGCGGCCGCGCGCGATTTCGCCCGAGAGCGCATAGCGCCGGTTGCTGCGGATTTCGACAACTCGGGAGAATTTCCGCTGGAAAACGTGCAGGCAATGGGAGATCTCGGGTTGATGGGCATCGAGGTTCCCGAAGCCTACGGAGGCGCAGGGCTCGACACCATCGGCTACGTGCTGGCAATGATAGAGATTAGTGCTGCCGACGCTGCGCACGGGACGATCATGAGCGTCAACAATTCTCTTTTCTGTAACGGCATTCTAAAACACGGGACCGGTGACCAGAAGGACAAGTATGTCCGGGCAATCGCAAGTGGCGCTGAAATCGGCGCTTACGCGCTGACCGAGCCGCAGTCCGGGTCCGACGCGTCGAGCATGAAGTCGCGCGCCGTGAAATCCGCCGACGGAAGTCATTATGTAATCAATGCTCGCAAGTCCTGGATCACCTCCGGCCCCTATGCGCGCTACATTGTGTTGTTCGCGATGACCGATCCTGAGGCGGGTGCCAAGGGTGTTTCGGCGTTCATTATCGACGCCGAGAAGGAAGGGTTCAGTCGCGGCAAGACCGAGCCCAAACTCGGTATCCGTGCCTCGGCCACGTGCGAAATCGAGCTCGACGACTACAAGTGCCCCGCCGATTGCCTGCTCGGTGCCGAAGGCGAGGGATTCAAGATCGCGATGGGCGTGCTTGACGCCGGGCGTATCGGAATTGCCGCGCAAGCGGTCGGAATTTCGCAGGCGGCCTACGACGCCAGTCTGGCGTACGCGCGCGAGCGGAAGGCCTTCGGACGCGAAATCGGCAGTTTTCAGATGATTCAGGCCAAGATCGCGGACATGAAATCGCGACTTGAAGCATCGCGCATGCTGACGCTGCGAGCGGCATGGGTCAAGCAGCAGTCTCAGGCGAGCGGTGCACGCTTCACCGTCGATGGCTCCATGGCAAAGCTGGTGGCATCGGAAGCCGCGATGTGGATCAGTCACCAGGCTGTCCAGATTCACGGTGGCATGGGCTACAGCAAGGAAATGCCGGTGGAACGCTATTTCCGGGATGCCAAGATCACGGAGATTTACGAAGGGACGAGCGAAATTCAGCGTATGGTCATAGGCAGGCTGGAGACGGGGTTGCGCTAGACGAATAATAAATTCGGCGGCACCGGGGTCGAAGCGGCCGGTGCTGCTGTCAGATACAAGTCACTGCTCGGGGTAGGTGCATGAACAAGAAAAACAAGATCAACGAGGTGCTCGATCGATTCGGGCCCCAGACTTCGGAATTACAGAGGGCTTTTGCACGCCAGTTTCTGCGACATGCTCCGGCAATCGACGATGGCGAAGAGTCGGCGTCGCAGCAGGCGCAGCTGATATCGGCCTTTTTCGTTTTTCTCAGGCAGCGTCGGTCCGGCGAACTGTTGATTCGGGTCTACAATCCGTCCGAGCAAAGCCACGGCTGGTCTTCGAGCCATACCGTGGTCGAAATGGTCAACGACGACATGCCTTTTCTGGTCGATTCAGTCGTGCTGGCATTGTCGCGCCTGGATATTGGCGTTCACCTGATCATCCACCCAGTTGTCCGCCTCAAACGAGACCAGGGCGGCCATTTTCTTGACATGGCCGACGAGACGGTCTCTAAAAGGTTCGGCGCCGAATCCCTTATTCATATCCGGATCGACCGGCAGACATCGCCGGATGCGCTCGCGCGCATAGAGCGCAGGATTCGCTCTGCGCTGGCCGACGTTCGCGTCGCGGTCAATGACTGGACGGAGATGACCCGGAAGGCGTTGGAAATCGCGGATGAACTCGCAGAGAGCAAATCCGGTCTCGACGCCGACGAACTTGCCGAGGCACGAGACTTCTTCAAATGGCTGGCCGACCGGCATTTCACGTTTCTCGGATATCGCGAGTATCTGATTTTGCAAAGCGATGACGGCCGGGTGCTTGCTCCCGTCGACGAAAGCGGTCTCGGGCTGATGCGCGACAGCCACCGACAGTCGCCGTCCCGACTGATCAGCGATCTGTCCGGAGACTCGCGTGGCATTGGGGGCGAAATTCATCCGATAATTATCACCAAGACCAATGGTCGAGCTACCGTTCACCGCGACGGTTACATGGATTACATTTCGGTGCTTCGATTTGACGATTCCGGTCGAGTCAGCGGAGAGAAGCGCATCATCGGCTTGTTTACGTCCGGGGCTTACATCCGGCGCTGCCACGACACGCCGCTGGTGCGACTCAAGGTCGAACGCGTTCTGGACCAATCCGGGCTGAGACCGGGCTCGCACGCCGGCAAGGCACTGATGCATATCCTGGAGACGTTACCTCGCGACGAGCTTTTCCAGGCCGGCATCGACGACCTGATGGACCTGAGTCTGGGCATTCTGGATCTGCAGGAGCGGGCCCAGACTCGACTGTTCGTTCGCCGAGAGCGCTTTGGGCGGTTCTATTCGTGCATGGTGTTCATTCCCCGGGATCGCTTCAACACCGAGAACAGGCAGAAAGTGCAAGCGATCCTGAAGCGTGCCCTCAAGGGAGAGCGACTCGATTTCTCGGTTCAGGTCGGAGAATCCAAGCTGGCGCGAATGCACGTGATCATTCGTCCGCGTGCGGATCGGGAAATCGATATTGATGTCCCCGACATCGAGTCTCGAATAAAGGAGGCCATCCGCAGCTGGGACGATGAACTGGGGGAAATCCTGATTCGAAGATGCGGCGAGGAAAAGGGCCTGGAATTGCTCAGGCGATTCGGCAACGCCTTCCCATTGAGCTACCAGGGAGACGTTGCGCCGCATGTGGCAAGCTTCGATGTCCTGGCTGCGGCCAGCCTGCGCAACGTGCAGGACCTGCAGATGAGCCTCTACAAGCCGAAACGGCGCGCACAGGGCATTCTGCGATTCAAGCTTTTCAAGTACAACGAGCCGATACCGCTTTCGGACGTTTTGCCCATGCTCGAAAATCTCGGCATGCGCATTGTTTCCGAACGACCTTACGAACTGACGCTGGCCGACGGCAATCGAATCTGGATTCAGGATTTTGACATGCAGCCGCCGGTCACCGGAGGTCTCAACCTGGATCTGATTCGAGCGCATTTCCAGGAAGCGTTCGAGCAAACCTGGCGAGGCTACAACGAGAACGATGGATTCAACCGCCTGATCCTGCTGGCAAAGCTGGACTGGCGGCAGGCGTGCATGCTGCGTGCCTGCGCAAAGTTTCTGCAGCAAGCCGGGTCGCCTTTTTCGCAGAATTACATGGAACAGACCATGGCGGCCTGGCCGCTGGCGGCACGCCTGCTGGTCGAGTACTTCGAAGCCCGGTTCGACCCCGCCCGCACGGACGAGAAACGCGCGAAACGAACCGCAGCGCGCAAACATCTGCGCCACCAGTGCTTCGAATTGGCCGAAGGTATCGGCGACGCCGTGCTGCACGAGTTTCTCGAGGAGGTCTACCTTGCGCGCGAGACCGAGGGTCGCGACGACGACGCCGTTTCCGTACGCAAGGCGCTTCTGCGCATTCTGGATTCAGTGGCCAGCGCTGACCAGGACCGGATTCTCAGGAGCTTCAGCGACACCATTCGGGCGATGCTCAGGACCAGCTTCTTTCAGCGCGATGCGCGTGGTCAGTACCACGAATACATGAGTTTCAAATTCGATTCGACAAGCCTCCCGGAATTGCCCAAGCCCCGGCCCTTCATGGAAATCTGGGTCTATTCTCCCCGCGTCGAAGGTATCCATTTGCGTGGCGGCAAGGTTGCGCGAGGCGGACTGCGCTGGTCGGATCGCCGCGAGGATTTCCGGACTGAAGTGCTGGGGCTGATGAAAGCCCAGACGGTGAAAAACACCATGATCGTGCCGGTCGGTGCCAAGGGTGGATTCTTCGTCAAGAATATGCCTGATACCGAAGATCGCGACGAAATCATGGCGGAGGTTGTCTACTGCTACCGGTCATTCATCAACGGCCTGTTGGACATAACCGACAATCTCGACGGCGATGCGATTCGCGTCCCCGCTGGCGTTGTCCGGCATGACGAGGACGATCCATACCTGGTTGTGGCGGCGGACAAGGGCACCGCAACGTTTTCCGACATCGCAAATGCCATCTCCGTCGAGCACGGCTTCTGGCTGGGCGACGCGTTCGCTTCGGGTGGATCCAACGGATATGACCACAAGAAGATGGGCATCACGGCCAAGGGGGCCTGGGAATCCGTCAAGCGTCATTTTCGCGAGCTTGGACTCGATACGCAGAGCGAGCCGTTCGACGTTGTCGGCATCGGCGACATGTCGGGCGATGTGTTCGGCAACGGCATGCTTTTGTCGCGACATATCCGGCTCAAGGCCGCGTTCAACCACATGCACATTTTTCTGGATCCCGACCCGGACCCGGAGACCAGTTTCGTCGAACGTCAGCGGCTTTTCGGACTGTCCAGGTCGAGTTGGGCCGATTATGACGAGCGCCTCATCTCCGAAGGCGGCGGGATATTCTCGAGGCAGTCGAAGTCGATCGCCGTTCCGCAACGGGTCCGCGAATGGCTGGCGATCGATGAGCAGGAGCTTTCACCGCAGGCGCTGATCAGGGCCATCATGCGCGCCGAATACGACCTGCTCTGGAATGGTGGTATAGGCACCTATGTCAAGGCAGCCGATCAAAGCCATTCGGATGTCGGTGATCTTGCCAACAATCCCGTACGGGTCGATGGTCGCGAGCTTCGATGTCGGGTAGTGGGCGAGGGCGGAAACCTGGGGCTGACCCAGAAAGGAAGGATCGAGTACGCGATGAAGGGCGGCCGAATCAATACCGACTTCATCGACAACTCCGCCGGTGTGGACTGCTCGGACCACGAAGTCAACATCAAGATACTGCTCGATCAGGCCGTGGATTCAGGCCGCATCGATCGGCAGCGCAGAAACCGGCTTCTCGGCGAGATGACCGGGGAAGTCGAACAACTGGTGCTCAGGAGCAACTATCTTCAGACCCAGGCGCTGAGCATGATGGAGTCACTGACCTCCACCCGCCTGGGTGCAGAGGCACATTTCATAACGATGCTCGAGCATCAGGGTCTGATCGACAGGGACCTTGAAGATCTGCCGGACGATGAGCAGCTCCGAGACCGCGTCAGTCGGGGACTCGGACTGATGCGTCCGGAGCTGGCGCTGCTGTTTTCATTCAGCAAGATCACGCTTTACCAGAACCTTGTTGCCTCCGAAGTGCCCGAAGATCCTTACCTGTCGCGCGAACTGGAAGATTATTTCCCGAGACCGCTGCGTGACGAGTTTGCCGACCTGATGCCCGAGCACAAGCTCAAGCGCGAAATCATCGCGACCCGGGTGACCAATAACCTGGTCAACCGTATGGGTGCGTATTTCGCGATGCGGATCAAGGAGGACACCGGCGCAAGTTCGGCAATTGTTGCCAAGGCGTATACAGTTGCCCGCGAGATTTTCGAGGCGCGTTCATACTGGCATGAACTGGAACGCTACGACGCCACGGTGCCGGCCGGATTGCAGAACCGAATGTACCTCGAAATCTGGAATCTGATGCGTCAGAGCACGCGACGCCTGATCACGTTGCCCGGCGGCTTTTCGATCGATATCTCAAGCAGGGTGAATCGCTTCGGCCCCGGCATGAAGGATTTTCGAGAAGCGTTGCCAAAGATTCTGACCGACGTTGAGTGTGCCGCGCTGGAGGACAGGCAGGTCGAGCTGGAATCGGCCGGATTCGCACCGGACTTCGCGACGCGCCTGGCGGCGCTTGGCTGGATGTATTCGGCGCTGGATATCGTCGATGAAGCGCGCGGGCTGGATCTGGACGTGGTCGAGGTGGGGCGGGTTTATTTCGGTCTGCTCGATAAGCTGTGTCTCCGATGGCTGCGCGAAACCATTGAAAGCCTGTCCGTGGAAAAGCAGTGGCACGCTCATGCTCGGGGAAATCTGCGCGATGAGCTGTTCAGCCATCAGCGCATCCTGGTGCGTCGCATACTCACCGAGCATCGTGACGCCGAACAGCCGATCGAGGCGTGGTTCGTTCGTCATGCCGACCCGGTTTCACGCACTCGTGCAATGCTCGAGGAGATGCGCGCCACCTCGACAGTCGATTTTGCGACCATGCAGGTCGCCATCCATGGGCTCGGCCAGTTGCTGAGCGCGACGGGCTGACGATGAGCGCATCGCCGCGCATTGCCTTTACCGCCAGCGAACATCCTGGGGCAGGTGACGCATTGGCCAGGCTCACCGCGCGATATGGCGACGTGTCGCATAACGAAGCTGATTTCCTGGTGCCTCTAGGCGGCGATGGTTTCATGCTCCATACGCTGCACGAGAACAGCGACCGAAACCTGCCGGTTTTCGGGATGCATCTGGGCGATGTGGGGTTTTTGATGAACCGCTTCAGTGAGGATGAGCTGCCACAGCGTATCGAAAAAGCGTCGAGTTTCAGCCTGGCGCCGCTGAGAATGCATGTCGAGACCATCCATGGTGAGACGCGTGCGGGACTCGCCATCAACGAGGTCGCATTGCTGCGCCAGACCAACCAGGCCGCGCATATCCGGATTCTGGTCAACGGCACCGAGCGGGTCGAACGACTGGTTGCCGACGGCGTTCTGGTGGCGACGGCAGCCGGGTCCACGGCTTACAATCTATCGGCGCACGGGCCAATTCTTCCGCTGGGTACCGAGGCCGTTGTGCTGACCCCGATCAGCCCGTTTCGCCCGCGCCGTTGGAACGGCGCAGTATTGCCGGAAGCTGTGGAAATCGAGTTCCAGGTGCTCAATGCCGTGCGCCGGCCGGTCAGCGCAACCGCCGACTACGACGAAGTCAGGGACGTGAGTCGTGTGGTCGTGCGTCAGGCGAAAAAAGTCAGGCACAAGCTGCTGTTCGATCCCGAGCACTCGCTGGACGAGCGCATCCTGAACGAGCAGTTCCTATAGGACCTTCCCGGTCGGCCCTGATCAAGCGCTGCCTGCCGTGGCTATCAACAAAAGCTGCCGTGGAGGCGTTCTATTGCAACGAATTTTCGCGACGAGCGGGTGGCCGATCAGAAAGGCGCTGATCGGAGGCTGGCTCAGCTGCGGCGGTCGGAACGCTCAAGCAGCTGGGCGCTTCGTTGGCTGGCAGAATGGTCATGCGAGGCGTTCGAGCTGAAGCTCGATCCAGCGGATCAGCGCCCGCTGTTCCGGAGTCGGGTGCGTAGCCGATTTCAGTTCGTCACGCACCGACGGCAGATCATCGGCCTGGTCGAGATCGGTCATGGGTTCGAGCAATTCCCAGCATGGCGCGCCTACCGCAGCGATAAAGCGCCTTGCGGTGTCATCGCGACTGTATTCGACCGATTCCCAGGTGGTCGAAGGCAACGCACGGTTGGCGCCGAACAGCCAGAAACCACCGTCGCGCGCCGGGCCGAGTACGTGCCCGGCATCCGAAGAATCCAGCCAGCGTGCCGCGGCATGGAGGTGCCGGGGTTCGATCTGGGGCAGGTCGGCGCCGATCAGTATCCCGGCGCCGTGGCGCTGAACGACATCCGTATGGACACGGGCCATTCGGGCGCCCAGGCCGCCTTCACCCTGACCGATGCGCGGGAGTCCCTGCCACAGGCGGTGTCGCTCCCCGTCCGGTTCGGCCACCGCCCAATAAACCGGCAGGCCGGTGGCTGCGGCAGTCTTGCCGACGCAGGTCGCAGCGCGCTGATGCCAATCCTCGGCGAAGCGCTGTCCAAGGTGTCGCGCCAGGCGGGTCTTGATCGGTGAAAGACCGGGCGTTTTGACAAAGATCGCAATGGCGGGATTCAATTCAAAGGGTTCCTGAGCTTTCGGCGTGACTTCAACCAGAGTCGCAGCGTAAGCCCGAGGTGTCCGAGCGTCGTGCGCAGCCAGCCCTGTTTGCGATACCTCCGTGCGGACGTCTCGAGCATTGCGTCCTGCCGCTGAAGCCGGACCCCTGAATGCCTGGCGCGGCAGATGAAATCCAGGTCCTCGCCGCGCCCGAACTGCTCGTCGAAACCGCCAAGCAGCTCGAAGGTATCGCGGAACAACAGCCAACCCTGATCGCCGAACGGCAGGCGCAGGACAAGTGATCGCGCGTTCGCGCCTGCCGCGTTCAGCGCCGCGAGGCGCGGACCATCGCGCCCGAACGACAGCGGAAACCAGCCCAGCAAACCCGCCCGGGCGGCGTCATTGGATTGTCCGGCGAATATGGCGGCACTCGCCATGGCGTCCGGCGTCGGGCAACTGTCGGCGTGAAGCAGCCACAAACAGCGACCGGTGGAACGGGCGACGCCACGGTTCAGCTGGACGGCGCGTCCGGGCGACCCCGAGACCTGAATATATTCGATGCCGTCGGTCGATCTGCATGACGTTTCCGACGTGGCTGTTTCACAACCGCTCAGGACAATCTGGACGGGCGCGTCAAGCCGCCTCGCCGGGAAGTCGAGCAGGCGTTGCAGCAGCCCCAGGTGTGCGGTTTCGACGGGGCCGACCGGAATGATGATACTCAACGACGCTAGGTTCTCCACGCGTGAGAGTGTATCGGCACCGGCTATTGTTTGTTTCGCTGGCTGGCGGAAGTTGGGTGCTGTCCGCAATTTTCGGGAAGATAGCGGGTTCGATCAGCGGGCCTCTGAATAATTCTGCGCGGAGCGCCGACTGTTCAGCAAGCCGGTCGGAAAAGCCGCAGATCGCGAAGGGCGCTTGTCATGACGATTGTAATGACGAGTGTAATGACGAGTGTAATGACGAGTGTAATGACGAGTGGCATGACGAGTGGCATGACAATTGGACTCGCCCAGTTGAAATGACCAAATCACGCTCGCCCGAGCCAAGCCGGAGCCACCCGCGAAGACGACAGGGCGCCCGTGCAGATTTACTCAGAGGGTCCCTGGCCAGAGCGCTCGGCCTTGAACCTGCCGTGCAGGATAGAGGCTCAGATTGAGGCCGGGGAGCTCTACCGGCCGTGACGGGTTTGCAAAACGTGCAACCATACGCGGTGGTGTAGACTTTCGAAGAGATCTGTTTCGAGCCGGGCAAGAGAGTCTCTCAAGTGCCCCTGTCGTGAAACCGTAAAAGGATTTAGTTTGAGTTATCAGGTGCTTGCGCGAAAATGGAGGCCGCGGGACTTTACCGGCTTGGTGGGACAGGCGCATGTCGTCCGGGCTTTGACGAACGGCCTGGACGAAGGTCGCCTCCACCATGCGTTCCTGTTTACCGGCACGCGCGGCGTCGGCAAGACCACGATCGCCCGGATTCTTGCCAAATCGCTGAACTGCGAAGCGGGCGTATCGGCCAGCCCATGCGGGCGGTGCGACAACTGCAAGGCAATCGACGAGGGGCGTTTCGTCGATCTTCTGGAAATCGACGCCGCGTCTCGAACCAAGGTCGACGATACCCGAGAAATTCTGGAT
>JGI12048J13642_10436473_pt1 | contig 44399 bp, 44 predicted proteins | sample ElkSlonscriptome_16_FD_13642 | JGI IMG/M metagenome (IMG submission 13642)
GACCCCTTTTACTGCGCAGCCGGACCAGTTACTGCCGCACACGGGGCGCTGGAGCGCCCGGGGATGCGCGACGATGCTGGAGCGTCGTCGCGATCAAACTGCTGTCGGTTGGGTTAGGCTGCGCTGACCCGACCGACCGCGCTACCGCTTAGCGGGCGTCGTCGATGGCCACCTGTAGATCGGCCAGGCCGATCATTCAGCGATGAGCGGCCCGCCCGGCGCGAATTGTCCAAAAACCGGGGCGGGTTTTGGAGATCCGGGAGGTCTGTCGCTACCTGGTTCTTCGTGGTGAACTGCCCTTTCTAGGAAAAGCCGATACCCCATCCCGACCCGGCGCATCTTGCGGCCAGCCGTTACTGCTGGCCGAACTGGCGCAATGCCGCCGCTAGCTCCGGTTGCAGGCGAGCATGGTCCTCAACACTGATGCCTTGCGCGATGGCCTCCCAGGCCTGACGGATACTCGCTGCGCCGCCGCGCGGCCCCATCGGATGGCCAAATATCCCGCGACCGGGCACGAAGCCGAAATCCGCATTGCCGATGTGCCCGTATACCGTTTCCAGCGTGGCCGCCGAGTCGCTGCCGCCAGGCACCGGCAGACTTGGCTTGATCGGCCCCATCGGGTCCACGCAGGCGGCGACGTTCTCTAGTACCTCGTCCGCCGAGGTCATCATACGGCTACCAAAGCCGGGCATGATGATGGCGTCGAATCCCGCCAGGCGCTGCAAGCGGGTTAGCACCCGCGTATGTACGCCGAAGTTGGGCAGGCGTGCGGCGGCCGCGATGAACGGAAAGTGCGCAATCAGTGGCACCCGGGCGTGTCGACGCAGCATACGCACGGCGCTCAGCCCGACCGGCAGCGCGTTGACCATCACCGCGTTGGCGCCGTTGCCTACCGCCACATCGTGCAGTTCGACCAGCCGATCGACCTCGTCGGTGATGTTGGCCAGATAGACCTTGGTCGCCCCCGTTGCGAGTTCCGATCGCGCCCGAGCAGCGCCTAACAGCGCCGAGCGCTCCGCCAGCGGCGACCAGTCCGGGTCTGCCAGCATCTCGTCGTCCTTGGCAATGTCGAGCCCGCCGAGCCAAGCCTGGTATGCAAGCTCAGCAAAGGGTTCGGGCGCCAGGCCGATGTTGGGCTTGATCACGCCAAAGAAGAAGGGCCGATCCTGGATGTCCCAGAGCGTCCGCAACCCGTCGATGCCGAATTGCGGCCCTTGGAAGGCGGCAAGGAAGCTGTCGGGAAACTCGATGTCGAGCAACTTCACCACCGGCAGGCCGGGAGCAAAATAGGCGCCCTCTCCGAGCACCGCGCTGATCAGGTTCGGCAGCCGTGGACCGAAGTTGCGATGCGGGTGGGCGATCCGCGCCCGGCAGGCGCTGACCGGGCCGATGACCGGCGGATCAAGCGCGTAGCTGGTGCCCGGCAGCTCGATCTCCACCTCCAGGTCCACTACCTTGGCGCCGAAGCGGGGTCGGTAGTCCTCGTCCACATCGACGCGCTTCCACTGCGCGGTGGATTGTTCGCTGCACAGATGCGCGGCGGCGGTTTGCGGGTCGCCACTGCACTCGAAGTAATAGTCCAGACATAGATAGTCTTCGGTGTCGAGTTGCGACGGATCAGCAAAGAAGGCGCGGATATCTTGTTGCTGCATGGCTTAACCCTCCAGACCTTCGCCAAGGAATTGCAAGTTCACGCTGCGCTGCTCGCGGGGTCCGTCGAGTTCGATGAAAAAGACCGACTGCCAGCCTCCCAGCAGCAGCTCACCCTCGACGACCGGGATGCTCTCGGAGGCATTCATGAACAGCCCCAGCAGATGGGCATGGGCGTTGTCGCGGTCGTCCACCGGGGCAAGGTTGTGCAGATAATCGCCGTCGCGCGGCGCCAACCGTTTCAGAAAGGTCACCATGTCGCGGTGCAACCGGGCCTCGTTCTCGTTAAGATTCACCCGTGCCGTGGTATGGCGTGAGATCAAGGTCACTAGACCATTGCGCAGGCCGCTGGCTGCGAGCCGTTCGTGCACCTGTGCGGTAATGTCGAGCACCTGAATGGGCTCGACGGTGTTGAGGATAATGCTGTCAAGGGTGCTGTGCATGGCAGACGTTTCGAGTGTCTAGGGGGTGAGTTTCTTTCTAGCAAGGCTTCGCTTGAGGCAGACGAGCGCACGGCGCCATGTTGCTCGACCTATGGGCTTCTTCGAGTGGGCCAAGCGCCCAGGGCCGAGGGCCGCCGCACGGGGCGACTGCGCATCTCTGGGCTGTGGCGCTCGGCCCTTCGGAGGGCCAGCAAGGCTTTCCAATAAAACCTGACTCCTATGTAGACAGTATGTGTTAATGCAATCTGGGGGCAAGTCTGGGGGCAAGCCAGAGACGGCCTAGGTGCAATAGGGATTCAAGAATAGGTCTGGAACCTTTTGCCGATCCAAGAGGATACTGGAGCGATTTGCGACTGGCCACCCTTGGGTTGTAGAGGCTTGGAAGCACCGTTGCGGCCATCTTTGCCTCCGGCCTTGCTTGCAACCAGGTATCCGCTCACGGATGGAGGCATAAGTCCATTGTGGTTGATCGCTATCAATGTGGTGGGGCAGCTGCTGTGGGAACGTCAGACCTGTGCGCATCGTCGCGTTGATTCCCCCTTGCCGCGCCTTGCTGGATTCATGACGCTCTCCGACCTGGTCAATACCTTCGGTACCGATCTCATGCGCCGCCATGGGGTGCGGGTGCACAAGCTTGCGCTGCATGCCGGCTTCACCTGCCCCAACCGCGATGGCAGCAAGGGTACCGGCGGCTGCTCGTTCTGCAACAATGTCTCCTTCAGCCCCAATGCCGAGTGCGAGCCGTCGATCGCGGAACAGATCGCGGCGGGTCGCGCCGTGGTGCGAAAGCGAACCGGGGCGCAGCGTTTCCTCGCCTATTTCCAGGCGTACACCAACACTTATGACGACCTGGAACGGCTTGGCGCCCTCTACCGGCAGGCCTTGGCGGAGCCCGACGTCATCGGCCTGTCCGTCGGCACCCGCCCGGACTGTGTGCCCGATGCCGTGCTCGACCTGCTGGCCGGCATGCGTGCCGAGGGCTACGAGATCTGGCTTGAGCTGGGCCTGCAATCGGCTTGCGACGCGACCTTGGATCGAGTCAATCGCGGCCATCATTTTGCCGACTACCGCCGCGCCGTGCGTAGCGCGCGGCTGCGGGGCCTGCCGGTCTGCACGCACCTGATCGTCGGTCTACCTGGCGAGGGGCGCGAGCAGGCCCTCGACAGCCTGGAACGCGTGCTCGACCTCGGCGCTGATGGGCTCAAGCTGCACCCGCTGCATATCGTGCGCCACACCTTACTGGCCAAGCAATGGCGCCAAGGCCGTTACGAGCCCTTGGCCATGGACCACTACATCGATATCGCTGCCGACTTGATCGAGCGCACGCCGGCCCATGTCGTCTACCATCGGGTCACCGGAACCGCGCCCCGAGACATCTTGCTCGCCCCCGACTGGTGCTCGAAAAAATGGATCGTCCTCAACGGCATTGAGCGCGAACTCAGCCGCCGAGGCACCCGCCAGGGCGCGCTGGTCGGGCAGTGGTTGCCCTCGTCGAGTGCGAACTCGGTCGCGTTTTCTGGTTAAGCTACCCAGATCGTCAAGTACCACAGAAGGTCCGCTGGACGACCTCCTCCGGTCGCGGCGGCAAGCGGTATTCCGCTAGGTGGTCGTGATCTTCGAAGGGCTTCGAGACGACACGGAGCAGGTCATCCAAGGGTTGCAGGTCCTGCTCCCGCGCAGCGGCGTCGATGGCCTGCTGTACCCGATGGTTGCGCGGGATATAGGCCGGATTGACGGCGCGCATCGCGGTACGTCGCTCGGCGTCGGTGCTGGGCTGCTCTGCCAGCCGCGTGCGCCATCGCACGGCCCAATCGTCGAAAGCGCCTGGTTCCGCGAACAACGCCCGCAGGGGCCGATCCGCGCTCCGGTCGTCCTGCTTTAGGTCACACAGCAGGCGGAAGCTGTTGGTGAAGTCGGCATTGTGCTCGGCCATGCGTCCGAGTAGGTCCTGCACCAGTTCGTCGTCGCCGTCATGGGCCTCGGTCAGGCCGATCTTGGCGCGCAGGCCACCGGCGTAGCCGGCTTCGAAGTGCTGGCCGTAGCTATCGAGCGCGGCGCGTGCGCGTTGCATCGCCAGTTCGCCGTCGTCGCCAAGCAGAGGTAACAGGCAATGCGCGAGCTGGGCCAGATTCCAAAGGCCGATGCTGGGTTGCTGATTGTAGGCATAGCGACCGCCACGGTCGATGGAGCTATAGACCCTGCCAGGGTGATAACCGTCGATGAAGGCGCAGGGGCCGTAATCGATGGTCTCGCCGGAGATGGCCATGTTATCGGTATTCATCACGCCATGGATGAAGCCGACCAGCATCCAGCGTGCGATCAACTCCCCTTGTCGGCTAGAGATCGCGGCGAGCATTGCCTGGTAGGGGTTGTCCGCCTTCCGGCATTCCGGATAGTGACGTTGGATCACATAGTCGGCGAGTTGGCGCACCGCATCATTGTCCCCGCGCCGGGCAAAATACTCAAAGGTGCCCACGCGCACGTGGCTGGCCGCGACCCGGGTGAGGACCGCGCCCTGCTCAATGGCCTCGCGAAATACCTCTTCACCGCTCGCGACCATCGCCAGCGCCCGCGTGGTCGGGATGCCGAGCCCAGCCATGGCCTCGCCGAGCACATACTCGCGTATGACCGGCCCGAGCACTGCACGACCGTCGCCCGAGCGCGAGTAAGGCGTACGCCCGGCGCCCTTGAGCTGGATGTCGCGGCGACGACCATCGCGGTCGACGCGCTCGCCGAGCAGAATCGCGCGGCCATCGCCGAGGCTGGGCACAAAATGCCCGAACTGATGTCCAGCATAGGCCATGGCTAGCGGCTCGGCGCCGATCGGCACCCGATTACCGGCGAGCAGCGCGACACCGGCGTCGCTGGCCAAGGCTTCCGGGTCTAGGCCGAGCTGCTCCGCCAACACCCGGTTGAGACGCAGCAATCGCGGTGCAGCGACCGGCGTCGGCTCGATCCGGGCGTAGAAGGCCGATGGTAGGCTCGAATAGCTATTCTCCAGCGCTTGCATCGGTGCGCCGGCTGTTGTTTCTGTCACTATCATCAGATGCCTCGAAGCCGGTCGTACCGCGGCTGGTCACAAAATTGAGCGTTTTGCATGGTTAGCAAACAGGGTGCGGGCGCTCGGGCCTGGTCTCAAACCTGAGACGGTCAACGCAAAGAGGCATCGAACTTGATCAAGAAATCAAAATGATCTGATCGCCAGCCGGCGCTACCACCAACAACAGGGGTTGATCGTCCAACGGGATAAACGCCTGGCTGCCGAGGGGATGGCGTTCGAGCAGCGGTACGCGATAGGGCAGCGTGGCGACGCGGTTGCAGGTAGCGATGCTGATGATTGCACGCGCCCGCGGGTCGGCAGCTCCGTCGTCGCTCGCATGTACCGCGGACGCCCCGAGACGCGGGTCGGCGAGGTTGGTCAGACGGGCAAAGGGATTATCGGCGGGCGCCTGGTCGGCCATTGGTAGATGTGCTCGTTAGGTGGATGCGCTTGTGGGCAGCGTACGGAAGCTCGACGGCAGACCCTGCGCAAAGTGTTCGCCGTCGGCTATTGCTGACAGCCGCCCTCAACGAGATAGCGCCCGGCCACCCAGCCCGTAACCCCTTGATACTCGATCTGGCACCAACGCGGGTTCTGCTGCAAGCGTTTGGCCTGCTCCGCCTGGTTTAGCGTAGTGAATTCCTGCAAGGTCAGCCCGCCTTGACAGCCTAGGTTACGCACACAATCTGCGTTGGGCGGGATGCTGCCGACCTTGGTCGCTTGTGATGTCGGCTCGGCGCGGATGTTCAGTAAAGCAGCAGCGGCCACGTCGGAAACGCGATAATAATCGGGGCCATCGGCCTCGGCATTGGCCGTGGGGTGATGCGCACTCAGAGCAAAAAGCAGTAGCCAGCATGCCGTGGGAGTCAACTCGGTCACTGCCGCAAGGTAGCCTTTGTGGATCGTCAGTCGCATCACGCATTACCCTACTAACGAATTGGCGCTCTTGCCGAAAGCATTGCTCGGGATCAACAGCAGCGCCAACAGCCCGAGCAGGTTAAACAGGGCGCCGACTCCTTGCCCGGCCAGCGTGCCGATGAGGCCGCCGACGATAATCACGCCCAGCAACACCAACCAGCCAGGCAGCCCCATATCTCGCACGCGCTTAGCGGCGATATTCAGGTGCGCGAACAGCAACACCGAAAAGAGCGCGATGATCAGAATCATGCCGACGACGCCGAAGTGCTCCGAGATTACCATCTGCGCGTCCCCCATCTCACCGCCGCCCGCACGCTCCGCGAGGCCAATGGAGGCGCCGATGCCAAAGCTGATCACCAGTACGAACAGGGCCAGCACCGCGTACCAGCCGAGGTAGGGGAGCCGCTGCAGGCGGCCGCTGGACAGGTCTCCAAACAGGGTTTTAATCATGATTCGTGCTTGATCTAAGAGTCGGGTAAAACAACGACAAGACCGGCAGAGAACCGAGGCGGCGTTCTAGCCGTTCCGGGAGGTCTGGCTCAGGTTATCGCCTGACTACGGCTCAATCTGCTCGACGATGTCCATCTGCTGCAATTCCTTGACCCGCTCAGGCGCATAGCCCAACGCGGCGTAGTCTAGGATGCCGTCGGCGGCATGGCAGTCGCCGCAGCCGTGGCCCTCGCGCTCAATGCCGTGGTTGACCATGAGTGTCCCCATCTGGCGCATCCAGTGGGGCTCAACGTTGCGCAGCTTGCCGTCAACCAGCGGATAGCTGGCCGTCCAGCCGCCCTCGACGCCGAAATAGGCCATGAACTCGTCCATCATGTAGAGCTTAAAGGGCGTCTGATACATGCGTTCAATGATCGGGTTTTCCACCGCCGCGGCAACGGCCCCCTCGGCGTCGCCAGTCTCGTAATAGCGGGCATAGTCGAAGGGTAGGATCATCGCGCCGAACGGCCCCTGATTGTTCATGTCCTCAAACATCATGGCGTTGAAGGGCTTGAACGGATAGATGCGGCTCTCGCCGTCGTTCATCGCCGCACGCAAATTGGTGTCGATCATCTTTCGGCGTTTGGCCAGCAGAGCGGGCGCCAGTTGCGAGAGTGGGTCGGTAGCCGTCCGCACATAGGCGTCGACGTCAATCTCCGGATAGCGCTGCTGGAGCTTCTCCGCCTCGGCGCGCAGGGTCGCGACGATCTCCGGGTCAGTGATTTGCACCAATTGTTGCATGAGCGGATCGTAATCCGTGCCGCCGTTAGGGTTGTTGCCCAAGGCGTTGGCCAGGAAGGTGCCGTTGCCGTTGAACCAAAGATAGATCAGCCCCTTGCCCGGTTGCCCAGAGCGATAAATATCGGTGGGCGTCCAAATGCCTTCCTCGGCATCCCAGGTGGGATGCACCCAGTCGCGCAACACCACGCTGTTGTCTTGCAACCGCTTGATATGGCAAGTCTCGCAAGCCAATCGCGCGATATGACCGTTGAGCAGCGCGCTGTGTTGGGAGGCATTGTGCGGTGCCTGGCTATGGCAGGACTCGCAGGAGACCTCTTTGCCGGGCAGGTCGTTCGCGACCAGGTCTACACCCATGCGACCACGGGGAATCTTGTGCCCCTCCGGTACATGGCAGTCGGTGCACTGGATAGCGGCGGCGGCATGAACGTCGTCCTGCGGACTAAACGGATTGCCGCGCTTTGCGCCGGTGTGCAGCAACCGCTGATGACGCAGGCCCAGGTGTTGCGCCGCGGTGTTGTGCGCGTAGGTGTCGCCGCCCATGTTGTGCTGATGGCAGTTGAGGCAGTTCTGATTCCTGGATCTGCCGACGGTCAAGGCCGCGCGCATGCTCCGGTCTTGGTTCCAGCGCAGACCGGTCTCGTCCTGGATCACGAAACGCTGATCCATCTGGTATTCGTGAGAATGGCAGATCAGGCAGTCGATGCCCTGCTTGGCGTTGTCTGGAACGTCGCCTATGGGCATCATCTTCTCGGTGGCCGGATAATAGTTGCCGCCGATATGGCACTGGCCGCAACCCTCGCTACGCACCACCACCTCGCCATGCGCATCTTCCGGTCGGCTGTTAATCAGTGCGGCCCAGCCGGTCCAGGAGAAGCTGCCGGGGATGCCGCAGGCGCGATCAATCTTGCCGACCGGGATCTTGCGTGTTCCTTCGCCGTTCACCACGCGACCGTCGTAGCCAAAGGTGGAGAATCCGCTGGCATCGCTCTGGAACTTGAAGTGCACCGAGTTGACGATCTCATCGAGCGTGTCAACGGTCGAACGACTGCCGTCGGCATGTTCCACCTGCATGGTCTGGTGACACTGCAAGCAGGTTTGGGGTCCGTCGTAGCGGCGAATGCCCGCGTCGCGGAAGTATTTGATATGCGAATAGCCAGCCCCCTCAATCACTGAGGGCGTGTTCATCAACATCTCGATCTTCACCTGCCGCGCAAACCGGTCTTGATCGGCCTTGACCGTTGCCGCGGCCTGGTCAAAGCGGGCCTGCTGCGTCAGTGACAGCGCCAGGCGTTCAAACTCTGGGGCGGTCAACTCGTCGCTGTTTTCGTAGGTCAGCACCACGCTGGTTTCGCCAACATAGGCTTGGAACAATAGCGGGTAGACCAGCTGATAGAACAGCACCGCCAACAGCAGCACGGAGAGCAGCAGCAGCAAGCGGCGACCGCTGCGAGAGGAGAATAGAGGTTGCATGGATAGATGCATGATTTCTAGCGAGGCAATGCCTCAGACCGACAAGAACGCGGCGCTCTTAAGCAATTTGAGCCAGCACGGGTTAGGCGACCCGATGCCAACCGCTCAGCATGGCCTTCAGGTTGGTTAGCACCGTCTCTCCGGTGGTGATGATATAGAGATGCACCAGCAAAAAGACCGCCAAAAGCCAGCTGCTGGCGAGATGCAGCATCGCCACGACCCAGATGCTGCCGATGCCGAACAGGGTCTCGGGTAGCAATGCGGACAGCAGAAAGCCCCAGCCGCTTAGGATCAGCAGCGGCATCAGGGCGTACATGGCGCCAACATAGCTCAGTGTCTGCAGGGCGTTGAGTTTGCGCCCGCTGCTGACATGAAACGGATGTGGTTCGTTGACGAAGATGCCATAGGCGTAATAGCGGCTTTGCTGCCAGAGTTCGCGCGGCAGGGTCTTCCAATAGATGCGGTAATGCTGGCCGTTGTCGGTCTTCAGGTTGCCGATGACAAAAGCGATCCAGCTCAGGGTCAGCAGCATGCCGCAGGCATTATGCATTGGCATGGCGGTCTCGAACGGCAGCAGCCAGCCGGCATCGGAGTAGTGCATGCTGACACCGGTCAAGATCAGAACCAGGAACAACAGCGCATTGATCCAGTGCCAGAGCCGGAGCCAGACAGGATAAAGATAGAGGGCTGCGTTCATCACTTGTTCCGCTTACGGTAGCTGAGCCAACGTCCGGTACCATGGGCCAGGATGCCGAGCAGCACCAACGCCAGAACGCCCAGGCTAAAACGATCGAGTTGGTCGTTGCGGCTCATGCCGACGATATAGGCATCGTTGTATAGGGCCTGCTTGAAGAAGCCTTGCTCGGTCAGGGCCTGCTCCGATCGCCAACTGTAGAGCTGATTGAGCAACCGCGAATCCTTGGTGTGGCAATCGATGCAATGCCGCGCGCTGTCAGCGCCCGACAAGACGCGGTGAGAAACCCGCTCTGGGCCGTTCACCGGCGAGTGGCAGTCCACGCAGCGCACCGCCCGCCAATGGTCGCGGGGGCGCGGCAACCAATCGTGGCCGACCGGTATCTCGCCGCGCTGCTCGCTATGACAATCCAGGCAAAGGCCATTGTTGGCGGCCACGCGTTGCGCGGGCGGGGCATCTGTGGGTTCAGGCCGAAAGCTATGGGCGTTGTGGCAGGAGAAGCAGGAAAATTCCTCAACCTCCAAGGCGGCGTGAACGCTGCGCTGATATTCATCGTTGATCGCCTCCATTGCGCTGACCTCCTGGCGCGCCTTCGCCTGTTCACGATGACAGCCGACGCAGCTTAGGGCCTCCTCGGCTCTGCCGAGGCGGTGTGGGTAGCTTTGGTAACTGCGATGGTGACAGTCGCCGCAGGCCAATGCCCGATGCGACGAATGGGTGTAGCTTTCCGGCTGTATCGATAGATTTACGACCTTGCCCGTTTCGCGATCGCGATAGGCCAGGGTCGCCATCTGATGGCATCGCATGCAGTCGGCGCTGTGGTCGGCTTCAAGCCCACCGGCCTGCAGCCCATTAGAAGATGTCTGCTCTTGCTGAGTGCTCGCGGCTAGCGCTGGCAGCGAGAGCATCGTCAGCAATAGCAATAGCGGGATGACTGGGATCAAGGTGACGCGTACGAAAGACAATACGGGAGAGAATAGTCAACCGCTAACAACGCCGCAACGGACATGTACGAGAGACACTGATAACGGACACTGCATCCACGATAGAGTTGCAAACTAACCCGCCAGCACCTCAAGCGTTAATGATCTCGCGCAAAGGCAAGGCGCTTTCTCTGCGGCCAGGCGAGCCATTCTGACCGAACAGACACTGGGCCAACGCGTTGCCTGGTTAGTCTGTCGCACTTCGCGCTCGTCATCCAGGCATGAGTCGTTCTTGATGCTCCGTGAGGGGCAATTGGCGGCGTAGTAACTAAGTTCGGCAGACTCCTCAGTACAGGCCGGGCGATGATCAAGACCTGCGGATGAGGGCACTCGCTGGCCAGCCAGGATGGCCAGTCAGGATAGCCGGTCAGCGCAGGCCGCGAAAGCTCAGTCGCCGACCGCGTTGGTTCTCGTTCAAGCGGCCGCCTTCAAAGGCGACCTTGCCGTTGACCAAGGTCGCGGCGATGCGGGCATGGAGGTTTCGGCCCTCGAACGGTGACCAGCCACACTTGTACAAGGCCTGATCGCGCATGCGGACATAGGGCGCGCAACGTTCCACCAGCGCCAAATCGGCCCAATAGCCCTCGCGGATGTAGCCGCGTTCCTCGATACCAAAACACTCGGCCACCGCATGGCTGGTCTTGTGTACCAAGGTCTCCAGGCTCAGGTGGCCGGCGCGCACATGCTCAAACAGCGACAGCAGTGCATCCTGCACCAGCGGCAGCCCGGCTGGGGCCTTGAAGTAGGTGGCGGTCTTCTCCTTCAGCGTATGCGGTGCGTGGTCGGTCGCGATGACGTCGATGCGGTCCTCGCTCACCGCCGCTAACAGCGCGGTCCGATCCTCAGCCCGTTTGATGGCGGGATTGCACTTGATCAGCGTACCCTTCTCCGCGTAGTCGCTTTGGTCGAAGAACAGATGATGCACACAGGCCTCGGCTGTGATGCGCTTGCCCGCCACCGGGCCGGGCGAGAACAGCTCCAGTTCGCGCGCCGTGGTGATGTGCAAGACGTGCAGACGCGCATCGTGCCGCCGCGCCAGTTCCACCGCCAATGTCGAGGATTTGAGGCAGGCCGCCTCGGAGCGAATCAGCGGGTGAGCGCTCATCGGCACGTCCTCGCCATAACGCTGGCGGAACTCCGCCTCGTTGGCCAGGATGGTCGGCGTGTCTTCGCAATGGGTCGCGATCAGCAGTGGGCTGTCGGCAAAGATCGCCTCTAAGGTCTGTTCGTCGTCCACCAGCATATTGCCAGTCGAGGCCCCCATAAACACCTTGATCCCACAGCACTGGCCCACGCGCACCGCACGTAGGGCGTCGATGTTGTCATTGCTGGCGCCCAGATAAAAGCTGTAATTGGCCCGCGACACCTCCGCCGCGCGGGCGTGCTTGGCCTCAAGGTGCTCCAGGTCCAGCGTCGGCGGGTTGCTATTGGGCATCTCCATAAAGCTGGTGATGCCCCCGGCCACCGCGGCCCTGGATTCGCTGGCAAAGTGCGCCTTGTGCGTCAGCCCCGGTTCGCGAAAATGCACCTGATCGTCGATCATGCCCGGTATCAGCAGCCGTCCCGCGGCGTCGATGACCCGGTCCGCGGCGCGCGCCTGCAAGTCTTTGCCGAGAGTAGCGATGCGCCCGTTTTCGATCAGCACATCCGACTCGAACCGGTGGCCCTCGTTCACAACATCCGCATTGATAATCAACAGGCTGGACATAATGCTGCCTCGCTTAGGTTCATGACCTGGTACGACTCCCGAGCATGAATTCTCTTGTTTCACTGTAAGGTTCATAACGCGGCGCCACCCCGAAGCATGATCCTCATGATTCAAGGTCACGCCCGCTACGCTACGGTAACCTCCACAAGTCTAACGCGCATGGCTCGGCGCCACCCCGAAAGATGCCGTGTTTGTTTCACGGTAACGCCAGACGAGCCCAGAATCATGAGCGCACAAGATTTAACCACCAAGCATCACTCCCCCGAGGCACCCATCAAGGCCAACGAACGCGCCAAACTCGGCGAAGCTCAGCCCTGGGCAGCCATTCGCGGCAGCCTCAAGCTGACCGCGGACGGTCTGATCCCCGCCATCGCGCAACAGCAGGATACCGGCGAGGTGCTGATGATGGCGTGGATGAGTCTGCAATCGCTCGACGAGACCCTCGCCACCGGCCGCGTCTGCTACTGGTCGCGCTCCCGCGGCAAGCTCTGGCGCAAGGGCGAGTCCTCGGGCCAGGTGCAGCACCTCAAGGAGATGCGCCTCGACTGCGACGGCGACACCCTGCTGCTGCTCGTCGACCAAACCGGCCCCGCCTACCACACCGGCCGCAAAAACTGTTTCTACAACGCCGTGCGCGGCGACCGCGTCGAAGTCATCGCCGCCCCCTCGTCGACCCCGACCAGGGTCTGGAACCGGTGCGGCGGCCCGCTTAAACTGGATCGGCCGGACGCGGGCTGCTCGGTCACTCGTTGAGACAGACCGCCTGCGTCATCCGCCAATCCAGGCAGCCGCTGGTCTTGCCGTTAGAGGTCCCGGTACGGATGCCGATCACTCCAATGTCGAGCAATGTCGATCCGCCGACAGACCCAGACCAAGAATGCCTCGGAGGCGGCATCACCATGCAGGATACAGTTCTCGCCGCCCTCTTCATAATTGATGACGAACTGCAGGGCCAATCGCGCGCCAGCGGGCCAATCCGCCGCTGGCGGGCTGGCGCCGTAGCCAATCAGGTCGCGTGGATAGTCAGGGTCAATTATCGACATCGTCCGCTCCTCGCTCGTCCCGGCTCGCCGAGTATCAATCAGCATCCAGAATACTGGTCGAGACGATGTTCAAGGGCCAGCGCCGCGGACAGCGACTCAGGCAAAGAACGTCGTCCAGCCTCGCCGGGCTGAATGCAGACATGGACGGTGCGAGCGGTGGCCGCAAGTTTGTCGCCATCGACATGAAATCGATAAAGGATACTGAAGGACGCCTCGCCTAGCTCGGCCACGCCGATTGTCACGCCGACCTGGTCTCCATGGCGCATCGGTCGCCGATAGTCGGCCTCGGCGTGCACCAAAGGCAGCGCCAAGTCACCGCCACGGATCACCACGTCTAGCGGAAAGCCGAGCCGCGCCATCCACGCCTCATAGGCATCGTGGGCATGGCGAAACAGGTGCGCGAAGAACAGCACACCTGCGGCGTCCGTATCGTGCAGCGCGATTGGAAAACAATACTCAAAGGCCTTGGTGTTCATCGTCGATACCGCGTCTTCGCTCGTTCGATTGTTCAAGGTCACCAAATGTTCGCAGATGGGTATCTCGACAGCCTAGGTTCCGGCCACTCGACCGCCTAGACCCGATCCGCAATAAGGCATTGCCAATGCCTAGACGGTTGCCGCGCCATCTTCAAGGCTGAGTAATCGTCAAGCTCTTTCGCCGACGACAGGCCAGCACCAGCGCCCAGAGTTCCGAGAAATCGTTGACGACGACATCCGGCCTATGTGGTCGAGGCGGGGTACCGGGAAAGAGATGATTGAGCCAGGGTTGATCCCACTGGGCGCCGTTGAAAAAGACGCTGGTGATGCCCGCGGACTTGGCGGCAATGACGTCGGTTGTGCTGTCTCCAACGTACCAGATCTCAGGTCCAAGACCGATGTCGAGTCTCTCGACGACCTTGAGAATCTGGTCGGTATGGGGCTTGCGATGGATGGTGTCGTCGCCGCAAACGGCGGTCTCAAAATGGGCCGCCCAGCCGTTGTTGTCGACCGTGGCCAGTTCATCGACAAAGAATTCGCGATCCCGATTGGTGATCACGCCGAGGCGCAAGCCGATGGACTTGAGCGCCGCCAACACAGCTCCCACCCGCGGCTCGAAAGGCAGGGCCGTGCCGTAGTAGTTGCGATAATGGTGGGTGAAACGCTGGTGGCACTGTTGCTTGGCGTCGTCGTTGTCGCCGAACAGGATCTCGAAGATATCGGTGCGTGAAATCTTGCGATCATTCCGAATCTTGGGGTGGAGCCTATGATTGTGCCGCACGTACTCCAGCAGTTTCAGGTCTCCCTCCGATCGACAGCACTGCGCTGGGACGAGCTGCTCGAGCAGGCCCATCTGTTTCAATTCCGGCAACAGATCATCGACCGCTTGATACATTGCGTCGAGTGTATCCACGAGCGTCGCGTGCCAGTCGAACAGGATGGTTGTTGGCGCACGGAGTTTGACGACCGCCGGATGCCAGTCGGGTTCGTTGCGGGGCGGGGGCGGCTGCCGCGGTGGCCGCCGGGGCGGACGTTGAGGTGGATGTTGCTGATCCGTTGATCCCTGGGCGACCGCCAAGCCCTGTTCAACGGCGTCCAAGAGGCCGTCGAAATCATCGACGATGAGGGCGGGTCTGTGCCGTGCATGCTCGCCTTGCGCGAACACCTGCTCGAACCAGTGTTCCTCCCACAAGCCGCCGTTGTAGAACACCGAGGTGACCGCGGCAGCATGGGCCGTGACCATATCGCTCAGGGTATCCCCAACATACCAGACATTGAGGCTGGGGCCTTCGCCCATGGCGGATGCCGCTTCGATGAGACCGTTGGGCGCCGGTTTGTGACGCCTGGCCTCATCACTGCAAAGCGTCAGGTCGAATAGCTCGACCCAGCGACCCCCATCAACCAGCGTCAGCTCATTGCTGAAGAATTCACGGCTGCGATTGGTCACGACGCCGATACGTACACCGAGTTGCCTAAGATAGCGCAGAGCGTCGCGGATACCGTCCTGAAACGGATAGACGTCGCCGAAGTGGCGCCGATAACAGTCGTCGTAGGCATTGTGCGCGATCGCCAGCGCTTGCTGATTGTCGCCGAACAAGGCATCGAATATGTCGGTCCTGCTGACCCTGCGCTCGGCCAGGACGCGCGGGTGCAGGTGGCGAAAGATGCGGATATAGCGCAGCAGCTTTTCGTCGTCCTCGGAACGGGCCTCATGCTCCGGGATCATGTGGCGCAACAGATCGAGTTCCTCAAGTTGCGGCAACATCTCCTCAATCGCGCTGTACATGGCGTCGTTCGTGTCCACGAGGGTGCCATGCCAGTCGAACAAGATGACCTTGGGAGCCGGCAGCGATTTGCTAGGCATGAGAGGAAAAAGCGAAGTACGTCAGGACGGAAAAATCCGAGGGTGGCCGGAACTCGCGCGGCAGTCAAGACGGCTCGGCTATCGCAGTGATGAGCCGCGCCAGCAACGCCTGCCGCGCGGGGGGCTGGATACGGTGGAAGGCTCGACGACCCGGCCTTCAAGCGCCGCCTTCAGGTCAAGGCGTTGACAATCAGCTCCGCGGCCTCTTCGGCCGAGAGGCTGGTGGTGTCGATCCTGATCTCGGGGGCCTGCGGCGGCTCGTAGGCACTGTCGAGGCCGGTGAAGTTCTTCAGCTCACCTCGGCGTGCCTGCTCGTAGAGGCCCTTTGTATCCCGACTCTCGGCGACCTCTAGCGGCGCATCGACGAAGACCTCAATGAACTCGCCTGCCGGAAACAGTTGCCGAATCATCTGGCGTTCGCCGCGAAATGGCGAGATGAATGCGCTGAGCACGATCAGGCCGGCGTCGGTCATGAGCCGGGCGACCTCGCTGATGCGGCGGATGTTCTCCACCCGGTCGGCGTCGGTGAAGCCTAGGTCCTTGTTCAGTCCGTGGCGGACGTTGTCGCCGTCGAGCAGGAAGGTGTGTCGGCCCAGGGCGTGCAACTTCTTCTCCACCAGATTGGCGATGGTGGTCTTGCCGGAGCCGGACAGGCCGGTGAACCAGAGCAGCCGCGGCTGCTGATTTTTGATGGCGGCGTGGGCTTCGCGGTCGACGTCGATGGTCTGCCAAGGCAGGTTGTGGCTGCGCCGCAGCGCGAAGTTGATCATGCCAGCGCCAACCGTGGCGTTTGTGAGCCGGTCGATCAAGATAAAGCCGCCAAGGTCCGCACTATTTGCGTAAGGCTCAAAGGCAATGGCCTTGTTCGTGGCAATGTTGCACACGGCGATGCCATTCAGCCCCAGTGTCTTGCCCGGCTCTCGGGCCATGGTGTTGACGTTGATGCAGTACTTTTCGCTGGTCACGGTGACGGTCGCCTGCGTGCTGCCGAGCTTCATCACATAGGCGCGGCCGGGGATCATCGGCTCGTCCGCCATCCAGACGATGGTCGCCTCGAACTGATCGGCCACGTCTGGCGGCTGCTCGGAGGCGGCGATGACCTGGCCGCGCGAGCAGTCGATCTCGTCGGCCAGGGTGAGCGTCACCGATTGGCCGGCCTGGGCCTCCGGCAGGTCGCCATCCATGGTGACGATGCGCTGGACCACCGATGCGGTGCTGCCGGGTAGAATGCGGACGGGATCACCGGGCTTGATGCGCCCGCTCGCGATCTGGCCGGAGAAGCCGCGAAAGTCCAAGTTGGGGCGATTGACCCATTGCACCGCCATGCGGAAGGGCCGGTCAATCATGCGGCTTTGATCGAGTTCGACGGTCTCCAGATACGCGAGCAGCGTCGGCCCCTGATACCAGGGCGTAACATCACTTTTCTCGGTGATGTTGTCGCCCTTGAGCCCGGAGAGCGGGATGGCCTGGAAGGCGCCGATGCCGATCTGCTCGGCGAAGGCGCGATAGTCCGCGACGATGCCCTCGAATCGCTCCTGATCGTAGCCGACCAGGTCCATTTTGTTGACGGCCAATACGAGGTTGCGGATGCCAACCAGATGGGACAGATAGCTGTGCCGGCGTGTCTGTGTCAGCACGCCCTTACGCGCGTCGATGAGAATAACCGCAAGGTCGGCGGTGGACGCGCCGGTAACCATGTTGCGCGTATACTGCTCATGGCCGGGTGTATCGGCGACAATGAACTTGCGCGCGTCGGTGGCGAAGAATCGGTAGGCGACATCGATGGTGATGCCCTGTTCGCGTTCGGCGGACAAGCCGTCGACGAGCAACGCGAAGTCGATCTCCTGGCCCTGGGTGCCGACCCGCTTCGAGTCGGCTTCCAGCGATGCAAGCTGATCCTCGAAGATCATCTTGCTGTCATAGAGCAGGCGACCGATGAGCGTGGACTTGCCGTCATCGACACTGCCGCAGGTGAGGAAGCGCAGCATCGTCTTGTGCTGATGCTTGTCGAGATAGGCGTCGATATCCTTGGCGATGAGTTCGTCGGTCTTATAGACATCGGTGGTCATCAGAAGTAGCCCTCCTGCTTTTTCTTTTCCATGCTAGCGGTCTGGTCGTGGTCGATGGCCCGGCCTTGGCGCTCGGATGTGGTGGTCAAGAGCATCTCCTGGATGACCGCCGTGAGGGTCTTCGCCTCGCTCTCGACCGCCCCGGTCAGCGGGTAGCAGCCGAGGGTGCGAAAGCGGATCGAGCGCGTACTGATCTCCTCACCCTCGCGCAGCCGAAAGCGATCATCGTCGACCATCAGGATCAGACCGTCGCGCAGCACGGTGGGGCGAGGGGCACTGAGGTACAGCGGCACGATCTCGATCTGCTCCAGATGGATGTACTGCCAGATATCGAGCTCGGTCCAGTTGGACAGCGGGAACACGCGCATGCTCTCGCCATTGGCCTTGCGGGCATTGTAGAGCCTCCAGAGTTCCGGGCGCTGGTTCTTCGGATCCCAGCGATGATTGCTGGAGCGGAACGAGAAGATGCGTTCTTTGGCCCGGCTCTTTTCCTCGTCGCGCCGCGCGCCGCCGAAAGCGGCATCAAAGCCGTGGCGATCGAGCGCTTGTTTCAGCCCTTCCGTTTTCCAAATGTCGGTGTGCAGGGAGCCGTGATCGAAGGGGTTGATGCCGCGCTCGATCGCTTCCGGGTTCTGATGGACGATCAGTTCCATGCCCGCGTCGCGCGCGGCCTTCTCGCGCAGGCGGTACATGTCCTGAAATTTCCAGGTGGTATCCACATGCAGCAGCGGGAAGGGCGGTGGCGACGGGTAGAAGGCCTTCTTGGCCAGATGTAGCATGACCGCCGAATCCTTGCCGACCGAGTAGAGCATGACCGGCCGCTCGGCCTCCGAGGCCACCTCGCGCATGATGTGGATACCTTCGGATTCGAGCCGTTGTAAGTGGGTGAGCGTAGTCATCGAGTCCTGCTTTGATTGCGTGAAGGCGCTTGGCCTAGGTGAAGCGCTTGTCGCGCGGAGAATAACAAGTTAGTTATCGCGCCAAGCCATTAAAGATGCAGAGGCCGACTTGAACCTTCAACAATTGCGCTATATCCACGAGGTCGCCCGCCGCGGACTCAGTATCTCGGACGCCGCCGATGCCCTGTTCACGTCGCAACCCGGGGTGTCCAAACAAGTCCGTCAGCTTGAGGCCGAACTCGGCATCGACGTCTTCGTGCGCCACGGCAAGCGTCTCGTGGACGTGACCGAGCCAGGGCGTCAGGTGCTGGCTATCGCCGCCCGCATGCTAGGCGACATGGAGAACCTCCGCCAGGTCGGTCGCGAATTTAGCGACGAGACCGCCGGGCGCTTGTCCATCGCAACCACCCACACGCAGGCCCGCTACGCCTTGCCGACGGCGATTGGCGCCTTCGCCAAGCGCTACCCAAAGGTACGCCTGTCTTTGCATCAGGGCAATCCGCGGCAGGTCTGTCGCATGGTGCTCGACGGCGATGCCGATATCGCGATTGCGACCGAGGCCCTGTCCGAATACGAGGACCTGCTGGTGTTGCCTTGCCATCAGTGGAATCGCTGTGTCGTCGCACCCCTTGGACATCCAATCCTTGAGGTCCAACCGCTCACCTTGGAGGAGATCGCACGCTGGCCGATCGTGACCTACGACCCAGCCTTTACAGGGCGCATGCAGATCGACCGCGCCTTCTCGGCGCGCGGCGTCGAACTCAACGTGGTCTTGAGCGCCGTCGATTCCGATGTCGTCAAGACCTATGTCGGGATGGGGCTCGGAATCGGCATCCTGGCAAGCATGGCCTTTGATCCGGTGCTGGACCCAGGGCTTGGCATGCGCGACGCCGCTCACCTGTTCAATGCGAGCACGACGCGCCTCGGTATCCGCCGACATGCCTGGCTGCGCGGCTACATCTTCACCTTTATCGAGCTGTTTGCACCCTCGCTGACGCGCAAGGTCGTGGATCGTGCGATGGCGGGCGGTGGAAGCGATTTCGCAATTTAGATCAATCGTGCAGACCACACTCGCGCTTGATGCCGAAGAAACGCGTCTCTTCGGCCGACATGCCAGGCTGTAGCGGCAGCGTCGTGTGCCAGTCGCCGACCGAGACGTAGCCCTGATCCCACAACGGATGGTAAGGCAGATCATGGCGCTTGAGATAGCGATAGACGTCCCGGTCGGTCCAGTCAAGGATCGGGTGCAGCTTGTAGCGCCCGTCCTTGAGCTGGAGCAGGGGTAAGTCCCGCCGCGTGCTCGCCTGCACCCGCCTGACCCCGGCGAGCCAGGTAGAAACCCCCAGCTCTTGCAGCGCGCGTTGCATGGGCTCGATCTTGTTGATCCGGTTGTAGTGCTCGATGCCTTCCAGGCCCGACTCCCACAGCCGCCCGTGGCGCGCCTCCTGCCAGGCTGGCGAGCTGTCCGAGCGGTAGACGCGCAGGTTCAGATCGAGGCGCGTGGTCAGGTCGTCGATAAACCGATAGGTCTCAGGAAACAGGTAGCCGGTGTCGACCAGGATCACCGGAATGCGCGGGATCACCTGATTCGTCAGATGCAGCATCACCGCGGCCTGGACCCCGAAGCTCGACGACAGCGCTAGGGCGCTCGGCAGGTGGTCCCCTGCCCAGGCGATGCGCGCTTCGGCGTCTAGCCGGTCGAGCCATGCATTGGCCGCTCTCAGCTCAGGCGCGGTCGGCGACGGATGATTGGCCGCTGACTGAACGCCGGGCCTGTGATAGCGGATGGCCGAATTAGTCATGGAAGTCCCTCGCTGCGTCTGTGACCGGTGAGACAATACCGGTGCGTATCACAAAATCCCCCAACCGCTCCGCCGGCAGGCGTTCGGCGGCGAAACGGGAGAACAGGGTATCGAGCGTGTCGAGGATCTCTGCCTCGCCGATGTTGTCCCGATAGGGTTTATTCAGCCGCGTGCCGGTGCCGTTGCCGCCAAGCAGCAGGTTGTAGGTGCCGGGCCCCTTGCCAACGAGCCCGATCTCGGCCAGGAAGGGCCGGGCGCAGCCGTTGGGGCAGCCGGTCATGCGCATGACCATCCCCTGCTGTTCGAGTCCGTGGCGCGCGGCGAGGGCCTCAACCTGAGTCAGCAAGTGCGGAAAATAGCGCTCCGACTCGGCCATGGCCTTCGGGCAGGTGGGCAAGGCCACGCAGGCGATGGCGCCGAGGCGCAGCGGCGAATGACCCGCGGCCAACAGGCCATGCTCACGAGCCAGCGCCTCGATGCGGCCCTTCTCCGCGGCAGGCACGCCAGCGACGATCAGGTTTTGATTCGGCGTGATGCGGAAATCCCCCTGATGGGCCTCGGCAATCGCCCTTAGCCCACTGAGGAGCGGTCGGCCGGGCAGGTCCTGCAGCCTGCCATTCTCAACAAAGAGGGTCAGATGCCAGCGTCCTTCCTGATCCAGATCTCGATCCTGGCCCTGAACCCAGCCGTAGCGATCGCCGTGGTCGGTAAAGGCGACCGGTCGCGCAGCGGCGAAGGTCAGCCCGGCGCGACGCTCCACCTCGGCGCGGAAGGCCGCCACGCCCATGCGCTCAATGGTGTACTTGAGCCGCGCATGGGTGCGGTCGACGCGATCCCCGAAGTCCCGCTGGGCGGTGACGACGGCCTCGGCGACGGCCAGAACCTGATCGGGCCGTACAAAGCCCAACTCGTCCGACAGCCGCGGGAAGGTCGAGCGGTCACCGTGCGTGGTGCCCATGCCGCCGCCCGCCAGGCAGTTGAAGCCCAGCAGTCGTGTCGGCTCGGCCGGGTCGGCGATGGCGATGAAACCGAGATCGTTGGCATAGACATCGACGTCGTTGTTGGGTGGGACGGCGATGGCGGTCTTGAACTTGCGCGGCAGATAGGTCTCGCCGTAGACGGGCTCGGCTTCCTCGCCGCTGCCGTCGAGCCGTTCCCCGTCGAGCCAGAGTTCGTGGTAGGCGCGGGTCTGCGGCAGCAGGTGCTCGCTGATCCGTTGCGCCCAGTCGTAGACCTCGCCGTGCAGCAGCGACGCATCCGGGTTGGGATTGCACATGACGTTGCGGTTGATGTCGCCGCAGCCGCCGATGGAGTCGAGCAGGGCCTGGTGCATCCCCTGGATCACGCCGCGCAGGTCCTGTTTTGGGATGCCGTGATACTGGAAGGTCTGGCGAGTGGTCAAGCGCACGCTGCCCTGGGCCAGCTCGCGACCGATGCGGTCGATCGCGAGCCATTGCGCCGGCGTGCAGATGCCGCCGGGCAGGCGGGCACGCAGCATGAAGCTGTACTCGGGCTCCAACCATCGCTCCCGGCGCTTGGCGCGGTGGTCGCGATCGTCCTGCTGATAAAAGCCATGGAACTTGCCGATCTGCGTGTCCGCGGGGTCGATGGCCGCGGTCAGCTCGTCGGCCAGGCTCTCGGCAAGGGTGCCGCGCAGCCGTCTGCTGCGGGACTTGATCAGCTCGCTTTCGTTGACTTCGGCTTTCATCAGTAGAGGTCTCGCTGGTAACGGCCGTCCCGGCGCAGGGTGTCGAGGTGTTCTTGGGCGGTCTCCCGATCGCAACTGGCCTCCCGCTCGATCAGCGCGCGCAGGGCCTCCTGCACCGCCTGACCCATGGCCGTGGCACCGCAGACATAGAGATGCGCGCCCTCCCGCAACCAGCCGTAGAGGTCGCGACCCTGCTCCAACAGCCGGTGCTGCACATAGCGTTTGCCGGCTTGATCGCGGGAGAAGGCGGTGCTCACGCGCGTCAGCTGGCCGCGTTGGCGATGGGCCTGCCAGTCGAGCTGATAGAGGAAATCCCGCCGCTGATGGCGATTGCCGAAGACCAGCCAAGCGCGTCCCCGGTCGCCGCGCGCGGCACGTTCCTGTAAAAAGGCACGGAAGGGGGCGATACCGGTGCCGGCGCCGATCATCACAATCGGCGTGTCGCCGTTGCTCGGCAGCCGGAAGTTCGGGTTCGGCTTCAGCTCGACCCGCAGCACCGCATCCTCATCCAAACGCTGGGCCAAGAAACCGGAGGCGCCGCCCAGGCGCCGCTGATCGCCGACCAGATAGCGCAGCAGCGAGACCGTCAGATGGACCTCGTCGTCGATTTCGGCCTGACTGGAGGCGATGGAATATAGGCGCGGTGACAGCGGTTGCAGCAGCGCGGCGAGGGTGGTGGCGTCCAGGCGGCGCGGATGGTCTTCGATGAGGTCGATGACCTGGCGCGAGCCGGCATACTGACGCAGCCGGGCGCCGTCTTCGCACAGCGCGGCCAAGTCTGTTACCGAGTCTGTATTCGGTTTCGATGATCCATTCAGCTCGCTGTCCGTTATCCCGGACCAGCTCTTGACCAGGGTTGGATGCAGCCGGGTGAGTTCCAGCCGTTCCGACAGCGCCTCGCGCAGCGCGATCTCGGTATCACCGACGGTGACCGCTGCGTCGCCGTCGAGCCGCGTTGCCGAGAGCACGGCCTCCACCAGGGTCGGCTCGTTGCGGAACCAGACCCCGAGGGCATCGCCCGGCGCGAACTGCAACGCCCCCGGCTCGATTCCCAGGGCCAGGTGATGGACGTCACTCACGGCGTCCGCGGTCGTCAGTGGGCGGCGCTCCAGCAGGCGAGCGACGAGCGGATGATTCGTTGGCGCCGCATTGGTTGTCGCTGTGCCGAATGACCTGGCCCAGTGCAACGGAATGACATTGGCCTCGGAGCGCTGTGGCGCGCCGTCCGGCCTTTGGCCGGCCAATTCGCCAATCACTTGATCGGCCAGATCCAGTGCGCGGGCCGACCAGTCAGCGGCGGCATCCTGATAGCTGATGTCGCAGCATTGGAGATCGAGCAGGGGGTGTGCGCCCAGCGACCTTAACTGGGCGTCGAAGGCCTTGGCCGTCGCGCAAAAATGCTCGTAGCTGGAGTCACCCAGACCCAACACCGCGAATCGTAGCGCCTCTAGGCGTGGGGCTCGTTTGCCATGTAGATAGTTAAACAGGTCCAGCGCGCTCTCCGGCGGCTCGCCCTCGCCGTGAGTGCTGACCAGAATCAGCAGCAACCGCTCGCGGCCGATGTCGCGTGCCCGGTAATCGCCCATGGAGACAAGCTGCGGTTGCATGCCGCGAGCGCGGGCGAGCCCGGCCAGCGTCTCCGCAAGCCCCTGGGCGTTACCGGTCTGCGAACCGTAGAGCAGCTTGAGGCCGCCAGAAAGGGCCGGCTCGGTGGCCGGTTCGAGACCGGCTGACGGCGCGGCCATGCGGCCACTGTTCGCGGCCGGCGCCAGCAGCGCGCTGTGCGCGGCGAGATAGCCGCTGACCCACGCGATCTGGGTCGTTGAGAGACCCGTCAGGGCCTGGTCCAGCGCAGCCAACTGGCCTTCTTCCAGCGGGCTGGTCAAGGCGGTGAGTTGCGACAATGCCATTGGCGTTCCCCTCAGCATGATGTCTGGTAACGCGGACGGGGGAACCAGCTTGGCACCCCCGACCTTTCGACCCAGTATGTCCGCCGCCTATATGAAAAGGAAATGGTTTTATTCTATTTGCATATTCCTCTGGTAAATATGTACCTGCGTTGGCCGCCGAGTACCTTCGTCTATCTAATGCGCAAAGATTGGCGGGTCTGCTGTACCGTCTTCGATTTCCAGGTGGTTGGCTGCTAAACGATTTAGGCCACCGCGACAACCGGAATAGACGACCCGATCGAGTCCAGTCTGAGGCGTTATTCCAGTCAGGTGCTCGCCACTTCCGGTTTGGCGTCCATTAGCGGCGCGCTGTCCGGGCGATGGCTTCGCCGTGTCAGCATCGAACCAGTTACCGAACGTCTCTAGATCCAGCCGCCTCGCGACTCGGTGACAAGGCGCGTCGGACCGGCAGCGCCCTAAAGGGCTGTGACAGCTGTCGGGGTATGGCGAAGCTTGCGCATCTAATCGTCTGGCCGGACCGCGCCGCATCTGGCCGTCTTTGATCTGGCGCAGTCTTGCGTGCACCGGAGGGCCGCATACTTGTAAATCTAGGTTGACATATAAATGTGTCAGCCTATAATGACAACTGTCGGAGCGATATAGGGCAAGCGGACGCCACCCGGATCAACCGGACAAACACAGCGTCGCGACGGAGCACTTCAACAGGGCCCCAGCGCGGCATCGCAAGTGACAGACGCGGCAACGCCGCAGTGGAGGTTTTCAGATGGCTGAGCAATCGAGTCTTTCCGGCCTGACGGTCGAGCAAGCAAAAGAGTTTCACGAGCAGTTCAAAGTGACCTACACCGCATTCGCTGGCATCGCCGCGGTTGCGCACATCCTGGTCATCGCCTGGAAGCCCTGGTTCTAACGGTCATGGCGCGGTGGCGCGCCGCTAGATGAAGCGATTGTTTCATCCGAAGACCACTTCTTTTATTTAGCTTCCGCGAGGATTGAGCAATGTTCCAAGACGTTTTTAACTACAAGCCGAAAGAACAGGATTACCGCATTTGGCTGGTCGTCAACCCGGCAACCTGGCTGATCCCGATTCTGGCCGCCGTGCTGGTCATCGCCCTTGGCGTGCATGCCATGGTCTTCTCACTGCCGCAGTACACCTGGGGCGGCTGAAGGTCCTGGGGCGGCTGAAAAAGTTGGCTGAAAATCCAGTGCCGCAGCCTAGACCCGCGGCACCATTAGCATCGCCACCATCACCTACCCCGCGATCACCCAATCACAAATCATCTAATCACAAGTCATCTAATCACAGTGGAGTGACATCATGAGCCTGTCCGGTTTATCCCCTGAGCAAGCCAAAGAGTTTCACGAGCAATTCAAGGTCACCTATACCGCTTTCGCCGGTATCGCAGCCGCCGCTCACCTGCTGGTCATCGCCTGGAAGCCCTGGTTTTAAGTAGCCGCTTTTCCGCAACCAAACGCACACTCACATCCTAAAATAGAGAGGGCTTTACCATGGCCGAACAACAGATTGCTCGCCCGAAAAATCCTGAAGACGATTGGAAGGTCTGGCTGGTTGTTAATCCTGCTACCTGGCTGATCCCGATCCTGGCCGCCGTGCTGGTCATCGCGCTGGCCGTGCATACCATGGTTTTCTCGCTGCCGCAATATTCCTGGTAAGCATTTCCAGTCGTTATTTTGGTCAGCATCGAACCAGCTACCGAACGTCTCTAGACCCAGCCGCCTCGCGACTCGGTGACAAGGCGCATCGGACCGGCAGCGCCCTAAGGGCTGTCTAAGAATGGCGGAGTGTGAGCATGGCGCAATGCCTGCCGCCTCCGCCATTCTGCGTTTGCGGCAAGGCATTTTCCGCGTGCCAAGCGCTCCGTCGCCACGCTACCCCATTCTCCGTGAAGCGCCGCATCGACACCCGCCAAAGCGATCGTGCCTGTTTGGCACCTAGCGACAGCTGTCGGGGTATGGCGAAGCTTGCGCATCTAACCGTCCGGCCGGACCGCGCCGCATCTGGCCGTCTTTGACCTGGCGCAGTATTGCGTGCACCGGAGGGCCGAATAATTGTAAATCTCGGTTGACATATAAATGTGTCAGCCTATAATGACAACTGTCGGAGCGAAAGAGGGCAAGGGGACGCCACCCGGATCAACCGGACAAACACAGCGTCGCGACGGAGCACTTCAACAGGGCCCTAGCGCGGCATCGCAAGTGACAGACGCGGCAACGCCGCATAGGAGGCTATACAGATGGCTGAGCAAAAGAGCCTTTCCGGCCTGACGGTCGAGCAAGCAAAAGAGTTTCACGAGCAGTTCAAAGTGACCTACACCGCATTCGCTGGCATCGCCGCGGTTGCGCACATCCTGGTCATCGCCTGGAAGCCCTGGTTCTAAGACCCGCTTCTTCAATTTAGCTCCCGCGAGGTTTGAGCAATGTTCCAAGACGTTTTCAACTACAAGCCGAAAGAACAGGATTACCGCATTTGGCTGGTCGTCAACCCGGCAACCTGGCTGATTCCGATTCTGGCCGCCGTGCTGGTCATCGCCCTTAGCGTGCATACGATGGTCTTCTCTCTGCCGCAGTACACCTGGGGCGCGGAAGAGGGGGTCGCAGCCGTTGAAGCGCCTGCTGCTGTTGAGGCACCTGCCGCACCTGCCGCACCTGCCGCACCTGCCGCACCTGCTGCCGAGTAACAACGCCTTTTTCGTGGCGCAAAGCGCCACGGTGTTAATTGCCGCGGCGGATCGCTGCGGCACCATTGAGTCCTATAGCGGAGTGACATCATGAGTCTGTCCGGTTTAACCGTCGAGCAAGCCAAAGAGTTCCACGAGCAGTTTAAAGTGACCTACACCGCATTTGCCGGTATCGCCGCGGTTGCGCACATCCTGGTCATCGCCTGGAAGCCCTGGTTCTAAATAACCGCTTTCTGTCGACTGAAACTTCCTGACAATTTAACTGAAGAGTGCTTTATCATGGCTGAACAACAGATTGCTCGCCCGAAGAATCCTGAAGACGATTGGAAAGTCTGGCTGGTCGTCAATCCCGCTACCTGGCTGATCCCGATCCTGGCCGCCGTGCTGGTGATCGCGCTGGCCGTGCATACGATGGTTTTCTCGCTGCCCCAGTATTCCTGGTAGGTATTCCTGGTAAGCAAGCAAATGAAAGCCTGAGGGCCTGTTCGCAACGCGGGCAGGCGCATCGGGTCGGCAGTCCCGCTCGGGGCTACCTGGTAATGGCGGAGTCTGAGTCTGGCGATCAGCCCGACTCCCTCCGCCATGATGCCGTTGGGTGATGCAATCCCGTCTGGCGGAGCTGCGCTTTCCCCCTTCTTCCTTATCTTCCGTCCGGCCAAGTTCGTCGTCCCGACCCAATCAGCCCACCCTTCAGCTGGCCAGGCGTTAGTCCTCCCACTTCGGGAAGCCAGGGATCTTGACTTGATGCTCGTTGTAGACCCCTTCGACCGCCCCTTGATGGCAAGCGTTGCAATTGCTGAAGCTGCCAACTTCGGCGTTGTTGACCACCATGCTGGCCGGTATCTCGTCATGCTCGTTGCGGAAATAGCGGGTCGCGGTAATCCGCGGCAAGGGACCGGTGCCAGCGCCGCCGACCGAGAAGGCGCGGGAGCGCGAGCGCCTGGCCTGATCGGCGCCGTTGGCGTTGAGATAGTCCGCGAGTGCCAACCGTACCCCATCGGACAGCGAGGCGTCGTCGCCGTAATGAGCGGCCAACGCATCGACGCTCATGACCTGCTGCCAGGCGGAGCTCGGCAGCAGGCCGGGCTGATAGGCCATGTGGCAGGCGCCGCATTCTTCGGCATAGGTCGCGTTGCTGACCGGCTGGACGTCTTTTCCGGGCTTGATCCAACCGCCGCGACGCTCGTCATGATCATCGTCGTCATCCTCGTCTGAATCGCCAATGGCGAGTCCAGCCATGCCGAGCGCGAGCAGCGCGGCGGTGACGAGGCTGAGGGTGCGTAGGGATAGGTTCATCATCTTTGCTCCGATTTGAGTTGAGCCCTATTGGCTCTTGATGTAACTGATGAAGGCCGTCTTTTCGGCAGCTGTGCACTCGCGGCCCAGGGTCCAGCGGCAGTTGCGCAACAGCCACTTCGCCACCTTTTTTTTGTCGGTCAAACGTTGGGGGTTCACCGATGGCGCCAGCGGCTCGATGGGCTTGCGGGTCTTGGCGTGTTTGCCGGTTTTGGTCAGGTCCGCGGTGTGGCAGGTAGCGCAACTGCGCGCAGGTGAGCCGTCCGACCGCGGATACTCCTTGACCCAGGCCGCGGCTCCGTTCGCGGCGGCAGCAGGCAGCGGGGCCGCGACCGTCAGGCCGGCGGTTACAATGACGATCTGTAGCGCTTTGGACATGTCTGGGTTTCCTCTATGATTTCGGCTTCAAGCCGGTGAACATGGAGCGGATCAGGTTCTCGCCGTGGGAAAAGCTGGAAAACAACACGCCTGCGACGTGGGCGACGATGAAGATCAGCGTTAGATTGGCGAGCACCTCGTGCGCCTCCTCCAGGGCCTCGCCGTAATAGCTCGGCAACCCGCTCATCAACGGCGCAAGCGGTCCGGAGAGTTCCTGGGTGCCGTACAGGGCCATGCCGCTGATGCCGGTGGCGCCGACCAGCAGCAGCAATGCAATCACCATGGCGCCACCGGCGGGGTTGTGGCCGAGATAGCGCTTGGCCTTCAAGCGCATCGCGTCGGTGAGATAGCCGAGTACCTGCCGCGGTCCGCGCACGAAGTCTGTGAAGCGCGCGTGGCGGGTGCCGACGAAGCCCCAGACCACGCGCACCGCGATCAGCGTCAGCACCAGATAGCCGGCCCAGACGTGCACGCCGAGCAGATCGTCTTCGACGATATAGGCGGTGGCGAAGGCCGCCACCAGCGCCCAGTGAAAGGTGCGTACCAGCGGGTCCCAGACTCGGATATGGCCTCGGGCTAGGTCATTGTTGTCGGCGGCGATCGACTGGTCCGAAAGCGCTTCGGAGGCTAATGGCTGTGTGTTCATGGTTGCCTTTTCTGACTGAGTCAATACTTATAGATCAATGGGTTGTTTGTAACACGCATCCTTCTGGCCATCGGTTCGGCCCGGTTCTTCGCGTCACTTGCGGCACAGATTAGCAACCGGTTGCTGACTGAACCCTGTACCTGGCTGTCAGCCTTTCGTCAGGTTGGTCGGCGCATGCTTTTCGATGGCCGGCGCGGGAGGCCAAACAACGCTCAAACCCCCTAGTCACCATGGGCAATCACCATGAGCCAACATCGGCGCATCAGCGCCTCAATCACCGTCTTCGCAATACTCGGTGCCTCGGCAGTCGCCAGCGGGCCTAATGAGCACGACCATGACCGCGCCCGAGCCGCCTTGGAGCGCGGTGAGGTGCGGCCAGTGGCCGAGATCCTGGCCGCGGTCGCCGCGGATGTCCCAGGCGACGTCGTCGAGGTCGAGCTCGAACGCGAGCGTGGTCGTTGGTTCTATGAAATGAAGGTCATCGCGCCCGATGGGCACGTGCTTGAGGTCTTGGTGGACGCCGCCACCGCTACCGTCCTGACATGGGAGCACGACTAGTGCGCATCTTGCTGGTCGAAGACGACGACCGCGTTGCCGAGGGCATCGTCTCCGCCTTAGACGCCGCTGGCTTCGTTGTCGAGCGCGTCGCCGACGGCGAAGAGGCCTGGTTCCGCGGCGACACCGAGACCTGGGCCGCGGTGATCCTGGACCTGGGCCTGCCGGGGATGGATGGGCTGTCGGTGCTGCGCCGATGGCGCGCGGTCGGACAGCGTTTCCCGGTGCTGATCCTGACAGCCCGCGGCGACTGGCATGACCGCGTCGAAGGCATTGATGCGGGTGCCGACGATTATTTGCCCAAGCCCTTCCAGATGGAAGAGCTGATGGCCAGGTTGCGGGCCTTGGTGCGCCGGGCCGCCGGTCAGGCCTCTCCAGTGCTCAAGGTCGGTGTGCTCAGACTGGATACGCGCCGCATGCAGCTTAGTCGGGACGGTGTGCCGGTGCATCTATCGCCGCAGGAGTACCGCCTGATCGCCTATCTGATGCAGCACGCGGGACGTGTCGTGCCGCGGTTGGAGTTGACCGAGCAGCTCTATGCGCAGGATTTCGAGCGCGACTCCAATGCCGTTGAGGTTCTGGTCGGTCGGGTCAGGCGCAAACTCGGCCCGGACTTGATACAGACCCGCCGCGGTTTCGGCTATCTGATCGAGCCGGACGATGCGCCGCGGCAAGGCGGCTTGTGACCCACCGGTCGTTGCGTGCGCGGCTCGCGATTGCCGCGGCGCTATCGATCACGCTCGGCTTGCTGGTCGCCGCTGTGGGGTTGGTGGCCCTGTTCGAGCGCCACGTCGAGCGGCGTATCGGCGCCGAGTTGGTCGGGCAGCTCAGGCAGCTTGCCGCGGCCGTCCAGGTCGACTCCGGTGGCGCCCTGAGCATCGATCCAACCCCATCTGATCCGCGCTTCCACCGCCCTCTAAGCGGGCTTTACTGGCAAGTAGACGAATGCCAAGCAGATGATCCGTCCGCCGCCGATGCCGGGGTTGGGCCCGACGACGGAGTCGGCAAACTGCGCTCGCGTTCCCTTTGGGACAGCCTATTGCAGATGCCCCGCGACCGGCTGTCGCCCGGCGCGGTGCATGCCCACGTCCTGCCCGGACCTAGCGGTCAGACCCTGTTGGTCCGTGAACGCAGCATCCTGCTTGATGACAGTGATAAACGCCCGCGCGAACTCCGGATCATTGCGGCCATGGACTACGCCGAGCTGACCGCCGCGCGCAATGCCTTCGCCGCCGATATGCTGCCCTATCTGGGCCTGATTGCACTGGTGCTCGGCCTTGCCACCTGGGTCCAGATCCGTGCCGGGCTGGCGCCTTTGGAGGCAGTGCGCCGCGGCGTTAATGCCATTCGCGCCGGGCAGCAGCACCGTCTAACGGACCATTTTCCCGACGAGGTCATGCCCTTGGTCGCAGAGGTCAACGCGTTGTTGGCAGCCCGTGAGCAGGCGGTGGAGCGCGCCCGCGCCTGGACCGCCGACCTAGCGCACGGTTTGAAGACACCGCTCAGCGCGTTGTCGGCGGATGCCGGGCGCTTGCGAAGGCAGGGCAATCCGACCCTAGCCGCGGACCTGGAACAGTTGGCGGGGAGCATGCGACGACGCGTCGAGCGCGAGTTGATTCGGGCTCGTGTGCGCTCCGGCGCGCCGACCCAGCAGGCCCGCGCCGATATCATCAATGCACTGCGGCGCCTGTTGAATACCTTGCGGCGTACCCCCGACGGTGCCCGCGTCCACTGGCAGCTCGACGCGCCGCCCGAGGCCATTGTAGCGATGGCGCAGGATGACCTACTGGAACTGCTGGGAAATCTACTCGAAAATGCCGCCAAATGGGCGAAACATGACGTCCTAGTCACCGTAACGGCGCCCGCTGGCATCCTGGTGAGCGTGGCCGACGATGGCCCAGGCGTTGCGCCGGAGCAACTCCACCGTCTCTGCGAGCGGGGCCTGCGGCTCGACCAGCGCAAGGCCGGCAGCGGGCTCGGGCTGGCCATCGCCCGCGACGTACTCGATGCCTACGGCGGCACGTTGGAGTTTCAGCTGAGCGATAGCGGCGGCCTTGAGGTCCGCGCGTGGCTGCCGAGTGCAGGGTCAGTGTAGCCGATGCGCTCCGGGGCTCAGGCACCTTGTAAAGACGGCGCCCCTGGACCCGGGACAGCGGTATCACCCCAGGGCAGGGTCATGCCGCCGACACTTAGGAAACCGATGCCTAGTCTAGGTGCCTAGTCCAAAGGCTTAGTTGAGCAGGGCCTTGGCTTGTTCCACCCAGGCTTCACGTTCGATACGTCCAGAGAATCGGATGACGCCCTTTTCCAGCTCTTCGATCTGCGCCTTGGTCAACTCGGCAATCTGCCTGAGGTTGGTGACACCGTTTTCTTTGAGCTTTTTTTCTAGTCTCGGCCCGATCCCAGAAATCTGCTTCAAGTCCTCCTCGTTCGACTTGCTCGATGACACCTTCTTTTGCTTGGCGGGCGGCTTAGCCGGTTGGGCCGGTTGGGCCGATTGGGCCGGTTGGGCAGGGGCAGATTCCTTCGGCTTCGCGGGCACGACAGCCGCGTTCGACACGACAGCCAGGCCGCGCGCGTTGTTGAGGGAAAGCCCCCATAGCTGCTGCTGTGTCTCGATCGATTTCTGCACTAACTTAGCGATCTGGCCGCTGAGTTTGGACAGTTCTTTCACCGACAGGGACTCGAACTTGGACATGGCGGACCAGTCATCCAGCAGTTCGATCTGCTTGCGCATGGACAGCTCGACGGTCTTCACTACCTCGTCGAAGTTGGCAATGGCGTCGCCGCCGCCGCTGTCCTTGAGCAGGCGCATCCACAGCTCCCATAGCTGGTGCTGGCCGTCCAGCCAACGCTGGGTTGCGCGCAGCGCTTCGGCGTTCAGTTCGGCGACATTCTTGGACTTAAGATTCTTGCCGCTGGCGCGTTCCATCCACTGCCCCAGCCATTCGCGCTGCAACTCCATTGAATGCTGAACCGCATGGCCGGCCCAGGCATTGACGTTCTCCAGGGTCTTTTGCTGCCACTGGTTGAGCCCGCTGGGATAGAAGGCCTCCGGCGCTTGTCCGAGCGTCTGGGTCCATATCTGCTCCTGCGCATCACGCAGGTTCTTAAGCATTGCCTTATAACTCTTAAACATTTTTCGCTCTCCAAGTCTCGACTGCCTGAAATTCTGCGCGGGCAGAAAATGAAGGAAAAGTGCACAATCACCGCATGCCGCAGGGTTTGCTTGCTACCACCGCTCGGCCAGAACAGTAGCGGGCGCATCAGCCATGTCAAGCGGGATTTATCTCCCGACCTTTGCCGGATCGGCCAAATGACGTCGTTGGGGGAAATTCAAGAGTCGGACACCGAGCGCCAACCTAAAGGTCAATGCGAAGGAGTCGCCCCTCACATCGCCCACCTACGCGTCCCAGGTCCAAGGGGCGACGGGAAGATCATCAGGCTCGGTGATTCGCCGCACCTCGCCCAGCCGACACGAGGCCGAAGCGCGTCAATCCGTCGAAATAAGATGCACGGTTGCTGCTGAGTCCAACGCCGATCGCGACCGCTTGCATCAGAACCGTCGCGGTGCTTTCATGCGCCGGTCGCCGGGCCAAGCCCGAGTGTATCTCCAATCGAAGCCTAGATTAAAATCCCCAGTGCAAATGCTACTGCCCGGCCCTCTGGAATTTGGATAGTGCTGACGATGGCCCCATCGAATAATCCGCAACAGGGAACGCCTCAACCTAGACGACAGCCCAAGGCCCGAGCCGGTGCGCGAGGGCGCTTCCTGCCGCAACTGCTGGTACTGATGTTCTGCGCCAGCAGCCCGTTGCTCGAGGCCGATGATGATGTGCCCGACCCGCTGACGTTGGAACAGGCGCTGGGTTTCGCGACCGGACATCCGCGTGTCGGGGCGGCCGCCGAACCCTCGGCCACCGCGCTGTTCCCGCGCCGCCAGCCGCTGTTCCTTGGCTGCCATGAGCTGGCCTTCACCGGCTCACGCGGCCGAGACGATGCGCGCGATGCCGCCTGGTCGGCATTGCTGGCGCCCGAGAGCGCGCAGCGCCTGGCGATCATGCAGCGATTCTTCGACGTACTGCTGGCCGATCTCAGCTATAGCCGCGACAGCGAGGCGCTGGCGGTGGCTTATATTCAGTTTGACCGCGCCAGGGTGCGCGCGGAGCTTGGCCAGTTTTCGCCGCTGAAGGTCGCCGAGTTGGAGGCCGGCTACCAGCTCATTCTGCGCCAGCGAGCGGCCAGCGAGGCGTCTCAGCGCATCACGCGTTCACTGTTGGCGCAGGCACTGGGCCGACCGGATCAGCTGCCGCGCGATTTAATCGCGCCGGACCTGACCCTTTCCGCGTCTCCGCCGCCAGAGCTCGACGCGGTCGTGGCGGCAGCACTGCGGAACAATCCTCAGGTGCAACAGCTAACAATGGGTGCTTCACCCGCCGAGCGCGCGCTGATCGCGAGCGAGGTGCGCCAACAGGCGCTGGAACTGCTAACTCGGCTGCAATTGCTCAGCGTGGTTGCGGAGCAGGCCAGGATCGAGGCTGACTGGCGCGACCTGAAGCTGGACGAGAGTCGTACCCTGTATGAGCTTGAGGCCCAGGCCGACCTCGGTTTTTCGATGAGCCAGCAGACCAAGGCGCGTCGCGACGAGGAACAGGTGGCCTTGTGTCGGACCCTGACCCGAGCCGAGTTGGAGGCACTGCAAGGCAAATGATTAAAGAACTCGGTCGAGGTCCGCGGCTACAGCCGAGATCGCCGCGAAAAAGTCCCAATGGGTGCGTTTCTGATATGACAGTCGTGCTCTACCGTCGCGTCGCCCGCTACCTTGGCAGGGTTGCCCTTCTACTGTTGTTTACGGCGTCGGTGCAAGCCGCGGCGCAAATGAGCGGGCGTCTGGAATGGCTGCATAAGGTTGAGATGCGCGCGATTGAGAACGGCGTCGTCGAGCAGGTGTTGGTGACCCAAGGACAACACGTGAAAAAGGGGGAGCTCTTGTTGCGGATGGACCAACGCCAGGCCAAGGCGGATGCGCTGGAGGCCCAGGCGCGCATTGCGCGCAGGGTTATTGAAGTTGAAGACGCGGACCGAGAGTTGGAGCGCGCCCTGGAGCTTTACGACCGCGGCTTGATCGCGGCCGAGGAGTTGAAAGACGCAGAGCTCAACCACGCCGCCGCCCTGGCCGATCATGAGTCCGCCAAGGCGTCGCAGGCAGCCGCCGAGCTGATGCTGGAGCGCACCGAACTGCGCGCACCTTTCGACGGCATCGTCGTCGCCCGCAACGCGCATGACGGTGCCGTCATCTACAAGACCCTGCAGCAGGCGCCGCTGGTGGCGGTCGCGCCCACCGACCGCATGCTGGCGCGGGTGCTGGTCACTGCCGACCTGTTGCGCCGTTACCGACCCGGCCAGCCGGCCAAGGTCAAGCTGCGCGGCCGCGAGCGCGATGCAGAGGTCTACAGCTTAGGTGTCGAAGCCGTGCGCATTGATCCGGAGGGCGCTGTCTATGAGCTGGACCTGGTCTTCGATAGCAGGCCGGACGAAATTCTGCGTCCGTCGGAGTTTGTGCAGGTCACGCTTCCTTAGGGCCGAGGCGAGGGTCAAGGATCAACGACCAAAGACCAAGGAAAAAGGGGGAAAACAAACACGAGCTTTTTTCTGCGGAACTTGAAACTTCGGCTATACTCTTATCTTACAAGCGCCTAGCGGCGCGGGTCCGGCGAGCTCCCCCACTCGCCGGGCTCTCTCCGCGGTCTGAATGACCGGGAGATGGTTGCCCCGGCGTCCTCCCCCGAACGCCGGGGCTTCTTTTTGAAACCCTTCTTGACCCTTGATGCTAGACGAGTAGTCGTCGACCACGGCGAAATTGGCCTTTTGGAGACAGGCTGCTCCCGGCGATCATTCTCGTTAACAATGGGTTAGCCGTTTGCCGTCGGCGGAGCCGCGGCGCCCGATCTCAGGCGGGTTAACCTATAGAACTCAAGCGCGATTGTGGCTTGCGGCGAACAGAGGTCAGCGGGTCATCGGGGGCAGGCGACACACCAGGCGGGCTGGGGTAAACTTTCCAAATGAAGCGTGAAGTCGGCGTCATCATGGACCCCATCGGGTCCATCAACATCAAGAAGGACAGCACATTTGCCATGATGCTGGCCGCGCAGTGTCGGGGTTGGGGGCTCGTCTATCTAGAGGCCAGCGATCTGTTCCTGCTCGATGGCATTGTTCAAGCCAGCATGCGGGAGGTCGTGGTCCGCGACGATGCCGCCGATTGGTTCAGTCTCGGCGAGCCGCAGATACGGCCGCTGCGTACGCTGGACACGGTGCTGATGCGCAAGGATCCTCCCTTTGATATGGAATACGTCTACGTCACCTACCTGTTGGAACTGGCCCGGGACGCGGGCTGTCTGGTTGTCAACGACCCGCGGACCCTGCGCGATGCCAACGAGAAGGTCTTCGCGGCCTACTTCCCCCAATGCTGCCCGCCGCTCACGGTTACGCGTCGGGCCGACGTGCTGCGACGTTTCCTCGTCCAACATGCGGATGTTGTGCTTAAGCCCCTGGACGGAATGGGGGGGCGTTCGATCTTCCGCGTTCGCCAAGGCGATCCGAACACGGGCGTGATCATCGAGACCCTGACCGGTCACGGGCAGCGCTTCTGTATGGCCCAGCGATACATCCCGGAAATCGAGCAAGGCGACAAGCGCGTGCTGCTGGTCAACGGCGAACCGGTGCCGTACGTGCTGGCGCGTATCCCATCAGGCGGCGACCCCCGCGGCAACTTGGCCGCCGGTGCCCGCGCCGAGGTCCGCCTGCTGTCGTCACGTGAGCGTTGGATCAGCGAGCAAGTGGCCCCCAGCTTGCGCCAGCGCGGCGTGCTCTTCGCGGGGCTTGATATTATCGGTGACTGGCTTACCGAGATCAACATCACTAGCCCGACCTGCATCCGCGAGATTGATCGCGACCGCGGCACCGACATCGCCGGCGACCTGATGCGGGCCATTGAGGAGCGCCTTGATGCGGGTAATACCTAGCGCAATGCCGCGGATCGACGAGAGCACGGCGCCCTGTTGCTTGACCTGTGCGTTTCATCGACTGGGCCAAGCGCCGAGGGCCGACGGCCGCCTTTCAGCGCGATCATGCAATTCTGGTTCTTGGCCCTTGGCCCTTGGCGCTAGGCGCTTGGCCCTTGGGAGGGCAAGCTTGTTGTCGCCAGAAAATTTGGCTCATCCGCAAGCATTTGGCGTTATCAAGCAATCTAGTTTGTCCGTTCTGGCGCTGCTGTCGGTCCTGGCCAGTCTGCAACTCCTCGGTTGTCGCGGTGCCGAGACCCCGGTATTCACGACCCAGTTTATCGCCTTTGAGTCGGCCGTCGATCTGAGTCTCGTCGGTATGCTCAAACAGGATGCCGTAGCGGCAGCGGCGGAGGTTGAGCGCGACGTCCGCTTTATCAGCGATAGCGTGCATACCTGGAAGCCCGGCCCGATGGTACGCATCAACGAGTTGCTCGCCACCGGCGAGCCGTTCGCTGCGCCGCCGTCGCTGCTGCCGCTGATCCGCCAAAGTCAGGTGCTGGCGCAGCAGAGCGACAATCTGTTCAACCCCGCCATCGGGCACCTGCAGCGACTCTGGGGTTTCCAGACCGCGGAGCCTGAATGCAGGCCGCCACCGGCCGCAAAGGACATCGCGCGTCTTGTGGCGGCTGCCCCGGAGATGGCCGATCTGTATCTGGATGGCATCATGCTGCAGAGCGACAACCCGGCGGTAAATCTCGACTTCGATGCCATTGCGGTCGGGTTTACTATGGACCTAGCCGTCGAGAACCTGCGCTCGCGTGACGTCCGCAGCGCGTTGATCAACCTAGGTGGCAACGTGCGTGCTATCGGTGACCGCGACGGTCGGCCCTGGCGCGTGCCGATTCGGCGTGCCAACGGCACCCGCGTGCTAGGTACGATTAAAGTCAGCGGCGATGCCAGCGTCTTTACCAGCGGCGACTATCACCGCAACTTCATCCACGAGGGCAAGACCTATCACAATGTCCTTGATCCCCGCACGGGATACCCCGTCGAGGATATCCATGCGGTGACAGTGCTCTACGATGGTGCTGGCGCGATCGCCGATGCCGCGGCGACCGCGCTGATGGTGGCCGGACTGGATCGTTGGGAGGAAATTGCAGAGCGCATGGGCATCCGCTACGTTCTGTTGATCGATAATGCCGGCACCATTCATATGACCCCGGGGATGGCCGAACGCGTCGAGTTGCTCAACGACGAATCTGATATCGCCCTGAGCGCGGCGCCGACCGAGGAGGCTTCCGGGCGTTGAACTCGGTGGTGGGCCGGGCGATGGGCGCGACCTACACAGCAGTCTCACTGGGAGGCTTTGGCCCTGGTGCTGACATCGGCAAGCGTCCGATTGTGCTGGCGCTGGCGGGTGCAGCATTGCTGCACGCGCTGCTGTTGTTCGGCGTGGGTTTCGCGATGCCCGAGCCACGCCCTTCGAACGCGCGTAACATTGAGGTCATGCTGGTCACCCAGACTGGGCCGATGGTGCTCTCGCCCGACGCGGACTCGGCCAAGGCCCAGGCGGACCGCGCTGGCGAGACCTTGATCCCCTTGCCCGAACTTGACGAGCCGCGGCGGGATCCCTTCGTCGACAACGACGGAACGCCTCTGGAGGACGCGCCCCAGACCGAACCAGCACCGGAACCCTTGCCAATGTCGGAGCCGCAAGCGGTACCGCGGATCGACCCGGCACCGGAGCCAGCGCCAGAACCCGAGCCGGTACCAGAATCCGAGCAGGAACCGCCGCCACCCGATGTGCTGAGCGCCGAGCAGTCCCCGCTTGCCATAAAGACCCCGCCCATGGCCTCCGCCGCGGATATACTCGGCAGCCGCAACGACGAGATCGCGCGTCTGACGGCGCGTATTAACGCGCAGACGCAGGCATCTCGGAATCGCGCCCGGCGCAAGGCCATTAGCACCAGCACCCGCGAGTATCGCTACGCGTCCTATATGGAAGCCTGGCGGCGTAAGGTGGAGCGCATCGGCAATCTGAACTATCCGGCGGAGGCTAGGGAGCAGGGGTTGTCCGGCAATCTGATCCTGCACGTAGCAGTGCGCGCGGACGGAAGCCTGGAGGGCATACGGGTGGTGCGCTCGTCCGGTCACAAGGTGCTTGACCAGGCGGCAATTCACATCGTTGAGTTAGCCGCGCCGTTCGCCGAGTTCCCGGCGGACATCGCCTCAGAGACCGACGTCCTTGATATCACGCGCACCTGGCAGTTTCAACGCAACAACCGCCTCGGCTGGGATCATTGACCTGGCCGTTTTGTTTTATCCGACAGGAGCCCCGGTGAGGCGACAAGCTGCACGAGAACCCTGTTGTTCCTGCCAGCGAGCCCCGCTTTGGGCTCGAAACCGTGACCCGGCGCAGGTTTTCTGCGCCCCTCGGTCGCGCGGCGCTTGCCTAGCGGCATCACGGTCTGGATACTAGGGGCATGAGTTTCGCAACCTCGCTCACCAACCACTTCTTGATCGCGATGCCGGGCCTGAAAGACCCGAATTTCTCGCGAACAGTCGCCTATATCTGTGAGCATACGGACCAGGGGGCCATGGGTATCGTCATCAACAGACCCATGGAGGTCCGCCTCGGCGAGGTGCTCGATCAACTCGATATCGAGCCGGCCGCGTTGAACGTGGCGAATGCGCAGGTCTATTTGGGCGGTCCGGTTCAGATCGACCGCGGTTTCGTGATCCATACCGGTTCCGTCGAGTTCGACTCGACGCTAAGCGTCACCCCGGACATCCGCGTGACCACATCGCGCGACGTACTTGAGGCCATCGCGGAGGGCCGTGGCCCAGAGCAACGGCTCATCGCCTTGGGCTATGCGGGCTGGGGCAGCGGCCAATTGGAGGAGGAACTCTGCGCCAACGCTTGGCTCAGCGGTCCGGCGGACTGCGACATCATGTTCAACATGTCCCCGGCCGAGCGTTGGCTAGCCGCGGCACAACTGCTCGGGGTCGACATGAACCTGCTCAGTGCTGAAGCAGGTCACGCCTGAGTGATCGCCGGCATCCTCCAGCACCCCTGTTGTGCCCAAAGTTGATCAACAACGGAACCATCGCTTTGCCGACGCTCTTGGGTTTCGACTATGGCACGAGCAAGATCGGTGTCGCCGTCGGCCAGACCGTCTCTGCCACCGCCACGCCGCTGGTCACGGTGCGCAACCGTGGTCAGAAACCCGACTGGACCCGCATTGAGGCCATCATTCGCGACTGGCGGCCGGCTGCGGTCGTGCTCGGCCTGCCCCATCGCATGGACGACACCGAAGAAGACTGGGCCGAGCGGGTGCGCCGCTTCGGGCGTCAACTCGAAGGCCGGTTCGATCTTCGAGTCCATCTGGTCGACGAGCGCCTGACCAGCATTGAGGCGGAGCGCGATCTGGCCGCCGCCGAGCGCGCCCGGGCGCCCGTCGGCATACACGACGGCAGCCGTCGACAGACCGGCAATAGCGATCTTGTCGACGCCTACGCCGCCAAGCTGATACTGGAAATTTGGCTCAATGAGCAGCACCGGTAACTTCAGAGACGCCGCGACCATCGACGCGGCAATCATCGCGATGGCCGATCGCGTGCGGGTTAAGTTTGCCGAGCGCGGCATCAAGAGCCCGTTGATGATCGGCATCCACACCGGCGGCGTCTGGATCGCAGAGCGGTTGCATGCGCTGCTCGGCCTGCCGGACCCACTGGGACAGCTCGATATCTCCTTTTATCGCGACGACTTCACCCGTATCGGTCTACATCCGCAGGTGCGCCCGTCGCATCTGCCGGTCGCCGTGGACGACCGCCATATCTGCCTGGTGGACGACGTGCTCCAATCCGGGCGCACCATCCGCGCTGCGCTTAACGTCTTGTTTGACTATGGTCGCCCGGCCTCGGTGCTGCTCGCCATCCTAGCCGACCGCGATGGCCGCGAACTGCCCATCAACCCGGACGTGGTGGGGCTTGCGGTGCGGCTCGGCCCAGACGATCAGATCAAGCTCACCGGACCCGACCCGCTGGTGCTGGTGCATGGCCGAGTGCCGCACGAGCGTCGGCGCGGCGGCGGTGAGGAGGCCGCTGGCGAGGGCGAGGGTGGCGACGGGGTCCCAACCCCAACGCGAGATTGACATGGTCGGCACCAACGGCATCAACCCGCAACTCGACGCCCAAGGTAATCTGAGGCATTTCCTGAGCATCGATGGACTCGACCGGCCATTGCTGACCGAGATCCTGGACCGTGCAGAGGGCTTTCTCGGCGTCGCCCAGCAGGCGGTCAAGAAGGTCCCGCTGTGTCGGGGCAAGATCGTCGCCAACCTGTTCTTTGAGAACAGCACCCGAACCCGCACCACCTTTGAGTTGGCGGCCAAACGGCTGTCGGCGGACGTGCTCAATCTCAACATCGGCACCTCGGCCACGGCGAAAGGCGAGACATTGCTCGATACGCTGCGCAATCTTGAGGCCATGCACGTGGACATGTTCGTCGTTCGCCACGCCGACAGCGGCGCCGCACACTTCATCGCCGAGCATGCGGCGCCCCATGTCAGCATTATCAACGCCGGTGATGGCCGGCACGCGCATCCAACCCAGGGCATGCTCGACATGTTCACGATCCGCCGTCATAAAGGTGGTTTCGAGGGGCTGCGGGTCGCGATCGTTGGTGATGTGTTGCTTTCGCGGGTCGCACGTTCGCAGATTGCGGCGCTAAATACCCTAGGCGCGGGCGAGGTGCGCATCGTCGCGCCCAGCACGCTGATTCCGACCCGCGCCGAGGAGGCGCTTGGCGTGCGTGTTTTTCATGATCTGCGCGAAGGCCTGCGCGACGCCGACGTGATCATTCTGCTGCGCCTCCAGCGCGAGCGCATGGACGGTGGCTTCCTACCAAGTGAACACGAATACTTTTATCTCTTCGGCCTGACCGAAAAGCGGCTTAGCGGGGCCAAGCCTGACGTCATCGTCATGCATCCCGGCCCAATCAACCGCGGCGTCGAGATGGACTCCAAGGTTGCCGATGGCCCACATTCCGTGATTCTGGAGCAGGTCAGCAACGGGCTCGCCGTGCGCATGGCGGTGATGTCGATGTGCATGGGCGCGCAAGGCTTAGCGGCCAGCAGCGCGCCGGGGGCCGATGTATGAGGCGTACAGACATGAGGGGTGGCCGCATGATAAACGTTCGAATCGATGGATGTTGAATGCCGAAGCGAAGCAAGACCCTGACCATTCGCGGCGGTCGCGTCATTGATCCCGCCAATGACGTCGACGCGATGACCGATCTGCACATTGCCGGGCCCCGCATCCTGGCGCTTGGTGATGCGCCCGCGGATTTCTCCGCCGAACGCGTCATCGACGCCGAAGGGCTCATCGTCTGTCCAGGACTGGTCGACCTGTGCGCGCGCCTGCGCCAGCCGGGGCAGGAGCAGAAGGCCACCATCGCCAGTGAAACTAGGGCCGCCGCCGCCGCTGGTATCACCACCTTGTGCTGTCCTCCGGACACGCTGCCGCCGGTCGATACCCCCGCCGTGGCGCAGTTGATCAGGCGCATCGCCGATGAGCGGGGCTTCGCTCGCGTATTGCCCGCTGGCGGACTCACGCAAGGCTTGGAGGGCATCCAGATCAGCGAGATGGCGGCATTGCAGCGGGCCGGCTGCCCGGTCATGAGCAACGCCGATCGCCCCATCCGCAACACCCGCGTGCAGCGTCGGGCGCTGGAATATGCCTCTACCTATGGTCTGACCGCGTTCCTGCACCCGGCCGACGCCTATCTGAGCGAGGGCGGCCTGGTGCACGAAGGGCTGCTCAGCACGCGTCTAGGGCTGCCGGGTATCCCGGAAGCGGCTGAGACGGTCGCTGTTGCGCGCGACCTGGCCCTTGCCGAGCAGACCGGCGCGCGCATCCACTTCCGTGGCCTGTCCACGGCGCGAGCCACCGAGATGCTCGCGGAGGCCCGCGCGCGCGGCATTCGGGTCACGGCGGACGTCAGTGCGCACCAGTTGTTCATGACCGAGCACGACCTGACCGGCTTTAATGCCCAAGCACATGTGATCCCGCCGCTGCGCACGCTGGCGGACCGCGATGCCCTGCGCGCGGCGCTGGCGGCGGGCGAGATCGCGGCGATTTGCTCAGATCATCAGCCCCACGAGCCAGACGCCAAGCTGGACCCCTTCCCGCAGACCGAATCCGGTATCTCCGGATTAGAGACCTTGCTTCCGCTCGCGCTGCGCCTCGTGCGCGAGGGTGTACTGGAGCTTGCGGCGGTACTGGCCTGCCTGACCTGTAACTCCGCCCGCATCTTGGGCCTTCCGCTCGGTCGGCTGCAGACAAGCACCAGTGCCGATGTCTGCATCTTCGACCCCGAGGCCCGCTGGGTACCGGGGCCAAATACACTGCTCAGCCGTGGCCACAACACCCCCTTCCTTGGGGTCGAGATGACGGGACGGGTGGAATGGACTTTGCTTGCCGGGCGCATCACTTTTCAGCGCGTGGATGACTCATCTGTAAGCATTTCGCGCCCTCAAGCCATCTAGTCGGCGCGATCTATCTACAGTTTGAATCAATCTATAGTTTGAGCTTTGGTCCCTTGTCGCGCGGTGTTTTGTCTTGTGGTGCTTTGTCGCGCGGCACCTTGTCGGACGGCACCTTGTCGGACTGAATGCGAGACTTCGGTGGTGGCTCGGTTTCCGGCGGAGGCATCGTCGTCTGCTGCACCAGGGTCGTGCTGGGTTCCGGGCGGTCGTCGGTTTCTACCAGCGAGATCTTGTCCAGGTTCTGCTGCAGTTCGCGCGTCGACGCCGAGTCGCCTTTGAGCTTGACCATGAGTCGTAGTTCGTTGGCCGAGTCCGCGTGCTTGACCGCCTCCTCATAGCTGATCTCGTTCTGCTGCACCAACTCGAACAATGCCTGATCGAAGGTGATCATGCCTTGTTCGCCAGATTTAGCCATCAATTCCTTGAGTTGATGTACCTCGCCCTTGCGGATCAGGTCGCCGCACAGCGGCGTGTTGATCAGGACCTCCACCACCGCGCGTCGGCCTCGCCCCCTCTTTTGCGGTATTAGTTGCTGGGCAACGATCGCCCGCAGATTGAGAGACAAGTCCATCAGCAATTGGCGATGGGCTTCCTCGGGGAAGAAGTTGATGATCCTGTCGAGCGCTTGATTGGCGTTGTTCGCGTGCAGGGTCGCGAATACCAGGTGGCCGGTCTCGGCAAAGGCGATGGCATAGCCCATGGTCTCGCGGGTTCGGATCTCGCCAATCAGGATCACGTCCGGTGCCTGCCGGAGCGTGTTGCGCAGCGCAACCTCGAAGGATTCGGTGTCCACACCCACCTCGCGCTGCGTGATGATGCAGCCGTCGTGCTCGTGCACATACTCAATGGGGTCTTCAACCGTGATGATATGGCCGGTGGACATGCGATTGCGGTAGCCCACAAGCGCTGCCAATGAGGTGGATTTGCCGGTGCCGGTACCGCCGACAAAGATCACGATGCCGCGCTTGTGCATGCTCAGGTCGCGCAGCGCAGCTGGTAAATGTAACTCTTCGATGGTGGGGATGCGTGTCTCAATGCGCCGCAAGACCATGCCGGTGGCGTTGCGCTGCACAAAGGCGCTGACCCGGAAACGCCCCGCGCTGCGGGCGTGGATCGCGAATTGGCACTCGTTGGTCTGTTCAAACTCCGTGCGCTGCTTGGGGGTCATCAAATCCTGGGCCGCCTTCTTAGTCTCTTCCGGCGTCAGTGCTTCAGTGCCCACGGGTCTGATCACGCCATCGATCTTGATGCTTGGCGGCCGGCCAGCGGTGATGAAGAGGTCTGAGCCCCCTTCATCTGTCATCATGTTGAGCAGGTTTTTGAGATCCATTGTGATCTGCCTTCATCTGTCGTCAGAATTCAAAGATCT